>Ga0315338_1002128_pt1 | contig 20904 bp, 21 predicted proteins | sample ASW8metaG_FD_204518 | JGI IMG/M metagenome (GOLD analysis project Ga0315338, IMG submission 204518) | Ammonia-oxidizing marine archaeal communities from Monterey Bay, California, United States - ASW #8 | ecosystem: Environmental > Aquatic > Marine > Coastal | place: USA: California | collected... | reverse complement strand
TTCACGGTACAAAAAAATCTTTAGCAATGACAACTGATTGCAACTCAAATTATTGTAAATATGATCCATTTATTGGTACTATCCATGCAGTGAGTGAAGCAAGGAGGAATATTATTTCTACAGGAGCAGTCCCTTTAGCAATTACAAATAATTTAAATTTTGGTAATCCAGAAGATAAAAATATTATGGGTCAATTTGTTATGAGCGTTAAGGGAATGATAAATTCATGTAAAAAATATTCCCTTCCAGTTATTTCTGGCAATGTATCTCTTTACAATGAAACAAATAAAATTGGAATTTCACCGACTCCTGTTATTGGGATGATTGGCTTAATAAAAAATACAAACTCTAGAAATAAAAAAAGTTTGATAAAAGAAAATGATAAAATTTATTTAATTGGAAGAAAAACAAGTAATGTTTCATGCTCAAGTTTTTTAGAAAGAATTATTTTAAAAAATAACAAAAATCTCGGGCCGCCCCCACCAATAAATTATAATGAAGAAATAAAAAATGGAAACTTTGTTTTAAATTTATTTAAAAATAATTTAATAAAATGTTGTAATGATGTTTCGAGTGGAGGAACAATTATATCTTTATTAAAAATGTTAATTAATAAAGAATTTGGAGTTGAGGTTGAAGAAAGTTTTGTAAATAACTCTACTAATGATGAAAAATTTTATAAAATATTATTTGGTGAAGATGCTGGCAATTATATTGTAATTATTAATAACGAAGAAAAAGTAAAGGAATTAGCAAAAAAAAATAAAGTAAGTTTATTTAAAATTGGGATAATGAAAAAAAATTACTTAAATATTAATAATCAAATAATTAAATTAAATGAATTAAAAAATAATTTTGAAAATAATTTTTTTAACTATATAAATAATTAAATGGCAATGAATATTAAAGATATTGAGAGTTTAATAAAAAAAAAAATTCCAGATGCTAAAGTTGTTATTAAAGATTTAGTTGGAGATAATAATCATTTCTCTGCAGAAATAACTTCGAAAGAATTTAATGGAAAAACTAGACTAGAACAACATAAAATGGTTTATAATAGTCTAAGCGAGGAACTAAAAGAAGAATTACATGCATTATCAATAAAAACAATGGAGGAAAAATGACAATAACTATTCAAAATGTGGAAGAAGCAAAAGAAACAATTAAAACTAATGATATTGTTTTATTTATGAAAGGTACAAAAGATATGCCAGGTTGTGGTTTTTCGGCTCATGTTGTACAAATTCTTAATAAAATGAATGTTAAATATATTGATGTAGATATCCTTCATGATGATAATTTTAAAGAAAATATGAAAAAATTTACTAATTGGCCTACTTTTCCACAATTATACGTTAAAGGAGAGTTTGTTGGTGGGTGCGACATTGTAAAAGAAATGTTTGAAACTGGGGAACTGTTAGAATTGTTCAATACCAAAGGCATTGATGTAAGAACTTAACTTTATCTAGAATAAAACTCTACAACTAAATTCGGTTCCATTTGTACTGGATAAGGAACATCTTTTAATGTTGGAGACTTAACAAAAACACCTTTCATTTTTATATAATCAACTGTTAAATATTCAGGAACTTCTCTATCTTTTGATTGAACAGCTAAAATGACAGAGGGAATTTGTTTAAATTTATCAACAAGAGATATTTGATCTCCATCTTTAACTTTATATGAAGGAATATTAATTTTTTTATCATTAACTCTTACATGGCCATGTGAAATAAATTGTCTTGAAGCAAATATTGTTGGAGCAAATTTCATTCTATATAAAACTGAATCAAGTCTTCTTTCAAGTAATTGGACTAAGATTTGTCCTGTATCTCCCTTACCTGCAGATGCCTGTTTGTAATACTTCTTAAACTGCCTTTCAGTAACATATCCATAATATTTCTTTAATTTTTGCTTTGCAGATAATTGCAAAGAATAATTTGATTGTTTTATTCTTTTTTGACCATGTTCACCGGGTCTCGTTTCTCTTTTGTTATATGGACTTTTAGGTCTACCCCAAAGATTAACCCCTAATTGTCTATCAACTTTATATTTCGCTTTTTTTCTTGTACTCATATTTTTTGTTTATAGAAATATTAAAAAAAACATAAATTGTCAATCAATTATGATTTTTTATTTTCTTTTGTTAAATTTTTTATAATTCCTAATAGAATTTTTACTTCCTTTTCACTTAATTCTGCTTTATTAAAAATCGTTTTAATATTCCTTATCATAATTTCTTTTTTCTCCTTTACTTTAAAAAAAGAATTTTTTTCTAAATATTTCTCCAAAACATTAAAAAAAATGAACAATTCTTTTTTTGTAGTCTTTTTTACTTTTGCAAAACTAGTTTTACGAAATTTTAAATTAAATAATTCATAAACAACTAACAGTACGCTTTGTGCCAAATTAAGTGACTTAAAATCTTTATTTAATGGTATTTCAATAATTTTATCACATAATGAAACCGCTTGGTTAGTTAAACCACTTCTCTCAGGCCCAAATAATATTCCCACCTTATAATTCTTATAATTATTTATAATTTTTACTCCTTTTTTTAAATCAACAATGTCGGTATTTAAATCTCTTTTTCTGTTAGAAGTTGCAAAAACATAATGTAAGTCATTAATTGCATCTTCCAAATTTGTAAACACCTCTGCTTTTTTTAAGATTTCATCTGCTTTTGCTGAATTTTTAAAAGAAACCTTAGTAGGCTTCCATCCTTTTTTAATTATTCTAATATTATGAAAATTAAAATTAAGCATTGCTCTTGCTACAGCGCCAATATTTTCTTCTAGTTGTGGCTCAAATAAAATTATTACTGGAAAATTTGTTTTATTTTTCAAAAGCTGATCTAATTTTTGATTTAATTAATTTGTAAGTAATGCTTTCTTTTAATGCTATATATGAAGCATTAATAACATTAGAAGAAACACCGACTGTAGACCAATTTTTTTTATTTTCATCAGAACTTTCAATAATAACTCTTGTTATTGCTTTTGTCCCTTCATCAGGTGTAAGTATCCTAACTTTATAATCTATTAAATTAACCTTTTTTAAAATTGGATACGATTTGATTAAAACGCTTCGTAAAGCATTATCTAATGCATTAACAGGTCCATTGCCAACAGAATTAGAAAAATATTCTTTTTTTACTTTAACAACTACATTTGCTTTGGCTGTGTTATTTGCATCTAAATTATCCTTTAAGTCTTTGAATTCATTGATAACTTGATAAGATTTTAATTTAAAATAATCTGGTATGTTAGTTAGCTCTCTCATTATAAAAAGCTCAAAACTTGCTTCTGCACCATCATATGAATAACCTTCAAATTCTTTTTTTTTTAATTTCTTGATTAAAAAATCAAGTTTTTTATTGTTTACTTTAAATCCAAGTTCTTTTAATTTAATCGACAAACTCGACTTACCTGATTGATCAGAAATAATAATGTTTCTTTTATTACCAACAATCTCTGGTTCAATGTGTTCATAAGTTTTAGAATGTTTTTGAATACCTGAAGCATGGAGTCCTCCTTTATGTGCGAAAGCAGACTCGCCAACATATGGAAAAGACGGGTTATTCTTTCTTAAAAGTCTTTCATTAATAAATTTTGATATTTTAGTTAAATCTTTTAATTTTTTTTTACTAACTGAAGTTTCTAAACCCATTTTTAAAATTAATGTAGGTATAATAGAAGTTAAATTTGCATTTCCACATCTTTCACCTAACCCATTAAAAGTTCCTTGAACTTGCCTTGCTCCTGATCTAACTGCAGCTAATGTATTTGCCACTGCATTTTCTGTATCATTATGACAATGAATACCTAATTTATTTTCAGGTATATGCAAAGAAACTTCTTTTACAATTTCTTCAACCTCGCTTGGTAATGTGCCTCCATTTGTATCACAAAGAACTACCCACCTAGCTCCAGAAGCATTTGCTGCTTTAATACAATCTAATGCATATTTTTTTTTTGATTTAAATCCATCAAAAAAATGTTCAGCATCAAATAAAACTTCTTTAAAAAATTTTGCAGCAAATTCAATATTGCTTTTAATTATTTTTAAATTTTCTTTTTCATTTATATTTAGAGCGTGTTTGACATGAAAATCCCAAGTTTTGCCTACAATACATATAGTATTTACTTTAAATTTCTTTTTTAGTTCATTAAATTTTTTTCTTAAAGAACTTGTATTTTTATTAGTCATTCCAAAAGAAACAAGTTGAGAAAAATTTAATTTTGGAGATTTTTTAAAAAAAGCAGTATCGGTATTATTAGCTCCTGGCCAACCTCCTTCGATATAGTCTAGCCCAAACTTATCTAATTCTTTTGCAATTGCAATTTTATCACTAAGACTAAAATCTACGCCTTTAGTTTGGGCACCATCTCTTAATGTGCTGTCATATAAAAATATTTTTTTATTGTTTATCATATTCTTTTTATTTTACATACTGGAATAGATTTCATTTTATGTAAATTTGGCTCTCTTACTTTAGAATATTTTTTATAATATTTACTCTTAGAATTTTTCATAGCTTCTTCTATATTTTCATAAGATAAGCCTAATTGGTGTTCATCGCTTCGTGCATCATTCCAAAGTCCATCAGTTGGAACTGCATCTATTATTTGCTTAATTATTCCTAATTCTCTTCCCATTTCCCAAACTTCTGTTTTGGTACAATCTCCTATTGGAGAAATGTCTACTCCGCCATCCCCGTATTTAGTATAAAATCCAACTCCAAAATCTTCTACTTTATTTCCTGTACCAACTACTAAACCGTTATTGCTTTGAGCTATTTGATATAATGTTGTCATCCTTAGTCTAGCACGAGAATTTGCCAAACCATGCAAACTATTAAAATTCGATAACGCAATTTGAAAATCTTTAAAAATAGTATCAAGTGGGATAACAATAGGTTCAATATTTTTATAATTCTTTTTTAACCACTCTTGATGTCTTAAACTTAAATTGTGTTGTTCTTTATTTTGTTGAATAGGCATTGAAACTACAAAAGTTTTTTTTCCTGTCATTGCACAAATTGTACTAACAACAGATGAATCTATGCCTCCAGATACTCCAATAACAAGGGAATTTGCTGGTTTTAACATAGATTTACAATATTTCAGTATCCATTCTTTAATATATTCTATTTTCCTTGATACTTTCATTTAATGAAAATTATAAAGTATAAAAATTAAAAAAAAATTCTAATTGTTAGCAATAATATTTTTTTTTTGACTATTTTTTTCTTCTCTAATTTTTTTAAGTGCTTCTGCAGTTAAAAATGCCATTTCTAGTGCTTGTGAAGCATTAAGACGTGGATCACAATATGTTCTATAACGATCACCTAGTTTCTCATCAGAAATCTCTTGCGCTCCTCCAGTACATTCTGTAACTTCCTGACCAGTCATTTCAAAATGAACACCGCTTGCAACAGTATTTTCTGATTTATGAATATCAAAAAATATTTCTACTTCTTTTAAAATATTTTTAAACGGTCTAGTTTTATAATTAGTTGAAGATTTAATTGTATTAGCATGCATTGGATCACAAAACCAATTAACATTTTTTCCTTCACTTTTTATTTTTTTTAATAATTGTGGAAGCATTTTAGAAACATTGTCATGACCCAGTCTTGTTATTAGAGTCAATCTTCCTTTTTCATTTTCAGGATTTAATTTATCAATTAATTTTAATAAATCATCAGTACCTAGTGTTGGCCCAACTTTTAAACCTATTGGATTAGCTAACCCGCTTAAAAAATTTATATGAGCTCCATTTATATCTCTTGTTCTATCTCCTACCCACAACATATGTGCCGAACAGTCATACCATTTACCACTAGTGCTATCTATTCTTGTAAGAGCTTCTTCATAGGAAAGAAGCAAGCTTTCATGTGAAGTAAATAATTTCATTTCACGTATTTCTGGAACAGTATTAGAATTAATCCCACATGCTTCCATAAAAGAAAGTGACTCTGTAATTTGATTAGCAATTTCTTTATATTTTTCACCTTGTGGACTTTTATCAACAAATCCTAAATTCCATCTATGTACTTGATTTAAGTCTGCGTAACCACCTTGTGAAAGAGCTCTTAATAAATTTAATGTAGAAGCAGACTGGTTATATGCCCTAATCATTCTATCTGGATCAGGAGTTCTAGCCTCATCAGTAAAATCTAATCCATTTATAATATCTCCTCTATATGAATCTAATTCTTTGCCATCTTTTTTTTCTGTTGGCTCAGATCTTGGTTTGGCAAATTGACCCCCTAATCTACTTAGTTTTATAACAGGTAAAGATGCGCCAAAAGTTAAAATTACAGACATTTGCAATAATACTCTTAATGTATCTCTTATATAATTTGGATGGAAATCAGCGAAACTTTCTGCACAGTCTCCTCCCTGTAAAACAAAGCATTTTCCTTCAGATGCATCCGCTAAGTATTGTTGTAGTTTTCTAGATTCACCTGCAGATACTAAAGGAGGTAAATTCTTTAGAGTTTTCTCAGTATTTTCCAGAGCCTTTTTATCAGGGTATTCAGGTACCTGAACTATAGGCTTTTTTCTCCAATCAGTTGGCTTCCATTTATTAGTCATATCAAAATTCTATAATTTATTAGTGATATAATTAATAATATAAGTAAATTATTCAATTTATTTTATTTTTTATTGAGAGTGTTGTCGTTCCTCAAGTTTTTTTAATGTTTCTAACTTTTGTTCTCGAGTCATAATCCACCAATCTTGTAATTCCTGTTTAGTTCTGTAACATCCAATACAAAATTCTTCTTTTTTATCATACTTACAAACATTGATACATGGAGAGTCCACAGTTTTGTCTACTTTTTTGTGTATGATTTTGTGTTTCTTTTTATCTTTAGTTGTTGCTACCATTATCTTTATAAAAAGTCTATCAGTATTCCATTTTACAAAGGACCAACCTAGAAATCAAAAACTATTCCACAGTGACTGATTTTGCAAGATTTCTGGGTTGATCTACATCTGTACCTTTAAGAACTGCTGTATGATAAGCAATTAATTGAACTGGCACGGAATAAAGAATTGGAGAAATTATTTCATGAGTCTCTGGCAAACATATAGTTGTTATTTTTTTATTATTTATTTTTTTAATTCCTTTTTTATCACTTATAAAAATTATTTTTGCTCCTCTTGATAATAACTCTTCCACATTACTTATTGTTTTATCAATTAATTGATCTGATGGTGCTATAACAATAACAGGCACTCCCTTTTCAACTAAAGCAATTGGTCCATGTTTTATTTCTCCAGCTGGATACCCTTCTGCGTGTATATATGATATTTCTTTTAATTTTAATGCTCCTTCTAAAGCAACTGGATAACTAGTTCCTCTTCCAATATATAAAACATTTTTTGCATTCTTTATGCTTATTGCTGTTTTATGAAATATATTATCTATTTTTAGAATTTTACTAATTTGCCCTGGTGCTTCTAGCAAAGCATTGGATAATTTATTCATTTCATTTCTTCCAATTGTTTTATTAAAGTTAGCCATAAATAATGTCAGTGTTCCCAAAGCTACTAATTGTGTAGTAAATGCTTTTGTTGAAGCAACACCAATTTCTGGCCCGGCATGAGTTTCGATCACATTGTTAGATTCTCTAGCAATGCTACTTTCTGCGCTATTAATTATTCCTAAAGTTTTGCCTTTTTCTTGATTAAAGTACCTTAATACAGCTAATGTATCTGCAGTTTCTCCTGATTGAGATAGAAAAATACCTAAACTATTTTTTATATTAATAATACTTCGATATCTAAATTCTGATGCTATATCAACTTCAGTTTTAATATTTGCATATTTTTCAAGCCAATATTTTCCAATAAGAGAAGCGTGGTAGGAAGTGCCACATGCAGCAATATAAATTTCTTTTATTTTCTTAATTTTTTTTGCAAAAGATGGAATTAATAATTTCTTTTTTTTTGTATCTATAAAATATTTTAACGCATCTCCGATCACTGCTGGTTGTTCAAAAATTTCCTTTTGCATAAAATGATTATAACCGCCCATTTTAATTTTATTATTTGCTAAAGAAGTGATAGTTATTTTTCTTTTAACTCTTTTTCCGTTTTGATCATAAACTTTAAAGTCTTTTGAAGTAATTTCTGCAATATCACCTTCATTTAAATAACATAACTTTTGTGTTAACGGGGCCAATGCGATGCTGTCTGATCCAATATAATTACAATTTTTTCCCTTACCAATTGCAAGAGGACTTCCTCTTTTAGCGCAAATTAAATAATTATTAATACCAGAAAATATAATTCCCAAAGCAAATGCTCCTTCGACTTTTTTTAATGCTGTAATAGTTGCTTTTAATGGAGATAGTTTTTTTTTTAAAAAAAAACTAATTAAATGTGCGATAACCTCAGTGTCAGTATCAGATTCAAAAATAATATTTTTTCTTTCTAAGCCTTTTCTTAATACATCATAATTTTCAATTATTCCGTTATGAACAACTGCAACATCTCCACTAGAATGTGGATGAGCATTTGTCCTGCTTGGAATGCCGTGAGTTGCCCATCTAGTATGACCAATTCCGACGTTTCCTTTAATTGGACTTTTTTTTAACAGTTTTTTTAAATTTTCTATTTTTCCAAGAGATCTTCTTCTATCAATCTTTCCATTTAATAAAGTAGCTATGCCAGCAGAATCGTAGCCTCTATATTCTAATCTTTTTAAACCTTCAATTAACAAAGATGAGACCTTGCTGTGACCGATTACACCGATTATCCCACACATAAGTTATTTTCTCCTATTTTTTTTGTAGTTTGGAAATATTCGCTGTTCACTTCTCTCTACAGCTAAAGCATTTTTTTTTACTGATTCAGTAATAACGCTACCTGCTCCAACTATGCTATTTTTATTTAATTTTATTGGTGCAACTAAAGAAGCATTGGATCCAACAAAAACATTATCATCAATTTTAGTTTTATGTTTTTTTGAACCATCATAATTACAAGTAATAACTCCAGCTCCAATGTTAACATTCTCTCCAATATCACTATCTCCTAAATATGATAAGTGATTTACTTTAGAATTCTTTTTTATATTTGTTTTTTTTATTTCTACAAAATTACCAATATGACTATTAGGCCCTATAACCGTTCCAGGTCTTAATCTTGCAAAAGGTCCTACAACTGCATTATCTAAAATTCTTACTCCCTCAATATGCGAGAAGGCTTTTATCTGAACATTATTTTTAATTATTACATCTGGACCAAAAAAAACATTTGGTTCAATAATTACATCTTTTCCTATTTTTGTATCATAATTAAAAAAAACGCTTTTTGGATCTAATAATTTTATACCTGCAGAAATAAATTTTTCTCTTAGAATATTTTGATAATATTCCTCTGCGATTGCTAGCTCCTGTTTTGTATTAACTCCTAAAGTTTTTAAAAAACTTGATTTTACATAGTCTACCTTAAAATTATTCTTGTTTGCTAAATCAACAATATCAGTTAGGTAATATTCCTTTTTTTTATTTTTTGATTTAATTTTTGTAATTAATTTTCTCAAAACTTCACTTTTTAATAACATAATTCCAGAATTACATAATGAAATTTTTTTCTGATCAATTGTTGCATCTTTAAACTCAACGATTTTTTCAACTTTATCTTCATAATTTAATACAATTCTGCCATATTCATTCTTTTTATGAGTATTAACAGCAAGTAAAACAATATCAGAATTCTTTTCTTTTTTTAAATTAACCATATCTTTGATAATTGTTTCATCAATGAAAGGGTTATCAGCATAAAGTATTAAAATATCTTCCTTTGATTTTGAATAAAACTTTTTACAAGATAAAACAGCATGCGCTGTGCCCAAAGGTTTTTTTTGAAAGGAAAAATTAATTTTTTTATATTTATTTCTTAATTGGTTTAATTTAGGACTAATTACTATATTCATTTTTTTTTTGCTAATTATTTTTCCCATATTATCTAAAACATGCCCTAGGATTGTTTTGCCTCCAATTGTATGTAAAATTTTAGATTTTGATGACAGTATTCTTTTACTTTCCCCAGCAGCTAAAATAATTGTTTTTAGAGAGTTACTAATCATATATAAATAAGATTATTTCTTGAAAAAAATTTGAAAATTATCCCAATTAATAATTAAATAAATATCATATTTTTGAAATTATTTTACAATACACATTTTGTAACCCAAAGTTTCATATTATTTTAAGTCATGAATACAAAAAAAATATTAATTGATTCATTTAAAGCTGGTTTGGACGCTGTTAAACCAGAGAATATAATTAAAAATAAATTGCCATCGCCCCCTAAAGGACGCACCTATGTTATTGGAGCTGGCAAAGCTGCTGCTTCCATGGCAAAAGCCATTGAGTTAAACTGGCCAAGAAATTTACCTTTAAATGGCAGTGTAATTACGAGATACAAACATTCTCTAAAAACAAAAAAAATAAAAATTTATGAATCTGGGCATCCAATGCCTGATACTGCTGGGATGAAAGCTGCTAATAATTTTATTAATAATATGCAAGAATTAAATAATAACGATTTACTTTTATGTTTAATAAGCGGTGGAGGTTCAAGTCTTATGACAGTGCCCCAAGATGGATTAAATATAAAAGATCTAAGGAATGTAACAAAAGATTTGTTAAATTGTGGGGCTGAAATTAGTGAAATAAACACTGTAAGAAAACATTTATCAAAGATTCATGGAGGTAAGGTTCCAATATATACAAAAGCAAAAATTGTCTCTTTAATAATTTCAGATGTAACGGGAAATAGAATTACAGATATAGCATCCGGTCCTTGTTGTCCTGACCCAACTACTTTTAAAAATGCAGTTAATATTTTAGAAAAATATAATATAAAAAATAAGAAAATTTTTGAATTTCTAAAAAAAGGAATAAAAGGAAGAATTATTGAGAATCCAAAAAAAAATAATCCTATTTTCAAGAATGTTAAGAATGTTTTGTTAGCCTCTGGTAAAGATATGTTAAAAAAAGCAGAACTCTTTTTAAATAAAAACAAAATACAAACTCTGAATTTAGGAGATGGAATCAAAGGTGAGTCTCGTCAAATTGCATTAAAACATGCCAAAAAAATATTGGAAACTAATAAAAAAAAGTTTGCAATTATATCCGGTGGAGAAACAACGGTAACAGTAAGTGGATCTGGTAAAGGCGGTAGAAACTCTGAATATGCACTATCATTATTTAATAAAGTTAAAAATACAGACGATATTGCTGTAATTTCATGTGATACTGATGGTATTGATGGTTCAGAAGATAATGCTGGGGTTTATTTTGACAACAAAATTTTAAAAAAAGCTAATCAATTAAATTTGGATCCTGAATTATTTTTAAAAAAGAATGACTCTTATACTTTTTTTAAGAAACTAAATTCTTTAATACACACAGGACCAACGTTAACTAATGTTAATGACTATAGAGTTGTAATGAAAATATAAATTAAAAATCACCTGAAACAACATTACTAGGTTTTCCAGCTACATAATTTTCTATATTATCAATTAATTGATCAGACAAAACTTGCATTGCTTCCATACTAGCCCAAGATACATGAGGAGTTAATATAAAATTTGGCCTCTTAATTATTTTAAAAAAAGGATGATCATCTGAAATAGGCTCTTTAGTTACAACATCGAATGCGGCACCAGATATATAACCTTTTTCAATAGCTTCAACAAGATCCTCCTCTTTAACAAGGCCTCCTCTAGCAGTGTTAATTAAAATAGGTTTTTTTTTCATTTTTTTAAATTCTGGTAATGAAATCATATTTTTAGTTTGTGGTAATAATGGAGAATGAAGTGTTATAACATCGCTCGTTTCTAAAACTTCTTCCCATGGTGTGTACATTGGGCCTAAACCTTTAACACCTTTATGAGCAGCAAATAAAATATTCATATTAAATCCTCTAGCAATATTAGCTACTCCCTGTCCAATAGCACCTTCGCCAATTATTCCTAATGTGCTGTTATGTAATTCTCTAATTTCATGATTAAAAAAACAAAATTGGTCGGCTTTTTTCCACTCACCTTTAATAACATCTTCTTTATAACCAATTATGCCTCTTCTTAAAGCCAGTATTAATGCAAACGTGTGTTCTGGTACAGTTGTAATTGCATAACCTCTAATATTTGAGACTGTTATATCATTATCTCTGCAATAGTCTTTATCAACTACATCAGTTCCTGTCGCTGCGACTGCGATCATTTTTAAATCAGGCAATTTTTTAAGATTTTCTTTCCTCATTGGAACTTTATTTATAATAGCAATTGTAGCTCCTTTAAGTCTTTCTAAAATCAATTTACTGTCATTATGATTGGTATAATCAAAATCAATCCATTCATGATCAAAACTTGGTTTTCGAACTACAATATTTTTTTCAATTGTTGCTCTATCTAAAAAGACTATTTTATGTTTCATTTAAGATATTAAAATTAATCATTAGGTAAGTCAGGGCCTGTTTCTCTATAATATTCCTCAGCTGCTGCTGTCCCACTACCTGGTTTAATATCAATACCGATATCACGCATTGCCATTTCTGCTCCTGAAATTGCACCTAAACACATCAGTTCATTTAGATCACCTAAGTGCCCAATCCTAAAAACTTTACCTGCAACATCAGATAAACCTGCTCCTAAAGCGAGATTGTATTTAAGATACGCAGTTTTGATAACATTTGCAGAGTCAAATTCTTCTGGTACATATATAGCAGTAACAGTATCTGACTCCCATTTTTTTTCTTTCGCACAAAGTTTTAAACCCCATCCTTTTACAGCCTGTCTTACACCTTCTGCAAGTCTATGATGTCTTTTAAAAACATTTTCTAATCCTTCTTCATCGATCATGTTTAATGATTCTCTAAGACCATACATAATTCCAAGAGCTGGGGTATATGGGAACCAACCATCAACATTTGTTTTTAACATATCTTCAAATGCAAAATAACATTTATTAAATTTTGAAGTTTTTGAAGCTTCTAATGCTTTTTTACTTACACATAAAATTCCAAGTCCAGCTGGAAGCATTAAACCTTTTTGTGAACCAGTAACGGCGCAATCAACGCCCCATTTATCAAACTCAAAGTTTATACTAGCGATTGAACTAACTCCATCTACAAATAACAAAGCAGGATGCTTTGCATCATCTAACACTTTTCTAACACCTACAATATCGCTTGTTACACCTGTAGCTGTTTCATTATGGCATGCAAGAACAGCTTTGATTTCTTTATTTTTATCATTTTTCAGATGTTCAGAATACTTTTCTAAAGGAACGCCTTCTCCCCATTCAACTTCAATGTCTATGACATCCAAGCCTAGTCTCTTACACATATCCATCCATAACATGCTAAATTGACCAAATCTTGATGTAAGAACCTTATCTCCTGGTGATAAAGTATTAAGCAAACTTGCTTCCCATGAGCCTGTTCCACTTGAAGGCCACATTATTACTGTCCCGTCTTTTGTCTTAAAAATCTTTTTCATATCCTCATAAAGAGGTTTTGTAAATTTAGGAAAATTAGCTCCTCTTTGATCTTCCATTGTGCTTGTCATAGCGCGAATTACTCTTTCTGGAATATTAGTTGGGCCTGGAACATGAAGAAAGTGTCTACCATTTAACATAACTAATCCTTTTAAAAAAAATTAATAAAAATAAAATATAAAAAATAATAAATTAAATAGAAAATAAAGCTATCAAAAAAACTATATGAAACTTATTTTAAAAAACATTATATTTAATAAACATTTTAAATTTAAAAGATATAACAATAAATTTATAAATTCTATTGTAAAATTTTTTTTACACATACTATTTCCTGAAGTTTTGAATGTTTCAGAACCAATTAAATTAAATAATCCTGATAATTTTAATATTTCTAAATTTGGAATTAAGATTTATTCACAAAACGAAGAAGATGGCATCATTTTATACATTTTAAAACATATTGGCATTAGAACAAAAAAATTTATAGAAATAGGGTCAGAAAGTGGAACGGAATGTAATACAACTAATCTACTAAAATATTTTGATTGGAGTGGTATGCAAATTGAAGGTGATAAAGAATTATACAATAATGCAAAAATACAATTAAAAAAAAATTTAAGAGAAAAAATAAAGAATATAAAACTAGTAAATTCGTTTGTTACAAAAAAAAATATTAATAAAATTATAAAAAAAAATTTTAAAAAAGAAGTAGATTTGCTTTCTATAGATATTGATGGAAATGATTTTTGGGTTTGGGAAGAAATTAATTGCATAAATCCAAGATTGGTAGTTATAGAATACAATTCTTTTTTTGGTTCAAAAATATCTTGTACTATTCCATACAATCCTAAATTTATTTGGGATTATGAAAAAAAAAGATCTTATTATGGAGCTTCTTTAAAAGCTTTAGAAAAACTAGGAAAGAAGAAAAAATATACTTTAGTTGGAGTAGATAAAAATGGTGTAAATGCGTTCTTCGTAAGAAATAACCTTGCAAAAAAAATAAATCTTAAATCAAAAAAGTGCGGCGATGTTTTTGTAGATAATAAAAGAGAAATAAGAAATATGGGTGATTATACAATTTGGCAAAAAAAGGTTTTAAATGATGAACTTGGTGATTTAATTAAAATATAAAATTATTTATATAATTGATCATTGCAATTATCTTTACTTTTACATTTACATATGACACCACCAATTCCCAAAGATTCTATTACAACTTCAGAACTATCTTTTAAATAACAAAAAGATACTTTGGAAACTGGACTTTTTAATTTTCCAATAAGAATAAATTCTTCATGGTCTTCAATTGATATTTTTTTACTGGGTTCTAATTCAATTGTTTTACCTAATTTTTGGCAAGTTAAGCTAAAATAAAAATCAGGGTCAGTCGGCATACTAAACATTAATTTTTTTAACATATTAGGATCTGGTTGGCAGCTTTGATCAACAAGAAATAGAAATAAAGGACCTCCTGATTTATTGTTAATCACACTTCCTGCAATGGCGGAATTGAATAAAAACAAAAATAAAACAAAAATTAAACAAAAAGTTTTCAATATATATAGGTACATTTTAATAAAAAATATTTTATATTAAAAATATATTTAAATTAATAAAAAAAGCAAATGACGTCAAAAAAAATCCTAATTGATTTATGTGAAATGCCTGAACATTTAAGAGGTATATCAGAGGAGGTTTTATTAAATAAATATAATAAAAAAGTTATAGATCAAGCATTAAAAGAAAAAATTATTAAAATAAGAAAGTGGCATGATGGCCCGGGAAAAATAATAATTCCTACAGAGAAAGGGGTAAATTTATACAAAAAAAAATGAAAATAAATATTATTGGATTTTATAAAATTAAAAAAATTAACAAACTTAAGAAACGTCAAAACTTATTAAAAACATTTTTTTATAAAAGTTTGGTAAAAGGCATTGTTATACTTTCTTCTGAAGGAATAAATGGAACAATAGCTGGTGAAAAAAATAATGTAAATAAATGTATTACTTATATTAAAAAAAAATTTTATATAAAAGAATTTGATAGTAAGAACTTTTCTAAAGTTAAATATCAGCCATTTAAGAGGGCAAAAATAAAAATTAAAAAAGAAGTTGTTCCAATTGGATTAAAATTAACTACATTACAAAAAAAAGAACATAGATATGTCGAACCAAAAAATTGGAACAAACTTATTAAAAATAAAGATGTAATGGTGATTGATGTTAGAAAAGCTATGGAATTTAAATTAGGAACTTTTAAAAATGCAACCGATGTTGGAATAAAAAATTTTAGACAATTTCCGTCTTTTTTTAAAAAATTAAACAAAAATAAAAAAATTGCAATGTTTTGTACAGGTGGTATTCGATGCGAAAAAGCTGCAAATTTTTTACAAAAAAAAGGTTTTAAAGAAGTTCATCAATTAAAGGGGGGTATTTTAAATTATTTAAATACAATTAAGAAAAATAAAAGTCTTTGGAGAGGGGAATGCTTTGTATTTGATAAAAGGGTGAGTTTGAAACATAAATTAATTCCTGGAAATTATATAATTTGTAGTGCTTGTAGAACTCCGGTGTCCCTAAAAGAAAGGAATTCAAGAAAATATGTCGAGGATATTTCATGTCCTAATTGTTATGATAAATTAACAAAAAATAAAAAAAATAAACTTTTAATGAGAAAACAACAAAAAAATTATTTAAAATATAATCTAAAATAAATGGATATAAATAAATCCCAAACTATTGAAGTATGTAAGGTTGCATGGAGAGCAGGAAAAAAAATTTTAGATATATATTCAAAAAAATTTAAAATTTTTAGAAAAAAAGATATGTCACCAGTAACAATTGCAGATCTAGAGTCAGAAAAAATAATAATAAAAGGTTTAAAAAAAATTTTTAACAAACCAATTATTTTTTCTGAAGAAAGCAATAATAAAAGTAAAAATAAATTAAAAAATTTTTGGTTAGTAGACCCTTTAGATGGAACTAAAGAATTTATTAAAAAAAATGGAGAATTTACAGTGAATATAGCTTTTATTAAAAACAACAAACCTTTTTTTGGAATAATTTATGCGCCAAAATTAAAAAAAACATATGTCGGAACAAGTAAAAATACATATAAAGTAGTTAATCAAAAAAATTTTAAAAAAATTATACCAAAAAAAAAAACTAGTGAAACTATGATAATAAGTCGTTCGCATTCAACAAAGAATGAGTGTCAAAAATTAAAAAAAAAATATAATATAAAAAAAATTTTATTTCTTGGAAGTTCTTTAAAATTTTGTTATATAGCCGAAGGAATTGCTCATATTTATCCTAGATCTGGAACAACTTATGAATGGGACACGGCGGCAGGACATGCAATTATAAAAGGTGTCGGTGGGAAAGTAGAAACAAATAAAGGTAAGGAATTAAAATATGGAAAAAAGGATTTTAAAAATACACATTTCATAGCAAAAGTTGTTTAATGGAAATTATAAATTCTAATACTAAAGGTATTAATCAAGCAGTAAAAAAAATATTAGGTGGAGAAATTGTTTTTATTCCTACTGATACAGTTTATGGTATAGCAGCTAGCCCTTATAATGATAAAGCAATCAAAAAAATATTTTCATTAAAAAAAAGGTCTTATAAGAATTCCTTGGTTTTGTTATGTTCTAATTACAAAATGGCAAAAAAATATGCTATTTTTAATAAAACTGCGGAAAATTTAAAAAAAAAATTTTGGCCAGGTCCGTTAACTTTAATTTTAAAAAAAAAATCTACTCTAAAAATATCTAGAAAATGGATTTCTAAAAATAATTCTATTGGAATTAGAATTCCTGATCATAATGTACCAAAAAAAATAATAAACAAATGTAATTTTCCTATTTTTTGTACAAGTGCAAACATATCAGGTAAAAAAAGTTGTAAAGATATAAAAGATGTTTTGAGAAATTTTAAAAATAAAAAAATAACTATAATAAATGACGATACAACGAAATCTGGCTTGGATTCTACTATTATTGATGTAACAAAGAATAAAATAAATATATTAAGAAAGGGAAATTTAAATAAAAGAAAATTAGGAAATGTAATTAATTAAATTATGGAAAATAGACTAAAAAATATTGGTATTATAGGTGCGGGTGCTTGGGGAACAGCTCTATCGTGTATCTTAAATAAAAAAGAAAATATAACTATATGGTCTTATGAAAAGAAAACTGTTCATCAAATAAATAAATATAGAACTAATAAAACATTTTTACCTAACATAAAAATACCAAATAATATTTCTGCAACAAATAATTTAAAAGATCTTATGTCGTGCAAATTTATTTTTATCTGTGTTCCTTCACAATTTATTAAAAAAATAATTTTAAAATTTAAAAATTTTTATAAAAAAGATATGATATTTGTAAATTGTTCAAAAGGAATAGAGCACAGTTCTAAATTATTAATCAGTGATATTATAAAAAAAATATTACCTGGATCTGAAGTGGCTATTTTATCAGGTCCTAGCTTTGCAATTGAAGTTGCTAAAAAAAAACCAACTGCAGTTACAATTGCATGTAAAAACCAAAATAATGCAAAAAAATTAGCTATCTTGTTAAACTCGAAGAACTTTCGTTGCTATTATACAAATGATGTTATTGGAGTTCAATTTGGTGGTATTATAAAAAATATATTAGCAATTGCTTCGGGTATAGTTAAAAGCCAAAAACTAGGTTCTAGCGCAAAAGCTGCTTTGATGACAAGAGGATTATCTGAAATGAAAAGAATTGGATTGGCTTATGGAGCAAAAGAATCTACTTTTTATGGTCTTTCTGGTTTAGGTGATTTAATACTTACTTGTAATAGTGAATTATCAAGAAATTTTTCTACAGGTTTATTAGTCGGAAAAGGAAAAAAAATTAATGAAATAATAAAATCAAAAAAAACTATCTCAGAAGGTATTATTAATTCAAAAACTATATTTAATCTGTCAAAAAAAAAAAGAATAGAAATGCCAGTATGTGGATCAGTTTACAAAATATTGTATAAAAAAAACAAAATTAAGAATACGATTGAAAAAATTTTATCTAGAGATATAAAAAAAGAAAATTAATAAATAAATATATTCTTCTTATAAAACTCAGAATAAATAAAAAGTGTTAAAAGAGAAATAATGATTAAAAAAGGAAAATGATGGTCAAATAAAACTAAAAATAAAAAAATAAAGAAAATTTTAGGTTTAAATCTATCAATATGTAAATTCTTAAAATTTATTTGATTTAAAAGATAAAATAAAGCTGGAACAGTCAAAATTAAATCATACGAGACTAATCTAGGAATTAACAAATTTATCACTAATATCCCATATGATATACAAAACAAAAAATGGTTATTACTATTTTTAATTTTCTTATTATTTAAACAATATAAAATAGATAAAAAAATTGTAGTACTAATAATAAACCAAATAAACAAATTTGTTTGTAATGAAAAAAAACTATTTTCAAAATTATTAATACCTAGAAAAATCCAAGGCATTTTTTCAATTATAGAATATAAACCGGTTCCTGTTAGAAATCTTGTAGGTAAATCATCTTGATATTTTCCTTGAATTACATCAAAAAAAGCAATTGTTAAATCCGGATCTTTTACATAAAAAAAATATTGAATTACAAAAAATAAAATAATAGAAACAAGTATATTTCTTAATGATTTCCAACCTAAAATATAAAAAGGTAGTAATAGAAATGTTAAATAATAAAACTTAAATAATGAAACAAATAAAACAATTAAATAATAATAATTAAAAAGTTTTTTTTTTAAAAAATAAATTCCGATAGCTAAAAATCCATATAAAATTACAGAAATATTTCCTGAGAAAAAACTAAAAAAAAATATACTTCCAAATGAAAAAAGAATTAAAAAAAAATTTCTCCATTCATAATTAAATTTAAATATTTCTTTCAAAACAACAAAAATTAGAAAAAAAGATATTATTTCAAGAAATACCCAAAAAAAATTTGCTGTTTTAATATTTATTGAGCCAATATACTTAAGTATCTCAAGTGTAGACGGTGAAAGGTTTGCTGTTAAAGTTATTCTTGGATCTAAACAATCTCCATGAACATCCAAACCGTATGGAATATTTCCTAAGAAAAATGTTTTTGATTGACAATAAATTATATGAAAGTCCCAGAAAGGAACTTTACCGCCTAAAAATTTATGAACAATAAAGTATACTGAATAAAAAGAAATAATTATCAGTACAATATCTAAATAACGAGATTTATAAATCATTTCATTAAAAATCTTTTGTAATTAATTTTAAATAATTTCTAATAGTATTTTTCCACAAAAACTTTTTAGAGAAATTTTTAGAATTTATTGATAACTTTTTATACATTGTTTTATTAATTAGAACTTTTCTTATTGAATCTTTAATTGAAGAAACATTATTAGGATTACAAATAATTCCGGTCTTACCATCGATAACTGACTCTTTGGTGCCTCCTAAGCCACTTGAAATTGATGGAATACCATGCATTCCAGCTTCAATATAAGAAATTCCAAAACCTTCTATTGATATTGATCTTTTATCTTGAATAGTAGGCATCACATGCAAATCAGAAATTTTAAATAAAAAAGCCTTATCGCGCTCGTTGACTTTTCCTAAAATTTTCACATTTTTTTTTAAATTTAATTTATTAATTAATTTACGTATTTTTTTCATTTCAGGACCATCTCCAGCAATTAAATAAAGTAAATTTTTAAAATCTTTAATTAACTCGTTGATAGCATAAATAATTTTTTTATGATTTTTTCTTTTCTCAAGTCTTGCTATTGTTAGCAAAATTGGTTTAAAATTTTTATATTTTTGAAGATTATTATTATTTCTTTTAGAATTAAAATAAATATTTTCAACACCAGGATAAATTACCTTTATTTTATTAGATTTAATTCCTAAATTAGTAACTCTTTTTTTTGTAAAATAAGAATTAGCAATAACACAGCTAGTTTCTGAAAGTGTTTTTTTTATTCTTTTCCTTTTTATGATATTTTTGTTTACTAAAATATCATTGCCATGCGCAAGGCAAAATATTTTTTCGGTATTTGCAATTTTATTTTTAATTAAATTTTCAGCACTTTTCCAGGAATCACAAAAAATACAATCTATATTTTTCTTAAAATTAATAAATTTTTTAATATCTGTACTTTTTCTTCTTTTTCTTATAATTTTCAGACCACCATATCTTATTATTTCGTAACTTAAATATTTGTCATGTTTTTCTTCATCTAATGAGTTTTTACTATCTGCAAAAACAAATATATTAAAATCTTTTTTATATAAGCTTTCAGCTAGTCCTTTCATTAAATTTTCCATGCCACCTAAAACTGGTG
>Ga0315338_1002126_pt1 | contig 20929 bp, 8 predicted proteins | sample ASW8metaG_FD_204518 | JGI IMG/M metagenome (GOLD analysis project Ga0315338, IMG submission 204518) | Ammonia-oxidizing marine archaeal communities from Monterey Bay, California, United States - ASW #8 | ecosystem: Environmental > Aquatic > Marine > Coastal | place: USA: California | collected... | reverse complement strand
CATACAAAAGCTTTATGTTAACGGTGGACTAAATGATACAAACACCACAGCAGGTCTTTCGGTAGGTGAACTTAAGCAGTCAGGACTTCATGGTCGATTAGGAGCCCTTCTAACAGCGCCAGCTAGCGCCTCTATCGGCAGCGAGCATCTTCTTGCTGGAGGAGCGAAGCTTTCGGCTTCGATGGACGAGTTCAGATTTTGGAAAACTGCTCGCAACGGTCAAGAGATCGGTAGAAACTGGCTATCGCAGGTCCGCGGCGGAACAAATACAGACATAGCCAACACTACTTTAGGAGTTTATTATAAGTTTAATGAAGGGATAGTTGGCGAATCATCGATTGATAGCACTGTTCTAGATTACTCCGGAAGACTCTCGAACGGAACTTGGACAGGATATGCTCAAGCAGGACGTTCCACAGGTTCTGCAATCTTAGAGGCGTCAGCATCAATTAAAGAGTACGCTGATCCGGTCATTTATAGTGCCCATCCTTCCGTGTCGACCCTTAAGTCGGAACTGATCGCTAGCGGCTCTGAGCACGATAATGGTAACAGTGGCATGTTCTTATACAACACGCCTAGCTGGATCCTCGAAGAACACGAGAACCAGAATAATAACAATCTCTCTTACATTACTCACATAATGGGATCTTATTTCGATAAGATCTATCTTCTATCCCAAGCGCTCCCGTCCTTAAAAAGCCCCAGCTATACTAGCTCGTCGGCAAAGCCAGTCCCTTTTGCACAGCATTTACCACAATCCCTAGGGCTCACAACGCCAGAGTTGTTTGTAGACGCCACAGTTTTAGAGAAAATAATGAACAGAACGGAGACCGACGTATTTGAAAACGATCTCTCCGATACAAAAAACCTGATTTATTTGAACCTCTATAACAATTTAGCTAACATTTATAAAGCGAAAGGAACAGAGAAGTCACTAAGAAACGTCTTGAGGTGTTTCAATGTTGATGAGAAGATCATAAAAGTCAACACTTATTTAAATAACGCACCATATGATCTCGAGACGAAATACGAACAAGTAACCGAGAATAGAAAATACGCAAACTTTGACAAAGAATCAAACCGATCGGCGGTGATCTATCAAAGTGTATCAGCTTCAGCCTTAACGGATAATCTTCGTGGATTTATAGGAACCGCGTCCGGCGGAACATACGAAAGAGAATACGGACTAACAGTTGAAGCAGAAGTAAGGTTCCCCTACTGGAACAATGAATCATATGTGGTAGCCCCTCGCGACTATACGACAGTTTCTCTTTTCGGGTTGAGACAACCAAACACCGGCTCGGACACTACCCTATCAGGTTCTGATACAACCGTGCATGATGACGATAACTGTAACTTTAGTGTTCGTGCTGAGAAAACAGCCAACTCCTCAAAGGATGCATACTTTACTCTTTCTTCAAGTGTTGCTGGCTTCCCCACGCTGACTAGTAGTGTATTCCCAAATGTTTATGATAATAATACTTGGAACTTCTCAGTTAGACTAGAGTCCGATGTAGACGCCCCTACCCACGCACTGAGTAGCTCCGCTATTGGAGAGTACAGCGTTATTTTTGAAGGTAAAAGTGTCAACACAGGACTTTTAGAGAATAGCTTTGTTCTATCGGGCTCGTTAGCAACAACCGAAGGTAACAACTTCTTAGCCTCAAACAAGAGGGCATACATTGGAGCCGAACGTACCAACATTACAGGTGCTATCGAAAACTACTCAGATGTTCTGATTGGGTCTGCGAAGTACTGGGCAAAAAGTCTTACTGACGCATCCATAAAACAGCATGCTTATGACAAAGAGAACTACGGTATTAAAAGCCGTAACAAAAATGTTTCGCCAATCGACTCTGACAACGCCGGCGCCGATGTTGTTAATGAGTCGACTCTGGCTCTGAACTGGGTATTTAATCAAGTAACAGCCTCAAATGTTTCGGGACTTTTTGCGCTTTCTGATAATAGCTCTGGCTCCTATTCAATGCGCACCGACTATGGCGCCATGGGAACAATCACAGGCTACCAACACACAGGCTTGGGTTATGGATTCGCTGCAAGCGATTCAAATGCTGTTTCAAAACAAATAACAAATGCTTACAAATTTATAAGCCCCGAACGTGCCACTAGCGCCGACGCAATTAGAATTCTACAAGAAAAAGAGAAAATCTTCGGAACCACGTCTACCATTCCAAATTATGTATATACTGTAGAAAAGAGCCTCTATCGGGCAATCTCAGAAGAGATGCTAGATTTCATGGCAGGCGCCGTAGACTTTAATGAGCTGATTGGTGCACCCGTCAACAGATATAGGAAGGATTACAAAGCTCTCGGCAAACTCAGAGAAACCTTTTTCAGAAGAGTCACAGAAACTAGTCAGGTTGAAAAGTTCGTTGAATATTATAAATGGTTCGACGACGCTATCTCACATGTTATAGAACAATTGGCTCCTGTGTCATCGGATTTCGTTTCTGATGTATTAGATGTTGTCGAGGGACATGTATTCGAAAGAAATAAATACCAAACCCAATACCCAACCCTAGAGACAAAGGTTCCAGATCCTACTACGAACATCGTAACATTTGGAGATTCGGACTTCTCTATGGGGACCACGACACTAGCACAATCTCCACGCCCGACAAACAAGCATATAGAATTCTGGAAGACACGAGCTATAAGAAGCTCCGAAGAAATTACCTCCGGAGACTCAACAATTGACTCTCAGAGAGAGACCTTTAGAAAAATAATCAATTCCGCTCCACGATTTGAAACCCCAAAGGAACAAGTAGTAGATGGCTCAGGCAACAGATACAGCCCAAATGAATACGCTAAGAGAAACTTTCAAAAGTTGTATAAGCTAAAACAGCCTGAAATAAAAAATCTGAACTTTAGAGCCGGCGTAAACTTTGAAACTCCTAGAAACATTCATCTTACTTATAACTCCCTGTATCCATTCGGCCCGGTAAACACCGGTGACGATACTTTCATCCCCTTGAATGTGTTGCTTGGGCTAACAGATGATCTGGTTTCTATGCAAGACTTCTTAGACGACAGAGAGATCCGAGGCAAAGTCAAGAGAACAATCAAAATCCAATCCGGAAGAGACTGGGAAAAAGGAATAGGCTACCACAACCTCAAATCAAATACAGTATTTCCCTTTAACATAATGAGTTCCTCGGTAAATACTGGATTCAACAAAGAAGTTGTCCAGGCAGTTGGCGCCGACGTTGAAATCACAAACCTACACAATGATGTGTATGGAAACGACATGGAGAAGCCCCTGCAGGGACCGTTTACTGAAAAGTATGTTGGTGGACATCAATCCCGACATGTTGGATTAAACACAGGTACTGATAACAATCAAACCAGACCCGAGGCTTGGAAATTAGTAATCGGAGAATGTGCAGACCAAGGACCCGGGTCGATAGGTATGACGTCAGTTACTTATCCTTACCCCGACATTGGTTCAGAGCCGTCAGCATCAACCGGTCTCATCACGCTTTCATCTAATGTCTCTGCCGGACACTATGCTGAGATCAGCGATGGAGACACCGCCTATAGGTTTGAGGTACCATTCGAAAATGAGAAGTCCGTATTATTTCCAAGTACAGCGTTCGGGGTTAAACCGGTTGCAATTTCTGGTGATCTAAGCGCAAGTTATGGTTTACCTAGCGACCATCCTCTGGACTATTATCATTTACCGGAAGCTACAATCAGCACATGGGTATCTGCTAGCTCAACTACAAGTAATGCTTACTTATTTGCAATGGGGGCCCCCCACGCAACAATCTCCTTGGCGCTACGTTCTGACAATACATTGCGTCTAGAACAATTATGGTATGACGGAAATGAATCCCCAACTGTCAACGTAACCGCGCACTGGAGCACGGACGACCCTGTTATTACAGATGGAAAATGGCATCATGTTGCAGTAACTTACAATGCTGCTCTCACCGCGAGTCAGGAGCCCAAGTTCTTTGTTGATGGAGTTCTTAAGGACTCTACTGTAGGAACTGCTCCTCCCACCGATGCAGGTTCGACACTTCAACTCAGTAGAAAGGTCCTTGGTACCATCTCCGGCTGCGGAACCTGCAGAGTTATAACAGCGATCGGCGGCTACAACCACAACGTTGCATTCTCTGGCTCAATCGATGAGACATCAATTTGGCAGATTAGTATGAGCGCCGAACAGATAACAGAGATGTATGCGACTGGCTCAGTAAAAAATCTGTTTGGACATTCCTCTTACATTGCTGATAACGCCAATCTATACTCTTGGTGGCGTATGGGAGACGACGCTAACGACGCTATAGATGCCGGCGGATCATACTCACTAGGAGTTAACTCAATAGTTGATCAAACAGAACGAGCAAACGGAAACCCGGGCGCAACACAGCTGCTATCGACAAATGTTGTAACGGCTTCCGCGCCGGCTGGTTCATCTATTGCTTGGACAAAGGGCGCCTCATCGACTGATTCAGCTGCCAATCTCTCAACAGCGATCAACGATTCAGCGGCTAGCCTCCTCTCCTCCCCAGCACTAGCTACGGTATCGATATCAAACACTAAGTATGGCGTTCCGACATCTACAAAGAAATCCGCCAGAGGTTCATTAGGTAATGTCGCAATAACTGTTTCCGGCTCATTAACTGCAACTGGAATGGCAGGAGGCTTGGATCCTGTAATTATTAATGCCAATACTCCTCGCGCAACATATTATCGAGAAGAGTTAGCCAAACGACCGGTAAACATAAGAAACATTTTACACACAACCGGCTCAACGATAATTGGAAACTACAATCATAACTACGATGTTGTAAGTACTGTTGGCGCCTTCTCAAATCCAAAAGCTTTTATCGAGAACACTCCCGCACTTCCGGCAGTGGTTACCTCGCAAACAAACCTAAACCGCGCCGGAGCAGACCACTTTGAAGGCACAGAAACAGATCAGGTGGTCAACAACTATTTAACACTGAACAGGGACTCGGGAAGCCATTTCGATTATGGATTAGATTACGAGATCACAGACTTTGCGGAACATGTTAATAAATCAGTTATAATAAGTAGATTCTCTTCTCCCGGATCAAGAGAAACACTAGCGCGCGGCACACAAAACTTTAGATCGGGTGAATATTCAGCCTATAACTCGTTACCATACCGTAACATGGGTGTTTTAAATGCAGGACAATCAAACGAAAGCCTAGCCGAAACTGGCTCAACAGGCTATACCGTATCAGACATACACAATCGTCCGTTTGGATTAAAACAGCATCTCACTCGACATGCCGGACAATTCGGAAGAGACTCGATGATTGTAACAGGCACGACTGCTACCACAAATGGCCCCGGTGCAGAATACGATCAGCTCCCATCCTTTAGTAAAACAAACAGAAACCCGCGAACAAAAATAGCTATCAACGCTGCGGGAGATTATATAACCTCCAGCCACTATGATAACTACTACGTCAGTCGACAGATTCCTCGTTCAGATAGCCAATACAAGTGGATAGCAGACGCTCTGATAGACAATAACAACAACTTTGGATACTTGCCGGCAGATTACCTCGTTAGCTCGTCAGCGGGCTATACAGAGCCTTACACATTTATAAGCTCTAGTGAAGGTGAAGCTCAGTGGCCAACAGGTACTGTTGATTGGGGTTACCCTTCTTGGAAACAAGTTGATTATAACAATTCATTAACAAGAACCGAGAAAAAGAATAACACGATTTCAATCATCGACAATACTCAACCGCAAGGAACTAGCTCTTATACTTTATCTCCTGTTTCTTATCGAGGCAGACCAGCTAAAATAAACATTTCATTAGCAAATGGAAAGAGTACCACACTCGTTGCAACCGATAACAACTCCAGGATTTACTTTCAAGATAATGAGATGAATGATGCGACGGACATAAAGACAAAGATAAAGCAAGTTGTAACACCTTTCAAGAAGCTTATTGATGCGACAATAAAAAGCGAGACAAGCAGACCAAATTGGATCTTGTATTCTCAAAACATCTTCCCCTCCGAGATAAATGAGTTTAAGTCTGATACTATAACTCGAACTGGCTACAGCAATGAATTCTGGAGTAGTACAATAGAAGAGAGAATTCTCGAGGGCAGTCAGAGGGACAACTCGTTTGGCATTCCATTAGGTAATATAATGATGCCGGATTACTCTGCCGGCGGATCGCCAACATACCCAACAGGCATGCAGCTAACACAATCATCGTGGCCATTGGACGCACCCGAGAACTTCCTGACTCGAACAGAAAGTAACCCATTTGCAAGCACCACGGGCTCGTATCTGGATTGGAACTTCCTCCGCGGCGCATCTGGCTCAGCAGCCGGCGAATTACAAAATAATTATGTATTAGCTGCCCTTCAACCGGCCAGTGTGCTCTTCATGAAAGGCTATGGTTTCTTATCCCCTGGCGCACTTTACTCCCGCAAACAAACCCTAGGTTCTCCGAATTCGGTAGTATCTCCAGTAGGAATCACTCTTCCTGCAACAGGATCCCGGACTGGTTCATTCGATGTTGGTGAACAGATCGATGCATATGCCGGTGAAGCCATGTGGGACGCACCAACTTACGCTGGCTATAACCAGCGTTCAGGCTCAACCACAACGTTCGTCTCACACAGTTCCGAGCCATGGTTTACTGAGTATAGTAAGTTTAAAGAAGATTTAAGCCTTAAGGCGAGGGATTTCTCTATAGTACCTGAGTTTAGAATTAGTAAGCACGTTTCTGATTTTAAGGAAAAAGGGATTATACCACAAGACAAGACTGACTATTTTGAGATCCCGGGTACTGGTATCGATAGTTCAAATAGTGATAGTTTCTATTTGGACTATTCTAACTCCGAGTTCCTAAAGGATTTCCTAAAAGTTAAGTCTGACTCGCTCATGGACGCTAAAGAAATAAGACTTTCCTGCGAGGCAGCAATCAGATTTAATCCATACAAGGGATTCTACCCAGCCCAGCGCACCATCGACATGGTATCACAATGGTCCAGTTCGTACGCGGATTCCCTTTCGGCACGGATAGTGCCGCGAACCCTGGTATCACCAGCGCAAGCTTCCGGCTCGACAGGACAAGAACTGCTACAGCTTTATGGCGGCGCCGTAAGACCTGTTATAGCACCTCTATTTGCTCCCGGAATCTTATACAACTCCATCAAAGCTGGTCTAGCGGTAGACTACCCAGTAATTACTGATTTTGACAAAGTTGTCAAATGGCCATTTATTTCTAGTTCTGTCGCCTCTGGGCTTGTTCATGATAACTCGTTTACTTATGCGCTAACTATTGATCCGCGTGAACTGAAACAGACCTCGCAGGATCCTAACGGATACGATGGCGGACCTATCTGGGACAAGAGGATCCCATTTGAAGCAATTATACGCCCGGAAATAGAGATGGGAAATCTCGCGTTATTGGACTTAGAATCAAACGCATCCTCATCATTAAGGGCCACTGCGAGCATGGGCTCCAAGCCATCAAACGGACTCTATAGCCTTATGGCTAGTAACTATTTTGCTGAGGTAGGTAATTTCTTCCTCAAAGATTCAGAGTATACGAAACTTGAGTCTGCGCCAATTTCTGATAAGCTGACCTTTAAGTCAGGAAGTACATTCGCTGCCAGAATAAAATTAAGGAGATCCACCACCGGACTAAGAGATTATAGCAATGAGATCGATTCAAACGGACTCACATATATAGGCAATTTTAGAGATACTTTCTATAGACCCAACGGCGGAATTAGTACTTATAAATCTGGTTCCCTACTTGACGAAATAATGATGCCCTCTGGTGCTTATTTCCCTTTGCCTCAAGATCCTCGGTTCACAAGCGGACCTCACAACGCGCCGACGGCTGGCGAAAGAACTGCCAACGGCGCCAACAGATTTAGAGAAACCTTCACAATGTATAGCAGACCATCGGCTTTTGGTCCCCCCGTCGCATCCTCTCGTATTATCGGTCCAAATCCCTCGGATCCTGATTCAACGTTAGTAGCAGGGATCACGAACGGCCGCACGGAAGAAAGACAGGAGCGCCCCCCCGATTCTTTTAATGGCTACAACTGGAGTTTTACTCCTCCTTATTATGATGGCGAATCTTGGGCGGATATTATTTTCCGTCCCGAGGCAGATAAGACTTACTCTGTTGAAGAGATCTTAGCAAATGTAGACATCTGTTACTGGCGCTATGATGGCGGCGGACATGGACGCCGAGGAAAAGAAGGAACTATTTCCACAACATTTGTAGAAACCGATTGTATCGGCGCCGCCAAATTAGGATTCACCGGCTCTTATGCATCTGCCTCATATTCCGGCTCATACATTGGCGCCCAAGGCGGCATCTATGACGCCGACACGATTAATCAAAATGCAATGCAGATCTCGGCTAGTATTAATCTTCTAGGGTTTGAGAAAGTTCAATCTACAGAAAAAGATAAGTTTGGCGATGTAATAGCCACGAAGAATACATCAGCCGGCACAAGATGGGTTATCCAGCCGAAGTTTGAGACCCCCCATTTAAACTTTAATGAAGCGTACGAACAAGCACAAATACCAGTTTACGGCTCAGCGTCAGTACCGATCGGCATGTGGCATCAGTTCGGTAAAATCCCGACAGACCTAAATACAGGAATCTTCTTGGAGATTGACGACATCCCAGAACAATGGCAAAAATACCACTACGACATGTATAAGTCAGACAGTATTTATAATAACTTTAACGCCGCCGGCTTCGGCGCCCAAGGGTCCTTTAAAAGCCTCTCAGACATCTTTGGCTTTAAGACACAAGCTAGACGAACTCGTCTAGGCGAAATCAGAGAGAAACAGGTTTTAAAAGAAGCTATTGTGGCAGTTCCTTATGTATTAGAGAATGTCACTTCTAGAGGAGCAGGACAGAAAGAGAGCACTCGCCAAGTCAAGAAATTTGTTAGCATCCCCAAGGACAGGTATATAGCCGCAACAAAAGAGATGAGCAACACAGCGATTGGTGATTCATCTGATGCTGCGGGTGCTTCAATCCGTGCGCTCGTTAATAAAATGGACGATTATGTCTTACCACCTCAGTTTGATTTCTTAAATAATAAAGAGATAGACCCTATGGTTATGTACATGTTTGAGTTCAAATATGCACTAGACAAAGACGACCTATCATACATTTGGCAGAACTTGGCACCCCGAGATTATAAGAAATTATCTTTTCAAAAATCTTCAGTAGCTCATGAATTAATGGACACAGAGCTTTTGTCTGAGTCTAACATAATGGATAATCCAAATCTTCGTTGGATGATTTTCAAGGTCAAGCAAAGATCACAATCTTCTTATGAAGATTCTGTTGTCCCACAAGCAGGACAGGCACCAAAAGATAAGTTCCTACAAACTTCCGGTGAATCTAATTATAAAGTCGAATACAACTGGCCTTATGATTATGTGTCATTTGTAGAGATGGTTAAAATAGATGCAGAGGTATTGTTTAAGCCGTCTGGAAAAACAAGCAAGGATGAATAAGGGTGGCAAAGTTTCTAAATAAAAAAGAACAAGTTATTGATTTCAAACTTACTAACTATGGTCACTATTTGTTGTCTGTGGGTGAGCTTAAGCCGACTTATTATGCGTTTTATGATGATAACGTACTCTATGATAAACATTATACCGGGGTATCCGGCTCCCATGGGCTAATTGGGACAGCTAGCCAGAACAGCACGCGAGAGAGAATCAAGGACGAGACACAATATCTTGAAGGACTGACCATCTTCAATAATCTGGATTATTCGCTACAGAAATCATCCGCAGATGAAAACGGCGACGATTTTTATGAAGCTAACAAAACCGCGACACTAAATACACCTAACGCAGAAAACTATCGATTCAACTCTATGATCGGAGACGCTCATTTAGATGGAGATACCCAGAATGCTCCAGCTTGGAAAATAGTGACGCTTGAGGGAGAAATAAATTCCTCAACAAACATTGATGAAGTAAACCAAATTAGAATTCCTCAAATAAACATTGATGTAAACTATTCTCTTGAGGTAAAGCCGGCTAAGATCGAACTCGACTTTACAATGCCGGCTATGTCGGCAGACAGGATGTTTGGTTTTCCTAACAATGAGATGATTCAACTCGTGATGAGAGATCCTCTTATTTACGGAGAAGAAGTAAATACTCAGCTGTTCAGTGAAAATTTTGAGATTGAAGTGTTTGAAGTAGTTGATACCGTCACACCAAACACTTTCAATAGAAAACGTTTTATTAAAGAGGAAGATGATGTTGTTGATGGGCTATTAGTCCCGAGAAAAAACAAAATAAGACCAATCCTAACGACCGACATGTCGGACTATTATTTTAATGTTTTTGTGGATCACGAGATAGACGAGGCGACTGCATGCAGAGGAGCAGAAGTGTTTAATAAGGATTCTTATTATGTGGATTTAGACTTCGATTGCGACCAAGTTACAACGGATACGCCAGTTAATGTAGACATTTACGGAAGAGTTACGGAGCCAGAGATATGCCTGGATTAAATAAGTTTATAGAGAAAACCGGCTCGCGTCTTCCAACTCCAATCATTGACTTGATAACGGTTAATGAAGATTCTATAGATGTGACAGTTTCCCTTAAATTTAACTTTGTTAATTCTATACTTGATGATGCATCAATAGATAACTTTATCGAAGAAATGACAGACGGGACATCACCGATTTATGTCTATGTGATGTATGTTATGGACACAGGCACTATTAGCGACTTGGTGTCCGGAAAAAATAAAGACCCCCTCTCATGTCTATATCCCCCAGTAGAGCCGCTGTTTGAAAATGTCTCCAACGCATACACTCAGAATTATGTGATCATTGAACTTGACGAATTCACAGAAGTAGAGCATGTATATTCCGAGGAAACAAAAAACCTAACAGTCACACTTTCGAAGTCTGCAAAAATTGATTGTTTTTTTAAAATTGTTACCCTTGGTGAATTGACGCTTGCAGAGTTACTTAGCAAAACAGATCGAAATGACGTAACTGTATTTTCGTTTTCCTCTATCATAAATTTTGATTCCGATCCCTCGCAGTTCAAATATGATTTGATCGATGAGTCAGTTTATGAAAGAAGAAAATACAACTTACCCGACTCCATTCTGGAGCACATGACGTCAGAAGTCTCACATGAAGATCTCTACAAGGACTCAGAGCTTGATGTGGGGACTAAGACGCTCTTTATAAATGGAGAAAACGAACCGTACTTTCTCAGCCCTATCTATGCCCTTGACAACAAGCCTTACACTCAAGATGGCATCTCAAGCGCAGAGATAAGAGAGGTATTCAGACTATTAACAAAAAACATCACAGCAGAATCAGAGGATTTACAAGAGATTCTGAACAGTATAGATTTAATAACAGAAACAGAAGACGACAAATTCCTTTTGCAGAGCTATGAGAAAATAAGATTGTCTTTCCCTGAGAAATCAACAGTAACAGAAATGGGGAGGACTTATGAGCTTTTTAAAACTAGGATCTTAGGTGTCGACCGACGCGTAAAATCTTCTCCTCTTTTAGCTGAACAATTATACAAAACCCCGAAGATCTTAGATAATAGGACGATAGTGAACGATGAAAATAACATACCAGAGCAAGACCCCGGACTCACATGCTTATTTGCAAACACTACCGGAGACGACGAAGACGAGGCTTCTTGGACAAATTCGATTGTGGTCTATGAAGAAGCAGGTAGCAGCCTCGCCGCTTTCTCCTCATTCCGTCGAAGTGGCTTTTGTGCTTTTGACTATGGTTTAGCTCAGTCACAAAATGCGCAGATTTTAGGAACCTTCCCGGTTGCTGTGTTAGAAGAGTTGTTCGGGTCCAACGTTGTTGATAATTATTTTAAGATTCTTTTAGTAGGCTTATATCATTATGAATCAAGCGAAATTACAGAACCAACATCGATAGAACTCCACGAAGTTACTAATACTAATTTTCCCTCAATTGACCATTCCTCCAATACTCAGGACTCCCTCGACGAACAGAATTACCTTCAAATAAGAGGAGTCTATAACTTAGAACAAGACGAACGAATTTTATGGCTTCAGTTCCAACACCTGATGGATGAAGTAGAAGAAGAGGACTCTATTCCAACTGACGATCACTACAAATTAATAATCACAGTAGAAGATAATACTCAAGAGCTTATAGAAGCAATCACGAGTGCGTTTAGAGACTATTATGAGGGAGAATTTAAAGAGTTTTTTGATTACGCTAGCGAAGATTGTAATTATAACAAAGATACCGGCTATTTTAATGATTTTTTTGTCACCGGCATGAAGAATAAATACAGTGACACTTCCGTTGTATTTCCATGGATAAAAATGCCTTTACTGTTAGAAATGTATTTAAATTTGTTCACTCAAAATGAGCCTGAAGCAGTCGACCTCCTGAAAGAAAAAGCATTAGCAGTGTCAGCTCTAATCAACCCTATTAATGGTACCTTTTTTAACTTAGAGGAGTTTAAGGAAAGATGTGATTTATTTGACCTCACCTACTTCGCCCAAGAAGAAGCCAGTAGCGAAACAATCACGATAAACTTTGAAACAGAGATACACCCACCCGCACCGGTAGCATTCATTGTTGGCGAAGGTTGGGAAGTTAGTGACTATATCTCCTCCACCGAAACTCCCGAAGAAGCTATGAAACTCGCGTTTGACTCGTTAGACACAAGCATTGATTATTCTACCGCGACACAAGATTCCGTAACAGCAGTCCTTTCAGAATTTGGAAATTTGGGACTTTTTCTGGGAGAAGATTCATCAACCACTCGCGCCCAGTTTTTTGACATCTTCGGCGATTCTCTCGCTGCGGAAACAGATAATGCCATTCAAGCGGAGTGGGCAAAAGTCGGCACAATTCTTGTGAACTATGGCGACGACCTCTTTTCCGAAAACTATTGGATAACATCATGAAAATACAAAAATTAATAAAATCCAGGACTCAGAAAAAGCCCTCAAAACAAGACGCTCAAGATTTTCTATCAAAGCTAAGTGTTTCGATCGATTATACAACCGACGAGAACTTCTCACTTTTAGCCGACACACAAAATAGCGATGATTTAACTCGGAGCCCCAATGTTATGGACTCGTCAAAATGGGAAGGCATCAAAAATGAGCCGCTCTCAACCGAGAAAAACTTCCCTAATCTCGAAGATCCTTTCTTAAAAATGGATGTCACTCTAGAACAAATAGAGCCACCCGCACCACCCGCGCCAGACCTTGTAGACTTGGTATTCGGCACAGCGCCTCAGCCCGCTCCAAAGGTGATTGCAGTCCCCACCGTTCCCACAATAAAAAAGATAGGATAAATTTCCAATGCCACCAACTCGCACCCAAGGAGCCCAATTTAACGATCTCAACACAGATGGCGTTGTCACCGATGGTAATAACAATATTGATGCACCAGAGATTGAAGGATTCGTCGACGAGGCAGAGGGGGAAATAACAGCTTATACTACGATTAAAAATGAGGCCGACAAAATAGAATTAACACCGGGCTCAATCAGCGTTGACCCAACCCCAGTATTGGCGTCAGTAAAAATAACGTCAGCAACTGTAGATTATAGTTATGGCTCAGATCCGACGATTGGCTCCGGCAATGTATCTGAACAGGACGTTTGGTTTATTGGGCAGTTCGATAAAGCTGGAGATAATGTTAATGAGATATCGGTCCCAGTTATGGCTGATGAGTACTCATCTACTGAGGCAGAGGAGTTGACAATAATAGCCGGCTCAACTTCGGAGTTTGATCCAGCAGCATTATTAGAAGCCCGTATCGAATCCCTGCTACCAGCAGAATCCATCGATGAAATACCACTAAAATCATTCAATCGCATAATTACTAAAGGTAAGCTCTAGGACTACAGAAACAGATGGCAGGAACAAGAAACAGCACATTTATACAACCAGATTCATTTTCTGGCTCTTCCGATCAATTACTAAACGACATTGGAATTGCATGGATTATTGATGAGAACGGTGACGTCACATTCGAAAACCCAATTACATTACTCTCAAAACCCGAAGATTGGCTGTTAGGTACCAATGAAACCGCAGCTTCCACGAAAGCGTTAAAGTATGTAGAACTACAGCCTTGCTTTCAGAGCACTGGTTCCAACAACTCGCTGATCCCCGTTTATACCATCCCCGGCCGATTTTATGGCTTTGCTTCAGGTTCAGGGGGATCTGTTGTTGACGACCAGCACTGGAAAGCTTACTTGGTGGGCGGAACATACGCCGAAGAAAGCTTCCCAGGGATCTACAGCGAAGCCGAACGAAGAACTTTAGGCTTTGACTACGTTACACCCTATACACAAGAAGAAAACATTTTGGTGGATAACACTTCCAACTTAGCCAAAGTAGGCTCTTCAAACGTTTACCATTTAGCAGAGATGAGTGATTATGAGGGAAGGCAGACCGAACTAATGTTACCGTCTGTTGAGCTGTGTAAACTGGGGAGTAGCTCGCTAGACTCCGTGCCCGATGTTTATAACTTTGTGTCTCTAGACGGCGCCATAGAGGATTTAAACGATCTTGCAAACGAAACAAAGAGTATGGGCGCCCCGTCAGGCTCTTCTGGCTATGGCGAATACCTTGTCACAGGCAGCAAGACTGAGTTTTCATCTTCGACCTCCACCGCAGCCAGCCTGCAGAAAAACCTATGCTACACAAATCCACAAAACTGGCTCCAGACAAATGCCATAACAGAGTGCCAAGCGCCATACTACATTAAAATAGAATTCCCAGCAGCATTGCAAGGAACAGATGAAACGAATACAGAGCTAAGAGGCATATTTGGGGACTCGAGCTTTAAAGCCGATCTATTAAACATGTTGAGAATCGCATTTGTCGATTCCCCCACCGCCGGCGCCACAACTTTTTCAAAAAGAACACAATACACAGATCACACCGATGTTTTTCCAAACTCTAATGGCTCTGCGAATCTAAAAAGCTTAGACTTGATGGAAGCTTTAAGAAGCTACTATAATAATAGTCCATCCTCAACAAATCTTTATTTCGTCGATAGCGAGGATGGCTACACAAACGACAATAACAAGCTACAAATTTCACCATCCGACAGTATGCGCTTTATAAAAGCATCCCAAACAATGTCGGTAATCTCCAAATTATCAGGATTTATCGACACCAACGAGCACACTCTTCCAATCGCAGATACGACCGATGGAAAGGATGCTTTTTACTCATGGCTTATAAACCGAGGTGAACCCAACTACAGCGAAACGGTAGCATTCAGAATTGAGAAGAAGAAAGCCGGCAATGTAATTCAGAACATCTGGATGTTTAACGATGTAGAATCAGGCGCCTTAACCTACTACGATAGTCAGATAAAGTACGGAGATGAGTACGAATATTCTATTTACGCATATACAGTTTCGGCTGGAATCAAATACCGAATGAAGGACTTAGTAATTGGGAAGAACATTTCGGATTTAGGTTCAGACGGACACTGCCTACAATTCTATAATCCCTATTCTGGAGAAAACGCAGATCAACTGTTCTCCCGACTTGATACAACCTCCAGCGATCACGGCGCCTTAAATACAATAGAATCAACGTTTGCAGACAATTCACAAGCGGTAATAGACCACCCATTCGTCGCTGACTTTAATTTAGAGTATACACCAGAAGTTCAGGTTTACGAGGTACCTCTTTTTACCAACACAACGTCAGTAATTGATAATCCAGCCCCCGGATTAGATGTAATACCATTTCAAAAAGTCGACAACTCCCAGACAATTGGGTTTTTAACACGCGTCGAGTCTTTCGAACCAAGCAGTGTCTTTCCGTCTATTATAACAGAGTCCGATGCAAAATACCAAGAAAAGTATTTTACTAATCGCTCAATAACCGCCTCCACACCGCTGGAGGATGATAGTATTTCTCCGACAACAACTCTCGAGATCTACAAAACACTCAATAAGCCCACAACGCTCACTGATCTTTCTGAAAATTTATACAAAACGATAACATTAGATAACACAACCCATGTGTTTTATGATCAGGTTAACACAAATAAGAAATACTATTATGTATTTAGATTACTTAATGAGAGAGGCTTTGCTGGTCCACCAAGCCCGGTCATCGAAGCTGAGATAGTCAGCGATGGTGGCTATAAGTTTGCAACGTTCGAAGACCTATCAGAGGAAGACATCGCAGAAAAGTCACCGCTAACACCATCCAAATCTTTTAAAAAGCTACTTCAAGTTGTGCCGGCACTGCAACAGCTCACAATGGACGCTCCAGATGTTGATTTCACTGCGCCCGCCAAAGATGCATTAGACAAGATCAAGGTTGGGAGCTTGGACGACTCTGTGTTTGACAAAACATTTAAGCTACGTCTAACTTCAAAGAAGACCGGCAAGAAGATTGATGTTAACCTAACCTTCAACTTAGACAGAGGCGCATAGACATGTCATTTTTAGATAATTGTGGAAGTATTGTTTTAGATGCTATCTTGACAGATGTTGGAAGAAAAAGGATGGCCCAGGGTACTTTTAAGGTTAGTAAATTTGCACTAGGTGATGACGAAGTAGATTACTCGCTCTATGATGCTACCGCATCTAGCAACGCAGATCCGCACGATGCAGATAGGGCAATTTTGTCACAATCGTGCTTTGAAGCCTTTTCTAATGATAGTGCAGTTATCAACTACGGATTAACCAACTTCGTGAGTAATCACGTGTTTTATATGCCAGAAATGAAGCTCAACTATTCAGGTTCTCAAACCACAGGCCAGCCAGAAGAAAGGGAGGGTTTCGTAAGACCTTATGAGGGCGCGTTTTACTTGTCAGCTAATGATGAAACTTCCTTAAAACTTAAAGAAGATTTAAGCAGCGATAACTATTTTTTAAAGAACGGCAATTCGTTAAGCAACAGGATAGTAATAGAGTCAGGCATTAATAGTGATGAAGCAGAAGCTTCCGCAACCGAAAGTAATAGAAAAGATCTAATTTTAGATAATGGATTATTGGACTCCTACATGACTGTTTATGTAGACTCCAGACTATTTATTTCAGTTATGTCTCACCCGCGCGGCTCAAAATTTGAAACTAGAGCAAACGGCGCTTTTCTTTATAACCTTGGTCCACTACAGGGAAACACTCCTGTTACCCTTCCGCGTATAATTGATAGCCACGATTCGTATCTAATAAGCGCTGCTGATAATAAGGTTATGCACAACACTACTACTAATGATTTACATTTCTCGGCGATTAAGGGTACCCGCGGCACTGTCGCCGCTATCGGGCTAACAATGGAAAATCGCTTATGTGGGACCTCTACAACAAATAGTGATCCCAAATACGCAGAGTTTGGCAAAACAAGTGAAGTGCTATTTAGTGGTGCTAATAAATATGACTACATAGATACAACTGTGTATGCTATCGGAGCGTCCTCGAACGCTCAAATTTCAATCCCGGTTAGGATTGTCCGCTATGCCGGCACCTAACAATAAACTAAATTTATAAAGCGAACAAGTAAAATAACAACTATTTATGGAAGAGAGGAAAAATAAATGAGCTTTTTAGACAACTCCGGCGACATCATACTCGATGCTGTACTAACCGACATTGGAAGGCAACGCCTTTCTCAAGGCAATTTCAAGATCGGAAAGTTCGCGATTGGGGATGATGAGATTCAATACAATCTTTATGACAAAGATCATGTTTCTGGATCAGCATACTACGACCTGGAAATTCTACAAACACCGGTCCTAAGCGCCGCGACACGTGCAGGAGAGATCCAACACGGACTATTCTCGCTTACTGGGAAAGATATTCTATACATTCCAGATTTGGCTCTTAATGAGAAAACGGAAAGCTCAGTCCTGCGTTTAAATAAGATAGTTCACTTGGCAGTCAATGCAGAAACCCAGGATAAGTTGATAAATCAATCCTCTGTTGATCCAAAATACGTATTATTGGCTAACGCCACAACCCCCGGCAGAACTATTATCGTAGAGTCCGGTCTCAACACAACGGATCTCTTGGCAACAGCTACTAACCGAGCAACGTATTTGCAAGCAACTAACATGATGGACACCCAATACCTTGTCGCAACTGACTCAAGGTTTTTTAACGGAGTATTGGGAACCGGCGGTAATGCTAAATTTACAAATGATGCCTCTGGGCAGTTTATGATTAGCTTTGGTTCGCTAAATGTACCTAGGCAGACACAGCGCTCATCAGTTATGATGAACTACGTCGACACATCAGTCCGCGGAACCCCGAACACTGTTTATTATTACTCGGATGCAAGAACATCAGATACCGACAAGAGTGAGTTTACGGGTCCACGCGGCACAGCCATGGCAATGAACCTCTCAATAGCTAATACCATGGCATCCACATCTACTCAATCCCGCGCATCTGAGTGGTCCAAATTTGGGCAACTTGCACAAATTGCGATTGACGGAGAATCACAATTATACGACATAATTGATTCGATGGTTGTAGTTAGAGGAGCAACAACTGGTCGCTCCATCCAAATACCAGTAAGACTTCTTAGATACGTCAGCGGCTGATAACGGAGATTATAAATGCCTGTACAAAATTATGAACTATTAAATTCCAATGCGGATGTTACCACAACCAAGACACTTCTCCACGAAGCGATCCCGGTAACAGGAACAATCGTTAGTGGAACTTATGGGACTTGGCCAGATGGCGGTAACATTAAAAACTACACTCACGGAATGTTCCAGTCAGTATACGACTATCCATACCTGAGTTCTTCAGCTAACCACATCTTCGATCTTACCATGGGATACGACGAAGGCTCTGCGCTCTCGCAGTCTGCCGGCGGCGTTATGCAGAAGAAGAAGGTTAACTTATATAACCAGTTCGCACAGGTTTTATTGGGCTACACTGGTTCTGATAATCAAGTTGAGATTTTCGAGAGTGATCTAGACTATGGAGACAATGATCGCCAAATGAAGGAATGCTTCTTCGTAAGCTTCTCTAGACTCCTTAGTAAGGATCAGGTCAAACCCGGCACATTCTCCATGGAACTGGGAGATGGCGCCTGGGCGACAGCCCTAAACTCGGCAACCTTAAAGACACTTACCGATGCATCTGCATCTATAACGGCGGGCACGAAAACAACCCCCGGTGGCGAATATGGTGTCCTGTACTCCGGATCTAACGCAGATTCACGTTGCGGATTAGTCTTCTATGAGGCAGGTATCGCAGTTCTTTCATCTTCGGTGTTCGCTAACGCACAATTCCTTGTAACAGGTGCGGTCACTCACTCGGTAGAAGAACAATTTATGAGCGGAACCATTACAGGTAGCTGCAGTGCACTACGCCACAGAATTAAGAACATCTCTTATAATAACACTACGGAGATTAACTCAACAATTTACTTCTGCCGAGTGCCACATAACAAGTACAATTATAGTTCAAATCCGACTTATACAACGGACAGTAAGATCGTAGTGAAGAACCAGGCTTCAGACAGCCCAGTATCTTACATTACCACGGTTGGGCTTTATAACTCAGCTAATGAGTTGTTGGCTGTTGCAAAGCTTTCGGAGCCGTTGCGAAAGGATCCAACCAACTCTATCACTCTTAGGGTCCGACTGGATTATTAAAAAATGTCTCTCAAGAAATTTGGACAGAGAGACATAATTCTAAACACTATGGTCGCTGCTCCCCACAGTAGCTTCTTCATTTACGATGGAGATGTGTTTTACAATAACACGCCTTCACGACCAGGGACAGCATCCCCCGGACCCTCCTCGGCTGTCAGTGAGGCTAGAATGGTTAGCCCCGGGTCAGTCAACCTTTACGAATATAATGTTGATCGCCCCGACACCACCACGACTGATTCATTGGCTATTGGCTTGACGGTCAGTGGGGCTGCCGGCGTAACAGTAGCCAACTACGACGCTGCAGTGGGCGCATGCCAGTTGGACAGCACCCCAGTCACCTTCGTTAAGGACAATAACAGGATCTTTCCATGGATCTCAAAGGATAGCGCTGGTTCAAGCTGGAAAACAGTAACAGATTCAGCCTATGCCACAGAATATGCGCAAGGTGAAATCTTAGTGGGAGCCTACTCTTTATCAGCCAGCATAGTAAGAGAACTAATAACAAGCCCGTATAGTTCTTTAAACCGACACTACCGAAGCCTTCGTAACCGATTAGACTTTTACGCAATAAGAAGCCCTCACTATAAAATTTCCGCCTCACTGGGAGACATGTCTTGGAACAAGGACGAACAAACTCTAAATACAATCGCCATCCCATCCATTTTCTTCGGTTCGCAAATCCGCCCGGGCACAGTATCACTCAAGTTCTATTACACGGGTTCTATTGCTGGAGAATTGGTCGACGCACAACAAAATGGAGAATTAGTACAGGTCTCAGGCTCTGATTCAGCCAATGATGGTAAGGTAGCGGGAGTTGTAATGTATGATGAAGGGTACGTCATATTAACCGGCTCGTGGGACATTAATGGAGATGCAGGGACTCCTACGTGGCTTGACTATGCCAAAGGCGCCAACGATGGTCTGATCGCCAACAATAAATACTCCTTCAAATTATCATTTGACGGACACAGCGAAACTCAAGTTATGACAATGTTCGCCCACGCCCGACGAGGAGAAGCAAACTTCTCCAACAATCCTACATACTTAAAGTATGGACAAGAGAAATTACAATACACTTCTTCTCATGTTTATGAAGAAAATCCCGAACTTTTAGTTGCCAACACAGTAAGTTCGAGTTATAATGATTATGAAGCCGCCTATAAGAGAAGCGTATACATTTCGAAAGTTGCTGTATACGACGAGAACAAAAACATTATTGGAATAGCGACTTTATCAAATCCGATCTTGAAAGAAGAAAAAGATGCGT
>Ga0315338_1002125_pt1 | contig 20930 bp, 20 predicted proteins | sample ASW8metaG_FD_204518 | JGI IMG/M metagenome (GOLD analysis project Ga0315338, IMG submission 204518) | Ammonia-oxidizing marine archaeal communities from Monterey Bay, California, United States - ASW #8 | ecosystem: Environmental > Aquatic > Marine > Coastal | place: USA: California | collected... | reverse complement strand
GAATTCCCAGGTTTCTATGATATTTAGGTGCTTAGGAAGCAAATTCACCCTGTTTCAGCGATTTTTAAACTCTGGAGTCCGCTTCTCAACAAACGCCGACATACCTTCTTTCTGATCTTCCGTAGAGAAGGTCGAGTGGAACAGGCGCCGCTCGAACATGATTCCCTCACGCAGGGTAGTTTCATAGGACTTGTTGACACTTTCCTTGGCCATTTTAACGATAGGCTGGGATAGATCCGCAATCTCGCCAGCAACTTTTATCGCTTCATCCACTAAGTCATCGACCGGGACGATGCGGCTTACAAGTCCGGCTCGCTCCGCTTCCTCGGCCCCCATCATCCGACCCGTCAGGCACATTTCCATGGCTTTGGATTTGCCGACAAAGCGTGTTAGGCGCTGGGTACCGCCAACGCCCGGAATGGTACCAAGTTTGATTTCCGGTTGTCCAAACTGAGCATTGTCAGCGGCCAGAATAAAATCACACAGCATGGCAATTTCACACCCTCCGCCAAGCGCATAGCCTGCGACGGCGGCGATAATGGGTTTCCGACAGGAGGATATACGTTGTTCCGTATCCGTCAGGAAATCAGCTGAATAGACATCCATGTATGTTTTTGGCTGCATTTCTTTGATATCGGCTCCGGCGGCGAAGGCCTTATTTGAGCCGGTCAGAACGATCGCCCCAATATTTTCATCTGCTTCTAACGTGTCAAGCGCGTCCCGAAGCTCAGTAAGAAGTTCGGCACATAGCGCATTTAGCGCCTTTGGGCGATCTAGACGGATTATGCCGACGCCGCCTTTGATATCTACTGTAATTTGAGCATAAGCCATGAGAATATCCATTTGTTGGTCGCCTCAGGAATTCACCAGAGGGCAGGTATTAAATTTCCTCGACATTATCTACGCAAACGTTTGTTTGTCCAGAAATTAGGAGTGTTGTTCTCCGCTATATCCAGCTAGCGCTGACAATTTGGGCAAAAAAAAGTAGACCGGCCGGATTGAACGATCCGCTCGATGCTCCCACCGCAATCGGAATTGGGGCAGTCACTTCCTTCCTTGTCATAGACGAGGAAGCGATGCTGGAAATATCCGAGCTCACCGGAAGTCTGGCTATAATTGCGCAATGTAGAGCCGCCGGAAGCGATGGCTTCTTCCAAAACGGCGCGAATGGCGGCGGCCAGGGTGTCGGCGCGTTTGCCTTTGATACTGCTACTTTTGCGTTTTGGCGATATGTGGGAGCGGAACAGTGCTTCACAAGCATATATATTGCCAACCCCCGCCACGGTTTTCTGATCCAGAAGCGCGGCCTTAATGGGTGCCTGACGATTTTTAATCCGCGCAGCAAGCTCGGGGCCGTTGAACGCATTGCCGAGAGGCTCGGGCCCAATATGGGCGAGTTGAGGGTGCGCGTGCATTTTGTCCGCGGTTGTCAGCAACATAAATCCGAAGCGTCTTGGATCGTGGTAGCGAACCGTCACGCCTTTGACGGTTTCAAACACCACATGGTCATGCTTGTCCAGTTCGGCGATGGGGCCGTCGGAAATACGAAAACTTCCTGACATCCCCAAATGCCCGATCATCACAGTGCCATCTTCCAACGTCATCAGAATATATTTGGCGCGGCGGTCCAGGCGTGTGATTTTCTTATCCGTCAGCGCCTCGGCAAAGCCCGGCTCAAAAGGAAAGCGCAAATTCTTGCGCCGCAAGGTGATCCTGGAGAATTTATCCCCCAGTATGGACCTCTCAAGCCCCCGGCAGACCGTCTCTACTTCTGGTAATTCTGGCATGGCCGGACAGTAGCGTTAAATTGTCGCTTGCGCTATGCTCTTATTTCGACCAAACAGAGACCCAGATTTCAACTAATGCAGCCGGGTTCCCATGGTAGCCTCAGATAATTCATCGGATAGCACTCATTTCGGGTTCAAAGAGGTTCCGACCACAGAGAAAGCGGGCTTGGTTCGCGATGTCTTCGATAGTGTGGCCGACAACTACGACTTGATGAACGATTTGATGAGTGGCGGCATTCATCGGCTCTGGAAAACGGCTATGATGGACTGGCTGATGCCACGGCCCGGGCAGCATTTACTGGATGTGGCGGGCGGTACTGGCGATATAGCCTTTCGCTTTCTGGACCGTGTCAAGGGTGATGGAACAGTCACCGTTCTCGATATTAATCATGCCATGCTGTCCGTCGGTCAGGACCGCGCCCTAGATCAGGGGCGGCTCGCGGGCCTTGAATGGGTTAACGGCGATGCTCAGTCTCTGCCTTTGCCTGACAAATCTGTCGATGCTTATACAATTGCTTTTGGAATTCGTAATGTAACGGATATTCCAAAAGCGCTCAGGGAAGCGCGACGGGTTTTAAAAACTGGTGGGCGCTTTATGTGTCTGGAGTTCAGCAAAGTCTCGGCGCCAGTCCTAAAAGAATTTTATGATTTCTATTCCTTCAGGCTTTTACCGGAAATCGGAGGGCTAGTGGCAAAGGACAAGCCATCTTATGAGTATCTGGTTGAAAGTATCCGCCAGTTCCCGGACGCAGACGGATTTGCCGAGATGCTAGAGCAGGCCGGATTTCATCAGGTTAAGTACCGCAAGCTGTCCGGTGGCATCGCCGCGCTGCATTCGGCCTGGCGTTTGTAGGGGAGCGAGAATACGTGATCCGCATCCTGAATAACTGTATTCGGCTTCTTTTCATCGCGCGTACCTTGGCGCGCCATGATGCCATGTTTTTTCTTGATAATTTCGATCGGCTACCATTTTACGTCATTCTGGGCCGAAAAATTCTGCCGGTATTTGCGGTTGGAACGACAAAAAATCGGGAATTGCGCGATGGTGAACGTCTCGCTAACGCCTTGCAGGAACTAGGCCCAAGCTTTATCAAACTGGGTCAGGCATTATCCGTGCGGGCCGACCTTTTGGGCGAAGAAATTTCGCAGGACCTTGGGAATCTGAGGGATAATTTGCCACCCTTTTCGTTTGAGAAAGCGCGGGAAACGATAGAGTATGAGCTTCAAGCGCCGCTGGAAGAACTATATGTGGAATTCGACCCTGAACCGGTGGCCGCGGCATCTATCGCGCAAGTGCATTTTGCGACAGTTCGGGAGTTTGAACCTGCGCCGACGGATGAAGACCCGAATGCCACAGAAGAAGTTACGAGACAAGTTGCCGTTAAAATACTCCGCCCAGATATTGAAAAGGCGTTTGAGACGGATTTGCAGCTGTTTTTCTGGCTTGCAGGGTTGGCGGAGAAGTATCAGCCAGGATTTCGGCGTCTGCGCCTGACCAAGATTGTCGAAACAATGGCAGATTCCATTGAGCTGGAGATGGATCTCCGACTTGAAGCGGCTGCTGCGTCTGAAATGGCCGAAAATTTTGTGGATGATCCAGATTTCAACGTACCAGAGATTGACTGGCAGCGCACGGCGCAACGAGCTATGACACAAAGCCGGGTTGAGGGGATCAGTATTTCTGACAAAAAGGCTTTGATCGCTGCTGGCCACGACCTCGACGCCCTTGCTGCCCATGTGATCCGGGTATTTTTACATCAGGTATTGCGGGACGGTTTTTTCCATGCGGACATGCATCACGGCAACCTGTTTGTTGTTGAGGGCGGCAAGCTCATGGCAGTTGATTTCGGTATTATGGGCCGTATGAACCGAGATACGCGTTTATTTATGGCGGAAATGCTGTTTGCGTTCCTCACAGGTGACTACCGCCGCGCGGCCGAAGTCCATTTTGAAGCAGGATACGTTCCCCCCCATAAGTCACTGGATAGTTTTGCTCAGGCTTGCCGGTCCATTGGGGAGCCAATTCTGGGTAAGCCAGTCAATGAAATCTCCATCGCGCGGCTTTTGATTCAGCTTTTTCAGGTTACCGAAACCTTTGATATGGAAACTCAGCCGCAGCTTCTTTTGCTCCAGAAAACAATGGTTACCGCAGAAGGTGTCGCCCAAAGCTTGCAGGAGAACATTAATTTCTGGGAAGTGGCGCAGCCAACGGTCCAACACTGGATGCGCGAAAATATGGGTCCAGAAGCTCAAGCTGCTCAGGCCGTGAACGATGGATTTCAGTTGCTGAAGAAAATTCCGGCGATTGTAAATAAGGCGGACAGGCTACTCACCGAGCTTGAGGAACGAGATCGGGCACAGGATCAGGCGGATGAATATGGCGATGATAATGTCAGTCCAAAAACCCGCAATCTCTATCTGGCGACCGGCGCGTTGCTTGGTGCCCTTGCAGCCTATCTTCTAATGCTGGCCGTATAAGGGCCTCTATCACAAGGGCACTATTTATCTGTGCATAAAATATACTTGCACTAAGCAGGTATGATAATTATCTTATTCACATAAAAGAATAGTAAAATAGGCAGGGTCATCTAGTGTCAGGCGACAGCACGACAGAAACAGGCTTGGGGAAATCCGTTCTTCTGATTATTGGCGGAGGTATTGCGGCATACAAGTCATTGGAATTGATCCGGCTTTTGTCAAAAAAGGGTATTCGCAGCCGATGTATTCTCACCAAAGCCGGAGAAGAATTCGTAACGCCATTATCCGTTGCGTCGCTTAGCGGTGAGAAAGTCTTTACTGACCTGTTTTCTCTGACGGATGAAGCCGAAATGGGCCATATCCAGCTTTCGCGAAGTGCTGATCTGGTTGTTGTTGCCCCGGCTACGGCGGATTTGATGGCAAAAATGGCTCATGGCATGGCCAATGATCTGGCGACGACTGCGCTGTTAGCGACAGACAAGCCAGTTATGATTGCCCCAGCCATGAATGTCCGGATGTGGCAGCATCCGGCGACAGTCCGAAACCTTGAAACTCTGAAATCTGACGGCGTGATGGTTGTTGGACCGGATAACGGAGATATGGCTTGCGGCGAATTTGGTCCGGGCCGCCTGTCGGAGTCAGAAGAAATTGCAGAAAGAATCTCTGATTTTTTTGATCAGGATGCTGAAAAGCCTCTCCAGGGGCGGAAAATTCTTGTGACTGCGGGCCCTACCCACGAACCCATCGACCCCGTCCGCTATATCGCCAACCGATCTTCCGGCAAGCAGGGATACGCTATCGCAGAGGCTTTGGCCGATCTTGGCGCCGACGTTACTCTCGTTTCGGGCCCGACGCAGCTGGGCGCACCAGAGGGTGTTAATCGTCAGAACGTGGAATCAGCGAGCGATATGCTTGGCGCATGTCAGCAGGCGCTGCCTGTTGATGTTGCGATATTTGCCGCGGCAGTTGCCGATTGGCGGGTAGATAATGAAGCGGATCAGAAAATCAAAAAGCAGGACGGGAAACTGCCAAGCCTCTCGCTGTCGGAAAACCCCGATATTCTGGCAACCATCAGCTCTCTTTCGGTCGACCGACCTGATTTGGTAGTTGGTTTTGCCGCGGAAACCCAGTCGGTCATTGAAAACGGGCAGACGAAGCTTGCGAAGAAAGGCTGTGACTGGATCGTTGCCAATGATGTGGGGACGGGAACAGGCACCTTTGGCGGAGATGAAAATCGGGTTTTTCTGCTGACACAGGACCAGGTAGAAGATTGGCCCAAGCAAAGCAAAAAGCAGGTAGCAGTTCAAATCGGGGTTCGAATTTCGGAATATTTTCAAGGTAGCAGCACATGAGCGACGTCAAGATATCCCTACAACGCCTCCCCCACGGGCAAGACCTCCCCTTGCCATCTTATGAAACAAGCCAAAGCGCGGGCATGGACATACGGGCAGCGGTTGATGTGGATATGGAAATACTGCCGGGCGCACGGGCGCTGGTCCCTACGGGATTTAAAATGGCGATCCCTGAAGGGTATGAAGCACAGATACGCCCCCGCTCCGGTTTGGCGCTGAAAAAAGGCATTACCTTACCGAATACGCCCGGCACTATCGATGCGGACTACAGGGGTGAGGTTGGGATCATCCTGATGAATTTGGGGGGTGAACCTTTTGTTATTGCGCGCGGCGATCGTATTGCCCAGATGGTCATTGCGCCAGTGACGCAGGCTAGCTGGGTTGAACTTGCGGAACTTGACGAGACGGATCGCGGTGAGGGCGGATTTGGTTCGACAGGTGTTGCGAGCACAGGGAGTTAGCATGCTGCATCTGCCAAAGAAAATGCTTTATGCGCTGGAGGCTGTGGTTGACATTGCCTTCAACGCGCGTCCGGACCCGGTGCAGTCGAAAGAAATTACCCAGCGGCAGGGAATCCCCCAACGCTATCTTGAGCAAGTGATGCAACAGCTTGTCCATGCCGGTATTTTAAAAGGCGTTCGGGGTCCGCGCGGCGGATACCGTTTGGCGCGAGAACGGCGACGAATTACGGCGGGTGATGTGATCCGTGGCATTAACGCGTCGGACGATGAGGCCGGACAGATATTTTCCTCAGATATCGGGCAACAGGTTGTTGGTCCGCTTTGGGAGGAGGCACAGGCCTCCATGTTGGCCCAGCTTGATTCAGTTACATTGGAAGATCTTTGTCGACGGGCAAATGCCAACTGCGCCCCGGAAACACCCCCGAGAATGAGCGGAAGCTTTGATATATAGACCCATTTCTCGTCCTACAGACTTATACAGGAAACAGCCATGAACAAAAATGCGCCACGCGGCAAAATCTATAACACTATTATTGATACCGTCGGTGCGACGCCGCTGGTTCGAGCCCAACGTATTGGCAAAGACACAAGAAGCAAAGCTGAAATCCTGTTCAAGCTGGAATTTTTTAACCCACTGGCTTCTGTCAAGGATCGCATCGCTGTCGCAATGATTGAAGCCATGGAAGAAGCGGGGCTGATTAAAGAAAACACCGCCATTATTGAGCCGACATCTGGGAATACCGGGATCGGCCTTGCATTCGTTTGCGCAGCCAAGGGGTATAACCTCACTTTGGTCATGCCTGAAAGTATGTCCATCGAGCGGCGCAAAATGCTGAAACTGCTAGGTGCTAACCTGGAGCTCACAGAGGCCGCCAAAGGCATGAACGGCGCGATCGCGCGGGCCAATGAAATGAAAGCCGAAATCGGTGACGCGGTAATCCCGCAACAGTTCGAAAACCCGGCGAACCCGGCAATTCATAAAGTGACAACGGCCGAAGAAATTCTGGCTGATACCGGCGGGAAGGTGGATGTTGTTGTCATGGGCGTCGGTACCGGTGGGACATTGACCGGGGTTGGTACTGTCCTGAAAAAGCACGACAATAATATCAAAATTATTGCTGTGGAGCCTGAAGACAGCCCTGTTCTTTCCGGCGGCCAGCCCGGCCCCCATAAAATTCAAGGGATTGGCGCAGGCTTTTCTCCGGACAATCTCGATGAGAGCCTGATTGATGAGGTTTTGACCATTGGTAATGAAACCGCATTTGAAATCGCGCGATCTATCGCGAAGGAGGAGGGGATTCCCGTTGGTATTTCTTCCGGTGCTGCTGTAGCCGCTGCACTGGAAATTGCCGATCGGCCAGAAATGAGTGGTAAGACGATTGTGGTTATCATTCCATCTTTTGCCGAAAGATATCTCACGACAGCCCTCTTTGACGGAATTTAATCGCTCATGAACCTGACCGATGACCAGCTGGACCGGTACGCCCGGCATATAGTTCTCCGGGAGGTTGGCGGTCAGGGTCAGAAAAAGCTATTGCAGTCGAAAGTACTGATTGTCGGGGCAGGGGGGTTGGGTTCGCCTCTGCTTCTCTATTTGGCCGCCGCCGGTGTCGGGACAATTGGTGTAATAGATGATGACAAGGTAGACTTATCCAATCTGCAGCGTCAAATCGCCCACGGCACTGCCGATATTGGCCACGCCAAAGTCACGAGTGCCGCGGAGGCTATAGCTGCAATTAATCCGGACGTAGAGATTATCCAGCATGAAATGCGCCTTACCGCAGGCAATATTGCCGAGATATTTGCAAACTACGATTTGGTGGCGGACGGGACAGATAATTTCGAGACGCGGTATCTGGTAAATGATGCCTGCTTTTTCTTTAAAAAACCTCTCGTTGCCGCAGCAATGCTGCAATTCGAAGGCCAGTTAAGCACCTTCCGCGCTTTTGAAGAGGGGAATAACCCCTGCTATCGCTGCCTGTTTCCTTCAGCCCCACCACCTGAGATTGCGCAGACCTGCGGGGAAGCTGGTGTGCTCGGGGCACTGGCTGGTGCCATGGGCTCTCTTCAAGCCGTAGAAATTTTAAAAGAACTTCTGAGCATTGGAGAGAGTTTGTCTGGCAGACTCCTGATGTATGATGCTCTTACAAGCGAATTTCAGAAAATGAAGATCAAACGAGACCCGGCCTGCACCCTGTGCGGCGAAACGCCAACAATCACTGATATGCCGTTTCATTCAGGATAGAAAATATAAGGACGCCAGAGTGAGGGATAGAGGCAGGGTTATGACGGAAATGAGGGTCTGGATCGTAATGATCCCTGCCATAACTTCTGCATCCCCGCCAAGCTGCTTTGCCAGCGCATAGCTCGAGCTTGCCACTGGGATAACAGCATATATGATCAGTATCATCGCAGCCACACCGTGAAGGCCCGCGAAAATGGCCGTTCCCGCAACGACGAGGGGGAAGATAATCATTTTAATGACGCTGGCGATCAGTACGTATTTGGCACCGGTGTGGATAGCCTTGATTTGAAGCCCGGCACCGACGCAAAGAAGGGCGAGGGGGAGGGCCGCCTTTGAAAGCAGTCCTGCAAAATCGCTGATGACGGGCAGGGGCCCGATGCCGGTTAGGTTGAGGGAAATACCTGCGATAATTGCCAACAACAATGGATTGCGAATAAGTTCCCTTAGCAAGCGACGTTTCAGAGATATTGTACCCGAAGTACCTTGGTAACCAACAAGAACGGTGACACAAAAAAGATTTGTTGCCGGGACAAGTATAGACGCGGCGACGGCAGCCAGAAGCAGTCCATCCGCACCGAACAGATATTCGGCAACCGCGAAGCCGATGAAAGTATTATGCCGGGTGGCGCCCTGAAAAATTGATCCGCTGACGGCTCCGGGTATTTTGAGTAATTTTGTAACTAGCAGTGAAATTACGCCCGCAATGAGCAAGGCGCTGAGTAAAGCGAGCGCGTAGGTATCCAGAATATCTGCATCGAATGGTGCCGTCGTTGTACTAAAAAACAAGAGGGACGGAAAAAAGACCCAATATGTTACCCTATCCGCTTGATGCCAAAAATCGCTTCCAGGAAAGTCATTGCGTCGCAGCAAGTTCCCCGCTACGAGCAACAGGAAAATCGGTAGTACTGACAGCGATATTGCCCACATTTACCCGTCACTCCACTTGCCTTCTCTATACTAAGGCTATCGCTGATCTAATTTATAGGGCTGCACTGAAGAATATAGAATATGGACATCATAACCTCCGCACCAGCAGATGGGAAGCGCGACAAATGCGACGGATAACCAATGGGACCCTATGATCTATAGCCCGGTTCATGGTGTTGGGGCCTTAGCCCAAATATGTAAGTTAAAAAAGGAAAAGCCGACCGATATATCGAAATACCGGCCGGATTTATGATAATTCATATAATTATCGTGGAATTTTACGCAGTTTTAGGAGCTGACTGCAAAACGCTGTCGCCCACATAATCGGTAAATTGCTCAAAATTCTCGATAAAACGTGCCACTAAATCCTGTGCTTTGGCATCATAGGCCTCTTTGTCAGCCCAGGTATTGCGGGGGTTAAGGATTTCGGATGGCACGCCGGGGCAGGACGTTGGCATGGCGAGGCCGAAGAACGGGTCTCTCTCGGTTTCAATGCTCGCCAAAGTGCCGTCCAGCGCAGCATTTACCAAAGCGCGGGTATGACCGATGGGCATGCGATGCCCGGTCCCGTACTCGCCGCCAGTCCAACCAGTGTTGACCAACCAGCAATTCACGCCATGTTTGGATATTTTGTCACCCAGTAGTTCGGCATAGACAGAAGGGTGTCGCGGCATAAAGGGAGCGCCGAAGCAGGTGGAGAAAGTCGCTTGGGGTTCGTTTCCAAGACCTTTTTCAGTCCCAGCCAGTTTTGCTGTATAGCCGGACAAGAAATGATACATCGCTTGTTCCGGTGTCAATTTGGAGATAGGAGGCAAAACGCCAAACGCATCGGCGGTGAGCATAATAACGTTGGTAGGATTTCCGGCAACGCCGGTTTCTGAGGCATTCGGAATAAAATCGATGGGATATGAGGCCCGGGTATTTTCCGTATAACGGTTATCGTCAAGATCCAGCTCGCCAGTGGCTTCGTCTTTCACGACATTCTCAAGAACCGTCCCGAAGCGCCGCGTTGTTTCATAAATTTCCGGCTCGGCTTCTTTCGACAGCTTGATCACCTTGGCATAGCAGCCGCCTTCAAAATTAAAAACGCCATCATCGGACCAGCCATGTTCATCATCGCCGATGAGCATTTTACTGGCGTCCGCAGACAATGTGGTCTTACCTGTTCCGGACAGCCCAAAAAAGACCGTTGAATTGCCCTCCTCACTGACATTGACCGAGCAATGCATGGGCAAGACCTGTTTTTCCGGCAACAGATAATTCAGAATGGAAAAAACGGATTTTTTAATCTCACCGGCGTAGGACGTCCCACCGATAATCACCAGTTTTTCGGCAAAATTGGCCAAAACAAAAACTTCCGACCGGGTGCCATCGACCGCCGGATCGGCCTCGAAAGACGGAACCTGAAGAATGGTGAACTCGGGCTTGAAGTCGGCAAGCTTGCTCGGCTCTGGCTGGATAAACATATTGCGGGCAAATAGATTATGCCAGGCACATTCGGTTACAATCCGAACTGGCAGACGATGGGTTTCATCAGCACCGGCGTAGCAATCCTGAACAAAAACCTCTTTCCCGGAAAGATATTCCCGCATTTTCTGATGCAGTCCGGCAAATTTCGTATCTTCGAAAGGCTTATTGACTTTCCCCCACCAGATATTGGCTTCACTACCGGGATCTTTGACGATAAATTTGTCATTGGCCGAGCGCCCCGTGTGCTGACCTGTGATGGCGACGAGAGGGCCGCCAGCGGCAAGAGTGGCTTCTCCGCGAACAAGTGCCTCGTTATAAAGGGCCGGTGTCGATAAATTCCAGTATGCCGTACCGACATTGCTGAGGCCATTATTGTCCAACCCATAACTGCTCTTATGGGGTCCTAGATGCTCCACATTCATTCTCCGCGCTGAATATACTTGCCCGATTTCGGGGTCTGTTCCGCAGAATATGTTGCTTGTCATACAGGCGCAACATGTCTGCCGCTAAAAAAGTAAAATTTGGGCTCGTTTCTTCGATAAACTTTCGTTTCGTCTTTGTTTTCTTATCGAATTAGCTAAAAAGGGATCATTAAGTATTAATTTCTTGCGTTTGCAATCATTTGGACCAACTCGCGCCGGACTTCGTCGGCTGTTAAAACGGGTCTTTTAAATAGAATCCGTAAATATTGCCACTCGGCACGAAGATCAATTCCTTCTGGATCGACGCCGGTCATCTCCCAGCTCGTCGTCGCTTCACTGTCACCTAACGAGGCCAATTCCTGAAGAGCGGCTAAATGATCTGTATTCATATGCTCGATAATGTCTTCCTCGACTTCTTTATTCTTGAAAAAATGGGGAGCAAGAAGGAAATCAGACGTGCTCAGCCAATTGATCTGTCCAAAGCCGGCAACAAGATGGGCCCTTTCAGGTTCAAATCGATAAAAATGAAAATCGCTGAAATTGGCGAAATCGCGGGCAGAGGGATATCGGCGCAGATAGCGATGGTGCGCCTCATCATCCTCGATCCTGACCGCTGCTCCTTGAAGTGTTGCCCGCGCTTGGGTAAGCGGGTCTTCATTTGGCGCAGTGGCAGAGATAAGCAATGAGACGTCCGACTGTGCTGCAATATTTCGGCTATGGACTGCAAGATCTGATAACAAAAGTATCGGTCGTGACGCGGCATCCGTTGCCATCAGGACCAGCGAGCAATACGCTGTTTGTGTTTCTACGCTGACGGTCCCGAGGGATGCCTTTGTTGCGTTTCGAAGCAGGGTCCGAACAGTTTTTCCGAGACTTTCCGATTCTGCTTTATCTTTCATTGGTAATTTTTGCGCCAGTTTCAGGAAAAATACAAAGAAAAATAAAACGCGTTTGTACTGCATAACGGAAATACAACAGGAAATGGACAGATCTCATCCCTCTTCCCGCGTTCGGACATGCTCTCGCCTTATTTTCGCGAAATGTAAGATGGTAATTATTTACTGCAGACCATAGAATAGGAAGATAACATGGATATGGAGTGCGGCATGGCGACGAAAGTGGCCCTGGTTGATGATGACCAAAATATTCTGACCACGGTATCAATCCTTCTGGAGTCAGAGGGGTTTACGGTGGATAAATATTCAGATGGCGAGGCGGCGTTGCAGGGTCTTGCCGACAGTCCGCCTGATCTTGCGGTTCTAGATATCAAGATGCCCCGGATGGATGGCATGGAATTACTGAACCGGCTGAGACGTGGTTCGAACCTGCCGGTTATTTTCCTGACATCGAAGGATGATGAGATTGACGAGTTTCTCGGCCTCAAAATGGGTGCCGATGACTATATTCGCAAACCCTTCTCTCAGCGCCTGCTGGTGGAGCGTATCCGCACAGTCCTTCGCCGTCACAATACCAACCAAGGGGCGGATGAAGAGGAAGAGGAGGAAATCCTCGTACGTGGTAAGCTCAAACTTGACAGCATACGCCATGCTTGTTTCTGGGAAGGTCGCGAAGTCATCCTGACGGTGACGGAGTTCATGCTCTTGCATGCCCTAGCCCTCCGGCCCGGCCACGTGAAAAGCCGCGATCAGCTAATGGATGCGGCTTATGACGATAATATTTACGTGGATGATCGCACCATCGACAGCCATATAAAGCGGCTACGAAAGAAAATCAAAGCGACGGATCCCGAATTTTCCGCCATTGAGACGCTTTATGGTGTCGGATACCGGTTCAAGGAAAAATAGACGCGGGGCGACTGCGAAATTAGATGAGCTCTACTGCGAAACCGTATCTGGGGAAATCAGCTCCTGCCGAGAAAACGGAAAAGCGGAAAAAGGTGGCCAGACGCGGCCCTTTTTCCTCGCTTGGCCGTCGTATCATGGCGATCAATCTGTTCTCGGTGATGTTTCTGGCGGGCGGTATATTATATCTGGACCAATTTCGCGACGGCCTTATTGAGGCGCGGTTTCAGGCGTTGACGACAAATGGCAGAATGATCGCCGGTGCGCTCGGCGAAGCCGCCCTTCAAGAAGTCTCGCTGGATGGAAACATTCAGTATCTCACACTTGAATCTGTCCCCATAAAGCGGATTTTGCGGCGGCTTTCTATTATAACCAATACGCCAGCAATGCTCTTTGACCGTGAAGGTAACCTGATCGCTGACAGCCGACGCCTGATTTCGGCGGGCCGGAGTATTGTCTATGAAGAACTCCCACCGCCGGAAGTTAAAAGCCCGGTTCGGGTTTTCTTTGAGGATCTTTACGACACGTGGGAGCGGTTTTTCCCAACCAATAATGATTTTCCCCCATATCCGGTTAACCCGCTTCCATCTGGAAAGGATTTTGAGGAAATTGGACAGGCGATCAATGGCGAGGGAGCCCGCATGACCCGCCAGACCGCGGATGGTGAGCTGGTTCTTTCCGTGTCTGTGCCGGTGCAGGGGTTCAAGCATATTCTGGGCGGCCTGATGCTGGCGGAAAATGGTAGAGCCATCAATGATGCCGTTCGTTCCGCCCAGGTTACTACTTTGATTGTCTTCTCCGTTACCCTTGTCATTACGTTGCTGTTGTCACTTTTTCTTGCACGGACAATTGCGACCCCTATTCACAATTTGGCGGAGGCTGCGGATAAGGTGCGTCTTGGGATTGGGCGGCGGATTGTTATTCCGGATTTTTCAGGCCGCAAAGATGAAATCGGAGACCTCTCCGCCTCTTTTCGAGCAATGACAACAGCCCTTTATGATCGGCTGGATGCAATCGAAGCCTTTGCCGCCGATGTTGCCCATGAACTCAAAAACCCTCTGACGTCCCTCGGTACAGCAGTTCAGGCCTTCGAGCAGGTTAAGGATGAGAAAAACAAGGAGAAACTGCGAGCGGTACTTGCGAGCGACGTGAAACGACTGGATCGCCTGATCACTGATATTTCAGCGGCGAGCCGGCTGGATGCGGAACTTTCCCGGGCGGAGGGTGAGGTTGTCAATCTTGGGAAAATGGTCGAAGGCATTGTTGATACGTTCGAGACCACACAGATGTTTTCTTCCATCGTCTTCGATATGGATACTCCCGAAGACGATATCATGATCAACGGCCTGCCAGGCAGAATCAGTCAAGTCCTTCGCAATCTTATCGATAACGCCATCTCCTTCTCACCGGAAAAAGGCCATGTTGTCGTTCGGCTTTTCGAGCATGAAAAAGAAGTTGAAATAAATGTAGAGGACGATGGCCCCGGGATTCCAGAGAACAAGCTGGATGATATCTTCAACCGGTTCTATACCGAGCGGCCAAAGGCAGAGGATTTTGGGCGGCATTCCGGACTGGGTCTGAGCATTTCGCGGCTTATAGTTGACGCTCATGGTGGAGATATTGAGGCGAGTAACCGTGAAAACACAAATGGTCAGGTGATCGGCGCGAAATTTACGGTCACACTTCCCAAATAGGACGTTGCGTCTTTCGTGGGATTACGCAAGACTTCGTCCATGATCAAAATTCATGGCAGTTCCGTCGAGATTAACGGACAAGGCATTTTGCTGACCGGACCATCTGGAGCAGGCAAGTCTGACCTTGCTTTGCGGCTGGTTGATGACGGCGCGACACTGGTTGCCGATGATTATACTGTTGTTGCAGTGGACGGTGGGCAAGTCATGATATCGCCACCTCGTGAGATTGCAGGTAAGTTGGAAGTTCGAGGGCTTGGCATTATTAAGCTGCCATTCACCGAGAAAGCCCCGTTACGCGCCGTATTCGAATTAGTGAATTATCGGGACATTGAACGAATGCCGGAAGATACGACCGTTATCTTGGATGGCGTCATGGTGCCACAATACCGGATTGATCCCTTTACGGCCTCTGCTGCTGCCATTATCAGACGAGCTCTCGATAAGGACGGGATGGGAATAACGTGACAGCTGGCGCGGTGATCGACAATCAGGTGGTTATCGTTTCGGGCTTGTCCGGTGCGGGCAAAAGCACTGCCCTTCGGCAATTTGAAGATATGGGCTGGGAAATTGCAGACAACGTCCCACTCCCCTTATTGGAACCTATGATCCAGCAAAGTGCAGGTGGGTTTCATCTGGCGCTGGGTGTAGATACACGCACCCGTGGCTTCTCGGCGGATGAAGTTCTCCACTTGATAAAGCGGTTACGTGAAAACATGCACGAAAATGTTCATCTGCTTTTTTTGGACTGTGACGAAGCCGTTCTGCAACGGCGTTTTACGGAGACCCGGCGACGACATCCGTTGGCGATGGATCGTCCCGTCGCGGATGGCATTCGACAGGAAAAAGAACAGTTATCGGGGTTAAAAAATGTTGCCGACCTTCGAATCGATAGCACAAACTTGTCTTTGCCAGCATTCAAGCAACTTCTGACAGGTCATTTTAAATTACAACAGTCTTCTCGACTTTCGGTGACGGTGCAGTCTTTTTCGTACAAGTTTGGGGTGCCGCGCGAAGCCGACTTGATGTTTGACGTGCGGTTTTTGCGCAATCCCCACTACGATACTTCCCTGCGGCCTAAAACCGGTCAGGATACTGAAGTTGTCGCTTTTATTGAGCAGGACATCACTTTTGACGCCTTTTTTGCGCAATTATCAGATCTCTTGGGGCTCTTGTTGCCGCGCTACGCTGAAGAGGGAAAATCCTATCTTACCATTGCTGTCGGATGTACAGGTGGTCGGCATCGGTCTGTCTGCATTGCCGAAAAAATTCATGACCTGGTGGCAAATAACGGATATTTTGCTAACCTTATTCATCGAGATTTGACAAAATCCGGTGGACGCTGACTAAATAGATGTTAGTACGAGTAACACGCGCCATTTCAAGGAGGAAAACGCGACATGATTGGAATGGTACTAGTAACCCATGGCCGTCTGGCGGAAGAATTTGTGGCTGCGACGGAACATGTGGTCGGGCCGCAAGAGCAGGTACGCGCTATTTCAATTGGCCCTGATGATGATATGGAGCAGCGCCGGCAGGATATTCTTGCTGCCGTTGCCGAAGTAGAAACTGGTGCGGGTGTTATTCTGCTGACCGACATGTTCGGCGGAACCCCGTCCAATCTGGCCATCTCGGTCATGGAGAAAGCCAATGTTGAGGTTATCGCCGGTATCAACCTCCCAATGCTGATCAAGCTCGCTAGTTTGCGCGGTGAAAATGACATGGAACATGCTGTCGCCGCCGCCCAGGAATCCGGGCGTAAATATATAAATGTTGCGTCTCATTTATTAGCTGATAAATCCTGATCCCTGATATGAAACGCGTCCTGACCATTGGCAACGTGCGGGGCCTGCATGCGCGGGCCGCTGCGAAATTTGTCAAATGTGCAGAAAAATATGATGCCGACATTATTGTTACGAAAGATGACAACCAGGTCTCCGGCAGTTCCATTATGGGTTTGATGATGCTGGCGGCGTCCAATGGCAGCTCTATTAATGTTGAAGCATCTGGCGTCGACGGCGAGAAAGCGCTGGATGCGCTGACCGAACTTGTTGACGGTAAATTTGGTGAAGAGTGAAAATTACTAGCTCTCATTCCCATAACGATATAAAGATTTCTTTATATAGTTCTTGATTCTCTCGAATGATCTTGATATATAGTCGTCAATTGCGGCCCGTGGCGTGTCTATCGTCGGCTGTCCGTAGCTTGAATTCTGGTTTTGAAAGAATAGAAAATGACTAATAGTGAAGACTTCAAAGTTGCGGATATGTCCCTGGCGGACTGGGGACGCAAGGAAATTGCCATTGCAGAAACCGAAATGCCGGGTCTGATGGCATTGCGCGAAGAGTTTGGCGACGCCAAGCCGCTTGCAGGGGCTCGTATCGCGGGCTGTCTGCATATGACTATTCAGACTGCCGTTTTGATTGAAACCCTTACAGCTCTTGGTGCCGAAATTCGCTGGTCGTCCTGCAACATCTTCTCAACACAGGATCAGGCTGCCGCTGCTATTGCGGCAACTGGCGTTCCTGTTTTCGCCTGGAAGGGTGAAACCGAGGAAGAAGCACTTTGGTGTATTGTCCAAACCATTGAAGGACCGGATGGATGGCATCCAAACCTCATCCTTGATGATGGCGGCGATCTTACACAGGTCATGCATGATGATTATCCGGAGTTGATGAAGGAAGTTCTGGGTCTTTCCGAAGAAACCACCACAGGCGTTCATCGCCTGTATGAAATGGCGAAAGCGGGCACGTTGAAAGTCCCGGCTATTAACGTCAACGACTCGGTGACGAAATCCAAATTTGACAACCTCTATGGCTGCCGTGAAAGCCTGGTAGACGGCATCAAGCGCGCTACGGACGTTATGGTCGCAGGCAAATCAGCGGTCGTCTGCGGTTATGGCGATGTGGGCAAAGGCTCTGCGGCCTCCCTCCGCAGCCAGGGGGCGCGGGTTATGGTGACAGAAATCGATCCGATTTGTGCTTTGCAAGCCGCCATGGAAGGCTATGAAGTTGTCACCCTCGATGATGCAGTAGCTGGTGGTGATATCTTCGTCACGACAACCGGCAATATCGATGTGATCACATTGGATCATATGAGGCAGATGAAAGACCGCGCCATCGTTTGTAATATTGGCCATTTCGATTCTGAAATTCAAATTGGTGCGCTTCGCAATTACACTTGGCATAACGTGAAGCCGCAGGTCGATGAAGTTGAATTCCCTGATGGCAAGCGCTTGATCGTTCTGGCGGAAGGCCGCCTTGTTAATCTTGGCTGCGCCACGGGCCATCCAAGCTTTGTGATGAGTGCTTCTTTCACCAATCAGGTGCTGGCACAAATCGAGCTTTGGGAGCGCCATGACACCTATGACAATGAAGTTTACGTGCTGCCAAAACATCTGGATGAGAAGGTTGCCATGCTGCATTTAAGCAAGCTCGGTGCAAACCTTACAAAGCTCACGGATGAGCAGGCAACATACATCAGCGTGCCGCAGGTGGGCCCGTTCAAGCCGGACCATTACCGCTATTAAGGTCGCATTTTAATAAAATAGATGATGAGAAAGGCCGGTGGGGCTATCCCTCCGGCTTTTTTTTTCATATTCTCTTGCCCATGGGGGCTGTTCATACGGGGTGACACCAGGATGGTCGGCACCATAATGGTATTTTTTGCGAAGAGCGCCTCGGATTGGCAGAGATGACAGATCAATTTACAACCACAGAACTGACCTTGCTCTGGTTGATATGCCTCATTGTTATTGGCCTGATCATGGCTTTCTATGTCATGCGGAAAAAAGCACTGGCTCTCCTAAATCAAACAGATGCCTATGCCGAGACCATGCAGGAGTTTGAATTTGAACTGGAGCGCGAAAAAGAACAGATGGCGGAACTCAATAGTGAACTGATCCAGACAAAATCATCGCTGACCGATGCTCGCACTGAACGTGATGACTTTGTTGATCTTTTGAATGCGGCTCCTTTCCCTATCTGGCGGCGGGACCAAGAATCCCGGATCATCTGGCAGAACATGAAGTATGATGAAGTCGTTGGTAAAGCGGGGAATGACACGGAAGTCCCGGAAATTGCCGCAAATCGCGATCCCGATCAGGCGCGTAAACTGGCGACCAAGGCGCGGGTTAGCAATCTGACCCAAACCGAAACCCGTAAATATGTTGTGAGCGGTGACCGTTTGAGCTTCAAGGTGTTTGAAACCCCCCTGGAATTTGATAATCAATTGGCTGGTTTTGCACTGGATGTTACAGAACAGGCGGATCTATCTTCTGAATTGCAACGTCATGTAACGGGCCATGCAGACGTGTTGGAGAATATTGCGACAGCCATCGCCATCTATGGCCCCGATCAGCGGTTGGAATTTTTCAATCAGGCCTATGCAAAGCTCTGGCGGATCAGCGATGATTTTCTGGAGGAAAAACCGACACTTTCAGAGGTGCTGGACAAACAACGAGAGCTAAGACGGTTACCGGAGCAAGCGGATTTCTCCTCCTATAAGACAAAACGCAAAGCCCTTTTTACCAGTGTCATAAAGGCTCAGGAAGAACTGGTGCAGTTGCCGGATGAAACCATCTTGCGCATGGTAATCACCCCTCACCCGTTCGGCGGGCTACTGTTCTTGATGGAAGATGTCACCGACAAAGTGGTGCTGGAGAGGGCCCGGAATACCCAAATCGCCGTTCAACGCGCGACGTTGGACAACCTATATGAAGGCGTCGCTGTATTTGGGGCTGATGCACGGCTTAAGCTTTTTAATACGGCTTTCGCCGATATCTGGGCCGTGGGACATGACTTCCTACAAGAAGACATGCATATCGCGCAAATTATTGATCATCATCTTGAGGTCAATAACATTAGCTGGTCTGATGAGCTGCGGGAGAAATATATCGCCAATGTTACCCACCGCGAAGCAGGTAGCGGCCGCCTTGAGCAACCGGGCGACACCATCATTGATTTTAATCGCGTTCCCCTGCCCGACGGAAATGTCCTCTTTACTTATGTGGATGTGACTCATGAACTTCGGGTACAGCGGGTCTTGCGGGAACGCAACGATGCGTTGGAAGCGGCTGACAAAATGAAAACCGAATTTGTCGCCAGTGTTAGCCATGAACTCCGCACGCCGCTCAACACCATTATCGGGTTTGCCGAAATTTTGATGAAAGAATTTTTCGGTAAGCTCAACGAAAAACAGGCGGAGTATGGACAAGGCATCCTCGACAGCTCCGATCATCTGTTGTTGCTGATCAACGATATTCTGGATATGGCGAATATTCAGGCCGGGCAAATGGAGCTTGAACGACAGCCGGTGGACCTCAATGCTATGTTGGCCAATGTAGTGACCATGGTGCAGGAGCGGGCGAAAAAACGGAACCTGGAAATTGAAACCGACATTGATCCCGATATCGGTTCCGCCGACGTGGATGAGCGGCGGATGAAGCAGGTGGTGTTTAACTTGTTCAGCAATGCCATCAAATTCACACCTGCTGACGGAGAGATCAAACTTTCTGCCGCCAAAAACAAAGACGGCTACGTCATCACCGTCAATGATAATGGCCGCGGCATTGCAGAAGAATTGCAGGACAGTATTTTTGACCGCTTCGCCAAAGGCGATACCACTCGCCAGAATGCTGGCGCGGGATTGGGGCTGTCATTGGTCAAGAGCTTTGTAGAACTCCATGGCGGTCATGTGGAGCTTGCGTCCAAGGAAAATGAAGGGACGTCGGTTTCCTGCTATTTACCGGCTTCTATCGGCATTGAGCCTCTCGTCGAGAAAATCTCCTGATTGCCCTCAATGTCTGATTGGCCCCTCGTCCATTCCCATATCTGCACCTCCCTTCCGGAAACAACGTCACTGGCGAGGGATGTTGCGCAACTGCTCCGCGCCCATGATATTGTTGCCTTAACCGGCACATTGGGAGCGGGAAAGACGGCCTTTGCCCGCGCTGTTATTCAGGAACTTGCGGATGAGGCTGAAGATGTGCCGTCCCCCACATATAACCTGCTTATCACCTACGACTGCCCTTCAAAAGATTTTAGCATCTATCACTACGATTTATACCGGGTTGAGCAGGAGGATGATGTCCTGGAGCTCGATATTGATGATGCGTTTGAGGAAGGTGTTTCACTCATTGAATGGCCGGACCGTATGGGTCACTATCTACCCAGAGAACATCTGGAGATAAGAATTGAAGCTGCTGAGACGGCACCGAATGACTCACGACGCATTAGTTTTTATGGGAATAGTCACTGGGCTGAACGGCTCGCAGTTTTAGCGGCAAGGCACAACA
>Ga0315338_1002123_pt1 | contig 20931 bp, 20 predicted proteins | sample ASW8metaG_FD_204518 | JGI IMG/M metagenome (GOLD analysis project Ga0315338, IMG submission 204518) | Ammonia-oxidizing marine archaeal communities from Monterey Bay, California, United States - ASW #8 | ecosystem: Environmental > Aquatic > Marine > Coastal | place: USA: California | collected... | reverse complement strand
GCCTCGCATCCGATGTGGTCATCCCGACATCCAGCGGCCCGAAGAAGATCCTGCTGCTCAAACCGCAAACCTTCTACAACAATGCAGGTCACTGCGTTGGCGAAGCGGCGAATTTTTTCAAAGTCGATCCCGAAAACGTTGTGGTCTTCCACGATGAGCTCGACCTTGCCCCTGGCAAATTCCGGATGAAGCTTGGCGGTGGTGCTGCCGGCAATAACGGCATCAAGTCCATCACCCAGCAATTAGGCCCGGACTTTCGCCGTGGCCGCATCGGCATTGGCCACCCTGGCGACAAAGGCCGTGTCACCGGCTATGTCCTGTCTGACATCCCCAAAGCCGATGAAGACTGGATGGTCGACTTACTGGACGCCATAGCCGGATCGATCGATTTGCTCGCCGCCGGCGATCTGGACGCTTTCCAGACCCGTGTTACTCACCAGGCCCCGGCGCCGGAATAGCCCTATTCGGCGCTTCCTCTCCAGCGCATGAATGCCAAATTGACCAGCACCGGCATCGCCAACAACGCCAGCACGCCATACTGGTCGCTCTGCCCATTCGGCTCGCCATTGACCAGCAAGCCCCACACAACCGCGTAGAGCGCTGCCAGGAATATTCCGAACGTCGTGTTGAGCGGGGCCCATTGCAGGCCCGTGGCGTCAAGCTCGGGGGCCCGAATCATCACGAACGATGCCATCAGACCCGTTCCGGTTATCGCCATTGCCATGGCCGAGATGTCATAGGCCACGTCCAGCGTGTCACCGTAAAACATGATCGGGCCGTCGGTGATTCGCATGACCACGACAGAGACAAACCAGATCATGAACCACAGACCGGATAGAACACCGAAAATCCTGCGTGATCCACGCCACCCCGCCCAGAGCGAGACGCCGGCCAGTGCCACCAGCGGAGGCAACACCCAATAGGCACCGCCCAGACCACGACCGGACAAGTCCAACCCGAGGATTGGCAGGCCCCACACATAGCTGTCTCCATCCATCCAGCTCCGAGAGAATGGTAGCCAAACAATGATCGCACTTAGCGTAATCAGAAAAATCAGCGCGCCGCGAATTGCAGATGACATGATCATCTCCCCTCAATCAGCGCCCCCCAGCACCGTCAAACTATTACACCCCGCGCTGACGGAAAAGTCGATTTTGTCCAAGTTTGTATCTATAAGGCCCGCACACACCAGTAAGGCCAAATAAGGACGGACCTCTCATGGGCTTTAAATGCGGCATTGTCGGACTTCCAAATGTTGGAAAATCCACCCTCTTCAACGCACTCACACAGACCGCCGCAGCGCAGGCCGCGAACTATCCGTTTTGCACCATTGAGCCAAATGTTGGCGATGTGGCCGTGCCCGAAGATCGCCTGAACAAGCTGGCCGCCATCGCTGGGTCCAAGGAAATCATCCCGGCTCGGATGAATTTCGTCGACATTGCCGGCCTCGTCGAAGGCGCCTCCAAGGGTGAAGGCCTGGGCAATCAATTCCTCGCCACCATCCGCGAGACCGATGCTATCGCCTACGTGTTGCGGTGTTTTGACGATGATGACGTGACCCACGTCAACAACAAGATCGATCCGCTGGCCGATCTGGAAGTTGTCGAAACAGAGCTGATGCTCGCCGATCTGGAAAGTCTGGAGAAGCGCAAATCGTCCAACGAGAAAAAAGCCCGCTCCGGCGACAAGGAAGCCAAGGAGGCACTGGTCCTCATAGAGCTGGCTCTTGAGCAACTCAATGACGGCAAGCCCGCGCGTTTTGCCGACGTGCCCAAGGACGACCGCAAGGCCTGGCGCGAGTTACAATTGTTGACCTCCAAGCCCGTCCTGTTCATCGCCAATGTCGATGAAGGATCTGCTGGCACCGGTAATGATTATTCCAACACCGTCTTCGAACGCGCCAAGAAAGAAAGCGCGCAAGCCGTCGTCATCTCAGCGCAAATCGAAGCCGAGCTGGCCTTGCTGGAAGATGAAGAGCGCGCCGAATATCTCGAGGAAATCGGCCTGGAAGAAGCCGGTCTCGACCGTCTCATCCACACCGGCTATTCCCTGCTCGATCTGAAAACCTATTTTACCGTCGGCCCAAAGGAAGCCCGCGCCTGGACCATCAAGGACGGCTGGGCCGCCCCCCGTGCCGCCGGCGTCATCCACGGTGATTTCGAGAAGGGATTCATCCGCGCCCAGACCATCGCCTATGAGGATTTCATTGAGCACGACGGCGAGGCCGGTGCCAAGGAAGTCGGCAAAATGCGCGCCGAAGGCAAGGACTACATCGTCAAGGACGGCGATGTGATGCACTTCTTGTTCAATACCTGAGGGCTCTAATACCGGCCGATGAACCAAGCCAACGCATTACGCTCTGTCGCCTCGACAAACACATCCTTGCGGGCCTGATACGCGTTCCAGTCGGTCGCAGATTCACCGTTCAGTTTCGCCTTCAGGTCAGAATATTCACGTGCGATTTCAGGGTGCGCCCGTAAATAATCCCGGAACGCTATATGCCGGCGCAGATTGTCGTCTCCGATCGCATACATATGGACATGATGGGTGCGGACACCATCGCCTCGCGACTTGCGAAAATAGCGTCGCCCGGAAATTCCATACTCGCCCTTCGCTTCAAAGCCGTGTGCACGAAGCTGGAAAGAGATCTCATCCAGCTCAGTGAGTGATGTGACTTCCACCAGAATATCAATGATTGGCTTGGCCAGGATATCGGGGATGGAGGTGCTGCCGATATGGTGTACGGCGCCGCACGTCATCCCCAGCGCCTGCTCGATCAAATCCGCCGCCAGGATAAAATCCTTCGCCCAGGAAGGGTCATGTTTAACAACAGACTTGCTCATTACCCGTCATGCCGTTCAGACCAGGATGCCTGCGCCGCATCGGCACGACTGGCACCCACCGGCAGCTCGCCGCCGTCCATCACGGCCACCGTGCGCTTCATCTGGCGTACCTTGTCCAGATTTACCACATAGGACCGATGGATCTGCACAAACCGGCCGTCGGGCAAGGCCGTCATGGCGGTTTTGAGTGAGCCATAGACCATAACCTCACGGCCGGTCAGATGCACTTCAAGATAATTGCCCGCCGATTTCAGATACCAAATTTCCGACAGGGTGAAGCGTGTCCGTTCCGCCCCCTCACCCAGCATCACGGTGTCCTCCGGACGAATCTCGATCACCTCCGGCGGCATCAGCCCGTTTCGAACGGCCAGATAGATGAGTGAGGCGACCAGCGTCACGATCGCGCCAATCAGATTGACCTCGGTCAGCGCCCAGATCGACACGTCGAACAGGTGCGTATCCCGCACAGCAATCAGTATAAGCTGCCAGGCGGTTTGCAGAAGCAAGCCCAAGGCGAAAATCGCCGCCGTCACACTTAGTCCGATCCAGATCGACCCACCGCGCCGCAAAAACGGCCCTGCAATATGAACCGTCGCCAGCAGCAGCAGCACGTTGAGCGTGGTTCCAAGTAGATATGGCAACCAAATATCGGTCTCGCGGGCCTGGAAAAAGCCGATGCCATTATCCGGGCCAAACCCGGAAATCAGAACGATGAGCAACACATATCCACCCAGCCCCATCAGCTCCCAACGATTGGGTCGAGTGGCACTGAACCAAATCAGACGAGCCTGTTTTACAAACTGCTCCATCACCATTCCCGTTTCGTACAAAAATCAGCCGGTTTCACATAAACACACGCGACACAACGCCAATAGCGCATTGAATGAGGCCTGTAATCCCCTGTCACCCTATCCCGGAGCCCTCAATGTTTCGCGCCCTGCCTGCTCTATTTGCCCTCATTCTAACCGCGTCTTTGAGTGTCTCAGCGACGGCTCAAACCGATTATCGTGTTGATGTCGAACAATTTTACCAACAGCTGCTGGAAAACCACCCCGCCCCCTATGCCCGGACGAGCCAAGCCGCATGGGAAACGCATTACACCGACTTGATGGCGGCAGCCCAATCCATGTCCGAAGACGAATTCCTCGTCCGCATGAGTGCCTTTGCGGCGCTTGTCGGTGACGGGCACACGAATTTGCTGCCCTTCTATGCCCCGCCGGAGAGCTTCGCCAATCGTCTTCCCGTGCGTTTTGATGTGTTTGAGGAAGGCATATTCGTCACCCATACCACCGCACCACTCGCCCACCTCGCCGGCGCAAAAGTCACCGCAATCAACGGCCATGCCATCAAAACGGTCATCGCTGAATTTTCTGCTGTTATTGGCGGCGACAATCCACAATGGGCCAAACGCTGGCTGCCAACCCTGCTCACCTATCCAAACTATCTTGAGGGTCTGCAATTGGGAGCGGGAGACCGCAATGCACCCCAACAATTTGAGCTCGAGCTGGAGGGGCAGACAATATTCGCGGACATCACTGCTTCGGCTGCCCGCGACCCTCTTGTCGAAGCGCGGGCATCGGTTTCAGAACTGATCGACCCCGCCCTGATCTACGGCTTCACTCAATTGCCCGATACCGACACCGTCTATGCGGTGTATCGCGAAGTCGCCGATAGCGAGGACGAAACCGTCGCGCAATTCGCCGCGCGCCTTTTTGCCTATATCGAAGACAATCAGATTGACCGTCTGATCTTCGACATTCGTGAAAACGGCGGCGGCAATAATTATCTCAACCAGCCCTTCCTGCATGGCATGATCGCTTCGCGCGTCAATCGCCCCGGCGGCTTGTATATTTTGACCGGTCGCATGACGTTTTCCGCCGCCATGAACATCGCCACGCGCACCGAACGCCATACGCAGGCCCTGTTTGTCGGCGAAGATACCAGCGGTGCCCCCAATCACTATGGCGACCCAACGTTTGGAGCTCTGCCCGTATCCGGCCTGCCCTACATCATGTCGACCCTGTTCTGGCAGGACAGCCAGCCCGATGATCAGCGCAATACGCTGACACCGGATATTCAAGTCGCTGTGCGATGGTCTGATTGGGTTGAAGGCCGTGACGCGGCGCTGGAAACCGCTATTCGTCACCAGGTGCCCGATGGAACAGAGGTCGTTTCTCCTCCAGCTCGCTGGGCCCGCGCCTCCCAGGTCAATCCGCGCGGCGCGCCCGAGTAGCGCTTGGCTGCGGCAACACACCGCAAGCCATATCTGAGCCCAACCCTTTATCGCCCTGGCGGGCCTCACTATATCCATAAAGGTATTTCGTGAGGTCCCGATGCGTGAAATCCAGCCGATTCGTGTAACCGCTGCCCGCCAAAACGCGCGCGATGAAGCGGCCGATCTGGGTATCGATCATGACTTCATCGGCCTGCTGGTCGACAGCTTTTACGACCGCATCCGCACGCATGAAGAGCTCGGTCCAATCTTCAACGATGCAATCGGCGATAATTGGGGGCCCCATCTGGACACGATGAAGCGCTTCTGGGCTTCGGTCGCTCTCCACGATGGCTCGTATACCGGTCGCCCGGTTCCAGCGCACATGAAGCTGGAAGGGCTCAATCCGGGTATGTTTGCCACCTGGCTGGGTATGTTTGAAGAGACGCTCAACGACATCGCGCCGACACCCGACACGCCGATTTTCTTCATGGAGCGCGCCCGCCGCATCGCCAAAAGCTTGCAGCTCAACATTTTCTACAACCCAACCACCTCAGCCCGTCAGACTTGAACACAGGATCAATCCGTTCCATGTCTGGAACAAGCGGTATTCTCCGTGGCCCGTCGGGTGCTCGACATGACGCGTACCAATCCAGCGACCAGCGAAACAGCGCCGCTCTCCGTGTGGGAATTGGTCGCTGTCCTCGTCACCATGACCGGCCTAGTCGCCCTGTCGATCGATATGATGCTTCCGGCACTCGAGGAGATCGCTACAGAGCTGGATGCGCCTCGCCCTAATGACCGCCAATTTGTCGTCACCAATTATCTGCTTGGCTTCGGTTTCGCGCAATTGATCTATGGTCCGCTCTCAGACGCCTATGGTCGCCGGCCCGTCATTTTGGGATCGCTCATTCTGTTCATGGTTCTAACGACGGTCTGCATGCTGGCCAATACGTTTGAGACCATGCTCGTTGCGCGTTTTCTGCAAGGCTGCGCCGCGGCCGCTTGCCGGGTTGTAGCGGTGGCGATCGCCCGCGATTTGACGTCCGGTCGCCGCATGGCAGAAGTGATGTCGCTGTCGATGACCATGTTTATGGCCGTGCCGGTTATTGCACCGGCGATCGGTCAGGGCATCCTGTTTGTCGGCGACTGGCGCTGGATTTTCGCTGCCCTGCTGGCGTCCGCCGTGGCGTTGGTCGGCTGGTTGTTTTTCCGCCTGCCCGAAACCCTACATGCCGAGCACCGCATCAAGCTGTCTGTAAAGACAACATCAGACGCATTTATGGAGGCCGTGACCACGCGGCTGACTATCGGCTACACGATGGCGGCTGCCGCCTTCTTTGCCGGCCTGTATGCCTTTCTGGCGTCTGCCGACCAGATCCTGTCAGAGCATTACCGCTTGGGTGAAGACTTCCCGCTGGCCTTTGCCTTTATAGCCGCGGGCATGGGCTTCACCAGCTACGCCAATTCCAAACTGGTCATCAAATGGGGCCAGCGCCGCCTCTCACACGGGGCCCTGATCGGATTCATTATTATCAGCGCCATTCACACCGTGGTGCTCGCGATGGGGATCGACAGCCTGGTTGTATTTCTTCTCCTGATGGCCCCGGCCATGGCATTACTGGGCCTGATCGCCGCCAATTTCAGCGCGCTCGCCATGGAACCGGTTGGCCATATCGCCGGCACCGCCTCAGCGACATACGGCTTTATTACAGGCGTAATCGGCACTTTGCTCGGCATCGCCATCGCGCAAATGTATTCCGACAGCGCGATGCCGCTTATCGTCGGTCAGGCGTGTCTCGGCGTATTAACGCTGCTGTTTGTGCTCATCACCGAACGCGGAAGATTATTTGGCATTGGTGAGACGTCTGATGGTGTCGAAGCGGCCGCCGATTGACGATTATTACGTTCGCGTGTCCAAGCTTTAACTTGCTGATTTGGTGCGCCCGTCAAACACTCCGGATAACAACGGAGATCGACATGAAGCCCTTCATTCCCTTCCTGATCGGCGCCGCAGCATTCGCGGTCAGCGCTTTTTCTGCCGTCACACCGCCAATGACGTCGGACGAAATCCTGCAAGCCCACACTGACGCCCGCGGGGGCCTTGAAGCGATCCAGACGGTGGACAGTATGGACGTCCGTCTGACCATTGATGAAGGCTGGGTCGCCACCGGACATTATCAGGCCGTTCGTGATGGCAGCATGCGGATCGACGTCTATATCGGTGAGGAACGCGTGTTCACTGAAGCGCTTCTCGACGGCGATGCCTGGTCGATGCAGCAGGGTGAAATCACGGGAACACCGATCACTGAAGAAGAGGCGCAAATCCTTTGGCGCGGCGTGCTGGGCAATCTGTATGCGATGCAGGAATGGTCCGATCACGGTGTCGTAGTCAATGCACGGGGTCCGGAGGCCCTTGATGGCGAAGATTTCTGGATCATCGACATCACCCATGAAGACGGTTTCCAGGACCGCTACTACCTCGATATCGAAAGCTTCCTGATCGCGCGTCAACGCAGTGATCATTCACTTCACCCGGCCGTCGATCCAACCGTCCAACGCTTTGAAACGCGCTATTCCGACTATCGGGAAGTTGATGGAATCATGTTCGCATTCCGAGAAGAAAAATACGATTTGGACACAGGCGAACGCGCGCAATTGGTCACGATCCAGAGTCGTGAATTCAATGGGGTCAATGATCATACCGCGTTCGAGCAGCCTCAATAGGCATATGACACAAACCATCGCTGGAAGGCCGGACCGACTCTGCTAGGCTCTCCACCAGCCATCGGGGAGAAGCATCCGTGTCATTCAACACCATCGCCTATGCCATCGACGAAAATATCGCCACGATTACGCTCAACCGACCCCAGCGCCTCAATGCCTTCACCCACGAAATGGGCGCCGAACTCGTCGCCGCATACGATCTTGCCGATGCCGATGATGAGGTCCGGGCAATCATCGTCACCGGTGAGGGGCGCGGGTTTTGTGCCGGTGCGGATTTGTCGATGGGCGCTGAGACCTTCAATCTGATTAATCAGGCCAAGGAAGACGGCGATATTGACCCCGCCGATCCGCGATGGCGCGATAGTGGCGGCGTCCTCAATCTGCGGACCTGGAACACCTTGAAGCCAGTAATTGGTGCCATTAACGGCGCTGCCGTTGGCATCGGTGCCACGATGCTGCTACCGATGGATATACGGATAGCGTCGATCAGTTCGAAATTCGCATTCCCGTTTGCACGTCGCGGAATCGTTTGGGATGGCTGTGCCAGCTGGTTCCTGCCGCGCGTCGTCGGCATTTCCACCGCCATGGAATGGGGTTTGACTGGCCGCACATTCCCAGCCGCTGAGGCCTTCGAAAATGGTCTTGTGAGCCGCGTTGTTCCCGATGAAAATTTGATGGCTGAAGCCCGCAATACAGCCCGCATGATCGCCGAGAAATCGTCACCGGTCTCCGTTGCCATGATGCGCCGCATGGCTTGGCGCATGCTCGGGGCCGCCCACCCGATGGAAGCACACCGGGTCGAAAGCCGTGGAATTCTGCAGGCCGGCACAAGCCCGGACGCGCAGGAAGGCGTCATGTCATTTTTGGAAAAACGCGCGCCGGACTTCCCCCTCAAAGTGTCGAGTGATTTGCCGGACTGGCACCCATGGTGGGCGACTGAGGAAGATGAATACTAAAGCGGCGAACGCTTGAATGAAGCATTATTGACTATTCACGCCCGTCGCTGCCGCCATGATCACAGCCAGCTTGCCCTCAGCTTCTTTCTGACGAGAAATCCGGGCATCGGAAGGCACCTCGCCGTGTAATCGCTCCTTGAAGCCGGGTTGCGAGATCACCGCAAATCCGCGCTCAGTCAAAAATGCCGCCTGCCGTGAAGGATCGAGGCGCAAATATCCGTGCCGCTCGAGCCCCAAAAACGCATCCGCCAATTCTTCCAATCGAATGCCAGGGCACGGTGAATTGTGCAAAAGCTGCCCGGCGACCATGGAATAGTGTCGCGAGACATCGGGCCTTGGTCGCTTATCGAAAAAGCCGGTGACGTGAAAGGCATCGAGCACATAATCCTCAGCCCAACTCAGAGTGACATCGCTCACACCAACTTCCTCCTGTCCGTCGAGGGATCATCGCTAGCACGATTCACGCGAAAATCGAATTGTCAGCTACCTATAATTGTGCATCATAACTGCCTATATGAAATGGAGAGCGATTATGACGCAAGTTCTTCTGGTTCACGGCTGGAGCGCAAAAGATAAATCAATGGCCGAGCTGGGCCAGTTTCTCGATGCCAATGGCTACACCACGACCGACATTCACCTCGGCGGATACCCGTCTATGGCCGACGATGTTCATGTCCAGGATTCGGCCCGCCGTATGCATGAGGTGATCCGGCGATTGCAGCGCGCCGGAGAACTCGCCGACCGTTTCCACCTCATTGTCCATTCCACCGGCGCGTTGGTGTCGCGGCAGTGGCTCGCCGACCAATATCCAAATGGCGGCTCACCTGTCGACAATTTTCTGATGCTTGCACCCGCCAATTTCGGCTCACCAATCGCCACGCTCGGCCGGTCTGCCTTGGCGCGCATCGTCAAGGGCTGGAATCGCGGATTTCAGACCGGCACCGAATTTCTCCACGCGCTCGAACTTGGTTCGCAATTGCAGGAAAACTTGGCCTGTCGGGACCGTCTTGATCCGAATGGGAAAACGACCAGTCCCTTCTCAGAAGCCGGCACACGCCCTTTCGTCATCGTCGGTGCCTCGCAAATTCCAGGAACCCAAATCACGGGCGAGAAGGCCTGGGACGGCACTGTCCGCATTGCCAGCGCCAATATCGACGCCCAGGGCATGACTGCGGATTTTTCGTCCGGAGACCCAACCCAACCCGTCCTTAAACGCTGGTCCCGTCGCGGCCCGGACAAGACACCCTTTGCTCTCCTGCCGGACCGCCATCATCTGACCATCCTCAGGCCTGCCGCCAAGCGCAGCAATTCGCCGGACTCTGTCACGGCCAACCGATTGGGGGAGCTGGTCTTGGAAGCCCTCGCGGTAGCCTCACCGGACGCCTACGGCGAAGTTGCCACCCATTGGGCCACGATCTGCCAAGAAACCCGCCAACTCGCCCAGGACGGCGACGCCGCCGACGCCCTTCGCACGCGCATCCTCGGCAAAGCCAGCGCCAGTCACAGCCGGTTCGACGAATATTATCAAATCGTCGTCGAGGCTGTGGATGAAACCGGCTTTCCGGTTGATGATTTCGAGCTTTGGCTCACCGCGCCACGCAAGCAGGGCCGCCACGACCTAAGAAGTAATCAGGCCATCACTCGAATCGAGATCGACGCCCACAATAATTTGATCCGCGACGACCACACCAATCGGCGCAATTTAAACCGGCGCGTCCTGCATATCGACCGGCGGGCCTTGATGAAACGTGACGGTTTCCTGCGTACATCACTAACGCGTAGCTATGAGAATATTCTTGCGGCCGGCATCACAGCCATCGCCCCCGGCAATAAGGTTTCGTATTTCTCAAAGGACAGCAAGCAGGGTAGCGGTTTGATCCCCTTGCGGGCACTCGACCCTCAAGCTCAAGATGGAGAGGATCGATTCCTGCGCCGCTACTCAACCCATTTTTTGCGTGTCGTCGTACCGCGAGTGCTCGATGATGACGTCTTCACGATCCGATCAATGAGCTAAGACTCGGTTAGATTAGCACGCCTTCACTCACCTTTACCGCATCGCCGCCAATCATCGCATTGACCAATTTGCCATTCTCGATCTGGATCAAAAGGCGGATCAGGCTGGGGCGACCCATTTCAATGCCCTGATAAACGCTGATCGAATGCTCGCCATCACCAAACCCGCCTTGCTCGGCCAGCAAGCCGGCAAACGCCGCCACAGCACCGCCAGTCGCCGGGTCCTCATCAATGCCCAGGTGTGGCGCGAACATACGCGCGCGCCAGTCATGAGTGTGTTCATCGGAGACGGCCTTGGCGACCACATAGGCTTCCGACGGATTTTCGCCGCCAAATACAGCCTCAAAAGCCTCTCGGTTGATCTCGATCTCGGCCAGCTTATCCGCGTATCGTAGCGGTATGATCCCGATGGAAGCACCGGCAGACCAGACCCCGTCCTTCACGGGAGCATTGAGAAAATCACCCGCTTCCAGACCAAAAGCCTCGGCAATACGCTCAGGGTTTTGAATATCAGAAACCCGCTTCGGCATAGCGGGCAGGAAGAACCGGGCCGAACCATTCCGCTCGCTGTTAATCCGGGCATCACAAATGATATCGCCGACCACTTCCTCAACAATTAAGCGACGACGATGTCCCGGCTCCCCGCCCAATTCAAAGGCAAGCGCAATAGTGGCACCGACGGTCGGGTGCCCGGCAAACGGCAACTCACTCTGCGGTGTGAAAATCCGGAGACCATAATCAGCCTCCCGGCCCTGCGGCTCAGTTACAAAGACGGTTTCGGACAAATTGAACTCGGAAGCGATTATTTGCATCGCCTCATCGTCAAGATCATCCGCCGCCAACACCACCGCCAACGGATTGCCGCTAAACGCCTGGTCGGTGAAAACGTCAAATGTCACAAAGCGGTGCGTCATGCATCAGTCCATTATTTGGGGATTTGGTCGGGCATTTCAAAGCACGGGTTTCAGGCCTATTCGCCCAAATCCTGATCGTTTGAAATGAGTTCAATATCTTCCTCGGTCAGCGCACCGTCGACTCGCCAGCCATACCCGTCACCCTGAGCAAGCGTATCGGCCAGCCATGGCAGGGCTTGGGTGAGCTTTTCTTCGAGCGTCCAGGGTGGGTTGATCACCAACACACCGGCACCGGCCAACTTGCCTTCGGATGCCAAATCCCGAACCCAAAGGTCCGCGCGAAGGATTTTTTCGGGCGCAACACCTTTTTCCGCGATCAACCATTCTGCAAGACCGTTATCAAAGCGGTCGGCGGCCCAGAGGTTTTTCAAGGATCGCCAAATCACAAATGTGCCGGTCGGCCATTTATTAAACGCCGCCATCATCGCTTCTGCCAGATGTGCAAGTTCATCGCGGTCTTCGAACGGGGGATCGATGAGAACCAGGCCCCGTTTCTCGATCGGAGGCAGCACACTCTTGAGCGCGCCATAACCATCCCTTTGCTCCACCTTCACACGATCATCATGCTTATAGCGATCAGCCAGAGTTTTAGAATCCGTCGGGTGGAGTTCGCACAATTGGAGCTTGTCCATCGACCGGGCCAGCCTCAAACTTATCTCCGGCGAACCGGGATAGCGTTTTAACGCCCCATCTTGATTCATGCCGAGCAAGACTTTGAACAGAGGATCCAGAGCGTCAGCGACCGCTTCCGGCATTTCTGTATCCCACAGTCGTTCAATGCCATCACGCCATTCAGGTGATCGGTCTGCTTCGTCCGAGGCCAGATCATAACCGCCAATGCCGGCGTGCGTATCGATCACGCGAAACGGCTTGTCCTTGGAGGTCAGGTGAGTGACGCATTGCGAAAGCACGACATGCTTGAGAATGTCGGCGAAATTTCCAGCGTGGAAGGCGTGTCGGTAATTCATGGCCTGCCTATAACCCAGCCAGGCGTGCTCCGCCATCTTGCGATGCAATTCGAAAATCTCGGCCCAACTTACACTGATTTAATTCAGATCGCGCGTTTGTGCCAGGCACGTTACCGAATAGGTCCATAAAATGCCCCCAATTGCATCAATCGGGGACAATCATGATCAAAACACTGACCGCGGCGGCGACCGCCATTACACTCTCAACCTTAGCCAGCGCCCAGGACCCTCAGGGCTTCATTCCCCCCGGGCAAGAAGGTTTTGCCGAAAGCTTTCGTGTCTCACCCGCCATTCGAGCCGGAGACTTCGTCTTCATCTCCGGTGTTGTCGGTGCCATTCCCCTCGACCGGGAGCGCACCCCAGAAGCTTATGAGGCCGCGATCAGGTCCGCCTTTGAGGATGTCGAGACGACCTTGAACGCAGCTGGCACCGGATGGGAAGACGTGGTCGAGATGACCACTTTCCACGTCGACCTTCGAGACCATCAAACAATATTTCGTCGGGTCCGCGAAGAATTTATCGTGTCCGAACCCTATCCGGCCTGGACCGGGATCGGCGTAGAAAACCTATGGGGGCCGGCACTATTTGTTGAGATCCGTGTCAAAGCCTATCTCGGAGACGACTAACCGACCTGGCCTGCCACCCAGAGCCCCAACACTGCGGCGATCAGCAAGAATAGAGTCGTCAGCACAACAACAGCCATATGCTTGGCACCAAGCCCCGCTAGCGTTTTTAGTGACGTTTTCACACCCAGTGCCGCAATCGCCGTAATCAACATCCAGCGCGATGTAATCCCGGCGGCCTCGGTAATCATCGGTGGTATTAGCCCGAAACTGTTAATCGCCATAATAATGGCAAACGCCACGGCGAACATCGGCAGGCTTGCCGCCTTGCCCTCACCCTTGGGCGCGAAAACGACAAAGGCCAGCACCACGAGCGGCAACATCGCCACCCGCAATAGCTTGACGAAAACAGCCACATCACCCGCCTCATCGGACACGGCATAGCCTGCACCCACCACCTGAGCCACATCGTGGATAGTGGCCCCGATGAGAAATCCAACCTGTGTATCGTCGACCTGCAACATTGAGAACAGGATCGGATAACCAATCATTGCAATCGTTGAGAGCGCTGTGACAGCCACGACTGCAAACAACGTATCGCGCTCACCACGGTCATCCTTCGGCAAAACAGCAGCTATCGCCAACGCAGCCGAGGCGCCACAAATTGCCACCGCACCACCGATCAATAACCCAAATTGGGTGCGTCGCCCAAAAGCTCGCGCCAGAACCACCCCGATACCGATCGTCAGAACGATCAGGATCGGTGTCATGATCAACGGCAATGGGCCCAATGACATCAATTGGTCTACGCTCACACGCGCGCCCAGCAAAGCCACACCCCAGCGCAAGATCGTTTTTGAGCAAAACTCTATGCCCGGCTGGCAGGCCTTATCTTCCATCAAAAAATGAAACGCCATGCCCAATAGCAAGGCAAACAGCATGACCGGGGCACCGTAATGGTCGGACAGAAATCCAGCGGCAAGCGCCAGAACGACACAGACAATAGTGCCCTGCCAGCGCAATTGCGCCCACGATTTGACCGCACTCAATCGTTCCAAATCAATTCCCTGCCACTATCCCCGGGGACGCCCCACGGGCAGACATAGCCTGTTCTGACCGATTGCACACCTAAGGATCGTGACGTCGAGCAGACGTGACAGATCCATAACTTCCCCAAATCGTGTCCGCACACTAGGTTGACGCGTCAAACTGCCGGGGAGGCCTACATGATACGATTATTTAGCGCAGCACTAGGTGCCGCAATATTATCCGTTTCCGCTTTCGCCCAGGAAGCAGATACCAGTTCCGATGCGCCGCGAATCTATGAAAGCCGTGGTCAGGTTACCGTAAACGACTCGCGGATCCGCTATTCGGTCACGGCTGGCGAGACATTCTTGCGGGATGACGATGGCGAGCCAACGGCCTCGATATTCTCAACCGCCTATATTGCCGAAGGATCCGATGATCCGCGCACGAGACCGATTGCCTTTGTCTTCAACGGTGGCCCCGGCTCCGCCAGTCTCTGGTTACATATGGGCGTTTTTGGACCCCAAAGACTCGCCCTGCCCAATGCTGTGGATGACGGTGCGGCACCATATTCGATGGTGGAAAATGTCTACTCGATCCTGGACGTGGCTGATCTCGTCTTCGTTGATCCAGTTGGCACAGGCTGGAGTCGACCGCTGGGCGATCACGAGGGCTCCGAATTCTGGGGGGTCAATGAAGATGCTGAAAGTCTTGCGGCCTTCATTCGTCTTTGGCTGAGTGAAAACCAGCGCTGGAATTCACCTAAATACCTGCTCGGAGAGAGTTACGGCACCACTCGTATTGGTGCTCTTCTAAATCAGTTGGAGGGTGGCTACACCGACGTTTCCATCAACGGCATTGCCCTGATCTCCACCGTGCTGGACTTTCGTTATGATGACACATCGCCTGGCAATGATATCGGCTATGTCGGTTTGATGCCCGGCTATGCAGCGACAGCATGGTATCACAACAAAGTCGACCAATCCGCTTGGAATGGTGATCTAGAAGCCTTCCTCGCGGATGCCCGTACATTCGCCGTCGAGGAATACATGCCCGCTTTATTGCACGGCGTGTCGCTCGATGAAGAGCGCCAGGCGTATATTGTTTCGGAACTCGCCCGCTTTACCGGCCTGTCCGAGCAATTTCTTGATCGCGCCAATATGCGGGTCAACTTGCAGCGTTTCCAACGTGAATTACGCCGCGATGAAGGCCTGTCTGTTGGTCGACTGGACAGCCGCTTTACCGGAGTCGAAATTGACGGTGTCGGTGAGCGTCCTGAAACTGACCCAAGTTTTTACGGCATCGATGGCAGCTTCACAGCGACCATGCTTGACTATTTCACCCGGACTCTCGGCGTTGAGATCAGCGAGTATTATTCCACGATTGGCGGCGTCCGTGGCTGGAATTGGGATGTCGGATCATCAGGCGGCAATAACTACATTAATGTCGCTCCATGGATCTCCCGTGCCATGCGCCAAAACGGCGATTTGAAAGTTCTGGTGGCACAGGGTTATTACGATTTGGCGACCCCGTTTTTCGCGGCTGAGCTCATGTTCAACCAACCCGGATTTGACCAGGACCGCGTTCGGTTCGAATATTATGAATCCGGTCACATGATGTATATTCACGAGCCATCATTGGTAGAATTTACCGAGCATGTGCGTGAATTGATCACTGAAGATTGATGCGAATAGAGGCACGGCCCAGAGGGGGCGTGCCTCTATTTAATTTGCGCTAGACCAGATCGGTCAACTTGCGAGTCGATCGGTCTTCTTGATGTCCTCACGAACACCATCAACCATCGCCACCAATTCGGCCCAAACATCATCGGCCACAGCGTCTTGCGCGTTCTGGCGTTCAGCGTTGAGCGCCAAAGTTGCTAGTTCTGCTGCACCCAATTCCGTGGCAACATCTTTGAGCGCCGTCAAAATCACGTCATGGTTTTCCGCGTTTCGGACGTTCTCAGTGATGTTTTTCATACTCTTCGCAAGTTTATTCAACGACGCACCGCTCGTCCGGAGGACGTCATTGTAGCGTGCTTTGCCCAGGCGAGCGCGGAGCTGTTCGAAATCGATCGAACACTTCCGGTTATCTGCAGAATTTTGGCCGTTCGCATCATGCAGAGCTTTTGAAAAAAGCTTGTCGACCTTCATTCCGAACAAGTGCGAAATCGTATTACTGAGAGCGTTTTCATCAAGCGGCTTGATCAAAACTCCATCCATACCGGACTCAATCAGCCTGTTCTTGCATTCAAGTGTCGCATCGGCAGTCAGTCCGATGACCTTTACCGAATTCGAATTTTCATCTCCAGATGTTCGAATGCGTCGGACAGCCGTATCCCCGTTCATTTCGGGCATGTGGTAATCCATCAAAACAAGATCGAATGACCCCGCCATAACAGCCTCGACCGCCAATTTGCCATTACTCACAGTCTCAACTTTATGGCCCATATTCTCGACAAACGATTTGGCGATTTGGATATTGATAGCCTGGTCGTCGGCAATCAATATTTGAAGTTCCCGGTCATGCTTGGTGGGGTTTTCGGTATATCCACTCGCCGGATGCACCTCATCCGCAGACTTGGAACTCAGAGGTAAGACTAGGGTTGAGCTGAACTTCGACCCGACCCCTTCCTCGCTGGTCAGCGTAACAGTGCCACCCATCAATTCAGACAATTTGCTAACAATCGACAAGCCCAGCCCCGTACCACCGAACCTTCGGCTCGTACCAGCATCCGCTTGGGTAAATGCCTCGAAAATACTGACTTGTCGGTCCGTCGGAATACCGATTCCGGTATCCTGAACCGCAACCTTCAACCGGACTTTCTTGGCCGCCCCACGTTGGGACGGAATATTATCGGCACTGACAGTGAGCTTAACCCGACCCGCTTGGGTAAACTTGATCGCATTGCTCACCAAATTCCAGATTATCTGACGGATCCGCCCCTGATCCGCCGTTAATACCAAATCCGAATCCACATCGTAGATGACGTCAAAATCGAGATTTTTTTCGCCAGCCAATGCGGCAAACGTGCTCTCTAGATCCCCAAAGGCATTCGCCGGACAGAAGTCCACCGGATCCAGTTCGATCATGCCTTTTTCGATCTTCGAAAAGTCGAGAATATCATTGAGCAAATTGGTCATCGACTTGCTCGATGTGATGATCGATTCGAGCTTGACCATCTGGTCTTCGGACATCTCCGTTCGGCGAAGCATTTGCGCGATCCCCAAGATACCATTCATTGGGGTCCTGATTTCATGGCTCACCGTCGCAAGAAATTCAGACTTAGCCTCATTAGCCAATTCTGCTTCACTTTTTGCGACTTCCAAATCCGCCTGACGCGACTTCAGATCGATCGTTAGCGCTTGAGATTTTTCAAGAACCATTTCCGTACGTCGAGTTTCGTAAAAGCTGTTGAATATGAGACCGAGTGTCCCGACAAGCTTCTCCGACAACATGATCTGGCGCTCAGAGGGTTTTGATGACGAAACAAACTCCAAGATCGCGAGGGTTTGTCCTTCAAACACAACCGGTATGATGGTTACGGCCTTGGCGACCGTAATAACCACTGCGGATGTAATGACCAATTGAGTCGACTTGTTATGCCCGAGATGAACAACCGTTCCATCGAGCGCAGCCTGTCCTAAAAGACCAACACCAGGCTTAATAACGCGGGCGCGATCAAAATCGGCCTGCAGGGCAAAACCAGCGGAAAATTCCCAGTGAATGCCGTCTTCATGGTCGTTCTCCTGGCCCGTCGAATCGTCTTTGCGTCCGCTAATCCCGATTGAATTTGCATCCAGCAAATAGCCCGCGGCCACCTCAGCCTCAAGCAAATCGGAAATGGTATTCACTGCAGCTTGAGTCAGATCCTCCAACCCGGTTTGGTCGAGCAAGGCGCGGGTCGTTGTTTCAGTTGCAGATTGAATCCAATCAGAATCGCTAAGACTTTGTGTTCGTTCCTGCATTTGCAATTTTTGCGTATGCACCCGATTCATCGCTCTCATCAGTAAGAGCGCGAATCCTATGATCAAAAGCGTCCCAAGGAAGTTCACGAAAAGCGCCGTGCTGTTTTGTTCTTCCTGAGCGATCAAACTTTCCTCAAGAAGGCGGTTTTCGAGCGCGATAAATTGCGCCAATTGGAGCCGTATCGAATCCATGACGTCTTTACCGGTTTCACGATTGATCAGCTCGACAACGTCATCCATTGTTGCGCCGCCGCCTTCAACGACCGATCTGCGCACCTCAATTTCATACTGGCCGGCCACTGAGAACCAATGTTCCAGCGAACCTTCGATATCCCGCAAAAGAGCCACTTGTTCCGGATTACTCGAAACTTGCTCTTTTATATCAAGAAACTGATCTCGAAGTGCAGCTCGAGCGTTATTGTAGGGTTCCAAAAACAAATCTCGGCCTGTCAGCAAATAACCGCGCTGCCCGGTCTCGACGTCGATGACGCGGCGCTCGATATGATGCGCCTCGGCGATCACTTCATGTGTATGCTCGACCAACAATGCTGTCGATATAGCTTGTTTCAGCCCGAAATAGTTAAACGCCCCGAATCCAAAGATAAGTGCACTCGCGATCAAGGCAAAGATCGGCATCGACCAACGACTCGGTTTCTCTGCGATGGCGCCGCGGCTCAAACGCTCGGAATTCTTCGACATGAGGCAATCCTTGGAACTCGTCCGGCACATTCAACCGTACACCTGCTCATCATACTCCGGCGGGTCTTAAAATCGGGTGTAGCAAGGTTAGTCGAGTTTTGGGGACCATTATTGCGCTTCGCGCGTTGCGTCGAAGACGGCGGCAATACCGCACATAATCAAATACATGCCGATAGATGACGCGCCTACAGCCACCATATCTGGAGGCGGCGCGACTGTCATGCCCACACCATAGAGTGCAATTAACAAACCTCCGCCAACAAATGGCCAAACCTTGCCCAAAGTCGATTTGGGCGTTGTAGAGGTTACATAGAGGGTCATTCCGATCAGAAAGAAGGCCAATTCAAGCCCGACCGCCAGCGGTGCATTATTCCAGATACCAAAGCCCAACTTGATCTCCGAGCCGGGGAATAGCGCCAAGTCCGGAACATGAACCAACAAATCGATCAGCCAGTGTGAAAACACGGCTGCGCCCACGACAAGCCCACCTGTTCGCTTGTCAGAACGCGCAATAAGCGACCACACATAACCGGCCACAATAGCCCAGATCGCAGCCATCAAGAGGCTGTGTGTCCACGGCATGTCATAGAGATCAAAATCGTTAGATGCGGTAAATCCGTCGACAATCCGTACATGCTCTACACCGGTCGCGATAAACACGCCCCAACCAATATCGACCAGCTGAACCGCGGCAAAAAGCACCCAAAGGGGAACAGTCTTCGCGATGGTCTTGCCGACAAACGCCGGTGCGTAATGACCAATAAACATGACCTCTCCCCGAATTGCGTCGCTTGGTTAGGCCCCGACTGTCTCATCCTCAAAGCTCACAAGCGACTGTACCGGAACCCCAAGAGACTCAATGCGTTTCGCACCCCCTAAATAGGGCAGATCAATAATAAAGGCCGCACCAACCACCGTCGCACCCGCACGCTGAAGCAGACGGATAGAGGCCTCGGCTGTCCCCCCGGTGGCGACCAAATCGTCAACCAGCAAGACGCGATCCCCCTCGCGCACGGCATCCACATGAATCTCGATCGCCGCGTCGCCATATTCCAGTGTGTATTTTTCGGTCAGCGTCTTGGCAGGAAGCTTTCCTTGCTTGCGAATAGCGGTGAAGCCAACGGAGAGTTGGTGGGCCACAGCGCCCCCCATAATGAAGCCACGCGCCTCTGTTCCAGCGACAGTATCGAGTTTGGCTCCAGCCCAGGGCTGCACCATTTGGTCAACCGCCATGCGAAGCGATCGCGCATCGCTGATCAGCGTCGTCACATCGCGGAAAATGATACCCCGCTTGGGGTAATCCCTGATCGTGCGAATGGAAGATTTGAGATCCATTGAGGTCTTTCCCGGCTATGAATCGAAGGAATAACGAAAGGTTTCCCGGGCGGCATCGGCGTTCCAGGCGAGGAAGTCTGAGTCGGCAAGCAAAGTATCACAATAGTTCTGCGCGGCTGGGTGCAATTGTATATCATAGCTGTGAAAGCGTGCTGCCACTGGTGTGAAGAACGCATCCGCAATGCTCCATCGACCAAACAAATAAGGCCCGTCTCCGCATTGCACCTGTTGCCACATCGCCTGCATCGTCGCGATATCATTGCGAGTCGAATCATCCAACTTGATCGCGTCGGGCTCACGACACAAATCCATGGGACACGTGTTTCTCAGAGCAAAGAAACTGGCATGCATATAAGCCACGGCTGAACGCGCCCGGGCCCGTGCGGTCTCGTCTGCAGGCCAGACTTCGGGCACCTGCTCGGCCACCCACTCGCATATGGCCAGGGAATCCCAGATCTGCGCCTTTTGTGTGTGCAAGGCCGGCACAGTACCGCCGACCGAGACATCATTGATCTGCGTCCGGGTCATCTCTGTATCCAAGGGGATCATGATTTCCTCAAACGCTAGGCCAGCCTTTCGGAGCACCAGCCACGGTCGCAGCGACCAGCTGGAATATCGCTTATTTCCGATATGGAGCAGCAAGGGTTTCACGTCAGTTATTCCTCAATTCCGCGGCGCGCGCCCGCGTCAAGACGATTCGGCAATCC
>Ga0315338_1002122_pt1 | contig 20939 bp, 29 predicted proteins | sample ASW8metaG_FD_204518 | JGI IMG/M metagenome (GOLD analysis project Ga0315338, IMG submission 204518) | Ammonia-oxidizing marine archaeal communities from Monterey Bay, California, United States - ASW #8 | ecosystem: Environmental > Aquatic > Marine > Coastal | place: USA: California | collected... | reverse complement strand
CATCTCATACTACTCTTTCCATCCTCACTATTCCAATCCCACATACCTTCTTTTTTCCCGTTTATATATTCACCTTCTGATTTAGTGTCCCCGTTTTCATAATAATTAATGAAGTGCCCAGTCATCTCCCCATTTAGATACTCAGTTTCTGATTCTTTATTTCCATTTTCATAATAATTATGGAAGGTTCCATTTAATAGGCCATTTTCATAATGGGCTTCAAATTCAGTTTTTCCATTCTCGTATTTTTTAATAGATGAGCCAGTGTATGGTAATTCCTCTCCCTTGACATATTTGATAGATATCAGTTCATCATAATTAATACTGCGATCTGTGTTGCAGCCCATTATAATCGGTAATAATAACAAAGCTATTGTTCTGTGTTGTAGCATGGCGTGCTCTTCAAAAGTTAATGACAAAAAAAAGGGAGTGCCTTCACACTCCCTCCGTGGTTCAATTGGTAAACCTGTTAAATCTTAATTGGTTCCGTTATTTATAAATAACACTACCATTAAGGAGCTCTATTAAATGACTTAATAGCTTTACGGATCAAGCCATCAAAACTTCGATTCCTTATGTAATGATCCGTTTCATGTTCGCCGTCAAATCTATCACACACAGCTAGCCCTTTTTCGATAAGCTTTTCGATCATATCTTTGTTGATGTCATAAACATTATCATTATAATTGTAATAGAGATTTAGAACCCACTTTGGATCACCATTTTTTCCTAAAGGAATTTGGAAATCATCAGGTATTTGATCAGCACCAAGACCACCAGCACCGACAACTCGTTGGCTTTTATGAATTTCATTAAATGCAAGGGCAGCACCACCTGAGTTACCAATTAGATAAACAGGTAAATCAGGCCAATTACCCAAAATATCCTTTTCGACATGTTGGTTCCATCTGTCTTTATCAGCAGTAAACTTTGAAAATTTTGCAATCTCTATATCATAAGGCCCTGAAACAAAAACAAAGATGATGGGCAAGTCTTCACCCAATCTATCCCATGCTTCTCTAAAGATTGGTACAACCCCTTTTTCACGTTCGTCGTATCCATCTTTTGTTTTCCCAGGTGCACCAAACCATAAAACAAGCCCCTTAGGTTCAGCTTTCGATTCAAATACATCTGCGTGGAAACACCGACCTAGAATCTTGCTTTCACTTATCCATTTACGTCCTTTCATGTTTTATCCAAGAATGCCCATTAACTAGTCCACCTTTGTTCAAATATTCTATGTCTTCGATTTACTACTAGCCGCCTCACTTTTCCTCCTTTTTATTTCTGTTTCAACAATATTTAATTCGTGTTGTAACATTCCAATTATCTTTTCTCTAGGATCAAAACCATGGATTTTATGTTTATTATCTCTATATGCTTCTATATGAATCCTTCTTTTAAAATAACTTTCTAAAAACCTTAATTCAGTCATTTTAAGAGGAGGCCCATATTGTTTATTTATTTTGTCCATTTAAAGTACTCCTTTGAAGTTTAATATATTCCATCTTCCCATAAACAAAAAATCCCCCGTGAGGAGGATATTTGAGCCAGAGGCGTTTCATTTAGTTACAATATCCCTTTTACCATTTTCAGTGCAATAATGCCCAGAATAATAATCGCCCAAGTATTGCTATGGCTTTTTTCCGAATTGGATTCTTCAGGTTCAGCAGGGATACCTACAAGTGGCTCTGGATTATTACGCAATAAAAAGGCCACACAATTTTCTTTGGCTGCATGCCGTTCAAAATCTTTTTTATTATCACACCAAAAAACTTCTTTGTTACATTCATTACAATGGCGGATTTTATCTTTTCCTTCCAAGTCTTCCCATGCAAGTGGACATTCATAAGAAAATAAACAAGTATTAATAAAATAGCGTTTCATTTATACTTAGTCTTTTTTCCAATGTGATTCAATATTACCCTGTTTATCGTATTTCGTTAATTCTACAATAACACCATTATTCATAATTGCCGTAAAGTGAAGTTTATCCGTTTTAAAAAAACCCCATGAATGATAGAAGCTATTAAACTCGCCATTAGCAATCTTACCAGTTTTCTTTTTATACAGTAATCCGTCGTCTTTTGGTTCAACCCCCCATGATTCATACATAGTAGATAATAAAATATCATTTGCTAACATAAGTTCAATCCTTTCCCTAATATACAATGATTAAATAAAAAGTAACCATCAGCATAATTAATTTCAATACATTCCTCTGGAATTCCATTCTCGTTCTTCTTTTATTTTATCGTAGAGTCTGCCTAAAAAAAATCCAATAATAAATATTATAATGCTTAACCAAATTTCCATAACAACTTACCTATACTTCAATTATTATGATTCTCCACCTGGAAAACCACTCATTATTTTTTCTATCATCTCATTTAATGCATTTATAACTAAAAAAATTAGTAATATTTTTTCATCTTGAGATTTATCCTGTGAATTTTTAATTAAGTCAAGATTTTTTTGAAGTACCATTTTTAATAATACAATGATTTCATTAATCATTACTGTACTGCGCTTAATAATTAACACATACCGAACAAGGTCTAAATCCTCTATCGCGTGCTTCAACTATTCCAATAGCAATCTTACTTCTTTTTAAATAACGACAATTTGAAGAATGATATTTTCTTCCAGATTTTGTTATGAAAACATTGGGGCTTGATTTTGTATTCAAGTTAAACCGCTGCAGCTGATAAAATGGAATTGGCTTTACTTCTTTTAATAAGGGAATAATATATTCTGCTGGATAAGCAAAGTTGAGATTTTGTCCACCAATATGTAGGAAAGATGTTATCCCAATTAATTTTGCATCTTCATTAAAAAGGCCGCCACCAGAGCTACCTGGCGAAACTGGAGCAGTTATTTGTATCAACATTGTAGTTGAATCTAACTCACGTATCCCGCTAACGTTTCCTTCTGAAACTGTATTGGATAAGCCTCTTGGACTCCCGATCGCTACAACTTTGTCTCCTGTTAATAGACCATCTAGCTTGGCGATTTTTACTGGATCAACTTTATTTATTTTTTTAGGTAATCTAATTGTGATCAAATCCTTATCGGGGTCTACAGCAAGGTATCCTTTTGATCGAAATGTTCGACCATCAGGGAATTCTACGGTGACTTTGGTAGCATGTTGAACAACATGCAAATTAGTCACAATTGTTTTACCCTCATGAATGAGCACACCGCTGCCTTGTGATATTCCATGCTCTTCAGAATATGCTTTTACAATAACTACTGATCCTGACACCTTCTCCACGATCTTAGTTGTTATATTCTCTGCAACTATTGGTGCTTGTATTGCAAACAATAATGGAGCCAATAAGCTTGTACGTTTTTTTATCAATACACGATAGATCATGATAAATCTGAAATGGATAAATTGGCACCAGCCTCATTAAAAAAGGTCTCCCAAAAGGTATCAACTTTCCTCATGATTTTTTCAAGATCATGATCACCTACTACTGTGCTAGGATATAATATTCTAATATTTGTTCCTATAATTGACATCTCTTCTCTTCTTTCATCATATTGTTTTGCGGCAAGATTTTTAATTTCTCTCTTTTCCATTTGATTGAATAAATCAGTAAAACATAATGATGCATTATCCTCTAACATATCACTGAAAATTGTCACTTCCACATTTCCTTTACTCGACAAACGTTTTACCTTGGTAAATATCGGAAAAAGACTAGTGTTTAAGCGAACTCTTGGAGTAATCCGTGAATGATCAAAAAGAACACTTTTCACTTCCGCAATTATGTTTTTTATTGCTTGTTTACGTCTTCTTTCATCCCCCATATCTCCTTTATCCAAAGGCATTTTCCATTCTCCAATTGGAGCGGAAGATGCCGTCTGGCTATGAATCGGGTAGATCACAACTGTTTCTCCACTTTCAACTTTTTCATTTAACATCTTTTTAATATAATTCATGATCTTTTGCGGGTTTTTGTCTTTCAAGGTTGCCGTGCTTCCCGTTGTATCCACAAAAAGTGCATGAACTTTAAGCGATTTATTATTGCAAGCAGTCATCATCAATGATCCTGCGATTATTAATAACGTGGTTTTATTCATTCTATTTATCTCCTTTATTTTTCATTGAGTATTTATCAACCAGCTGCCTTACGAAATGGTGAAAATTGTCTTTACCTTCATGTATTTCTCCAAAATAAGAGCCATTTTTACTATTAGCTGTGGTTAATTCATTTTGAAATCCATTCTTATATGCATATTTGAGTTCATTTTCTATGTGTTCAATGCATTCTTCTTTATTATTCCAATCCGAAAGAATCGTTTCTGCTTCAACATATTGGCGTTTCAAATCTGAGAGCATTTCAAGTTTTGTCTCTAATTCAGCCTGCTTTATGGCCTTGGATTTGGTTAGCACATTAAAGACTTTCCTTTTTGAAAACTCTCTCGATGAAATACTTAGCAAGAAACCTCCACCGATCACAAACATGAGCGCAACCAGGATGAATGACAATGCAACTGCAACGCTATGATTTTCAAAAAGTATGTTATATACATTTGTTTCAGTTCCAATATCAGTTTTCATGAATCGGAAGAAAATATTCCTTACATAGGCGATCTGACAAAAAGCAAAGATCATCAATAGTCCTAAACCCAAATAAGCACCCGTCAACAATTTCTTTAACTGGGGAGATCCATTTTCCAGATTTGGTTCAAAGAATCGATCTATTATATGTTTAACAAAAAAGGGAGCAAGCCCAATTGCAATTGCAAGGGAATATCTTTCAAAAGCATTTTGCTGTCCAAGACCCCACCCCTTAACAATAAGTTCCATTGAAAACATTATGTCACCTACCACATATATCAAGCCTGGTAATGTGTAGTAACATGTAAGCTTAAAGAAACTCATAATCTCTAAGTTTTTGAGTTTATCTTTTATTGATCTCAATCCAGATCTTAATTCATTTAATCTGGCCTCTGTTTGTTCATATTGCATTTTAGCTTGTTCTGCCACACCTGCATATTGCGCTTTTAACTTATAGTAACTGTTGCGCGCAGCTGGTTTTATTTTACCTTGATCTACTGTGACTTCTTGATTCAGCTTGGCATCGGTTGAACCTTTCGATGAAAAAGAATCAAGCTCTTGATCCATCATTCCATTGTTAATTTGCATAATTATGTTCCTTTCCATTTAACTGTGCATGTTTTACAGATAAATCTTTATTCTTTAGATCAGATGCCAAATCAGCAACACCATATTCATAGTTGATGACATTGACGTATTTTTGAATTGTTAATTCTTTTTTCTTTGATGAGGCTTCCAATCTTTTGTCAGCATTAACCAATAACTTTTGATTAAATAATCTTCGGAATCGATTTAATGTGAGTTGGATTCTGCACCACACAGCAGTTGATTGATTCACCAAAGCAAAGGCACTATTAAAAAGATTTTCATTGAGTAAATAGACCATTATCCCAAGTGGAATAGAGAATATTATTGCTTGGCCGTAATCATATCCTTTGTAATAGGATAAAAATGCCTGCATGACAATTATCATCAGCGATAAAAATGAAAACAGTATAGGTTTCCAAAAATCGCTGTCTACAGGTTTTATATGTACGATGACCGCACCAAAAATTCCGAGGCCTACATATAAGAACGCAGTTACGATATCTTCTAATAAGCCTATATAGAAAAGCATTGAGAAAAGGAACACGCCAGAAATAGCCATCAGCATGGTTTCTGAAACGATCAATGTCTCACCTACTTTATTTTTTATTTCTACATTCTTATTTCTTAAGGCCTCTAATTTATTAAATAACTTTTCCTTTTTTATTTTTAACTGTGTTTCAAATTTTTGAAACTCATCTTGTACACTTGCTTTAATGTATCTAATCAAGTCATCCATGGGTTTATTATGAAACCCGAGTCTTGCTGCATCCGCTTTTAGTTTTTCAATTGTAATATTTTCCATTTTTTCCCTTTTTTATTTTATTGCATCTATAATATTTTGAGGCAGTCCTCGATCAAATTCGAGGACTGCCTCCTTTTTGATTATCGGATTACCATCCGTAATCATCGCAGGCACCACTATAGCCGTCACTGTAGCCGCATGAATATCCATCATTCCAGCCACTTGTGTACGAGCTATAGCCGTAGCGATTTTCATTTACCGCTTTAAAATAGGCACCAGGATTGCGAATCCTTTCGCCTCGGCCATTATAGTATGACATTATTAACTCCTTTTGAGTTTATGGTTATTGGATTCAACTGGTATGGTTTGGTACAGCCAGTTGCTTTTGGTTTATCATTCAATGGTAGATTCTCTGTACCAAAGACATCTACATGGTGATTCAGGTTTTTATTTTGTTTTTTCATTTTTTTCATTTTTGCCTTTCTAATAAATATTAGACAGGTAAAAAAAATGATTTTCCCGAATTATTTTTTTTTTGTTTATTTCAGAGGGGAAAGTGTTAAATAAATAAGATGCCTATGACAGTATATAAGTAAAAAATATGGAGTATTAATCCATTGAGATACGATTAATTATCTATTATAAATAATTTTAATTAAACATTTTATTATTGCTTTTGCAGTGCTTTTTAAAACTCTATTTCTACCAATTATTTTTGCAATGGGCGGGGAATATTGATAATAGTTTTTTACAATAATTTCCCCAAATTTTGTTTTTAAAAGAATTTCATTACGCCATTGTCGTAGAATCATTACTTCCCTAGCATTTACTGAGTCGAATACCGCCGTTGCTATAAAACAACCACTTTTCTCACTGTGTAATCTTGGATTTTGCTTAATTATTTGTTTAATCTCATCCTCATTATACATACCTGTCATACGCAATAAATTTTGTGTCTCCTTTAACCTAACACTATCAGGTATCTGCATTTTCCTGAGTTGTTCCTTTTCTTCAGAAGGAATGTAATTTGTTAAGCTTGAGGGCGCGCTTAAAACATCAGATGGGTAAAAATATGAACCTAGGCCTACATCAAGTTCTATTAATAGTTGAACGGCATTTGAAAATTTTATTTCATCAGATGAACCATTGAGAAAAATATTATGCAGCAAAGCTTTTAACGTCCAATATGTTCTCGAAATATCATAAAATAATTTTTCGTTTTTACTAATACCAAGTTGAGTTAAAGACCTACCTATTGTTTTCCTAATTTCACGCTCATCAGTAAATCCATCAGAATTTTTTGCTAAATAGAAAAAGTAATTTCGAAGTAACAAGAATGGTTTAAAAAATTTCTCCTCTTTAATCATAATTGATTCATCCAGAGGAGTTGTTACTCCTGCATTATAGGAGTAATAATCTGCGTTTTCCATCATTTGACTGACATCAGAGGTTTTTGAACCTGTATTTTCTGGAGGTTTAGGGCCATATTCAAAAGCAGATTTCAGGAATACTATATCATCTTCATCTAATTTTAATGAATCAAAATCAGAATCATATACACTAAAATCAATTTCATTTGCTTTCCTATAAATGTTAATTATTTCCGACATACCTATCATAAGGCAATCCTAATTATTATATGTAACATATATAAAAGGGTATTTGAATTTTGAAAACGCGCTTTCATATTGATCCTGTGCATTATACAATGTAACAGATGGGTCAAATTTTTGAAAATAATTTTCATAAAATAATTTTACCAACGCTGCTGTTTTTTCATCATTCAATTTCCATAAGCTCGCGATTACTCCCGAAGCCCCTGCCCGCAAAAATGCTTTGGCTATGCTTGTAATACCTTCTCCTATTTCATAGTCGCCAACTGCTCCTTCACACGATGATAAAAAAACTAGCTGTCCTTCAAGATCTACCGTCTCTATTTCCGTAATAGAAAAAACCCCATCATTACTGTCATCACTATCTAGATAAATGCCATATTGATCTGAATGGCCCGCAAAATGAATTATGTCATACATACTAATATTATCCTTGAACCAACCCTCAGATACATTGTTTTTTATAACTGCGGTGTCTAAATACTGCTGAGCATATTTTGCAATGCGTTGGACTTCTTCTAAGGAGTAACGGAGACTATCAAATGAACTAGCCCTTTCTGACTTTAATAAATTTACATTATCTAAATCATAATTTGGGCTTGACGAAGATACTGCAAGGAGCTTGCGCTGAGATTTGATAGGAAGGTCAGTTAATGATGAAAAACTAGGTATTGATGTAATTGAATTGATATGAACATCATTAAAAATATATTGAAAAGGTATTTCTTGTAAAAACCCATCGGTGCTCAATAATAAATCTTTATTCTCCATCCTATTATAAACTTCATCTGGAGCAAGATAACTGCTTATGTTCCTTTTTGAATCATCATCATCTGCTAAATTATTGATCTTTTCAGAAATATTTTTCCAATCATTGTATAATAAAGGAATAACAAAATTTATTGTGGTATCACTATCATAATATTGCCCTATGCCTATACGGCTAAAATTTGATACAATATAATTTAACCCACATTGATTATCATTTAATCTTGATTGTAGGGTCTGCGTACTTGAAAGCCACTGAGCATCAATATTTTGATTAAAGTTTCGAGCCTTATTTCTTTCAATTATTTGCAATACATCGTTTTCTACTTCTGCTGCTTCTTCAGGATAATACCATACAAATTCAGCTAAATAACGTATCCCAATTTCATATCGTCTTCTATAATAACGCTGATAATTATATTCCGCCCATGAGGGTCTTTCCGTTAACACTTTCTGTTCATCTATTGAGATTAGATCCCTAAATAATAACAGGGCAACATCACTCTTCACATTTTGTCTAGATACACTTTCCATCAAAGCCTGCTGTAAATTATCAAAAACAAGTTTTAATTCTTCCAATTCATCACGGCTTACTTTACCTCTATAATTGTATTTATTATACTCAGATTTAAGATAGTAGTGGGCACGTAACATCTCAACTTCCATTTTATGGTATTTTCCTTCTTCAGATAATTCCTTAACTAAATTCGATAGTGCATAAAGTCCATGCAGAGGATTTTTTTTGTATAGATCAACAGAGTATTTTTTATAAGCATCAAATTCAGAATATGAATTATAATTAAACTCCTTGATTATTTTTTGATTTTGAGCGATCAAATCAATATCTGACTTGCTTAGATCTGAAATAAGTTTTTTTTCAAAACCATCAAAAGTTTCCACTACCTCCATAATTTCAGTATCGCTGGTTTTATCCAAGATCCCTAAAATATCATTTTTATAAAATATTCTATTAATCAATACTGAACCAGAAATAAAGAAAAGAAAAAACGTAAGTCCAATAACGCCCGCAGAAACATTAAAGCGTCCTCTTGACCAAACTATATCATGATGATTAGCTATCATTAACCATATGCCTCCGGACCCTGTCAACATTGCATATAAAAGCAGTCCAAATGTTAAGAGGATAAATGCAGTGATTGTTTGTTCATTAAAGAGGGTATCGGTAGTTGTAACATAATTAAAAGCAATAACAGAACTAATAAACAATATTTCAAGTATACATATGAACAATGTGTCAATTGTAACTAATGCTGTCGCAAAGAATTCAGCAAATTTGAAATTTGCTTTTTCAAGTTTATTAAAAATGTACTGTGATCCATAAAATGTTATTGGCGTGTAAATCCATAGTCTTATAACATTAAAGATTTCGATACATATAAAATTAATAAACGTATATTTCAGTAAAATAGTAATTGGTATATCACTAACAATAACATAAGAAATTGTATAGAATAGATAAAGAGCACATAAGTAATAAATCCATTTAATTGTACTGTTAATGTGCATAAACTTTAAACCGCCTTTTATGATAGTATGCCAAACGGAATTCAATCTCATAATAATCAGGAAACCAAGTACAAATATTAAAATTGACCGAAACATTTTATTCTTGGGCCATTATTTACTGATTATAAACATGAATGATTTTTGAGCTAAAGGATCGCCTATTTTATCATAATCAATCTCTCCTTTATTAAGTTTACTGTTGGCCGGTAATTTTTCTATTGAAGTAAACTCTATTTTTCTTATTTCGAGGGTATCATTTCTTGACCATATTTTTGTTGTCTCTTTTAATTTTTCAGCACCAGTGAATCGTTCAAAGGTTCTTTTTAAAAACTTTTTTTGCATTAAGAATGGGACTTCTATTGTTTGATCCTTAGTAAAATATGCAACCTCATCTACTATTACAGCATTTGCGACTATATAAGGATTATTATCCTTCCAATTAATTACAAGTGTATCATTGTCATATTCTATATGGATAGAGTCGACGATTGTACTATCAATACCTTCGATTCCTCTTACTATATTCTTCGAATCAAAAACATCCATTTTATAAGCAAATTGATTAAAATTAAATGAAGATGGCTGCATTTGAAAAAATAATACTATTATCATTCCTACACTTAATGCAGGCGCTAAGTAACTTACCAATGTCCTAGAAGCAATCATTGGTGATGCACTTACTGATGAAACACTCACTTGTGAAACACTCACTGGTTCCATACCTGAAACCCATTCATCTTCTTCATCCTTAGATTGCGCGGTTTTAGTTTTTGCCCCTCTAAAAAATAATTTAGCTTTTAATAGATAATGATATAATAATCTTCCAGGTTTTTCTCTACTAATTTCGAATTTTGTTATATCAAGTAGAAAGTTAAAATCATCATCAACCAATAACCTTTTTTCAACTTTGCTTTTTTCTTTTTTTGTTAAGTTTCCATTCAAATAATCCAATATTAATTGAACATCATCTTTATCAATATTATCAATAATATTTTTCTCAATAAAACTTCCAACAAGCCGTTCGATAATTTTTTTATTCTTTTTTTCCTTATTGTTCATCTTATCCCTCAAAAAGTTCTTTCATTAGTATTATAACTGCCTCTTTTTCATCTGCATCTTCATTTGCTGACAGTGCTATAGTTATGTTGCTTACTAATTTTCCAATATAATCATATAAACTGCGTTCAGTACTTAACCCAAAATCTTTTAATTCGTTGATCCTGCCGCTATTTTCATAAAAAGAAATAATCTCTTTGACAGTATATTCCATATAATATTTTAATTTAAGTAATTCCTTTTCAATTTTTTCTAAATTATCAAAATGACGTTTAAATAATTTATACATTTCTGCAGCTGCTTGTTTATTTGCTTCAGAAGTATATAAGTCATCTAATGTTCCAGAAGAAATATTTGTAATCAGTTCAATTTTTCCTGCCTTAATAAGGTTAGTTCTAAGTGAATCAATAATTAATTGGATTTGTTCTAATCCCAGTCCTGTTTCATCTACAAATTTTTCTTCGCTCTTATGTCTTCTTAGCAATAAAAATACTTGTTGATGGGCCTTTGATAATTTTTTAATACAGGTTGGGATATAATCAACATCCCCTTTATTAGTAATTCCATATTGAGTGTATCTTTTATAATACCAGGAAAGCCAGTCGGACTTAGTCCATGGATTTGACATAACACTATTTAAGAATGTTCTTAAATCTGCATCTTCCTTTCCAGTATACTTACAGATTCTCTCTTTAATATGCTTAGTAAGCCACAAATAAGCTTCTGACACAGCATCGGTAACTAAAACAGGGATTACATCATTTACATTATATATCCATCCATCTGAAAAATCGGATGTCCTCTTTCCAAGCTTATTAGCATGATAAATGATATCATTCATCATTGCTTTTTGAATTTGATTAAAAATCTCTGTTATTTCTTTGTCGGACTTTTTTCCAAAACATATTTTATCAACAAGCTCTAAATCAGATAGGTCATTTAATAAAGACATTTAAATAATAAAGCAGTTAACTATAGTAAATATGATATTTAATGCACCAAATAATAGAACTTGTAATGTTGGTAGATGGATTGATTGAAACCAATTTGATAAAAGATTTTTTGATATGTCATTCACTAATAGTTTCCCTAATAAAGTACCAATCCCTACAATAATAAAGCCTTTATATCCTGCAATATAATAACCGTTAAGTACAGCCAATGGAAGAACAAATAAAATATATATATTAACAAATAATTCACCAATAGGGTTACTAGCCCATAGCGGCTTCTCCATGAAATCACTAGAGACTAATATGCTTAGGCCCCTCCATGTAACAGATGCAAGTATAATTGATATAACGATCCTTAACAAAATTTGACCAGTGTTTTATTTTATAATAAATCCTTTAATTCTCTTATCTGACTATCAAAAAAACCTTTAACCACACCTCTAAGAGAAGAATAATTATCTAAATTATTTTCCTGCACCCAAAGTCCTGCTGCTGCAGCATAAATAACAAGAATTTCTGAATTATAATTAAAATATCCACTATCGATATATTCTTCTAATAATTCTAACGATTTTTCGAAGAAATATGGATCTGATTTTTTTGGTGGTAAATGTGTTCTTTGAGAAATCACAGCTCGTATAGTTTCTCTATTATCTTCATTAAATTGTAGTTTCATCCTATAATAAACTTTATCTAAAACTTTATATGTTGAGTAAATAGAACCAGATGTATATATAAAATAAAAATAACCAAAAAATAAGAGTCCAACTACTGCGAGCACACTTGAACTAGAAATTAACGCAATTATTAAAATAATTGCCGAAATGATCACTTTCCCTTTGAACTCACGTATTCTTAATGGAAGATCTCTTTTTAGAATTAATAAAACTTTTTTGTCCATTGATTTAATTAAATGTACTCTATAATTAGCAATTTTTAATTACCTATCAGCAAGAATATTGAAACAATTCCAACAATAATTATAGACCAACAAATAATATGACCTGTGTAATTAGGTTTACTCATCCAAAGAGGTTTTAATAACATCGGTTTAGGAATATAATAAAGATACCAAATTGCGACAATCACGCCAATTATTGATAAAATGAGGAGGAGGGGTTCCATTTCAGACTTTTAGGATTTTTGGGTAAACTATTTTTCCCTCATTCTTATATACACCTTTTTTATCATTATCAAAACGTTTCATTAATATTGGTCTATCACTCATTAAGCTTTCTCCATTCTTCATAAGCATCCATAGTCTTATCATTATCAACTAACATATCGTCATAATTATCAGTGTCAGCAATATTTTGAGGAAAAATTTTATTATAGACTGCATTATTATTGCCATCTTGAAGTGCATGTGAATCATAAGTATCCAACAGTGCGAATCCTCTTAATCTTGCATTAGGCCATGATTTTTTTATCGCATCTGCAATCACTTTAATGGTTGTGCCTGTTGTAACAATGTCATCATAAATAAGAAAACCAAATCTTTTATTTCTTATTTCTGGGTCTTTATTTGTTGGAAATGAATAAACATCATTTAATTCTTTCTTCCTATCATTACTGTTCAAGAATTTTAATGCTTTAGTTACTCTATTTTTATGTAACCAATGATTAGCTTGAGAGATATCTGAGGATTCAACTAATAATTTTCCTAGCTTATCCAGTGGCTCATCTCCGCTAGATCTAAGTTCTTTATGCCCCAAGGCCCTAACCAAAATCCAATTTTTAATTTTAAATCCAAAATTTTTCTTAATATAATTTGCCCATCTTTTGATTGAATGCTTGTCTCCATTTTTCAAGTTTAATACAGATTTAGTTAGCATGTCACTGATGCCAGTATGCGTGGGGTAATAAATGCCATATGTGGTAAATTTTTCAAAGCCTGGGAATCGATCAGTTATATCTCTAGGCATCTTTTCTTTTGGTCCTTGCTAGTGCCAAAAAATAGATATTGGTATTAGGTGAACTCTCTTGAATAGCTCTACAGACTTCGGTTATTGTAGTCCCTGTTGTTGTGATATCATCAATTAACAATATTGATTTGGGTTTTGTCCCAGAAGGCTTATATGTATATAGGCCGTGTAATTGGTTTTGTCGTCTTTCTTTTGATAAAAATTTTAAAGATTTATTTATTTTTGTTTTGGTTAGTGTTTTTGGCTCGTATTTACATTCAATTGCTGAACTAATTTCAATCCCTAGTTTATCAAGTGGCGTAAGAGTCTTTCCCTTTTTTTTCTCTTTGTGACCAAGCACTCTAATTATTGAATCAATTTTTTTGTCCCTAAATATGGCTTCACATTCTTGTGATGCTTTTGTGCACCAACGCTTTACAGCTTCTTCATCATTATCCTTAAATTTGAGTAAGAATTTTGATATATTATCTTGGCTATATTTTCTCGCCGGCAAATAATCAAATATATAGTAAGCCGATTTTAAATTAGTTGCCTGATGTTCAAACTCTTTTGTTCCGCTAACCAGTAAAGGATAATCTTTATTATCAGTTTGAATTTTGAAGTCATCAGGCCATACTATGTATCTTCCATAAAAATTTTTGTAATCTCCGCCAGCCTCAATCCCTTTATCTGTCAACGTCCATTTCCCATCTACCTTACCCATATAGTTTTCAGTTATAAGTCTTTTCCTCAAATTTTTTGTTTTAACCCCCAACTTCTCTGCCAATTGTGGAATTGATTGCATCCTATTGCTCAACTAATTTCAGATATTGTTTCAATTGATTGACGTTCTCGGCCAAAAAATCAGGCGAATGTTGTTTTAGATCCTGTTTATCTCCCAAGCCCCATGTTACAGCAACGGGTAAACATTTTGCAGCTTTAGCTGCCAATAAATCACTGATTTCATCCCCAATATGTACAACAGAATCAGGAGATAGCCTTAATTGGTGGACCCCATTTAGAATTGGTTCAGGATGAGGTTTATGTTTTATTGTATCGTGATAACCAGAAAGAACAGGTATGTCCAGTTGGTGATGTTGAATCATTTTTTCTGCATATTTGCGAGGGCTGGTGGTGACTACACCTAATTGATAATTAGTCTTTGCTAGTGCTAAAAGATTGGAAATACCATTAAATATTTTTGTATAGTTTAGTTTAGTATATATGCTATTCCATTTACTCTGTGCCCGTAATTGATATAATGATGATGTATCAATTAAAGTCATATCGAGGTCAAATATTAATCCACGTATCATAATCTATTCTATTGGCATTTGTTTCCCCCCCCACGAAGTTTGATTATTTTGAAAATCTTCAACAGTTATCTCATTAAGAATATTTAATACAACATCAAGTTTATCCATACTGTATGGTTCAGCTCTATTATTATTAATTAACCTGGTAATACCTTTGGACATTGGATTATTAATTGGATATCCCTTTTTATTAGTTAAATCAGGACAAAATATTTTTTTGCCCTGTTCTTGTGCAAAGTCAACAGTATGCATTGTACCGCCTTGGATATTCGATTCAATTGGGAATACAGCTTTGGTCATCGCACTTTGCAATCGGTCTCTTTCAACAAAAAGACCAGGCACAATTGCAGTGCCAGGTTTGTTTTCAGCAAAAAGCAGTCCCCCTCCTTCATAAATATCTTCTGAAAGAGTTAAATTTTCTTTAGGGATAATTTTCTGGATGTCGACCAATACTGCAGTTGTTTTACCTTTAGCCAATAGTGCTGCTTGATGAGCAGAAGTATCAATTCCATTTGCAAGACCACTAACTATGTTGTATCCATTTTTAGCAAAATATTTGGCAGTCTCAAATCCTATCTCAGAACCTTCAACAGTACATTCTCTTGTACCAATCACAGCTATACTATTCTGTTCATTTAATAAATCCAGATTGCCCTTACAATAAAGAAACGTAGGAGGTTTTTTAATTCTTTTAAAATTCTTAGGATATTCGTCGCACCATTGAGTAATCAGATATATTTGATTTTGTTCTAATTGCTCTAATTCATACTCTGTTTTTTCACGATAGTTATGAAAATTGTTTTGTATTTCTGCCATTGCAGAAACTTTATAACGTCCTTTTATATATTTATTTAATTCATTCTCATCAGAATTAATAAAGTCATCAATGGACAGGTTAGATGAAACAATATTCCTTAAAGCAACATCCCCAATTCCTTCAATTAACTTGAGAGCGTATTTATCTTCTTTTGTAATCATCAGTGATTTAGGTCCCTAATTATTTAATTTTAATTTATTTGTCCAATCCAAATATCTCAAGTCCATATTATTAATATCGGCTTTATGCTCTTTATGGAAAAACACAATTAACCCAGCTTGCGCACGAGACAATCCCACATACAAATTATATTCCTTTAGTTTTTTCTGACTCATTTGAAAATCTTCTTCTTCTGCTCTTTCATTATCTTCAAATACTTTTACAATTGATTTCTCTTTAATAGATGCTTGGGAGCCTTGCTCAATAAGTATTATTCTTGAATTTTCACAACCTTGGTATTGAGTTATTGAAAAATAATTGTACCTTACATAATCTTTTGATAGACCAGGAAAATCCCAAATAACTTTACCGGTTTCATCTTTTCTACTTATTACCATAATTCCCGTTCTATTAGGTTTAAAATCAATAATAAATCTTTCCTTTGCTATCCTTTCTTCACTCAAATAATTAGCATCTGAACAAAGAAATTGAATTACTTTTGAATTCGGCGGACCAATAATGGTTGTATTATTCGCATCATCAAAATTTTTCACTTTTGTGATCAATTTCAATAAAGACCATAATTTTTCTTTGTGGTCCTGCAATGATTCATAGAAAATAAAAGTTGGCGAATTTCCTTTTACTCTTGATAAATACTTTTCAGGAATATCAGCTTTGGATAGTATTGAAAAAGCTTTCCCAATTTCTTTTGTATTTCGACAATTCGTTTTTAATTCTGGAGCATATGCGAATCCATATTTTGATAAAATTTTCTCGGTTTTTGTCAATTGATCTTGCCTTGAAAATATTAATTGATATTTTGGGTCGCCAAAAAGATAGCATCTACCTTTTTTTAACCCCCCCGATAAAACTGCATCCATTATATCCATGCATTCCTGCTTTGACAATACCTGCCATTCATCAACTATAACTGTATTGTATTTAATTGTTACATTGTTATTAACTATGGCTGTCTCATATTTATTATCCATAGTTGGGGAATAATAATTACCCACCATATCAGAAATCAATTTTTCAAAAGTCATGACTTTAATTTTATCATCTAAATTTTGTAACCCCAATTTGTTACTAACTTGACCATTCAATCTTTTAAAAGGCGTTATAAACAATATATGTTTATCATTTTCATATCTTCTTTTTGCTATTTCCGCTGCCATTACTGTTTTCCCCGTGCCAGATGAACCATTCACGATCAATCTGGGACTTTTTTCAAAACTATCTAAAACCTCAAGTTGCTCTTGAGTAAAATTCTCGATTGCCTGCAAAACTTCATCATCCTGATTAAGAGAAAGAGGCACATCTAAGTCTTGTCTGAAGCGAGTTTTAATTTTTTCAGCATCATTTTTATCAATGATTTTTCTGTCTCCCGCAGGGTCGTGTTTTTCTAATTGAGTTATGAATTCTTCTATGGGTTTTTTTGAATAATTTTTATCCCAAAATCTTTTAGAGTCCTCCTCTTTGTTAGTTGAGTTATCCCAAATATTTTCTCTAATGACAATTCCGTAGTTGATATATAAGAAATTGTTGGGAAACAAATTCTTCAATTCTCTAGATAATTTCATAAAGTTATCTCTAACCTGAGTGACTGCTGATTTTCCTGCTCTCCAATTGTCTCCATCTTTGAAATGCCAAGTACCACCTTCAATTTTGAAAAGGCTTTTTACTTCAATTATAAAAATACCCCGATTTGGAGCCAAAACAACAAAATCAATTTCTCTCATCCAGCTATTTGACCTCTTAGGAAGGTTTAATGAGTGAAGCACAATCCAATCATCAGTGTTTTTTGAATTTTGGAATAACTTGAAAACATTCTGCTCTGAGTTGGGAGTACCAGAGGTAATTATTGACGGAGACAAATATGCCATGATACAACAAATATACAAAAAAAAACTGTGCGGCTGCCTAGTTAATAAACAAAAAAGGGCCTGAGATGAGATTAAATGCTCTTTAAAATGTTTTTCTATTAATATTAATTGTAATTAGCACTGTCCTGTTTTTATAGTAAATAAATCAGATTCCGGATAAATGTATGTAGCCACCATCAGCTGATCTTGAGGGCTTAGGTGCATATTTTTCATGCATTCATCAATCTCAGTACCGGTGATTTTTCTTCGGTTTATTTCATCTTCAAGCTTCATCCCGATATCACATAATTCTTGTAATAGGCTATCCTGGCCTTGTTCCATTAAATGGCAGAAGTAGGCAAAAAATAAAGTATGGTTTTCAATAAGATTTTTGTTTGACATAATATTGTTTATCTATTTCAATTTAAAATCAAATTATTTTTGATATTCATCATCGTAATCTGGTTTTTCATCAGATTCATCGAATAATTCGTCCATTGGCGGTGCATCAGGATATTCAGTTCGAGAGTCATGCTCTTCATTTGCTTCATCGTCCTCCAACTCCTCTGGCCATATTTCTTCAGCATTTTCTATTTCTTCTTCAGTTATGTCCCCATGAAACTCCTCAGAATCTTTACCAACTTCATCTTCATTATCATGTTCATCATCAGGTAGGTTGTCTTTTTCCATTTATAATTCCTAATAGACAGGATTGAAGCTCCAGTAAAAAATAAAATTATTTTTCATATTCATCATCGTAATCTGGTTTTTCATCAGATTCATCGAATAATTCATCCATAGGAGGAGCCTTAGGAAAATCAGTGCGTGGTGTAGTTTTTTTAATGTATTCATCATCATCTAGGTCATGGTATTCATCTAAGCATTCATTATCTTCAGCATATATATCTAATTCTTCAGCTCTCTTCAAATCTTTTTTGGTTATTTCTCCATCGAATTCATCTTCTTCTGATTTATCAATATCATCTTTAGAAAATTCATCATGATGGGGCTTGTCTTTTTCCATTTTTAACTCCTATATCATAGGATTAAAGCTACATTAAAAAACAATTTAAAAAAAGTATTTGTTAAGTGTCACTTAACGTATTAAGTTAGTTAATCGTTAATTAACATTTAACATAAAATAAAGGACATATTATGAGCAAATTATTATTAGGAAAACTCATACGGAAACTGCGCAAAAAGAAAGGCTTAAGTCTTCGAAAACTAGCAGAGAAGGTGGATATATCTTATGTCAATATTGCGCATATAGAGAATGGAAATGTTTCAACATCTGATAAAGTACTGAAGCAATTAGCGAAGGCGCTTGATTATGATGCAGATAAACTGCTTGCTAAAGCTGATAGCGTAAATGAGGACATTAAAAAAATCATCAAGAAGCTTCCAACCGCTGTTCCTGATTTTTTGCGCACCGCAAAAAACCTCACCGAGGATGAATGGAAAGACCTCACAGAGCAGATAAAAAACAGAAAGAAAAAATAGGATCTATAATGGCGACCAAAGAAAAACCATACCCTTACTTAAAAAACAGCACCATTGAAAAAGAAAGCACCAATCTTCTGGAAACCTTCACCGAAGATAAAGGGCAAAAAGTTTCCGCACCTGTACCTGTATTTGATATTATAGAATATCTTGGATATGATGTGGATTTCAGGAAAGATGGCATATACGAAGACAAAAATATTCTAGGGGGATTGCAGATTGCACAAAAAACAGTAGAGATTAATGAGAACCTAACCGACCATGAAGGCCGAATGCATTTTACCGCAGCCCATGAGACCGGCCATATTGTGCTTCACGCACCATTATATATAGATCAAGAGAAAACGGGACAGCTCGAAATTGATATGTGCCGCAGTGACGCTGGATTTGATGGTGAAAAGAAAGAGCCTGAGGAATGGCAGGCCGATAAGTTTGCTGCATACCTGCTTATGCCTACTGCCTTAGTTAAAAAGGCATTCTTTAAAAATTATAAAAGGCCAGTAAACGTGCGCAGGAAAAGCATCCTGCAATTATTTTTCCCAAAACCAGCATTTGTGAAAGGATATCGCATTGCAGAACAGGTTATGCGGGATGGAAAATTTGATAATGTATCAAAAATGGCAATGCTGAATAGGCTGATCGGAATGCGGTTAGTCAAGGGATTGTCATATCAGAAGAGCAACGCCACACAATAAGAATAGGAGAAAATCATGGTTAACTCAGGAATGATGGGTATGCCTCTGCATTTTGGAAAAGTGCCGAGGTGGCTCACAGAACGAATGGGAAAGATGGGCTCAGCCATAATTGAGTCTGTCGCTCAGAACTACGGCAAATCGGAAGTTCTCACCCGCCTTTCAAACCCCAACTGGTTTCAAGCCTTTGGAGCTGTGACCGGAATGCATTGGAATTCATCTGGTGTAACTGCAACAGTATTGGGGTCGCTAAAACGAAAAATAAACCCAATGGCCAATGAGCTTGGCATCTACATACTCGGTGGGAAAGGCAAGTACAGCTACTACGCGCCCAATCAAATAAAGCGGGTATCAAGCAAGCATGGCCTGAAGGGAGATGAACTGGTGAGGTCATGCCAACTGACACGGCGTGTTGACAATAATGCCGTGCAGGACGGATACAATTTGTATCAGCAGTATTTCATTCTTTCCGATGAAGGCGAATGGACTGCAATCTCACAAGGAATGAACACCTCAAACCGCAGAGCCCGGCGCTACCACTGGCACTCCCCTTCTGTCAGGTCATTTGTAGATGACCCGCATAAAGGGATTACAGGTGAGCGCGGAGGAAAGATACTCAATCTAGCAGACAGCCGTGCGGATTTTGCCCGAACAAATATTGTAGGGCTTACAAAAGAAAACCCCCAAGAAGTACTGGATGCCTATAAGGGAATTTCACTCCCAAACCGCCATGATGTGCGCGAATCGGATGTGAATATGAAAAGACTCGGCTCCGTACTCAATATGGCTTATGAAAGAGGCGTCGATAATTTCGAAGACCTATTGATGCTGAAAGGTGTCGGACCAAGAACCCTTAAAAGCTTAGCGCT
>Ga0315338_1002121_pt1 | contig 20943 bp, 21 predicted proteins | sample ASW8metaG_FD_204518 | JGI IMG/M metagenome (GOLD analysis project Ga0315338, IMG submission 204518) | Ammonia-oxidizing marine archaeal communities from Monterey Bay, California, United States - ASW #8 | ecosystem: Environmental > Aquatic > Marine > Coastal | place: USA: California | collected... | reverse complement strand
TCGGGATCCTGCTTCAGGATCCCCATGCCGCGGCCCTTGGGGATCAGCTTGCGGAAGTAGCGGTCGAAGTCGCGAGCCAGAACGCCGCCCATGGCTTGTTTGCGGGCCTCTTTGGTGGTATCGGCGACGAATATGTCGCGGGCGATCCGCCAGTCGGCGCGGTCTGCGGTGCGGCCCGTCTTCGCGGCGCCCCCGGCGACGGACTCCCAGTGCGTAGCGAGCACGCGCGTGGGGGCGAAATTGATGCTCATGGGTATGTAGCCGCGCTCCCCGGCGAACTCCAGCGTATCGGAGTTCACCGATATGCCTGCCATGGCGATCGGCGGATGCGGCCGCTGATACGGGCGCACATGCACGCGCAGGCCAATCTCGTCGTCTGGCGCGGGGACGTTGTAGTGCCAGCGGGGATGCTCGTAAGGACCCGGCTCCGGGTCCTTCCACAGATCGAGGATCAGATCGACTGCCTTGCGGGTCATCTCGCGATGCTCGCCCATCGCAGGGTCGATGCCGGCGACCCGGAAATCGCCGATGAAGCCGCCCGAGCCGATGCCCCACAGCAGCCTGCCGCGCGACATCTGGTCGAGCTGGGCGATACGGTGGGCAAGGAAAAAGGGGTTGTGGTTGGGTATGTTGGTAACGCCGGTGCCAAGCTTGATGCGCTCGGTGACGCCGAGCGCCTGGGCGATGAGCAGGTCGGGCGCGGGTATGTTCTCCCACTCAGAAGTGAAGTGCTCGCCGATCCACGCTTCGACGTAGCCGAGGCGGTCGAGCTCTACGAGCTGGGCCAGGTCGTCGGCGAGGGTCTGCGCCAGGTCGGAGCCCGGGGGGTGCAGGGGCATGTTGAAGAATCCGAGCTGCATGTGAGTGGCTCCTGATTGGCAGGCACGCATCGAGGGCTCGCTGAGCGAAAGGTACTCTAACTGACGGTAGGCCAGTTGCGAAGCGGTCGCGACGCTGGCGCGCTCGGCGAAAGGTACTCTCCTACCCGCACGCCATTGCGTTGCCTCGTCAACGGTCCATCTTCAGGACGGCGAGGAAGGCCTCTTGGGGGACCTCGACGTGGCCGACGCGCTTCATGCGTTTCTTGCCCTCCGCCTGCTTTTCCAGCAGCTTGCGCTTGCGAGTGACATCGCCGCCGTAGCACTTGGCGAGCACGTTCTTGCGGAGTGCGTGGACGGTCTCGCGCGCTATGATCTTGGAGCCGATCGCCGCCTGGATCGGGACCTCGAAGAGCTGGCGCGGAATGAGCTTGCGGAGTTGCTCGACTAGCGCCTTCCCCTGGTAATAGGCCCGGTCACGGTGGGTGATGAGCGAGAGGGCGTCGACTGGGACGCTGTTCACCAATATGTCGAGCCTGACCAGGGGTGCCTCCTGGAACTGCGCCACAGAGTAATCGAGCGACGCGTAGCCGCGGCTGCGCGTCTTGACCTGGTCATAGAAGTCGACGATCACCTCCGCCATGGGGATGGACGCCTCGAGCATCACTCGCGGATCGGACGACGGCATTGCCTCCGCCATCGGCGTCCTGGCAACAGCGGTGTCGAGATACTCCGTTCGCTTGAACAGGCCCCGGCGGGTATTGATCAGGTCCATCATGGGACCGACAAACCGGGACGGCGTGAGGAGGCTGATGTTCAGCCATGGCTCTTCGATAGACTCGATCGAACCCGGGTTCGGCAGGTCCGTGGGTCTCGCGACCTCGCGGACGCTCCCGTCGGGCATGTTGACGTTATAGACGACGCTGGGCGCGGTGATGACCAGGTCCATCCCGTACTCGCGCTCGAGACGCTCCTGCACGATCTCCATGTGCAGCAGGCCCAGGAAACCGCAGCGGAAGCCTGGCCCCAGCGCATCGCTGTTTTCCGGCTCGAAGGCGAGCGCCGCATCGTTCATCTGCAGGCGCTCCAGTGCCTCGCGCAGGTCGTGGAACTCGGCGCCCTCCGCAGGGTACAGGCCGGCGAAGACCATGGGCTTCCGCGTACCGTAGCCCGGCAGAGGCTCGACGGCGCCGTGGCGAGCCATGGTAATGGTGTCGCCCACTCGGCATTCGCCCACGCTCTTCAGTCCGGTAGCCACGTAGCCGACCTCGCCGGCAGAAAGGCCCAAAACGCGGGCCATGGTCGGCTTAAACACGCCGACCTCGAGGACGTCGGCCTGGGTGTTGGTGGCCATCATGCGGATGCGGTCGGTGCCGTGTATCTCACCGTCGAGGACCCGGACGTAGGCGAGCACGCCCTTGTAGGAGTCGTACTTCGAGTCGAAGACGAGCGCACGCAGTGGGCGGTCGGCATGCACCTCGGGAGCGGGAATCAGGTCGACGATCGCCTGCAGCAACTCGATCACGCCGGTACCGTCCTTGGCAGAGACGGCGAGCACCTCTTCGGGCAGGAAGCCGAACGCAGCCTGGAGCTCATCGATCACCCGCTCGGGATCGGCGGCTGGCAGGTCGATCTTGTTGACCACGGGAATGATGGTGAGGTCGTGCTCGAGCGCAAGGTAAACGTTGGCGAGCGTCTGCGCCTGGATCCCCTGGCTCGCGTCGACGACGAGGATGGCGCCTTCGCACGCTGCGAGGCTGCGGGAAACCTCGTAGCTGAAGTCGACGTGGCCCGGCGTGTCGATCAGGTTGAGCTCGTACTCGTTGCCATCGACGGCACGGTAATCCATGCGCACGGCCTGCGCCTTGATCGTGATACCGCGCTCGCGCTCGATGTCCATGGAGTCGAGGAGCTGGGCTTGCATCTGACGCGCCGACACGGTGCCGGTCACCTCGAGCATGCGGTCGGCGAGGGTGGACTTACCGTGGTCGATGTGGGCGATGATGCAGTAGTTGCGGATGCGGGAGGGGTCCATGCACCTGCCATGATAGCAGGCAGGCCACGGTTATTCGGCGAAGCCGCCGAGGCCGTGCTGCATGTTCCACTGGCGAACGTCGAGAATCTGGCCGGTTAGGCCGCCAACTGCATCCTGCTTGGCGAGCAGCCGCACGGGCGGCAGGTGGGCCTCGATGCGCACGGGAGGCATCACCGTCACGCCTTCGGCAGCACGCGCGGCGACCTGCTCTTCGTAGCCGTGGGATCGCGGCTGGGCGGGGTGAATGGCATTCACGGCGATGTTGTGCTTGCGCAGCTCCGAGGCGAGGGTGAGCGTGAGGTTGATGATGCCGGCTTTGCTGGCGCCGTAGGGGCCGTCGCCGCCGGTGCCGCCATTGCCGCCGGATATGTTGACGATGCTGCCAAAGCCCTGGGCGATCATCAACGGGGCCAGCACGCGAATGGTTTTCACGACGCCGTTGACGTTGATATCCATCATGCGCTCGAAGTCAGACATGTCCATATCGAGCACATCGATGCGACCGGAAGGCAGGATGGTGTTCATGCGCTTGGCGCCGTTGTTCACGAGCACGTGGACGGTGCCGAAGGCTTCAACGGTCCGTTCGCGGGCCTCGACGAGCTGGGCGTCGTCAGTGATATCGAGATCGAGCGCGAGGGCGTTAGGGTTGTCGTCGAGCTGCTGGCGGAACTCGACCGCGCCGTCGTGCGACCGCCCGGTGGGCGCCCATGAGACGTCGGATGCGACGATCTTGCAGCCGTCCTCGAGAAAGCCTTCGACGTAGGTGCGCCCCATGCCCCGGGCAGCCCCGGTGACGAAGACGACTTTGCCTTGCAGATCGGGGTCCATCGAGGAGCGTACCTATTTGGCGTTGGAGCTCTGTAAGAACTGGAACAGGTCGCTGTCAGAAGGCAACACGACAGTGGTGTTCTGCCCAAGGAACACCTTGTAGGCCTCGAGGCTGCGGAGGAAGGAGAATAGGTCTTCGTCTTCTTCGAGCGCATCGGCGAGGATGGCAATGGCCTGACCTTCACCCTCACCACGGAGCTGGTCCGCCTTCTGGTCGGCCTCGGCAGAGATGATCTCGACCAGGCGATCGACATCGGCCACGCGGGTGCGGAACTCCTCTTCACCCTCGGCGCGAAGCTTCCCGGCCTGCACGGCACGCTCGGTGCGCATGCGGTTGAATATGTTCTCTTCGGTGGCTTGCGGGAAATCGGCTCGCTTGATGCGGAGGTCGACGATCTGGATGCCGAAGTCGTTCTCCTGGGCCTTCACGGTCGCGTCTGCGCTGGCGCGCGCCGCCTCGACGATGGCGACACGCGTAGGTGTCCCCTTAGGATCACCATCTACTGTGAGCGGCTGCACGACCGTGCGGTCCTCCTCGATGCCTAGGAGCTCACCACCGATGATCTGAGGTTGGGTACTTCGTCCGATCTCGTCCCGGAGGGCGGCGATGACGATGGAGCCGATACGCGATTCCGCGGTGATCTCGCTCACCAGCTTCTCGATGAATTTCTGCGGGTCGGTGATCCTGTACCGCACGTACGCGTCCATCTGCAAGAACTGGTTGTCGACGTCGGGCATGCTGGTGGGCGGAACGTCGATGCGCAGGATCCGCTTGTCGAGCGTGTTGACCTGATCGATGAAGGGTGCACGGAACTTGAGGCCGGGTGTGCTATGCACCTCGCGAATCTCACCGAAGCGCGTGATGACGACGTGCTGCGTCTCGTCGACCGTGTAGGCCGAGAGCAAAATTCCAATCGCACCGAGGACGACGACGCCGACGAGGAACCCTGTGATCAACTTCATGGCGTCACCCCCGGAACGGACGTGGCGCCACCGCTCAGTGGCAGGAACGGCAGGACGCCGCCCGCGGCCTCGTCGAGGACGTAGATGGTGATGCCAGGCAGTATCTCCTCCATGGCCTCGAGGTACAGGCGCTCCCGGGTGACGTCTTTGGACTCCCTGTACTCGGTGAGGACAGCGAGGAACTCGGCAGCCTCACCAGTGGCTCTCGCGATACGTGCCGCCTTGAACGCCTCTGCTGCTTGCTCCACCTGCTGTGCGGAACCGCGCGCCCGTGGGAGTTGGTCCTGCTCATAGGCGAGCGACTCGTTGATCCGGCTTTCCTTGTCAACACGGGCCCGGTTAACGTCGTCGAAGGCGTCGAGCACCGGGTCGGGAGGCCTTACTGTGAGGAGCTGAACCGACAGGATCTGGATCCCAGCGTCGTAGCCGTTCAGTATCTCTTGCAGCAGCCTTGCTGTGTCCTCTTGCACGCCGGTCTTGTCCACGCGGAGGGGGTCGTCGATGCTGCGCTGGCCGACGACCTGCCGCAACGCGGCCTCGCTGGCGTCGCGCAGGGTTCGGCCATCGGGGCGGCCCTCGCGCTGATCGCTGTCCGGGTCTCCCGGGTCACTCACGTTAAATAGGAACGCTCTCAGATCGGAGATGCGGTACTGCACTTGGAGCTGGGTGTCGACGATGTTTAGGTCGCCCGTAATCATCTGGGCTTCAAGGAGCACATCCCGAGCGGGCTCGCTCCTGAAGCCGAGCTCCATCGTTTTGGTTTCCTGGACCGCCTCGATGTTTCGGGTGCCGATGGGTGAAGGCACGTACCAGTGGAGCCCTGTGCCCTCGGTTCCTGTGAACTTGCCGAATAGGCGAAGGGCTGCCTGCTCGGAGGGGCCCACTGTGTAGAACCCGGTGGCCGCCCAGAGGATCGCTATCAGGATGAAGCCTCCGAGGATCAGCGCGCTTATGCCGCCGCCGCCGGGAAGACGTCTCCGGATATCACCTACGCTCTGGCGCAGGTTCCTGATGAACTCGTCTGGGTCGAATTGGGGGCGGCGATCGCCGTACATGGGCTCCCTGGGTTGTGCGAAAAGAGGAAGGGCGCCACTGGCGCCCGTGTCACAACCAAGCAGGGGAAGTGTATAAGCCGCTCCCCACCCTGTCAACGGAGCCGCGCCAGGCCGTCGCCACGCGCAGCGCGTTGACGGCCACGGGTACTCCGTGTAGTTTCTCCGCGGGCGCGCGGGGTTAACCCAACGCGTCAACGACAAGAGCAAGGGGGCGGTTTGGCATATCGATACGACGTGTACGGGGTGGGCAACGCGATCGTCGACACGGAGGTGCAGGTGAACGACGATCTGCTGCGCTCAAACGAGCTCGCGAAAGGGATCATGACCCTGGTATCGGGCGAGCAGCAGGCGGCGCTGCTTGGCGGCCTCGAGGGCTACGATCAGCACGGCGCCGCCGGAGGCTCAGCAGCGAACACCATGGTGGGCGTGGCCCAGTTCGGCGGGAAGGCCTACTACACGGGCAAGGTCGGCAACGACATGGCCGGCGCGCTGTATCGGGAGAGCATGGGGAAGGCCGGCGTGGAGTTCGACGTGGCCGGCAACGACGGCTTGCCGACGGGAACCTGCCTGATCCTGGTGACGCCTGACGGAGAGCGCACCATGCAGACGTCTCTCGGAGCATCGGTGGAGCTCACGCCGGGGGACATCGACGAAGGCCGGGTCCGCGAGAGCCAGATCGTGTACATCGAGGGCTACCTATTCGGGTCGCCGTCGGCTTCGAGGGCGGCGGTCCGTGCGATGGAGTTGGCGCAGAACGCGGAGGTGCGCGTGGCGCTCAGCCTGTCGGACCCGGCGATGGCGGAGCACTTCAGGGAGTCGTTCCAGAAGGCAACGAAGTCGTTCGTAGACGTGCTGTTCTGCAACGAGCACGAGGCGTGCTTCTACGTCGGCAGCGAAGCCGGGAGCCGTGAGCAGACGATTCGAGCGATCGGAGCGGATTGCGGAATGGTGTTCATGACGTGCGGCGCCGACGGCTCGTTGGTGTACGACCACGGTGCGATCATTGAGGTTCGAGGGCATCGCGTGTCCGTGGTGGACACCACCGGTGCAGGTGACGTGTATGCGTCCGGGGTGCTGTACGGACTCACCAATGGCATGAGCGTGAACGAGGCCGCCCGGCTCGGCTCCTTCGCTTCAGCTAAGATCGTGTCGCAGCTCGGACCACGGCTCGACGTGCGACTTGGTGAGCACATCGCCACCATCATGGACGGAGCGGACCCCGCGAAGGAGTTGTCGGAGTGACGGAGCGTCCCCAGCACCGGCACGCAGCGGACCATCACGACTGGCGTTCGGCGGCGTGGACGCGCACGTGGCGTGGCTCAAGGAGGCCCGGCTTCAGTCGCGTGGAGGCCATGCCTGCGACCGACCGAATCACGCGACTCACTGCGTCCTGCCAGTAGGGCCTACGCCCTCTGTCCCTCTACGCCCAGAGACGTTTCGAGGCAATGGCGGCGCCCTCGGCTTGCGCGCGCAGCTTCACGTAGGTGATCTCCGGGTCCATCTTCCCGTAGCCGGCGAAGGTGCTGAACCCGCAGTCGGAGCTGGCGATCACGCGATCGCGGCCGACGATCTCGGCGTACTGCTCGATGCGCTGGGCGACGAGCTCTGGGTGCTCGACGTAGTTCGTGGTCGAGTCGAGCACGCCGGGCAGCAGCACCTTGTCGTCCGGTATCTGAGCGGTGCGCCACACGGTCCATTCGTGAGCGTGCCGTGGGTTGGACGCCTCGAACGAGATGGCCATCGGCTTCGCCTTCAAGAGGATCCCGACGATCTTCTCGAGCGCTATGTCGTGATCGTGGGGGCCTTCGTAGTTGCCCCAGCAGATGTGCATGCGCACCGATTCAGGGGGTATGTCGGCTAGCGCATGATTCAGCGCCTCGACCTGCTGTTCCGCCCGCTTCAGGAACTCGGTCTCGCTCAGATCCTGGAAGGCCGTATGATGCGCCATGGCAAGGTCCGGACAGTCCACCTGCAGCATGAACCCAGCGTCGACGATAGCGTCGTACTCCTCCTTCATGGCGTCGGCGAGTGCTCCGATGTACGCCTCGTGAGAGGGGTAGTACTGGTTTGGCTGGAAGGCAGAGATCACCCCGGGGGAGGCAGCATTCATGAACGCTTCGACGGGGCCGCCCAGGGAGACAGCGGCGCGTAGGTTCTCGAGATCCTTGCGCAGCAGTTCGCGATCCTTGATGGCGATGGGCCCGACGCAGGCGGCGCGAGGCATGGGCTGGGCGCCCGTGACGCGGGCCATCTTCTCCCGAAAGTCGGGATAGGGGGCCACGTCGCGGTTAATCTTGCGCTCGCTGTCGCCCTCGAAGCCGGATAGGCGCTCCGTGATGTAGGTGGAGTAGCTGATCTTGGAGGTCTCGCCGTCGCTCACCACGTCGACGCCTGCGTCCACTTGGCGCCGGACGGCGAGCGCAACGCCATCGCGGATCGCAGCGTCATAGGCGCCCTCCTCGAAGCTCTCGCCTCGCATCTTGCCGAACAGCGCCGCGCTCACGTCCTGCGTGCGGGGCAGGCTGCCGACGTGGGTGGTGAGGATGCGATCGGTGCTGAGCTTCATGGCGTGCGCCTCGTGGTCAGAGTGCGCGGATTATAGCGGTGTTTGACGAGGGCTTTGGGGCCGGGGCCGACCAGCGGCGATTCGGCAAGCGTCTCGTTCCCAACCCACCTGCCCGCGGGACGCTTCGATACGCGTACCCGCCGGTGCCTCCGGCAGGGTACGACGCTGCACCTCTTCGCCGGCCCACCGCGATGGCTATGCCGGAGCGGCCAGAGCCACGACCTTTAGTCCGGAGCCGTAGCCTAGGCGGAGGCGCATAGTCAGACCGGGAACGAGTCGCTAGCCTCGTTGAGCGGCAGCCGCCGCACGTGCCTATAATCCGACTCATGAGCCAGCAAGCCCACAAACGCCCCTACATCGCACGCGTAGCCGCGACGGCTGCAGACCTCGAAGGTGCATTCGCGGTACGTTGGCGGGTCTTCGTGGAGGGCCAGGGCGTACCGGCCGAGCTGGAGCGCGACGCACACGACGGCGCCGCCATCCACGCGATCGCGGAGGCTGGCGGCGCCGTCGTGGCGGCGGGCCGGCTGATCGTGGAGAACGGCGAGCCGCGGATCGGCCGCATCGCCGTCCTGCCCGATTGGCGGAGGCAGGGCGTCGCGGGCAGCCTGCTGGACGTGCTGGAGCGCGAGGCGGCCGCGGCCGGCCACTCGGCGGTGGGCCTGCACTCACAGGAGTACATCCAGGCGCTCTACGCAGCGCGCGGCTACGTGGTCACCGGCGCACCGTTCGTGGAGGCGGGGATCGACCACTTGCCTATGGAGAAGCGGCTCACTTCGTGAAGAGGCGCCTGCCCAGTTGCGGGAGACTGCGAAGTCTGCTGACCGCTTGGAAGGCGCCCGATACATCGTTCAGCGCCGTGAACTCGGCATCGGTCAGGACGATCTCGGCGGCGCGCGTGTTGTCCTCCACCTGCTGCACGCTCTTGGCGCCCGGGATCGCCGCGACCGAGGGGTGCCCGAGCACCCATGCGAGCGCGACCTGGGCCATGGTGGCCCCGTGGGCCGTGGCGACCTCACGGAGAAGATCGAGCACCGGCTGCGCGCGGCGGATGCTCTCGGGGAGGAACAGTCGGTTCACACGCCGGAATCCACGGGGCAGGTTGTCTGCGTCGTAGCGCCCGGACAGCAGGCCCTGAGCCAGTGGGCTGTAGGCGATGACAACACGGGCGTTGGCCTGCGCGAACGGGATCAGATCACGTTCCGCGCCGCGCTCCAGCAGGTTGTAGGGCACCTGGTTCGAGACCACGGGCGACCCCAACACACGATCGGCGCGCTGCCAGCGGCTCAGCGAGAAATTACTCACGCCTGCGGCGCGCACGACGCCCACGTCGAGGAGGGCGCGCATGCCGGCCATCGTTCGCTTTAGCGGGACGATGGGATTCGGCCAGTGCAGCTGGTAGAGATCCAGGCGATCCGTGCCGAGCCTGCTCAGGCTGCGGTCCGCTGCCGATCGGACCTGGCCCGAAAAGTAATGGGTAGGCCAAACCTTGGACGCGATGAATGCTTCATCGCGCCGACCCGCTAGGGCCACACCGAGCAGATGCTCCGATGCACCACTACCGTAGATCTCCGCCGTGTCGAATAACTGCAGACCGAGATCGAGCGCACGTTGGACGATTGCGGTGGCATCGGCCGGCCCGAACTCGGTGTTCCAACCCCAGGCCTGTGAGCCGAGCTGCCAGACGCCGAGCCCTATAGCTGGAAGCTCACGCTCCCCGAATCGAACGGTGGGGCCTTTCATGCTATGGCGTTCGCCTGCGCCGCTAAGCGGACCGAGGCGCCCTGACGCGAGGGGAGGTCACGCGCTGGGGCTCAAAGGTGCCAACGACGTCGCGAACGAGGCTCGCGCCGCTCTCCAGCATGGCTCCGCGCACATGCGGGCGCTCCTGCCATCGCACGTCCGCGGCCAGCACGTATCGGCCGTCGGCTAGGTGGCGCTCGTACTCGTCGATATACTCCGGCAGGAGGCCGCGCTCCTCAGCTGCGATGGCCCCGAGCCATGCGCCGAAGATGGCACCCACCTTCCAGACGGTGGCGGCCATGAACACCTTCACGTTGATGTCCACCGGGAGCATAAGGAGGGCTATCAGCGAAGGAAGCTCGATGATGAGCGCGCCGATGACGCCCCAACGGATCGTGGTCCTGAGCAGGGTGTCGCCGCGGCGAAGGAGCGGCCCGGCGAACCCGAGTCCGTCCGGTCCGGAGGCGACCAGGGTCGATGGTCGGCCGGTGCTCGCGATGACGGCCTCGGCCGCACGGGCCGTGCCGAGATCGTCGAAGACGCCAACGATAAGCTTGCTCATGCGGTGGCGGGCGCTTTCAGGGCGGCGTCGAAGAAGTCGACAAGCTTCGGCCAGGAGTCCGCAGAGGCCTCGGGGTGGTGGCGGATCGGGTTGAACGGATCGTTGAAGGCATGTGGCGCGCCGTCGTAGCGGTGGAAGGCGTGCGACTTCCCATGCTTGTCGAGCTCGGCATCGAGCGTGTCCACGTCGGCAGGCGACGGGTTGGTGTCGTCGTTGCCGAAGAAGCCGGCGAGCGCGCAATCCAGGTACGGCGTTAGCGAGAGGGGCGTCGGCCCGTCTCCCCAGGCCTTGGCGATGTCAGTGCCGTAGAAGACGGCGCAAGCGCCGAACTCCTCCGTCTTGGCGGCCAGCAGGTAGGCGATCCTGCCGCCGATGCAGAAGCCGGTGATACCGGCGGCGGCGCCGACCTCGGACATGGAGCGCGCGTGGGCTAGCGCCTCGAGCATGTCGCGCTCGATGTCGGCATCGGTGAGCTGGTCCTTCAGCGGCAGGCCCACCTCGAAGCGCTTGGGATCGGTCGCGGATATACCTGCGAGCTCGGCGTTGGACACGCTAGAGCGGTGGAACAGGTAGGGCGCCACCGCGACGTATCCCGCGTCCGCGAGCTCGTCACACTTGCCGCCGACGAAGTCGCCGATGCCGAAAACATGCATGGCGACGATGACTGCGGGGAACGGGCCGGGACCGTCGGGCATGGCGACGTAGGTCTCCATGGCGCTGCCGTCAACATCGATGGTGGTCCAGGTACCTCTCATGGGGGTCCTCCTCGCTTCCACTCGCCGGCTAGCCCGCCACCACCGCGCCCTTTAGCTTCTCGTCGAAGAAAGCGAGGAGCTTGGGCCATGCGTCGGCCGCCGCGTGCTCGCGGTAGCCCTTGACGTTGGACGGGTCCATGAACGCGTGGGCGGCGCCCTCGTAGGCCTGGATGGTGTGGGGCTTGTTCATGCGGGTGAGCTCGGCATCCATGCGGGCGACGTCGGCGGGCGACGGGTTCTGGTCGTCCAGGCCATGGAAGATGTACATCGGCGCCACGATGCGGTCCGTCGCGGCGAAGGGGGATGGTCCGCCGCCCCTCGGCGTGAAGGCGTTGCCGGGATAGAAGCAGGCTGCGGCCTTGAGCGATGCGTTACGCGTGGCCATGAGATAGGCCGCGCGGCCGCCCATGCAGAAGCCGGTCACCCCGATCGTGTCCCCAACCTGCGGCAGCGACGTGAGGTGGTCGAGGGCTGCGGTGAGGTCACGCACGATCTCCTCGTCGAGGAGCTTCTCCGCCATAGGAAGTATGACTTGGTCGCGTCTGGGGTCGCTGCGCTGAAGCGCGGTCAGCTCGTCGAAGCCGACCTCCTGCTCCGATCGGTGGTACTGATCAGGCGCGGCAGCGGCATAGCCCGCCTCGGCGAGCCGGTCGCAGGCGGAGCGGATGAAGGCATCCACCCCCGACTGATGCTGTGCGACGACGACTGCAGGGAACGGACCGTCGCCGTCGGGCACGGCCACATAGGTCTGCATGGGGGAGCCGTCGACGGTGAGTGTTACGAGGCCACCTGGCATGTGCTTGCTCCTTGGAGTATGTGCTATTTGGCCGCTGAGGATGTTACTTGCCTGCAGGGGCAGGGGTCCTGAGGTTCTCGCCGAAGAAGATGGTGAGCTTTTCCCACGCATCGGCGGCCGACGCTTCGCGGTAGGCCCGCGCGTTGGTCTGGTCAAGGAAGCTGTGGCCGGTGTTGTCGAACAGGTGGAATTCGTGAGGCTTGTTGTGCTTGTCCATCTCGGCGGATATTTTCGCCACGTCGTCGATCGACGGGTTCTCGTCGTCCCAGCCGAAGAATCCGGCCATGGGGCAATCGATCTGAGCGGTCTGCTCGAAGGGCGAGGGCCCGTCGCCACGGGCCATCATGATGTTGCCCCCGTGAAAGACGGCGGACGCGGCGAAGCCGGGGTTGCGGGCCGCCATCAGGTAGGCGACGCGTCCGCCGCCACAGAAACCGGTGACGCCGATGGGCGAATCGCCGACGCCCGGCAGCGAGTGCAGGCCGGCGAGCGCGGCTGCCATGTCCGAGACGATCTCGTCGTCGAGCATAGCGCCTGCCTTCTTCATCATGGTTGGCCAGCGCTCCGGGTCGTCGCGTGCCATACGGCCGAGCTCTTCGAACGATACGTCGTCCTGGCGGTGGTAGAGGTCGGGCGCGGCAGCGACATATCCGGCCTGGGCCAGGCGGTCGCAGATGGAGACGATGAACTCGTCAACGCCCGAAGCGTGTTGCGCAACCACGACGCCCGGATGAGGACCGGGGCCGTCAGGCTCGGCGATATAGGTCTTCATGATCGAACCGTCGACGTCGAGCTCGTCCCAACGAGATGCCATAGATCGCGCCTCCTGGCTCGGATGCGCCGCACGGTAGCAGAAGGGCCCGGTGGGGGCAATCCGACGGTCAGGACGAGGGAGCTTTGCTCGACACGAGCAGGCCCCAAGGCCGCACTGCAGGACCGGACAGCAGCGCGGCGAGGAGGCTCGCGATGGTCCGTCCACGCTCGGGGTGGATCGTCGCCGGCGCGATGTCGGCGAGCGGCGCCAGCACGAATCGGCGCTCGTTCATTCGAGGGTGTGGCACTTGCAGCCCAGGCAGGTCCACAACGTCATCCCCATGCAGCAGCAGATCAAGATCGATGACGCGAGGGCCGTCCTTGAAGGGCGTGGTCTTGCCCATGCGTTGCTCGATAGCTTGCAGCAGGGTGAGCAGGCTCGCCGGGCCCTGGTGCCATGCGACCTCGGCAGCGGCATTCAGGAACCAGGGCTGGTCCGCGAAGCCCATGGGCTCCGTCTCGTACACCGGGGACACGGCGGTCACATCCGCGGCGTCGCGGAGCAGGTCGATGGCCGCGCTCAGGTTCGCGGCACGGTCGCCGAGGTTGCTGCCAAGCCCGACGAAGGCGGCAGGCACTACGTGCCGCTCCGCCGCACGATGAGCTGAGCACCGGCGCCCGCGGCGCCACGAGAGGCGAGTGCGGCGGGCTTGGTCACACGAACGGTGGCCGCTTCCACACGGCCGTAGCGTTCGACGATAGCGCATCCGATCGAGTGCGCCAACGTCTCGACCAGGCGGAATTCACGCTCCGCGGTGCAGGCGCGAGCGAGCTCCCACACTTCGGAATAGTTGACCGTCTCGGCGATTGCGTCGGTGGCAGCGGCGGCGGACAGGTCGAGCGCGAGTTCCACGTCGACGAGGATGTCCTGGGCCGTCGAGCGCTCCTTGGCCGTGACGCCGATGTGGCACGGCAGGCGTGCACGCTCGATGAAGACGATGTCGCTCATGCGCGCCTGATGGCGTCTGCCACGACGACGGCCTGCTTGCAAGCGGCGACGTCGTGCACACGGACGATGCTGGCTCCGCCGAGCACGCAGGCCGTCACCGCAGCCACGGTACCGCTCACGCGGTCGTCGGCCGGTGCGCCCGTCAGCTCGCCGATGAATCGCTTGCGGGACGGGCCCATGAGCAGCGGATAGCCGAGTGAGGCGAAGGATCCAACGTTGCGCAGGACGGCCAGGTTGTGCGCGCCGTGCTTGGCAAAGCCGATACCCGGATCGACGATGACGGTCTCGATGCCCGCATCACGAGCCTTGGCGGCCTGCACTTGCAAGAAGCCGCACACCTCGGCGAACAGGTCGTCGTAGACGGCCTCTTCGTTCATGGTCTGCGGCGTGCCTTTCATGTGCATGATGACGACGGCGGCACCGGTATCGGCGGCGGCCCCGATCATGGCGGTATCGCGCAGACCCTGGATATCGTTGAGCATCACGGCACCGGCGGCCAGGCAGCGCCGTGCGACCTCCGGCTTGGTGGTGTCGATGGACACGGGGACCCGCAGCTCGGCGGCGACGGCCTCGACCACCGGAAGCGTACGGCGCAGCTCCTCCTCAGCAGACACCGGCGGTGCGCCGGGCCTCGTGCTCTCGCCGCCCACGTCGACGATGTCCGCGCCCTCCCTCACCATCGTTCTTGCCCGAGCGACCGCCACGGCGGCATCGAGGTGCTGGCCGCCGTCCGAGAAGGAATCGGGCGTGACATTGAGGATGCCCATGACCAGGGTGCGGTCGAGCGGGAGACGATGGGGTCCGAGACGGAGTGCATCTTGTTTCGCGTCGGTGGTCATGGCTGCTCCCGAGTCCCGGCAAGAGAACCGTAGCAGAGCGACCCCGACCAGGCAACGGAGAGCGATGCGCGCGAGGATCTCATGCTATTAGCTGGCGGAAACCGAGGAGGCGATCTCGTAGAGCACCGCCTCCGTCAACGCTCGTAAAGGGACCTCGTGAGGTTGGAACCTGGCGGAGCCGTCCGTCCATCTCAGTACCGGGATGGAGAACGTGCGCTGGCCTCCGCGATGGTGCCCACGACCTTGAACTCGCCTGGGCCGAGTGGTGTCGGAGGCGTTGCCGTCGGCGCGGCCTCCGGCTCCGCCCCACGGCGTCAGCAGAGCCAGAGCGACGAACAGGGACACGCGGAGTAGCCCGTGGGCAAATCATCAGCCGTGGAGCGACCTTAGGCCTGGCCCACGTAGACGGTGACGGCTTCGGTGAGGTGCAGGTCGGGGCGGCCGAAGACGAAGTGCTCGCTCGCCGGGTCGGTGAGCTGGTCCAATGCGTGCACGTCGTCGTGATCGAGCATGGCCCGGCGTTCCTCGTCCTCGGTCCAACGCTTGAGCTGGCGACCCATGTAGGCGATCTCTACATCGCTGAAGGGCGGCAGGGATTCCACGAGGAACGTTTTCGCCGTCACATCGGAGAGCCCGCCGTCGCGCAGCGCCTGCGTCCAGCCGTAGGGGTAGCGCACGGCGTCGTGCGTATCGCGAACGTTGGCGGCGAACCATTGCACGTTGGCAATCTCGAGCCTCGCTTCGAGTCCCGGGGCGCTGATGCCGATGTCGTCCGGCAGGAAGTGCGGGCGCGTGCCGCCCTCGCGAAGGGCGAGCCGACCGCCAGGAGCGAGCAAGCCGCCGAGCGCGCGGACGCCCGCGACCTGGTCCGGCAGGTGGTGGACGGTTCGGCTGGACCAGACGAGGCTGTAGCGCTCGGGGATGTCCGCGAGGTTGGAGATGTCACCCTGCCGGTACGACACGCGTGCGGCGAGCGGCGTGCCTTCCAACATAGCGCGGACCACGTCCAGCAGTTCTTGGTTGACGTCCAGCGCCGTGACCCTGCCGTTGGGGCCGATGGCCTCGGCGAGCTGCCAGGTGAAGCCTCCCGCGCCGGCGCCCGCCTCCAGCGCCGAGGAGCCGGGAACGAGGTCGAGCCAGTCGATGATCTCGCGGTAGACCGCGGCATAATACGCGTCGTTGCCGCGAAGGCTATCTCCCGTGTAGCCATGCTCGTGCCCATGCCCATGCCCATGCCCATGCCCATGTTCATGCCCGTGCTCGTGCTCGTGCTCGTCGTGGTGAGAAGTCATGGCTCGCCTAGCCCTCGCCCACGGTGAGCGCTACCTTGCCCTTCACCTGCCTGCTGGCCAGGTAGGTGTGCGCGGCGGCGGCATCGGCGAGGGGGAATGTGCGATCGACGGTGGTCTTGAACGTGCCGTCGGCCACGAGCCCCAGCATCTGCTCGAAGTCGGCTCGCGTGGTGCCGCTGGAGCCCGTGCCTATCAGCGAGAGTCGCGTCCGTGAGAGGGCCCCGAGCGTAAGCTCGACCTGGCGGCCAGCACTGGAGCCGTAGGTGCCGATACGGCCGTGGGGCGCGGTGCACTCGAGGCTCTTGAGCAGCACGTCGCCGCCGACGCCGTCAATCACCACGTCGACGCCCTTGCCGTCCGTGAGGTCGCGGACGGCCTGCGCGAAATCGACCTCGGCGTAGTTGACGCCGTGATCGAGCCCGCAGCCCTTGGCCCACTCGAGGCGCTCGGCGCTTGAGGCAGTGCCTATGACCGTGGCTCCTGCATGCTTCGCGACCTGCACCAAGGCGATGCCCACACCGCCCGCCGCGCCATGCACGAGCACGGTCTCGCCGGCCTGCACGCGGCATTGGTTCGCAACCGCGTCCCACGCGGTCGCGAAGGTGACGGGAACGACAGCACCGTTCAGCAAGTCGAGGTTGTCCGGCACCACGAAGGTGTGCACGGCGGGGGAGGTCATGAGCTCGGCATAGGAGTAGGCAGTGTTGCGTGCCATGACGCGGTCGCCGACGGCGAGCCCCGTCACGCCCGCGCCGACCGCTTCGACGACCCCGGCGCACTCGCGGCCGAGCATGCCCGGAAGCGGTATCTGCTGGCGGCCTGACCGGGTGCCGGCGTCGGTGGGATTCACGCCCGCCGCGGCAACGCGGATGAGTACCTCGCCTTCGGCGGGACTCGGGTCAGGAACGTCATCGAGCACGAGCACTTCGGGTCCGCCGACCTCGTGGAAGCGTATCGCCTTCAAATAGGGCCTCCCTTGGGTTAACTGCGCGAGGGGTCATTATCGCGGGGGCGGTAGCTGCGGGCAACGTTTGACTGTGCGCCTGAAGGCTCCGGGTAAAGGCCGCGGCTTGCGCCGCTTCGGCGTAGCCACCGCTGAGCAAGAGCAAGTGGCACCAGGGTGCGACCCTGGTGCTCAGGACATGGCGTTGATGCCGGTGAGGTGCCGTCCGAGGACGAGCTGGTGCATGTGGCGGGTGCCCTCGTAGGTGTTGACCGTCTCGAGGTTCATGGCGTGACGCATGGGCGGCAGTTCGTCGGTGATGCCGGCGGCGCCGAGCAGGTCGCGACAGGTACGGGCGATGTCGAGGGCGGTCTGGGCGTTGGCGTACTTGCCTATACTGACATGGGACCAGTGCAGCGTGCCAGCCTCCTTGAGGCGACCTAGCTGGAGGGCGAGGAGCTGCGCCTTGGATAGCTCTGTGGCCATGTCAGCGAGCTTCTCCTGGACCATCTGGAAACCTGCCAACGGCCTGCCGAACTGGGAGCGACCCTTAGTGTATTCCAGAGCGGTGTGCAGGCAGTCGGCGGCCGCCCCCGTCACGCCCCAGACGATGCTGTAGCGAGCCGCGTTCAGGCAATCGAGCGCCGAAGAGAGGCCCTTCGTGCCGGGGAGCAGGCTCTCTTCGGGTACTTCGACACCGTCGAGCGTGATCCCGGACGTGACACTCATGCGCATGGAGAGCTTGTTGGCGATGTCCTGGATGCTCACCCCAGGCAGCGCCGTATCCACCAAGAAGCCGCGGACTCGGTCGTCGAGCTTCGCCCAGAGGACGATCAGCCCGGCGATGCCGGCGTTGGTGATCCAGTGCTTGGAACCGTCGATCCTGTAGCCGGCGGCGGTCTTGACGGCAACGGTCTCCATGCCGGAAGGGTCGCTGCCGTGGTCGGACTCGGTGAGGGCAAAAGCGCCGATGAGACGGCCCGCGGCCATCTCCGGAAGGTAGCGATCGCGGTGCTCTTCGCTGCCGAACAGGTGAATGGCGGTCATCGCGAGAGACGATTGCACGGACGCGAAAGAGCGGAAGCCGGAGTCGGCCCGCTCGAGTTCCTGCATGATGAGGCCGTAGGCGACTGAGCCTAAGCCCGCGCAGCCGTAACCATCGATGTGGGCGCCGAAGATGCCGAGCTCCCCCATCCGCGAGACGAGCTCCATGGGAAACGTTCCTTCGCGGAAGTGGGGCACAACGAAGGCCATCGCCTCACGATCAACGAAGCCACGGATGGTATCGCGAACCTGGCGCTCGTCGCCGGTGAGCTGCGACTCGATGTCCAGCAGATCTATGCCGCGGTATGGGTCCATGGGGGCGATCCTTCGGTTTGGTGTTCAGGCTCACAAGGGGCGACCAAGCGCAACGCGAAGCCACCCGGCAAATGCCGGGTGGCTTCACTTTCTATCAACGATCAGGCTAGACGCAGACGGTTTCTAGCTGTTGCACCAATCGGGAACGTCGGCGCCTTCCTTGCGGTTCTTGAGGTTACAGAACGCTACCGGCGCGCTGGCCAGGTTGTTGAAGTCCTGGTCGACGACCCAGAGGGAAATCATCTTCTCGCCACCGACGCCCTTACGGGTGAATCGGCCGAGCGTCCATTTGGTTGCGAAGGCGCCGTCATCGTTCGCGACCAACGGGAAGTTGCTCGCGGCAGACGTGATGTCGCTTATGACACCGTTGCTGTCAACGACGAGGATGCTCACATCGGTGCCGGGGACAAAGCCAGAGCCATAAATCCAGGCCTTGGTCTTGGACTTGCGCTTGCCTGGCTCGAGGTCTATGGAGCCTGAACCGCTCACTACCACGTTCTCGAACCCAGTTGCATGACCGTCGGCCTGGGCCGTGCCGATGCCGGCGTAGGTCGCCGAAAAGGCGAGTCCCGCGAGCAGCCCAAGTGCGAGCCAGACCAGCGCGAGTCTCCGTGTAAACAGTATGCTCTTAGTCACCTTACCTACCTCCTGTGCCTTGATCGTCGAGGCAATTACTATGGCCGCGGGGCCGCTACCCCGCAATTACTCGCCGAACGTTATCTGCCTCGATTTCTTCTGTCAAGTTCTCCGTGAGTGAGCACGCAGAATTCATCGCGCCGCGGCGTGTCTAGATGGTGACCGACACCTTGAGCGCACCTTCACGCGGCTCGTGGGCGAGGTCGAATGCATCCTGAACCTCGGCCAGTGGGAACCGATGAGTCACGAAAGGCGCCATGTCGATGTCACCGCGCACGATCAGGTCGAGCGCTTCGCGGAAGGCGATAAGGCCGGGCTCGTCTTGGGCGCCGAAGTCCGTTCCGAGGTCCAGGCGCTTCAGGAAGAAAGTTGAGAGGTCGAAGGGAACAGGATCGTGGCTGGTGGGCAGCCCGAACAAGTGGATGTGGCCGAGGGGCTTGACCATGCCCACGGCCTGATTCAGTGTTTCGATGCCGCCGACGGCCTCGACGACGACGTCGGCCCCCGCCCCACCGGTGAGGTCGAGGACAGCGTCGACCGCCGCCTGGCCGGTGACGTCGAGGGCGGCGTCCACGTCGAGTGCGAGGCCGGCTTCGCGCCGCTCGCGGTTCGGCTCCACGGTGATGATACGGCCCGCCCCGAGGCGGCGCAGCAGGAAGTCGTGGAACAGCCCGGCACTCCCCTGCCCGATCACAACGACGGTCTCGCCGCTCAGACGGGGAAGCTTGCGCGCGGCGAAGATGACGCTACCGAGCTGTTGTGCCATGACGAGGTGCGCGATGTCATGCCCGGCCGGCAATGGGATGAGGAAATGCGGCGCGATGAGCTGGTACTCGGCGAGGTTCCTCGAGTGCCAGATGTTGGGGACGGTGAGCACGAGGTCGCCCTCGGTGAAGCCCGTGCCACCACCATCCACCACTGTGCCCACGCCCTCGTGCCCCGGCCTGCCAGGATCAAGGGGGAAATCGCCGATGGGCCAGCCGTGGTAGACGAAGTGGAGATCGCTGCCACAGATGGAGACGATCTGCATGCGCACGATCACCTGCCCCTCCGAGGGCTCGGGCGCGGGCACTTCCCGATAGTCGACTGTGCCGATGGCGGATACGACGGCTGCATGCATGGTGGGCATGGACGGTCACCCTCTATGGATTAAACGTTGGTGGGGAAAGCGGGACTCGAACCCGCACGCTTGTTAAGGCATACGCCCCTAAATCCGAATCACCAAGTCCATCGAGGTGTACCAACGTACGGAACACCTCGTTCGAGAAGCGGTAATCATGCCACTCCGTGCGCTGACGCCCGTCAAGGTATGTGTACGTTGCTGTCAGCGTTGCTGTCAATCAAGCGTTGAAGTTGTATCGCCGAAGTTCGCCATTGAGCGCATGACCGCCCGCCCTGTACCGGGTGGCTCAGCGAGGAAGGGGTACTTCAGGCCGTACCCCTGGCTCGCCAGCCACCGACGGTCCTGTCCAGCTGCGAGTACGGCTGGGTCCGTCACGAGTCGGATGTGCCACCGCTCTGCCAATAGCCGCGTGCTCCTCACTATCCGCTCTTGGCGCGAATCAATGAAGGCTGCGGCTGCTGTCTTACTCTGGCTTGGACTTTCTCGGTGACTTTAACGGGCGCACGCCCGGCGGCACCGGCGACATCCTCGCCACGGAGAACTGCATCGTATCTGACGAGTCCATCTCCGCCTGTCCGTCCGTAGTGGTAAAGCCGTCGCCTGGTGAATCCGGCCATGTGGGCACCGAGCCCAGAATCCGCCTTGCGGATTCTAAGAATTTCTCGTAGTCGGTCATCAGTCTTCACCATCCTTTCGATCGACGGGCTCTTGCTTCGATTGCTGCTCCATACGGAGGCGTTCTTCTGATTTCCTGTATGTCATCAACGAATCCGCTTCCTCTGGACTGAGGTTCAGCACCCAAAGGGACGTAGCTGCCGCCCTCCGATAAAGCTCGCGCATTCTCTCTTCCTTGGTGGCCAGTTTCTGA
>Ga0315338_1002119_pt1 | contig 20956 bp, 19 predicted proteins | sample ASW8metaG_FD_204518 | JGI IMG/M metagenome (GOLD analysis project Ga0315338, IMG submission 204518) | Ammonia-oxidizing marine archaeal communities from Monterey Bay, California, United States - ASW #8 | ecosystem: Environmental > Aquatic > Marine > Coastal | place: USA: California | collected... | reverse complement strand
TCGACGCGGCGGCGCCTCGGGCACGGGCCAACACAGGTTAAAGCTCAGCGGTAGCTCACGTCTGCTGTTCCGCTGATTTAATCTGCTTGCAGACCGGGAGCCGACATCGCGGGCGGTACGTCGAGACGGCCACTTGTGACCCAGGCCGGAATTGGTCTATCCGCTCCGGTGGAATCTCTGAGATTGGAGGCCTAACCTGGTGACCGGCTTGCTTTGAATGACTGTAACGGCAAATAATTGGCGCTATTATTGCTCGATTATCGTCTGCTTGTCGGAATAGCGGGTCCAACGCTGCAAAGTCTCAAACACATCACCGCTCGAACGGGCGGGTTTCGGGCCCAGAGCGAGTGCTGGGCCCTGCCGCTTGCCGCGTTCGCTTTCGTCCTGATGCTTTCGATCGCTGTCGATAGCCGCGCTGGTACACCGCCCCCTCGGTTTTCGAATCTACAGGTCCTGCCGGAGAACGCCAGCACGAGCGAGGTGTTCCGCATCATGAAGCTGATGACCCGTGCTCTGGGTACGGAGTGCCGCGCCTGTCATCGTACCGGCACTCGCGACTTCGCTGCCGACACGCTGGCGCGCAAGGTAACCGCCCGCGAAATGATGGAGATGGAGATGGCGCTTCGCGACGGCTTCGACTGGCGCAAACCGCCCGCGAACCTATGTGTGAAGTGCCATCAGGGACGCCTTAAGCCGCCGCCGCCGACCAATAACGATTGAGCCAGCATTCGCACCGATGCGAATGCGTGTTCTCGTTCGCCGGCGAATGGGTTACGGTATTTTAGCACCCAATCGTTGGAGAAGTGGAGGCTTGCCCCGCGCGTTTCTATTCCCGGTTTTGCTCCTCGTAACGCTCTTGTCGTGGAGCCAAGCGGTGTGGACGGTCGAACCGCCGGCGGCCGAGAAATCCGCCTCTAAGAAGAGCGGATACGCGGGGTCTCGAGCCTGCGAAGGGTGTCATACCTTCATCTACAATCAGTGGCGGACGACGCGCCACAGCTTCTCGGTCAAAACTGCACACGAAGCGGAAGAAGCGGGCTACCCGTTGCCACAGCCGCGCCAAGGCGGTGCAAATCTGGAAGTCCGGTCCTGGGACGATGTCTCCTACGTTATTGGGGGACGACAATGGATCGCGTATGCCGACGCATCAGGAAACGTGCTCGACACGGCCTATCACCATCGGATCGGCCGTTGGGACGCGTTTCCGACCAAGTCGATGGTTGTGTGCGGAAAGTGCCATTACACGGGCTTCGGCGCGGGGCCGGAACATCCCGAAAATCGAGTTCTGCCAGGCCGTTGGGCGGAGCGGAATATTACCTGCGAAGCCTGTCATGGTCCGGGCGCTAAACATGTGGCGAGCCTGGAGAAAGCGGATATCCGAGCGGACTCGTCGTCGCGCGTTTGCGGTCAATGCCACACGGCAGTCGGCAAAATCCTGCCCAAGGGAGAGCTGCACGCAACGCATGATCTGGTGCAGGGATGGAATCAGGACCGACACGTGACCGGTGTCCGCTCGAATTCCGACAATGCGTTCTGCGCACGCTGTCACGCGCCCGCCCAAGGGTACTTCCGGGAATCCAACGAGGGTAGCAGGCACAAGGTATTTTCCGAGGACAAGCAGAACATCACATGCATTGGCTGTCACAATCCGCACCAATTGACCAATGCGCGCTACCGGCGCGACCAGGCCGTGCTGACCTCGCCGCTGCCGATCAGATCCCACACCTTCGAAGGTAATGATGAGGACATCACGACTACCGACCACAAGGAGCAGGAAAGCACGGAAGCGGTGTGCATACGCTGTCATAGAGGGGCCGACCGGATCGATCTCAATCATGCCAATGCCTCGTGCAACGATTGCCACAACACGTTCAAGCGAAATCACGGTCGCGAGTCTCGATTGCTGCATGACGTCAATCATCCGGCGCTGAGCTGTCGCGGCTGTCATGCCGATGCCGATAATCTGATGTCGATTCTGTACCGGGATCCCGAATTTCTGGCACCGAAGCACATTCACAATTTACGCACGCTGCCGGCGCGCGCGCGCGACAAATACGGATTCCGCTATACCCAGCTCATACCGAGCGAAGTGCTTGCGACGAGCCACGCGCCCGAGCCGAACGCAGCGGCGGAACCGGAGGACACGCGGACCCGCACTGCGTCCAGGCCGACGACGGCCCCTTTACCGTTCCTGAAAAACCAGCCCCATCGGCGGCTCGCCGAGGACTCGGCCGTGGCCGACCGGCAACAGGCCTTGATCGCTGCGCCTGACAGCATCGGCCGCTACCTTGAACTGGCCGAGCTGTATGCCGGACAAAGTGAATTCGCCGCCGCAAGGGAAGCCGTCGAATACGGGCTGGAACGGGACTCCAGCCGGATTTTGCTGGTGATGCCATTCGGTAAAGACAACAAGGATGGTGGCAAACAAACGGGCGATGCGCCGAAGGCCCGTGCCCGTGCGCTGCTGCCGCATTCCGAGGGGGGCGGCGCGGCGTTTCTTCGCAAATGGCTGCAGGGCTATCTGGAACTGCTGGAGGGCCGCTTCGCGGCGGCGGCCCAGAGCTTGTCTGCGGCGCGCGAGCTTCGAGCGGATAGTGCCAGTTTGGGGTTCCATGCGGCCCTGGCGGAATTGGGACAGCGGCGCTACCGGGAAGCGCTCGCCGCCCTTCAGGAGAACTTACAGGCCTATCCGGACCACCGTGCGTCGCAAGTGGGTATCGGGTTTGTCCAACTCGCGCGGCGCCGGTCCGTGCCGGCCATCGAGGCGTTGAAGCGGTCAACCTCTGACGGCCCCGCGGATGCCGTGGCATTTTACGTGCTCGGCCGCGCCTATGTGAACGGACGGGATATGGCGAACGCGGTTCAGGCGTTGCAAACCGCGGTGACCGCGGACCCCGACCTGCTCTTGGCCTGGTTCACCTTGGCGCACGCATACCGTCTCGGAGGACGGCCCGACGCGGCGGCGCACATTTACAGGGAAATCATTCGGCGGCGGCCGCGCGTGTTCGAGGCGCATTTCGAGCTCGCCAGCGTCTTAAAGTTGGTGAGCGACAGGATCGCCTTTCAATTGCAGTTCGAACGCGAAACCCGCGCGTCCGGCGATAGCGGGCTCGGCGACCGGCGAAACCGATTGTCGGATTGGGCACAGGAAGTCGCGAAATACCGCAACCTGGCACTGTCTGAATTCGCCATCGCGTCCAGCCTCAGACCTTCGGTCCCCGAGGTCGTCCGGCAAGTGGCCGAAATTTACCGCCGCTCCGGGCGACTGTCCGAAGCGGCGCGTTTCTTCCGATGGCTGGCGCAGCGTCAACCCGACCTTTGGCTGCACCGATACCGTCTCGGCATTATACAGTTCGAGCAGCAGCATTACGTCGAAGCGATCGAAACCTTGACGCGGGTGCTGGAGATGGCCCCAACGGACGGCGACTCCTATCTTGCGCTCGGTCTGGCTCAAATTCGGGCCGGCCGGCTTGGCGCGGCAATAGAGACGTTCGAACGCGGTACGATTTACGAACCGTTCAACCCGGCGCTCTACACCAATCTGGGGGCCGCCTACGCGCGTCGTGGAAATTTCGCCCGGTCACGCGCGGCGCTTGAGCGCTCTTTGGAGCTCGCCAGTTTTCCGTTGCCGCGCGTGCACCTCACGCAAACCAATCTCGCCCTCGTTCACCTCAAGGAGGGCCGCCCGGGCGCCGCACGGCAGGCGCTGAAACGCGCACTGCACAGCTATCCCGAATACTCCTATGCCAGAAAGCTGCTGGAACAGCTTCGCGCCGGGAACGATTGGGACGCCGTCGCCGGGCCGCAGGCCTTCGTCTTCAACGATTTTCTCGAGCGTTTCGGCGAAGTCACAACGGTCACGTTCCGCAGTGAGTAGCCGGGCGCTCACCATCGTCGCCGGGCTGCTCGCGGTAATGGCGGTCGTCGAGGGCGCGATGCTATGGCAATTGAACCGCGACCGGACTTTGGCGGCAATCGAGGTTCGGGCAACCAATGCGGGCCTGGAACTCGAGCCCGAGGATGGCCGCGTGTTCATACATCCGGCCGGCAAAAGGGACCAGCTTGTCACCGAAGGGCACCTGGAGCAGAACTTCCAACTTCCACCGGGGCGCTACGATATTCGCGTCGCGTTCGCGAAATCGAAGGACCACCAAAGCAAATGGCTCACAGGGGTCACGCTTGACGAAGGGGCCGATGTTACTCGCCAGGTCGCCTTCGCATCCGGTGAGCTCAGCGTCGAGGCCGCGCGCGGCGGCGCTACGGGCGACATTATCGTCTATCTGTTCAACCACCGGGACCACGATCGCGTTATCGCCTCGATGGCGGCCGACGAGCCAGTGCTGGTCGCCCCCGGGGTCTATGACGTTCGCGTCGTGCTGGCGCAGGAAGCCAAGGAAAAAGCGGTCCGTTGGCGCAAGGAGGTGCCCGTCAGGGCCGGCCTGCAAACCAAGGTCAGGGTCCGCTTTCAACAGGGCGCGCTGCACGTCGTGGCGCGAAACGGGGCGAAAGAGCTACCCGCCGGCGCTGTCGCACTGACCGTCTACCGTGCGGGCGATCTCGATCGCGAAGTCGTCGATACGGGCTTCGCCGGGGCGCCGCTGCGCCTCAATACCGGCCGCTACGACATCAAGGCGACCTTTACGGCGTCCAACGACAAGCCGTCGGCATGGCTTCGGGATATCGAAATCAAGCAGGATGAAACACGAGAGACGAGAGTCGCATTCCGATCCGGAACCGCCGTCGTCAGCGCCGCGATGAAGCAGGGCGATCCGCTCGAAGCCTTCCAGGCCTATGTGTATTTCTACCCCGCCGGTGACCATCAGCAGCCGGTCGCCTATGTGCCCGCCTCGGAGCCGGTGGTGCTCGCGAGCGGCCGCTACGACGTACGGGTGAACTACTTCCGCTCGCACGACCGGCCCGATCTCTGGATCAGGGATTTGGTCATCCCGGCCGGCGGGCAAGTTTCCAGGACCGCCATCTTCACCTCGGGCAAGCTGCTGGTGCGCGCCTACGATACGGCCGGCGCCGAATTGCTGGGGGACAACATCGTCGTGCGCATCCACACCGTGGGCGAACGGCAACGGCCAATTGCGGTCGCCCGCAGCGGCGAACTGCTGATCCTCACCGAAGGCGCCTACGACCTCGTCGCCGAGGACACGCGAGGTGCCGAACCGCGGTTTCGCATACAGCACATATCGATCGCCGCGGGGGGGGTGTCGGAAATCAGGCTGACGTTTGAAGCCCGGTAACCGGCATCGTGCGCGGCCGGCCCGCGCCGCACGCCAGCGGTATTTGCATAGGAATGTGGAAATCGAGTACGATTTCGGCGTTAAGGGCAGGGTGCTTTCGGTCGAAGTAGCACGAGGAGCGATTGCGATGAGCATCCCACGGAGCACAGCATCAGCGATAGTGGCGGCGGTCGTTGCCGGCGGCCTATTGGCGGTCCCAACCGTGAGTCACGCGGTGCTGAAAAAAGAGAGCAAAAAGCAGGCCTTCTCCAAGAAATCCGCCTTCATCGATTTCTCCAAGCTCGGCAAGCTGAAGGAACCCAAAGGCGAAAAGCTGAAGAGCCTGGGCCGCGTGAAATTCAAGTCGATCAAACCCAAAGGCAAGCGCGCGCCGCAGAAAGACGCCATCATCAAATTCGGCGCACCGGTCGACGTGCCAAATGGCGGTACGACCGTCGACATCGAGTTGGTCTCCCTATCTCTCGTGAGCGTCAGTCCGGTCTCGCTGGAACCGCTTGGCGGCGATGGGGAGGGCCTGGTCAGGCTGTCGCTGGGCGTCCAGCAAGCCAGTCAGGGCCTGGGCATCATTACCTTTGACGACGACAAAAAGAAAACCGGTAAGTTCGACTCCAAATTCGACAAATATTTGAAGCTGAAATCCAAGAACGACCCGAAGAAGAAGACCCCGATACTCGATGGCAAGAACAAGCTGCCCGTAAGTTTCGACAACGTCCCGTTCTCCCAGCAATCCCCGATCACGGTGACGGCCCCGTTCTGTTTCGGAACGGCGGATGCGGCGGAGTTCTGCTTGAGCCCCCTGAGCGCGGTGCCGGAGCCGCCCAACGTGCTGCTGCTGAGCTTGGGCCTCGGGGGCATCGTCGTGCTGGTCGGGTACGGACGGCGGAGAGCGTTGGCCGCCTGAAGACGAGATTCAACGCGTCCGGAAAAATAACGCAACTTGCGAGCGCGCTTCGAACGAAGCTGCAGGTTAGCGCCGAGTTCCGGCAAATGGCGCGCGACGCCGGACGGGTTCCGGACAGCCTTTCGCTCACGACCTTCGACCTCGACCGAACCTTCAAGGGCGCCGATGCCTATTGCGAGAGCGAGGACGAGATCAAACGCTTTCGCGACGCGGGCGTCGACCGGATCAACTTCCAGCTCCAGGCCGAGGGCCGCGACGAGAGGCTGCGGCTTCTCGACGAGGCGGCGAAATACGTTCCGATCGCGGTAGGGTGACCGCCAAGATGTAGGTTGAATTTTCTGCTGTGCGGTAGGCGCGTCGTCGGTCCATTCAGCGACATTCGAATGCCACACCGACTTCTGCCTTTTGCTACAAATTCCCCTCGCGATCATGACCGGTTGAGATGACAACGCAACTTGAGACGTCCGGTGATTGGTGTCTTGCCGGTGGGCATTCTGACTATTGCGGTTTCTTAAAGCCGTCTACTGGAATTAATCTCGAAATATCAAAACCCAACTGCGTGGCCGCGCTGAATTTGGCGATCAGGACACTCGCGAATAGTTTGCCCGCCCGCCGAGGTCGGCTATCATCGCGCCAGAGTTGAACGCCCTTCTCCACTCATGGAAATCCTGGCGGGATGTCACTAGAAGCGCTTCCTTTGTCCGGCGCGATCGGCGCCGAAATCAAGGGCGTCGATTTGGCCGCGCTTGACGACGCCACCTTTGGTGCCATCCATCGATCGCTCCTGACACATGGCGTTCTTTGTTTCCGCGACCAGAACCTAACGCCGGAAGAACAGCTCGCCTTTGCCGCGCGCTGGGGCGAAATTCATCTCCACCCCTACCTCGACGGTCTGCCCGACCGGCCGGAAATCATCGAGATCGTCAAGGAAGCCGGCGAGCGGAACCGGTTCGGCGACCATTGGCACACAGACCAGATCTTCACGCCGGCGCCCGCCATGGGGACGATGCTATACGCCAAGGAAGTGCCGCCGGTCGGTGGCGACACGTTGTTCGCAAGCCTCGGTCACGCCTATGACGCACTGTCGGAGGGTATGAAGAAACTGGCTTGCCGACTGCGTACCTATAATCTTTACGACAAACAGGCGGCACGGTCGCGGCGGATGAGCGCGAAAATTCCAGATCAGGAGAAACCGGCGGAACCGGCAATCCATCCCCTGGTCCGGGTCCATCCGGAAACCGGACGGCGCGCGCTGTACTTGACGGAATTGCAAACGACACGACGCTTCGAGGGCATGACGGAAGCGGAAAGCACGCCCCTTCTCGAATATTTTCTACGCCACGCCACCCGCCCGGAATTCACCTGCCGCGTGCGGTGGGAAGTCGGTACGTTGACGATCTGGGACAATCGCTGCCTGATGCATATGGCGCTGGACGACTATCCGGATTACCGGCGCGTCATGCATCGGATCACGATCAAGGGCGAACCGACGAAGGGCGTCCATAGCACCGGCATCGCGGCATGAACCTGGACGATTCCGTCGCCCCCTTATTAACGGCTCTTACACGGATGCAATCTGCACAGCGCCACCTGCATCCCATTCATCTGGATCAGCTCAAGGAAAAGGTCGGCGAAACGGAGGCGCCGCTGCAGGCCGCATCCGACGCATTCGGAGAGAATAACGACCCCGTCGCCACAGGCATCCACACATCGATGTCGTTGACACTGAAGGCAATCGCGGCATTCCGTGAGGTACCCTCGGATCCGCAAGGCATCTTTGTTGCCTACCGCGCTTTGCGTTACACCCCCTATGCCCTGGAAACGTTGTACCCAGCGGCCACCGCCGTCACGTCGGTCAACGCATTCTTCCTCGAAGATTTTCGTCACGGCGATACGGCTTTTATGCAGTCATTGAATGCCGGACAAGCCGATACCGGCGTCCACCATTTCGACAACGAGCGGGGCAGCAAGGGCGGATATTCGATTTACGTCCCCGAAAATTACGACCCCGCGACGCGCTATCCCGTCGTTGCCGCGCTGCATGGCGGCGCGGGGCATGGCCGCGGCTTTTTGTGGACGTGGCTCAAGGAAGCACGCAGCCGCGGCTTCATCCTGATCAGTCCAACGGCGAAGGGCGACACCTGGTCCCTGATGGGACCCGATATAGACAGCGAGAATTTGACGGCGATCCTGGAGGCGGTACAGGCGCGTTGGTCCGTCGACGCCAGCCGCTTGCTGATGACCGGCATGAGCGACGGCGGCACTTTTACCTATGTCAGTGGATTGCGAACAGCCTCGCCTTTCACCCATCTGGCCCCGATTTCGGCAAGCTTTCATCCGATGATGCTGGAACTGATCGATGCGCCGCAGATTGCCGGACGGCCAATCTATTTGACGCATGGCACGCACGATTGGATGTTCGATATCGACGTCGCCCACATGGCGCGCGATGTCCTGGGCGGCATGGGCGCCGAGATCGTTTTCCGCGAGATCCCGGATCTCGCGCACACTTATCCCCGCGACGAAAACCCGAAAATCCTGGATTGGTTTTTAGAGTCCTAATTTTCTACCGCGTGTTACGCGGACGCGGCTTTTGAAGCCGGTTCTCGAGACTCCCAGATATCGACAACCAAGGTTGGCAGATCGATCGGGTCGAATGGCTTCGGAATAACCCCAATCGATCCCAATTCCATGAGTTTCGCGACTTCATGGGCCTGGCACTTGGCGGTCATGAATATGATCGGCGTCGATTGCCATTGCGGCAGGGCGCGAAGTTTCTGGAACAAAGTCGGCCCGTCGATTTCCGGCATCATCACATCCAAGACGAAAAGCTCGGGATTGAAGGCGTCCGCCTTCGCCAGCGCCTCTAACGCTGATTCACACGTCAAAACGGTAAAGCCACCCATCGATTCGAGGGTGAATTTCGTTATCGTTAAAATATCGACATTATCGTCGACGCACATAATTCTGCTCAGCCCGGACATCGACCATCACCCTTCCACCGGCCCCTAGGCCGACCGCTATTTGCCCATTCGTTTGGGCCACTCGCTATTTGGACAACATCGTTGGCACCGCGCAGAAACAGGCGACGATTTCAATGCAATCAGCATCGAAAACGAAGCTCTACGAACGCCATTGCTGCTGCCCCAACAGCAAACTGGGCCTTCCGATATTTCAATAATGCAACGGACCTGGCTAACAGTCTGTGACACCTGTCACAATCGGCTCAATTTTACTGTTAATCCAATAAATTTTGCCTCAAACAAACATAAATTGCGCCCGCGCGGCTTCAGTACTGGCCCTGCAATGCTATTCGGCAGCGGCGGTCGGCCGTTCCCAAGCTGAAATTACCGGATCGCCTTTGATCAGTGTCCGGTGCAGGACACGAGCCTGGCTATGATCGACCGGTGACCGCGCGTGCATCGTGCAGCGATTGTCCCACATCAACAGATCGCCCGATTGCCAATCGTCATGCGTCCATTTCAAGCTATCCTGCGTCGCGGCATCCCACAGTTTCGCCAGCAAAGCTTCGCTTCCCTTGTCGTCCAGCTCGACGATGTAACTCGACGGCCATTCGTAATGGCGACCGAGAAAAAGCGCGCGTTTACCAGTGGCAGGATGGATGCGAACCAGAGGGTGTGCCGGCCCGGTGATGTCTTCCCGCTTCTGCGGGGGCTTCTTGGTTGGGCGGAGCTTGGCGGAAGTATTTCGGTGATCGTCGTGGACGCAGTGCATGCCTTCGATCGTGGCCTTTAGCGCATCCGACAGGGTCTCATAAGCAAGATACTGATTGTTGAACGACGTCGCACCACCGCCCTCTTTGCCCGGCACGACATGGGCGTGGAGCAAGCTGCCGGTCGGCGGCACCTCGACATAGGAATTGTCGGAATGCCACTTCAGGCTGAGGCTGCGATCCGCCTCTGACGAAACACCGGCTTTGCCCGCGGAGTCGACATTGGAGATGATCGTTATCGCCGGCTTCTTCGCGACGCGGTCGTTCTCGCCGGGCTTCACGCCCGCCTCGAGGAAAAAATCACGTGACTTGGCGGTCTGGCTGCCGCCGAACAATCCGGCGGTCGACAGCAACTGATCGTCGTCCAGTTTCAACCCGCGGAACAGCAGCACAAGATGGTCGGCCCAGATTTGCACCAATTCGTCGCGCACATTGTCGGGCACGGGCTTCGCGAAATCGATACCGCGCACCTCGGCGCCAAGCGCTTTACCAGAGGGGACGACTTCAATGGCAGACAGTGTGTTGACTTCGGACATGCTCATGTCACTCCTGTTCGGGCGTCCATCGCCACGGAGATTTTTTTCCACGCGGATTATTCGGGATAGTTTAGCAACTTCGTGCCGTCCGGCTCAAATCCGGCCCGTAGACCGCTTTCAGTACGAACACCCAACCAGCCACGCTTCCGGAGTTATCGTCATGCCGTTCGAAACTTTTACATTGGATGAAAAAGTCGATGCGATCGCACCGGACGGTTCGGAAATTCGCTTGCTCGGCGCGGTATCGCGAGCCAGCGCGGTACATTGCACGCTGCCATCGGGCGGCGTTTCGTTTGCCATCCGGCACAAATCGGTCGAGGAGATTTGGTATTTCATCTCCGGAACCGGCGAGGTTTGGCGTTCGTTAAACAACGATGCGGTAACGGTTTCGGTCTCGGTGGGGACCAGCGTTACTATTCCGACAGGCGTGCATTTCCAGTTTCGCAATACCGGGGATGCCCCACTCTGTTTTGTCATAGCAACGGCGCCGCCCTGGCCCGGCGAACAGGAAGCCGAACGGGTTCCCGACCATTGGCCTACGGATTAGTTTCTAGATCGGACCGTGGTTCGTTGGCATCGCTTTCAGCGATCCGACCACCGCGTGGATCAGATATAATTGATTGATTCGCTCTAGAGTTTCTGGAAACCGTCCAGGATGCTGAGCGCACCGGGACCGATCAACACAATGAACAGTACCGGCAGAATGAAAATCACCATCGGCACCATCAAGGTCGCCGGCAGGCGTGCGGCTTTCGCTTCCGCCCTCATCAGGCGTTCGTCGCGCAGCTCCCGCGCCAAGACCCGAAGCGATTGGGCCAGCGGCGTGCCATACTTCTCGGTCTGAATCAGCGTACTGACCAAGGAGTCGATATGCTTGATACCGGTCCGCTCGCAAAAGTTTTCCAGTGCTTGGCGGCGATCGGGCAAGAAACCGAGTTCAATCCCGGTCAGTTCGACTTCCTCCGCCATCTCCGCTGATGACTCACGCATTTCGCTGGCGACCCGTGCCAACGTCGCGTCGAGACTTGATCCGGCCTCGGTACAGATCACCATCAGGTCGAGCATATCGGGCAGCGCCTTGATCAGCGCTTCCTGGCGGCGCTGCGTCACGTTTTTGATCAAGATTTCGGGAAGATAAAACCCAAGCAGGACCGCGCCACATGCTCCCACAAGTTTAATATTGGCCGGCAACGAAAAGATATCGAGGACATGGAGGGCGAACACAGCGCCGATACCACATGTCAACGGCAGGCACAGTTTCGCGAACAAATAGACGGCGACCGCGTCGTTCGAGCGAAACCCCGCCCGCACCAGCTTTTTGGCCGCCAGCGCCGCCGTCTGGCCGCGCTTCAGTTTCAGTTTCTCCACTGTCTTCTTGGCAAATCCGACACTGCGGGATACCTGCGGTGCACGATGTTTGGAAGCCGTCAGGTCGCGTTTCAACGCCTCCCGCCGGCCGGCCAGCGCGCCTATTCTGCGTTGTACCGGCGACCGTTCCAACATAGCGCGCCAGACCGTAAGAACCGCGAAGAACGCCGCCGCCGCCGCGACCAGCGCAATGTGCATCCCATTGACCGGGCCGTCCGCAAGGAGTTGCTCGATGTTCATATTTCGAACCTCACCATGCGAAACATCACAAATCCGCCGCAGGCCATCATGAACAACCCTCCGACGATCATCGCGACGCCCCGCGGATCATTGAACAGCTTCATGATGTAGTCGTTATTGACGAGATAGAGCATTGTGAACATTACGAACGGCAGACATCCCAAAATATACGCGCTGGCGCGCGCTTCGGATGAAAGAGCCTTGATCTTCAATTTCATCTGCCGCCGACGGCGCAGGATGTCCGACAAGTTCGAAAGCGTCTCAGCCAAATTGCCCCCCGTTTCGCGCTGGATGGACAGGCTAATTCCGAAGAATTTGATCTCCGGCGTATCGATCTTCACGCCGGCCTCCAGCACAGCCTTTTCGACCGGATCGCCGAGACTGAGCCGTTCGGAAACGTCGGCGAAAGTATCGCTGACAGGACCATTCAATTCCCGGCCAACGGCAATGATAGATTCAGAGACCGGCAGCCCCGCCCGGAGTCCTCGGACGATGACATCGATGCCTTCAGGGAGATCGGCGGTAAAGCGCGCCTGTCTGCGCTTGACCAATGTCCCGACCAACAAATGCGGAATGGCGACGCCAGACGCGATCCCAAGCAACGCCGCGACCAAAACGGGCAATCCGATAAAGTGCACCGCCGAAAACCCTTCCGCGATGGAAATGATCGCCATGGCCAGCACATAGTGGCCGAGCCCGATAGGCAGTCCCGTTCGCTCAAGCCTGAGACGCAAATTTTCCGGCTGGGGCAGAAATCGAAACGCGAAGCGGTCGATCGAACTGGACGAATCCTTGCGACGCAAGCTCGCAATGGACGGTCCCACCGATTGGATCGCCATTGCCGTCGCGCGGTCGATCCGGCGCTCGCGATGTTTTCGGGTGCGGTTGGTAACCGAGGCGATCAGAAAAATGAAAATACAGACGGAACAAATCGCTGATGCGACCACGGCAGCCGCCCGCCAGTCTTCCGCAAAAATATCGAGTAGAATATTCATACCGCCTCGATGAGCGGCCGGTCGAGACCGAAATAAGCCGCTTTCTCCGCGAATTGCGGGCGCAGCCCGGACGAGCGAAAGTTGCCCAGCAGCATTCCGTCTCGATCTTCGCCCTCGAACTCGTACGTGAACAGGTCTTGGGTCGTAATGATTTCGCCTTCGATTCCGACGACTTCGGAGACGTGGGTAATCCGCCGCATACCGTCGCGCATGCGGCTGACCTGCACGATCAAATCGATCGCCGACGCGATCTGCGTGCGCACCGCCCCGAGCGGCATGTTCATCCCCGCCATGCCGAACATGTTTTCCAGCCGGGTCAACGCTTCGCGCGGGCGGTTGGCGTGAATCGTCGACATCGAACCTTCATGGCCCGTGTTCATGGCCTGCAGCATATCGACCGCTTCGGATCCACGGCACTCTCCGAGGATAATACGGTCCGGCCGCATCCGCAGTGCGTTCTTGACCAGATCGCGGATCGTAACCTCGCCATCGCCTTCCAAATTGGCCGGCCGCGTTTCGAGCCTGACCACGTGCGGCTGCTGCAGTTGCAGCTCCGCCGCGTCCTCAATGGTCACGACCCGTTCGCCCGGATCGATCATCCGGCTGAAGGCATTCAACAGGGTGGTCTTACCTGATCCGGTACCGCCTGAAATCAGGATATTCAACTTACATCGAGAGGCGATCTTGAACACCGTGGCCATCGGATCGGAGATGTTATTTTGCTTGGCCATGATGTCCAAGGTGATGCTTTTCTTCGCGAATTTCCGGATCGAGATCGATGCGCCGTCGATCGCCAGTGGCGGGATAATGATATTCACGCGGCTGCCGTCTTCGAGGCGCGCATCGCACATTGGACTGGTTTCATCGACGCGGCGCCCGATACGGGTGACGATCCGCGATGCGATAGACATCACATGTGCGTTGTCGCGGAATGCAATATCCGTCAGTGTCAGTTTGCCGCCACGCTCGATATAGATTTGCTTCGCGCCGTTCACCATGATGTCGGTGATTTTTTCGTCTGCCAGCAGCGCCTCTAGCGGCCCCAGCCCCAGCATGTCGTTAACCAGCGTGGTGACCAGGTCGCGTTGTTCCATTTGGTTGAGTTGAATGCTCTCCTCGTGCAGCAACTCGACGACAACCTCGGCGATTTGCCGCGCCAGTTCCTTACGGGTGAGCTGCGCCGCGGCGGCCGGGTCGATCCTCTCGAGCAGGATCGGCCGTACTCGCAGGGCGGCATCCTCGACGCTTGCACGGCTCTTCGCCCGGCGAGCGGCAGCTTCCGCATCCTCGGTTTCGGGCTTCAACCCCGGCGCATATTTAGTTTCCGGAGGCCGTTCCGGGGTCCGTTCTTGTCGCAGAGCGCCGGCTGGGCGCGGCGTGGCCGGCGGTTGAACAGGAGCCTGTTCGCTTAACGCATTTACGACTTCCGTCACCAGGTCACGCTGTTGCAACAGATTGAGCCCGTTACCAGCAGCTGCGATTTCCGGCTCCGCAACCGCCTTTACCTCACGTGCCAACGCACCGCGGCTGAGGTCTTTCAGTGTTGAAGCGTCAATTGTTTCCCGTAGTTTCGCAATCACCTGCCCCGCCATCGGGGACAAGCCCTTCAAACCGCCATTTTCACCTTCGGGAAAACGCAGTACTGCCCCATCGGTCATTTTCTAAACCACCGTTTGCGTTTCACTGGTTTGGCATCGCCGGCGATATTTTCCGCCAGCTTGCGGTAGGATTTCAGCAACGGTTTCCTGCCGCCTACCGCCGGTATCGCCTTGCCGTTGTTGGCGGCGTCAGCGGCGGCCCGCGCATCGTATGGAACGACGTAGGCAATCTTCGCTTCAATCCCGCGTTCGAAGTCCGTTTTCTCTATCGCCGTTCGCTTGTCATGACTCTCGACCACGACCATGTCGACGGCAACATCCTGCGACACCGTCCTGATCAAACTCTTCAGGCGTACAGCGTCACGCATGCCCGAAAGCGATAAATCGCTGACTAAAAGAATATTCGACATCTGCGCCAACAGAGGGCGTTGGAAAGTCACCATCGAGCGCGGCAGATCCACCATCAGATGGCTAAAATCCGGTTGAATCGACGCGAACAGCATCTCTATTCCATCCGGCGCAACGAAGAGCGAATCGTCTAAGGGTTCCTCGCCGCCCAGCACATAGAGATTTTCGCTCTCATTCACCATGGCGCTGGATATGAACATCGAGTCAATTCGGTCCGGGGCCTCAAGCGCCTCGCGCAGTCCCCGTCCAGGCAATAGATCAAGCGCGAGCGCGCAGGTACCGAATTGCAGATCGAGATCTAGCAGGGCCGTCCGCTGTCCATAATCATGGGCCAACAACCACGCTACGCTCACGGCAACGGTGGTCGCGCCAACGCCGCCGCGGGTGCCGATCACGGCTGTCGACAGCGTTGTGAGTTCCGCGGCCTCTGAGATTTCGTTACGCGGCCGCGCGACGAGCGCGCGGGCCAACTCTTCCTCCAAAATCGGCGAAACCAAATAATCCCGCGCACCCGCATCGGTCAGCGTCCGGTATAACGTGACGTCGTTCACCGGGCCGGTCGCGACAATATGCTTCGCGCCGCTGTCGGTCAGGTGCTGGATATCCGCCGCCGGATCCGGCGAATCCGATATATCGACCAGCAGGACGGCGCACTCCGGCGCTCCCGCCGCCACGGCGGTCGATAATCCGCCGGGCACGACCGACAAATTCGGTGCCACACCGTTATGGGACAGCTTCGTTAACGCCGCCTGGGTCGACTCGTCCTGCGTAAAGGCAACGACATTCCCCGGAACCGTCAGACCGCCACCGGGTTCATACCCAGCCATTGCGGTACCGACGTTTGCGACGGCGGTCATTGTTGACCGCTCAGTGTGTAATCGACACGGTCTTCCTGCACGAGCGGGGTGGTCTCGCCAGTTCGGTAGCGGCGGATCGCCGCGGAAACAGCTTCGCCGTCCGACGGTCCAGGCGCTGTGCCGCGCAGCAGGTCGCGCGGATTGACGACCATCATGCCGAGATTAGCCGTATTTGCGCAACCGATACCGGGCATCGGCGTATTTTCCGAATCCTCGCCCATCGGCTTGCTCCAATCCGGGCAATTGGGCGGCGTCACCACGTAGCGCTCGACTTGGATCCTGACCCGCCCCGGCGCCCCGTCCTCGCCGGTCTGGGTTACCGAGAGATGCTTGTACGCAAGCCGCGCACCCAGCGCGTAGCGCTGATCCGACAGCCCGCCGTCGAGAATGACGGTGTCGCCGGGGCCGACCTGTATTTCGTTCAAGAAAGCGTCCAGTTTCATCCGTTCGACTTTCGACGGATCGCGCGCGCCGTTCTTAAAGGCGACGTCGTGTTCGAACATGACCAGTTCGACCTTATTCTTCTTCGTGAATTGGCTCGGCGGCCGATCGGCCGTCGCCTTGCACCCTGCAATCGCGGCAAGAACAACAAACGCTATGAGAATTCGCATCATGACCTCCCTAATCCAGAACAAAGCCGACAGGACCGACAAGACCCTGCGACCCGTTGCGGCCGAGCATTGTCGGTTTCGGCCCGGTCGGCGTTGAGCGGTGGCTTGCACCGAATAGGATCCGTTCGGAATCGTGCGGCGCGGAAAACCCGTCTGTCGGCGAGGCCAGCTGAGTATTCACCGGGCGCACGACATACGGCGTCACGATAATGACCAGTTCGCTTTCCGCACGCTGAAAACTAGTAGAGCGAAACAAGGGTCCCAGTACGGGAAGTTGGGCCAAACCCGGGAATTCTTCAACCGACTGATTCGTTGTCGCCTGCAGGAGCCCCGCGATCGCGAAACTCTGACCGGTCCCCATTTCGACTGTCGTCTCGACGCGGCGGGTCGTCAGTGCCGGAATTAAGAATCCGGCGACCTGAACCGCACCTGCATCGGACAACTGGCTGACTTCCGGTCGAACCCGCATATTGATCCTACCGTTACCAAGCAGAGTCGGCGTGAAGGCCAAGCTGACGCCGAACTGCTTAAAATCGATCGTGATTACACCTTCGTCCTGATTTACCGGGATGGGAAACTCGCCGCCGGCAAGGAAACTGGCCGTTTCCCCCGACATCGCCGTCAGATTCGGTTCCGCGAGCACGGTAATCAAGCCATCATCGTCCAGCGCGTCTATCAAGGCGTTGATATCGAATGAACCGACACTGCCCGCCGCGGTCAAGCTGTTCGCTGTCGGCTCTTGTGTTAGGAGCGCACCTATCGCTCCGGCAGGATTACCGACAGCCAGGCCGACGGCCAAACTGCCGACGTTTTTCACGGCATCCCAGTTGATACCCAGTTGCTTCGTCAGTTCGCGGCTGACTTCGGCGATACGGACGCGCAGATTGACCTGATTTGGCCCGGTGACGCGGACACGGTTAATGACCGTACCTTTCTCGCCAAGTACTCTCGTTGCAAGCCGCCGCAAATCCTCGGCCTGTTCGGCGCTGGCGACAGCGCCGGTCATGACGACCGTGCCCTCTACCGAGCGTACATCGATCATGTCCTCGGGCAATATCCCTCGGATCATGTCCTTGAGCCGCGTCAGGTTATGGGCGACGACAACCCGTGTATTCAGGATCACCATCTCCCGCTTGTCGACGGCGAACAGCGTCGTCTCGCCCGGGCGGCGGCCGAAAATATAGATCAATGTCGGCGATTTCAGCTGCACATCGGCGATCCCGGGCTCGGCGATGAACACCGTGTCGACCGGTCGGACTAGACGCAACAGCTGCCCTTTATTCGCTTCTAGCGTAACCGGCTCCGGATCCGCATCGACGATCCGCAACCGTGGCAGATCCGTCGTCGCCATCGCCGGAATGGCGAACGTGAAGATAAAAAGCAGCGTCGCGAGAAGCCTTTTCATTATTTTACCCCCTCAAGTAGATTTTTTGGCGCAGATGCCGTGCCTACGGCAGCCGTGGCCGCCGCGGGTTGAATTTTTGCCGTATCGGCTACGGAGTAGCCGCCGGACGGGCTCTTTGCGAACTGGCGCGCGGTACCGCTGCCGCCGCGGAAAACCTTAACTACGAATTTGTCTTTCTTATTTTTCTTTCGCGGAATGAGATAACTCGCTTCCGTATCCCACGTATAGGTCCGCGCCTTGCGGACCAACGTCTTTTGCGCATCTTTCTTGGCCAAACTGCGCAGCGATAGCGACAGCCGACCCATCTCACTGGCCACGGCGATCACTTCTGCTTGCTTCGGCGTAACCTCCAAGGTCGCCGTCTTCGCTACAATCGCTTTACCATTTACGTCGTCCGTCCGCTGGTCGACTGCGAGCACCCGGATATCGCTGAGAACGGTCTCGCTCGCACGGCGAACCGCGCTCCCCTTTCCGCCCTGGTTGATCGAGTGAGTCAGCAGCATGTCGACCTTGTCTCCGGGAAAAACGAAACCGGCAATCCCGGTCGTCGCGTTAATTGGTACGGAGATGGCGCGCGTGCCGGGCAGCAACACTGCGGCAAGAAATCCGCGTTCGCCCGGCCGAACGATTCTTCCAGTCGAAATTGGTTCACCGGGCATGACCTGGGAACGGACAACCGCTCCGACAAAATCCTTGATCGCGACCGTACTCGGCCCCTGTGGCTTCTTCTTTTGCGCTGTCTTTACGGATTTGGCACCGGCTTTCACCGCGTTGGCTTTTTTAACCGCCGGGGGTTTCGGAGATCCTTTGACGAAATAGGATGCCGCCAATCCCTTTTTCGGCCATGCCTGCCAGCGCAAATGCTTGGCTTTGATGAACTGACCCGCCGGCAGTTTCTGTGCCGCGACCAGAACAAAGACCCCGGGTACCTGCTTGGGCACCTTTTGTTTTGCGGTCTGCGTTAGCGCGCCGCGCTGCGTCGCGATCCAATTCTGAGCGAGGTAGAACGTGCCACCGGCAGCGACAACCGCGAAAGCGAGTAGAATGAGTGTTCGGGCGCGCATTATATTCTCCTTAGCCAGTCCAAATGCGTTGCGCGACGGCCAGGCCGCCTGCTGCTATCGCAACGCCGTAGGGGATTTGTTTGTTGCTACTTTGGCCTGCGGCCCATCCGATGACCGGCGCGACGAACCGGCGCAGCGGCATGACCCAGTAGACGGACAACAGACCGCCCGCGATGCTGGTGAAAAACAGGAACGCTGGAATTCCGGCGGGTTCGGCCCAAAGGGCAAGCACCGTCATCAATTTGACGTCGCCACCGCCCATCAATCCAAATTTATAGAATCCAAGACCCGCGGTAAAAATTACCGCGGCACCCAGTAAAGTATACCCAACAGGCCCGGCACCGCTCAACGCCACCCAAATCGGCCACAACCCCAGCAAACTAACCGTAATCGGGTCTGGGATGATGAAACGCCGCAAGTCAAATACAGCAGCGGAAACCAATAATCCCGAATAGGTCAGAATAATGAGGAGTTTTAGCGTTTCGTCTAACGCTAGCACCGCGAAGGCGGATTCTATGTGCGGATCGGCGATCATTCCCGAACGGACCCTGTCTGAAAATCATGAAATTAAATGTCGGAACAAAATTCCGGGGCGGCGTTGCCACCGCCCCGGTATCTCGCCGGCGGATCGAAAAGTGCGATCCGCCGTCAAACGTGAGCCGGGACGATTAGCCGCCCGAGCCGCTGCCGCCGCCGCTGCCGCTGCCGGCAGCAGTTGTCGCTGTTTCAAGCTCGGTCGAGACCGTGCTGAAAATGTTAACCAGCGAATCACCCATCGTACCCAGGGCACCGATCGCGGCAACGGAAACGAGCGCGGCGATCAGGCCATATTCTATTGCCGTCGCACCGGACTCGTCTTTCAGGAACTTTGCTGTGATTTTACGAAGCATTCGTGAAACTCCTTAATAAGCTTTGTGTTTGCTCAGGGACCTGGACTTGAACTTGTTCAGATCGAGGAAAACCAAACTGATCTCACTTCCCCCATTGTTGAGGAAGCGATCACACTAAAGAATAAAATCACCTAACCGTCAATAACTATCGTTTCCAATACATGTATTGTTATTTATTTATTTTGATTAGTTTAATTTTTATTTATCTATATATTAGTTTTTATTTTATGGTTTACTTAAATATAATTTCAGACATAAATCCCTAAAATCCGTCTAAATTCCAGTTCAAATTTTCGTAAAAGTTTGTTTTACTATTTAATATCAATTACTTAGTCTTGACCTGAATACGAATTTACCGTACAAGATAAGCGCAAATCGAAAATACAGATATGTCACATTCAAGTATTCGTGGTGGCGGTGCAGATCGCAGGAGATTACCAGTATGTCAAACGTACTCGTTTCTATTCCCATCGAAGAGAACAGCTTTCAATCGCTTGTCGATACGGCGTCGAACATCCTCAAGGCAGGTCGGCTCGATGAAGCGCAACAAGCCTGCCACGACCTGACCGAGACGCATCCCGATCAACCGAATTCCTGGTTTCTGTACGGCACGACAGTCCTGGAGGCCGGCGATGCAAGGACGGCCATCCCCGCCCTCGAGCGGGCGGTGTCCATGCACCGCGTCAACACGACCTACAAACGGATGCTGGCGCGTGCCTATCGTACGGCGGACCGGAACGACGACGCGGCGGCGGCGCTGGAACAAGCGCTTCGCATCGAACCCGATCATCCCGAAGCGTTGCTGACCCTGGGCCTAATCCGGGTCGCGCAAGGCGCCAGAGATGTTGGCGTCCCGCTTTGCCGGAAAGGCATCAGCTTGGGCCTACAGGCGAAATGGCGCCACGGCTGCGTCAACGTACTCGGCCGGCTGGCGTCTATCGCCACAAACATTCGCCATCTGGGAAGCAAACCGGAGATGCGTGCCGCAGGGACGGCATTGGCACGGGGTAGACTCTGGGAACAATTGGGCGATACGAGCACGGCGCTCGCACATTATCAGCGGGCTGCGGAACTGGATCCGTACCACCTACCAGCCTTGGC
>Ga0315338_1002118_pt1 | contig 20957 bp, 16 predicted proteins | sample ASW8metaG_FD_204518 | JGI IMG/M metagenome (GOLD analysis project Ga0315338, IMG submission 204518) | Ammonia-oxidizing marine archaeal communities from Monterey Bay, California, United States - ASW #8 | ecosystem: Environmental > Aquatic > Marine > Coastal | place: USA: California | collected... | reverse complement strand
AGATCGGATCCGACGACTTCTGTGCGGACATCGACGGCTCCGGCCTCGTCGACGAGGCCGACGTCGCCATCGTCCAGACCACATTCGGCGATGCCTGCTCAGGTGTCACCGACGTGGACCCAGACGCGGCCGAATTCCCCAAAGGACTGACAGTCCGCGCGACACCGAATCCATCGCAAGGAGTCGTTCACTTCTCGCTCTATTCTACAACTGGATCTTCCGAGCTCCGAATCGTCGATTCATCTGGCCGACTCGTTGTCGACCTCGGGTCTCTCTCTTCGAGGCCGGGATGGCAGGACGTCGCATGGGACGGCCGGGACGGCAACGATCGTGAAGTAGCCTCGGGCGTTTACTTCGCCGAAGTACGATCCGAAACGGAGTCGGTCCGAACTTCCGTTCTTCTCCTTCGGTAACTAGCTCTCCCGTTCAGGCGTTCGCAGCTACGGCTTCTCTACTCGTAGCCGCGTATCGCTCAGCCGCGGTGCTGGAGGATTCGGAACTGGGGCGCCCGACCGGTTTTACCGGCTTCCCGCCGGCACGTAGTCACGCTCTTTCGCACCCGTGTAGATCTGCCGCGGCCGACCGATCCGAAGACCCTGCTCATTCATCTCCCGCCAGTGAGCGAGCCAGCCCGGGAGACGACCGATCGCAAAGAGCACCGTGAACATGTTTGTCGGAATTCCAATCGCCCGATAGATGATGCCACTGTAGAAATCGACGTTCGGATAGAGCTTACGCTCGACGAAGTAGTCATCCTCCAGGGCCCGTTGCTCCAGTTGCTTGGCCAGATCGAGGAGCGGATCGTTGATCCCGAGCTTGTTCAGGACGGCATCACACTGCTTTTTGATGATGGTGGCGCGGGGATCGAAGTTTTTGTAGACACGATGACCGAATCCCATGAGGCGGAAATCATCGTCTTTGTCCTTCGCCTTCGCCACGTACTTGTCGAGGTTCCCGCCGTCGTTGTGGATCCGCTCGAGCATCTCCACGACCTTTTGGTTGGCTCCACCGTGAAGTGGACCCCAGAGGGCCGCGATTCCGGCCGCGATCGAGGCATAGAGATTCGCATGGGACGAGCCCACAATCCGAACGGTCGAGGTCGAGCAGTTTTGCTCATGATCGGCATGAAGAATTAGTAAGACATCAAGAGCCCGCGCGATGTCCGGATCGACGTCGTAGGGCTCGGTCGGGAACCCAAACATCATGCGGAGAAAGTTCGATGTGTAGTCCAACGAGTTGTCCGGATGCATCGGTGGAAGTCCGTGCCCCTTACGATAGGCCCGCGCGGCGATCGTCGGTAACTTGGCGATGAGGCGATGACAGGTAAGGTCGATGCTCTCCATACTGCGGTCACTACTGTCGTCGTGGAAAGTCGATAGGCCACACACGACAGAAGAAAGCATGGCCATCGGATGCGCCGAATGTGGGAACGCCTGATAGAAACTGGCCATGTCTTCGTGCAGCAAGGAATGAACGCGAATACTCCCGCGGAAGTCTTCTCTCTCGTCCCGTTTCGGCAGTTCGCCGTACAGCAACAGGTAGGCGACTTCAAGGAACGAGGACTGTTCCGCCAGCTGCTCAATAGGATATCCGCGATAGCGAAGGATACCCTTCTCGCCGTCGAGAAAGGTGATCTCGGACATGCAGGGAGCCGTATTGGCAAAGCCATCGTCGACTGTGACCGCGCCGGTCTGGGCACGCAGCTTTCCGATCCCTAAGCCGACTTCGTCCTCCGTACCGACGTAGACTGGAAGGTCGATGGACTTATCTCCAATGGTGAGTTTTGCGGTATCAGTCATCGTGGGCCTCCTCGGGCGGGAGAATGATTCTGTCCTTCGTCGCCGATCATCCTAGGCCACCATGAGGGTCACCGGCAGGGAACTCGGCATCTCTTCGCGGGCGGTTGTCCGGGGATCAGCGAACGGCCTGGCCATTCCCAGGGCGGGACAACGCCTCGCTTTTCGTAGTGTACGACGCCGACGGAAACCTGTCGACCCGGGCACTCTCAACCGCCCGGATTCGGGCGTAAACTCCAAGGCCTCCCGCCCCGACCGTGAAGACACCGAGAAGGCTTAGCGCATCGCCTTGTACGCGCCAATCAGCGCATTCGTGGAGGAGTCGTGCGACGAGACCGGCCCGTCTCCTTCCAGCTCCGGAAGAATCGCCTTGGCGAGCTGCTTCCCGAGTTCGACTCCCCACTGGTCGAAGCAGTTGATTCGCCAGATCGAGCCCATCACGAAGATCTTGTGTTCGTACAGAGCAACCATGGATCCGAGGACGCTCGGGGTAAGGGCTGGGTAGAGAATGCTGTTCGTTGGCCGGTTCCCGCTGAAAAGTTTGTGCGGGAGGAGCTTCTCCTGCGCCTCTCCGGTGATACCCGCGGCGGTCAGCTCCGGTCGGACTTCCGCTTCGGTCTTGCCCTTCATAAGGGCCTCCGTCTGTGCGAAGAAATTGGACATCAGTTTCTCGTGATGATCCCCAACCGGATTCTGGCTTTGTGCCGCGGCAATGAAGTCACAAGGGATCAACTTGGTCCCCTGGTGAATCAGTTGGTAGAACGCATGCTGACCGTTCGTCCCCGGTTCCCCCCAGATCACCGGGCCGGTCTGGTAGTCAACCGCTCGACCGTCTCGGTCGACGGACTTGCCGTTACTCTCCATGTCCCCCTGTTGGAAGTACGCTGCGAAACGATGGAGGTACTGGTCGTACGGGAGGATGGCGTGGCTCTCGGCACCGAGAAAGTTGTTGTACCAAACCCCGAGTAGTCCAAGTACCATTGGAAGGTTCTGCTCCGCCGGGGTAGTTCGAAAGTGCTCGTCCATCGTGTGCGCACCGGCGAGTAGTTCGACGAAGTTGTCGTGCCCAACGAAGAGCGCAATGGACAGTCCTATCGACGACCAGAGCGAGTAACGCCCGCCCACCCAATCCCAAAAGACGAACATGTTCTCCGGAGCAATTCCGAATTCCTGAACAGCTTGGCGGTTCGTCGAGAGGGCGACAAAGTGCTTCTTGAGATGCTCCTTATCCTTGGCCTGGTCGAGGAACCAGGCCCGGGCCGTGTGCGCGTTCGTCATCGTTTCCTGCGTCGTAAACGTCTTCGAGGCGACAAGAAACAGTGTGGTCTCCGGATCGAGATGGCGCACGGCTTCCTGCATGTGAGTGCCATCGACGTTCGAGACGAAGTGCACAGCCGGGCCGTCTCCAGCGAAGGGGCGCAGGGCTTCGGTCACCATAACCGGGCCCAGATCCGAGCCTCCGATCCCAATGTTTACGACATCGGTGATTCGGCGACCGGTGTACCCGGAGTGTTGACCCGCTCGGACCGCGCTACTGAATTCTTCGATGTGCTCGAGCTCGGCTCGAACGAGCGGCATGACATCCTCTCCGTCAACAAAGATTTGACGGTCAGACTGATTACGGAGTGCCACGTGGAGCACAGAACGGTGTTCCGTGAAGTTAATCCGCTCTCCAGCAAACATCTTGTCTCGGTAGGTCGCGACATTCTCTTGCTCGGCAAGCGTGTGAAGAAGCTGCATCGTCTCTTCGGTGATACGATTCTTCGAGTAGTCGAGGAGGATATCCTCGCAGCGGAGCGAGTACTTGTCGAAGCGACGGGAATCTTTGGCGAAGAGATCCCGCATCTGAACGGATTCCATCGCCGAGCGATGTTCCTCGAGAGCCTTCCAAGCGGGCGAAGTCGTGAGTTGGCCGGACATGTCTCCTCCATGAGATTACTCTTCAGAATCGCGACCGAAAAACACCGGTTCCGGCCGCTGACTCAAACCGCTCTATCCAGAAACGGAGAAGCTGTGACGCTCCGAAGACTGGAGATCGCAATCTCGGGTTGCGAAATCGTCACGTTCTCGACCCGGAAGAGCGGACGAGCCGCTGGAACGAAAGGCCAGGGAATAGCGGCTGCGACAATGAGCAGCACGACGCAGACGTTCAAAAAGACACTCTGATGTCTCTTCGGTCCCGCCTCCTTCTTTCTCGCGACAGCTCTACCGATGTGGGCAAGGACGAGGGCAACTACCATCATGGTGGCATGCTCCACCGCAAAAAATCGAATCTGCGCTACCTCCATGGAGGCAGCTGGGTCCTCCATGAAAGTCCGAATAAGCGGACTGATCGGATAGTAGAGGGCAATGCCGAGCAGTACCTGCACGTCAAGCGTGGTGACGAAGGCGAGATGAAAGTGGCTGTCCGCGTCCGCCCAGTCCTTGGCTCCGCGCCATCCTGTCAAGGTTCTCACCAGAACCAGTATCGCCAAAACGAGGACGACCCATCTGAGCATGGAATGGATTGAAAGAACCGCGACATAGGTATCCATGAGAAATCCTTCTCTCTTTTTCGACAACTCGCTCGCCAGGAGCCGAGTCGGATCACTCCATCTTGCCGACGGAGCCGTAGAACATGGGGTAGAGCCGACCGCGGGTTCGCGGGGCCGCCTCTGTCTCGTGATCGAGAACAGCCACGGCCTGCTGGTAGAGTTGATCCGCTTCTTCGCGAGAGTCGCCCACGCAGGTCACGCCCAGTTTTCCATACTGTGACAAGGCACCAATCATGAAGAAGAGCACGCCCGTCCCGGCGGCATGGCGAAAGTGAATTCCGTGATGGACCAAGATCTCCATAAAATCTTCTGGGAGCAGTCCACGGTAGGCCGGGGAACGGAGGTTGTCCGTCGAGTAGTAGTACTTGGGACGACCGTCCGGTGAATGGAAAAGTCCGGTCACGGGAGAGAGATCACCACCGGTGAGAAATTCGAGGGCCATGAACGGCGGCGTCGTGCCACCCATTCGCAAATTGATTTCGACGGCTGCCGTTTTCCAGGGATCGTCGTCGGAGTCACGGTAGACCAGGAAGTCGATACCGAACCGACTGACGACGCCGTGGCCACTGAGGAGTTCCGCCACCTTGACGGCTTCGCTCTGAATCGCAGTCCGATAGTCATCATCGGCCGGAAAACGACATCCAAGATAGACCTGACCGGTCGAGCCGCCCAGAATCTGATCGTGAGACGAGACCAGGGCAGGGCGTCCGTCTGGATGGATTCGCAGCTGGACACTCGGAGAGTGCACGGTTTTCGCCTCGAGGAACTCTTCGACGATCCCGCCCATCTCGGAGAACTTCCGCATGAAGTTGGTATAGGACTCGGGAGCCGCCCATTGCAAATTCCGTAGCTCGTCAGAAATGGCCCGCTGTTGCGCCTCGGGATCTTCAGGTAGTGGATCCGGGTAGCGGAAGATACCGTTTCCCTCGCCGGAGAATCCTTCGTTGAGTTTGACGACGGCTCGTTTGATCCCTGGTCTCTCCTCGGCGATCTTGACAAGTGCATCGATGACTTCGTCTTCCGTATTCAGATCTTCCATTCCGTACGCACAGTTGATTCCGGCTTGCTTAAAGAGCTTCCGTGAACCGGACTTCGTCCCGAGCCAGAGCAGGTCAGGATCGAGCGCGTTGAGGGGAATCTCCAGGGCAACGGCGAGTTTTCGCTCCAGTTCGGTGGAGTTGTAGACCGTGAGGTAGGCGCGAAAGGGATCGCCAATCCAACGGCGAATTCGGTCGAGAACGCGTGGGCGCTCGAGAATCTTCTGTGAAAGCGGTCGGGGGCTCCCATCGTACATGCAGAGCAGGAAGAGCCGCTGTTGGGCATGGCGAGCGGGAACGCCGACGAGAAGCTGCAGATAGTAATCGATGATGTCGGGATGAATCGGCTGGCTCGTCACATAGATGACTCGGGCCCGTGGATTGCGGAGACGGATCAAGCCGAAGAGAAGTCGCTCTTCATAGAACGTGGCGCCCTGAACCTTGGAAAGCTCTTCCTGATTCACGCTGAGCGACGGCACGATAACCGACGTGTGCTCCCACGTCGGATCCGACTGCATCGCATCCCAAACTTGAGGAAGTTGGTCTCGAAGCGCTCGAAAGCGCTTCAGTTCAGCTGGATCAGGTACGTCGGTCGTTGTGTCGTCCATCATGGCACGAGAGTAGCACGCGAGGGCGGATGATTTCTCCCTTCCGGAGGCCTTTTTGCGCTCCACCTCCGGTCCAGCGCACCTGCCGCCGAACCTGGAGGGAGAAGGCTCCTCGCATCAAGTCAAGAGGATGGCTGCGATTAGGCTGATGCCGCTGAGGCCAAGAATCCAACGCGACTCTCTCTTCTTGTCTGCCGCTCGGCCGAGAACGAGCCCGGCCGCCCCGAGGGCAGCCGAGAGAAAGAAAAGTGTTGTTGCGAACATAGAACTAACACCACCCAAAGAGTTCGCAGATCGCACAGGATATAACGATTCCAGTACAGCCGACACAGACAGGATTGGCAGATCCACCACCAAAAGTGCATTTCATGGCCGCGCAGAGTGCACCCATCATGCAGACCGTTTCTACAACGTCACGCGCAGCCGGTTCGTCGGAGATCAGCTGGGAGAGTCCGGCCGTCACCGGCAAACTTGACCTTTGAATTTCCTGCAGAATGCTCCGAATCGCAAATCCTTCGAACGCGTGAAAGACATCCGACCGAACTGGGTGTGGAAGCCAAGCTTCGAGTCGAGCCTCACCATCAGCGACGGACCGCGGGCTGTCGTAGTTTACTTCCAGGATCAGGTCAGCAGTCACCAGACCGACTGCTGAGACACTCTCGCGCCAAACCCGGTCCCCGATCTGTTCTCTCGCCCACCGGAGCCCGAAACCGGACGGTCCGATTTCCGTTACCTCGAGCCCTGTTCGCCTTTCACCCAGGACCTGATACGACTCCGCCCAGACCACCTCTCCCCCCGGGTTCCGGGAGGTCACTGAAAACAGACCAGCATCGGTGTCGAAAGCGATGCGAACATCTCGGAGTTGTCCGTCAACCGAGGCCTCGAGAACACACCCTTCCGCAGCTGGAGTGAGGGAGTGCATTCCCACTCGAATATCTTCGACGCCGGCCGCAGTCCATGAATGGCCACTGGATGCATCCCAGGAAACCGGCACGGTTTGCACGTCCTCGACTCGCGGGGCACTGGCCGCTTCGATTTCGGCGACTCCGGCTTCGTCCGAGGAGGTGTCAGTGTTTTCGGCTGGATTCGTCGCAGTGCCTGACGAGCACGCGACCCAGGCGAGAGTCGATAGCGCTGTACAAACGAGTAGAAACGTTTTAGATCGCAACATGTGAAGCCTCCCTGCTAATTCCATGAAATGGCGTCGTGTCGACGCTCGATAACCGGAAGCAGCGAGATCCATGCCAGTGCGTGCTTAGGGAAGGCGCCCCGTTCCTTTTGGATTGGACGGGGCGAAGTCTGTTCTCCGCCGAGAGGCACCGGCGGTTCGAAACTCGCTAGAGGTATTTCTGATAGGCCGCGACCGCCAATTCGTCGACCCGTTCGTTTTCCGGATGCCCGGCATGACCACGAACCCATTCGAATTCGACTTCGTGATCATCGCGGGCGTCCTGAAGTTCGAGCCAAAGATCTTTGTTCTTTACGGGCTTCTTGTTCGCAGTTTTCCAACCGTTGCGAATCCAACCCTTCATCCACTCGGTGATTCCTTTGACCACGTAGTTGGAGTCGGTCACGACGAGGATACGACTGCCCTTTTTCTGAACATGGCGAAGCCCTTCGACGATCGCCAACATCTCCATTCGGTTGTTCGTCGTCTCTGCCTCTGAGCCGGTGATCTCTTTCGTCTTACCAGTCGACGGGCTCTTGAGCAGCGCAGCCCAACCACCCGGTCCAGGGTTGCCGGAACAGGCACCGTCTGTGTAGATGACAACATCGAGGTTTTCGTGGCTAGGCAAGGTTCCTCCCGAACGACCGTTGACCAAAAGAGAATCAGTACAAGGGGACAACTCTAGGGTCGTTCGTCGGCGGGAGCAACGGATCAACTTCGCTCGTTATTCGATGAGGGAGGACAAGCCATGAATCCAGACGGCCAGAACTGCGAAAATCCACGCCAGCCAGCGCAATCTTCCGGCTCGGTCGACTCCCCGGGGCAGGAGTTCGACCCCAATCCTCTCGCCGTTGGCCAGCATCCTCGCTTCGCTCCGTGCGGTGCGAAGTCGAATTCCGGAAAGCACGAGAACACCCCAGGAACCTCGCATGGCGAGGGCGACGATCAATGGCACAGTGAAGATGCGGGCTGTCCCAACATTACCGGATACACAGCCCAGGGCAATACAGCCGAGGACAGCGGAGGCCAGAACCCGCTCCTGACCGCCGCGACGGCGCAAGAGGATGACCCAGGCAAGAGCAAGCGAGAGTGCCACGCCCCAGACCATCGCCTGTGCGATTTGGTAGAACGCCCCGGCATAGGGAAACCGCTCCAAGGTAGTAACATCGTTGCGCCCCGAAAATCCAAAGAAGGACTCGGCGCGGTCTGACCAGATCTTCAGGGCCTTGACCGGATAGGTCGCCACGAAGCCCATCCACTCTCCCAGGGCGATCGCGTTCTCGGTGAGGGGTGAGTTATCGGGCTGTTCGACGAGCCTTCCAGGGACTCGGTATTCGATCTCATTCAGCCCCGGAATTGTGGCCGCACGGAGACGGAGCGCCCAGGTGCTGTCGACAAGGACGGCTCTCCCGTGGAGGTCCGAGTTGCGGTTCGACCAGGCTCCGGCGATGGCGAAAAGACAGAAAAGAACGAGGGCGAGGTGGCCGACCCGGATGCCGAATAATCTCCCGGGCGAATCTGGCTTGGTCGGAGCGACCTGGAGGGAACCCGATGGGTGTCCCCCTGGGCCGGTTTCAGTCTGAAACGGACCGAAAGTTCCCGTCATTCGATCCTCGAAGTGAGCGCGGACGAGCAACGCGCATCCAATCGGGAGGATCGCGCCAAGACCACCGAGAAGAACCAACCCAAAGACCAACCCGGCGCCGAGACTCTCGCCGTAGTGAGGAAATGGTTTGCCTCGCGTCCAGAGGACGATTCCGACCAGGAAGAGATATGAGATCAAGGTCTCCGGTGACAGGTGTCGGGCCTGGGCGAGAGATTGGGGGAAGAGGGCGAGCAGGAGCCCGGCCATCCACGCATAGCGGCGATTCAGACCAAGGTAGCGCACGAGGAGAGCTCCGGCCGAACAGGCCAGGGCCCCGAGCAAAGCATGGGAAAAGAGCACCACCTCATGGCTGTACCCGATCATCTTGTAGAAACACGACAGGTAGAACGGATAGAGCGGCGGCAGGATGGAAGATGGACCAAAGCCTTGGCCAACGGCAATTCTGAGGCCCAGATGATCAAAGAGAATCGCCGGACCGAGATACACGTCGGCGGGGTGGGCCAACACCAGAACCCGCGTTGTCAGAGCCACCAAAAAGACCCCGACAAGGAATATCTCGGCCGTCCAAATCCGACGGCCGGACCTGTCCCCAGCCCGCTGCCCAGAATCTGGGTCAGCGTTGCGAGCAAGCTCCGGCTCCTGGACCGGCCGCTTCTGAGTTGAGCTTGCGGATAAGGCAGAAGACATAGAGTACTTATCGGCCGAACCGACCGTTGCCCACTGGGGATTGTCAACAGACCACCGCGGGTAGGGCAAAACGTCGCACGCCCCTGCGCTTCTGACGATGTGGGTAACCGTTGTGGAAAGAGTGGGAAAAACCTGAAGAGATCTAATAACTCATTGTTTCACTTCGAGTTACACCAAATCAAAACGATGGGTATCTACCCCAAAACCCCTGTGGATAACTTGTCCACGAACTGTGGATAGTCTCGGGAAAACTCCAACTTCTACTCAGAGTTTTCCACGTTATCCACAACGTTGTAGGCGAAGAATCCCCAGAGATGTGGACATTGGCTGAACTACTGCCGGCGAGTAGAGATACTTGGTCTGATGCTCGTCAGCTTCTGCTCCAAAGCTCAGAGTCGGATGACTTCGCCTTCATCAGCCATCCCAAACCCAGCTTCACGAACGACGCGAGCCTCAGGGGAGTCCGCAGCCAGCACCGGGTTGGAATGATTGAAATGGATGAAGCGCACCTTTGCTTTCTCTGTTTCGGGGATCGAACGCAGTCGCTCCATCGTCACGCAGATCGGCGGGTGTGGAATCTCGGATCGTTGTCGTCCGGGTAGTTCGGCGTCGCTGTAAAAAGTCGCATCGAGGTATGCGACATCTACGTCGGCGAGAACATCTGGCAAGTCGCGATCCCAGTCCTCCCAACGATCAATGTCCGGGAGAAACAGAACCGACTGGTGTGGGCCCTGAATCCGGAATGCGACCGTTTCCGAAAACTCGCCGCGGTGGGGCACGGTCAGCGGAGTGACGCTCAGACCGCTCCCGAGTGAAACAGATTGGTCGGCGACGAGGTCGCGGAGCTCGATGTTCTGCAACTCGATTAACTGGCGCCAGGGTCCGTTCTGCTCCAGGAACGAACGCATCTTTGGCATCACGTAGGTCGGAACCTGACGCGTACCAAGCGATTCCCGACCGAGATGGACGAGCCCAAGGTAGTGCCCGAGGTGGGCATGGGTGAGAAAGATCCCGGAGAATAGAGGACGACGCTGCGGGAGGAGTCGGTCGATCTCATCGAGCTGAGAGGGGAAGTCGGGCGTGGCCTCGAAAAGCCACCGCTGCCCGGATTTCGCATCGAGGATGGCCAGACAGGCTGCCCGGCGCCGCAGCTTTGGATCTGATCGCGGTCTCTCACAGCAGGGCTTGAGACAGCCCGGGTGAGGATAGCCTGCGTCCTGGGCAGTGCCGAGAACGTGAAGGGTGACGGACTCTGGATCGCTTACCACGGTCTGACCTACTTTCGGACTCTCGAACCGACAATCGTTCGGTGATCGGCCTCGGAAGCCACGGCCGAACCGAAACGAAACGACATCGCTTTGTTCTGAGCGACAGTTGTCGAGTAGGATACACTTTCGACTTTGCTTCCACTCATCCAAGAGCACAGGAGATCCGAGTATGTCAGACGAACAACCTCAGCCGGAAGCTGCTGAGCCCGCGCCCGTCGCCAAGCCTGCGCCTGCGGCCGAATCCGCGCCTGCGGCCGAATCCGCGCCTGGGGCCGAATCCGCGCCTGCGGCCGAATCCACGCCTGCGGCCGAGTCCGCGCCTGCGGCCGAGCCTGCGCCTGCGGCCGAGTCCACACCTGCGCCTGCGGCTGCCGCCACGCCCGCTGCCGAGGCTAAGGAGGCGACTTCGACGAAGTTGATTCAGGAAGAAGAAGAAAAGGAGCGCAAAGAAGCGCAGTCCCGAGCCGATTTCGGCGCGATGCTCAATCAGTTCGGCGGCGATGCTGCCGCGGTCGATCCCGAAGCCGGTGCGAAAGTAAAAGGTCGGTTTATCCAGATCGGCGAGGAGACCGCATTCGTAGATTTCGGAGGACGGAGTGAAGGCTCGATCGAAACCCAAGCGCTGAAAAATGCTGACGGTGAAGTGCCTTACAAAGTGGGCGACGAAATCGAACTGTTCGTCGTATCGACCGAAGATCAAATCACTCTGGGGACTTCATACACGCTGCAGTCGGACGCCGCGCTCGGCCAATTGATCGACGCGAAGGCGAAGGGAATCCCGGTCTCCGGCAAAGTAACAGCACTCAACTCCGGCGGCATCGCCGTCGCCGTCGGATCGCTGAGCGGTTTTTGCCCCTTCTCGCAGATCGAACTGAATTTCTGCCAGGAGCCTTCTGAGTATCTCGGCAAGACCCTCGAGTTTCTCGTCCAGGAAGTAGCTGACAAGGGGCGAAACATCGTTCTTTCTCGCAAGGCTCTGCTCCGACGCGAACAGAAGGGAAAGGCGGAGGAGTTACTCAAGACTCTTGCCACCGGCCAAATGCTCGACGGCACCGTTAGCCGTATTCAGCCGTTCGGGGCGTTCGTTGATATCGGAGGCATTGATGGTCTCGTGCACGTCTCGGAGATCTCTCACGCCCGGATCAATCATCCCAACGATTTGCTCAAAGAAGGGCAGTCGGTCCGGGTGAAGGTGCTTTCGATCGAAGATCCTGAAAAGAAGAAGCGTCGGATCAGTCTCTCGATCAAGGCTGGCGAAGCAGATCCATGGGACGAGATCAAAGAGCAGTACTGGGAAGGCAAGAAGACCGCGGGAACCGTCGTGCGAATGCAACCATTTGGCGCCTTCGTCGAGCTGACTCCGGGTATCGATGGCCTCGTCCACGTATCGGAGATTGCGCGCCGTCAGGTGCGTGATCCAAAGGACGTCCTCGAAGTCGGTCAGCGAGTCGATGTCGCCGTTCTCAAGGTCGACCCGGAGAAGAAGCGAATCAGCCTCTCGATCAAGGAACTTCTCCCCGCCGAGGAGGGAAGTAGCGATCAGTCGGGTGGCGAACGCGCACCCCGCGCTCGCCGCGAGGCGCCTCCAGCCCAGCTCCCAAAGGTGGGAACGATCGCCGATGGTGTCGTTCGCAACATCAAGGATTTCGGTCTTTTCGTTGATCTGCCGAGCTACGGTCATCGGGTTTCCGGTCTCGTTCCGCGGAGCGAAACGGGTCAGCCGCACGGATCGGATCTGAGCAAGAGCTTCGGAGTCGGCGACGCCGTCAAAGTGGTCGTGATAAACATCGGTGACGACAAGAAGATCCGGCTGAGCATGACGGCTGTTCAAGAGCACGAAGATCGCAAGAGCTTCGACTCATTCAAGCAGTCGTCAGGTAACAAACCTTCGAGTACATCAATGGCCGACGCTTTCAAGCGGGCCATGGAGAATTCCGAATAGTAGACGCCTCCGCGGCCCGCTCGGATCGGGCGGGCCGCTTTTCCACCGCGCATCGTTTCAGAAACTCCACTAGACTACGCTCGGACCCTCGATCCAAAGGACCAGCCCTTGCGTAGCTGTACTCGTTCGTTTTGCACGGTCGCCCTGTGCTGGACCCTGACTTTCGTCGGGTTCGGATGCAGCCCGGTCCCCTTCGATACTCTGTCTGATCTGCAACGACTCTACGATTTGCCCCCTCTTCCAACCGAAATGGATTTTCCCGACGCGGAAGCGATCGTCCTCGTATCGACCACCGACACGGAACTCTATTTTCATGGAGACGTCGGCGAATCGACCGTGGGGAACCTCGAAGGCCTACGGACCGATCAGGTCACCCATCGTGTCGTTCGTGTCCTGAAGAACATCGAAGCACGTTCTGTCGTCGAGATTCATACCTTCCCTGGAGATCGGCTCGTCTCGATCGAGGCGCAGGTTATCGACCCGGCCGGAAAACCAACCGTTCTCACACGAAACGAAATCGATATTCGGCGAACGGGGCGGGGGGCTCCCCAGCCAGGGCCAAACGGAGCGGCTCTTTCCTCGGAAACCAAAGAGAAGAATCAGAGAGCCGAGCGCAATACTCTGCGCTTTCGCTTTCCCGGCGTGAAAGCGGGATCGATCCTGGAGTATCGCTACAGAATCCGGCGTGACTCGCCCTTCCTCTACGACTCCTGGTCTGTCCAGGAGTATGATCCGATCATCTACACCCACTATCGGCTGACGGTCCCACGCGAACTCTACGGCGCTGACGGCCAGGAGTGGGAGTGGCGCTTCCGGCGTTACCGTTGTGCTCGTATCGAAGCCCCCCGCATCTACGAGTCTCTCAATCACGAACTCGGCTTGACCACGGAGTATCTCTGGACCCATCGGGACATCGGACCGTTGAAGACGGAACCCCAGATGCCTCCACATCCGGAGTACTTCAAGTTCGTCCGCTTTGCTCACCTCGGCTGGACGACGTGGGACGCTGTCACGAGTTGGTACCACGAGGGGTTTCTCGCCAGTGTCCTTGTTCCCTTCGATGTCGTGACGACAGAAGCCCGGGAGTTGACGCGAGGGGTGCCTGATCCGAGAGAGAAAGTCAAAACGCTGAGCCAGTTCGTCCAATCCCTCGAGCCGATCGAGCTGATGCTCGGAGAAGGAACCCTTGATCCGGTCCGGCCCGATATCACGCTCGAATCAGGCCGCGGTGATGTCAAAGACAAAGCGATCTTACTCGCGGCAATGCTCCGCTCGCTCGGGATTGACGCCAACCCGGCCCTGGTTGTGACGACCGATCGCGGTCCCCTCGACCGAAATTTTCCGAATTGGAACTTCAATCACATGCTCGTGGTGGTCAACGCCAACTCTGATCCGATTTGGATCGATCCGATGGATCGCCTGCGTCCGTTCGGTGATCTTCCCTGGAATTGTGAAGGCGTGGAGGCCGTCGTCATTGGTCCACTCGGCGACGCTACGGTCTTGAAAACGCCAGAGAGCCGTTCGAGTGACAATCAGACCATCTACGATGCTCGAGCTGTCATCCGCGCTGATTCCACAGCACACGTAACTGTGCATATCGAGTTCTCCGGTGAATCTGCGGCCAATGCCACGAGCCTCGTTACGGCCCTCGGGAACAAGGGTCTTGCCGAAGCACTGGTATCGAAAGAGCTCGCGGACGTGGAGATCCGCAGCAGTGTTCCGCAGTCGAGGCGAGGTCGCCTCAATCTGGATTTTGACTTCACCACGCCGACCCTCCTGAAGACCGGCGACGTGCTCACGCAACTCCGCGCTACTCCAATTCCGTTTGCGACGGGGATCGAACTGATGGGCGAGGAGTCCCGCAAGTATCCTCTGGAGTGCAAGTTTGCTTCGACCTCACTGCAGACTTGGACGGTGGACTTCTCAGAGTCTCCGTTTCGAGTCGCTGCCGTGCCGGCCCCGATCGAACTGGAGAATCGTGTTATTCGCTACGAGAGCAAATTCTCCAGCCCGACCCCCGAATGGGTCGAAGCGAATCAACTTCTGGAGATTCGGAAGAGACGGGTTCTTCAACGGAACTACGATGAGGCTCGGGTCATTGCGGCGGACATGAAAGAGGGTGGGGGAAAGGGCGTGCTGCTGCAGGTGGCTCGCTAGACTCGGCTCCTCAAGGTAAATCCGAGGCCACGTGAGCTTGCGCCAAGCAGACACAGAAGAAAAGGGAGCCACACGATCGGCTCCCTTCCTATATTCACTTCCGCCAAAACTACCGCCAATGCCGACTAGCGAAACGTGCTCTTTATCTTACCCCAGCTACTGTCCTTGGTCGGAATCGGCCCACAAGGGTTGGGATCACAACTCAAATCGTCCCCCAGATACTCTCCTCCAGCGTCCTTGCACTCTGCCGCCGTGCGGATGACGCACTCGATACCGAAGCAACACGCACCGATGGCCGGGCACGAACATGGATTGGGATCGCAAACTGTGCCGTCGCCTTCGTAGTTGCCTCCACGGTCGTAGCACACGACCTCATCGACAACGACGCAGATACAGTCGTCTGGTAGACAGCACGCTCCAAACTCTTCTATGACCGCGCACGGTGCGGACCCCGGGTTGTCGTTGAAGCCCAAGCTTCCCAGTGCAACGATGGGATCTATGTTTGCCGGCACCGCGTCATCGGCAAAGACACTTCCCTGGGTCGGGTGGGGTGTGAGGTCAAACGAAAGGTCCGTCGCATAGTAGTGATATCCAGCAAAAGCGTAGACCGGAATGAGGTGATCCAACTCGGGAGCCGTCCAGGTTACCGCCGTTCCACTCAGAGGGCTGGGCCAGTCGTCCGTCGACAGTTCGAAATCACCACAGGACTCTATTGCGCTGATGAACGTCTGATTCGCGTCGTAATCTACTCCGAACACGACGCCAGAAACGCGGGGATTGGCCGGAGTGTCAAAAACGGCAAGTACGATCCAAACCCCGGGAACGCTTGACTGGGCCGTATTGGAATCGACTCCTTCGCAGGAAGCGAGCGGAGCGTTATCCCGATAGCCGGCACACATTCCACCGTCATCCGCGCAATACACCACTTCTGTAGCATGAACGAGCAGGGTTCCGGAGGCATTCGGACCCGCCGAAGCAATCGAGACGGCCCCCACAGAAATCGTCAAGATCAAGAGTGCCAGGTAAGAAAGTCGCTGTCGCATGGGAGAGACTCCTCTTTGGGGCCGGTCGTAGTCATCAAGACAGAGGGGGGGAGTCTTGGCTTAGCTAGTGCCAGTTTAGCAAAAGTATTTCTTCAATCAAGGGCGATCGATCGATCCGGACCAAGACGGGCCGGCCGGATGCGCCCTTGCTCCGACTACCTCGAGGTGTGTTTTGCAACCTCGCCCGGCGGGTAACTAGGATTGTCCGTCGACTGAGCCCGGGTTCTCGTTTACCGGCTCCGGATTCGCCGTGTTCGGCTTAGCGCCCCCGGGGGACGTTGTATCCGTTGCGTTCGACGGTGGGGTCGTTTGTGCCGCGCTCGCCTGAGCCGCTCGTTCGAATCCATCCCGGCGTACGAAACGAGAACCGTCACATTGGAAGGCGCGGAACCGTTTGTTTTTTCCGATCGAACGAACCGTCGCAAAGATCGAGCGGAGCACTGGGCTGTAATCGACACCGTGCGTGCCCACGACGAAGAGTTTCCCGCCAGGACGCAAGACCTTGGCCGCAGGACGGAAATGTCTCGCCGCCTCTTCCATGTTGAGTGCGGTAGCGGCGTGAAAAGGAGGGTTTGTCACGATCCAGTCGGCCGACTCCGGCTCGAACGACTCCACCCCGTCGGCAATCTCGAGTGACTCCGCCTCGACGTTGTGCTCGTCGAAGTTTCGTTCGGCCGATGCCAGGGCAAGAAATGAATCTTCCACCCCATGAACCTTCAGACTTGGTTCCCGGAGCTTGAGCAGCAGCATGAGGATCCCGTTCCCGCATCCCAGATCGATGATCGTCGCTTCCTTGGGCAATTCCTCGGGAAGTGATTCGAGGAGGAGACGGGTCCCAACATCCATGCGATCCTGCGAGAAAACACCCGGAAAGGACTCCAGGACAGCCGGCTCGGCCAGGCCGAGATCGACCGAATAGGACACAGAGGAGACCAGTTTTTCGTTCATCTCGAATTCACGTGGCTCGACGAAGAAGAGAATGGACTTCTTGTGGACCCGGCTCGTGGTGGTCGTCCCCCAGTGCTCTTCGAGGATCTTCCGCGTGTTCGGAGAAAGATGCTTAGTCATCCCGGACACGATCACTTTAGTGTCAGCGGTCAGACGCGTACGAACCCAGCCGATCTCATACTTCATCCTCTGGACGGACTTGGAAATCTTCATCACGACCAGCGAGATGGGGTCGGAGATCTCATCGGGAGACTGGGCCAGGTCGACGAAGGTAACGACGCTGGGATCGACTCCATTGTTTTCCAGGTTGATCCGAGCGGCCGATTGGGCGAGGGCGGAATCGGTAACATGGATGGGGCGACGCCCAGCCAGGGCCAGTGCGACCGTGAGCAGTCCGAATGAATCCCCCAGGACGAGAGGTCGGCCCTCGCCAGGCTCGACCGCCGGCGGGGCAGGACTGGTTCGTACTTCCGCAGTCTCGGCAGCAGAGGCCGCGGGCTCGTCCGCAAGCTCGTCCGCTGGCTCATCTGACGCTCCACCTGGGACTTCGCCCAAGTACCCAGCCAGGGTCCGGAGGACATATTCATCCGCCGCACTCCAGGGAAGCAACCCGGCACCCGTCTGGGGAACCCGCTCGATGCGGACAGTTTGTCCGCCGGGCAGTGCAATTTCGCGGGACGTTGGGGTCATCGTTTCTCCAAAAGAAGGGTCGGGATGTGCCGTGACCTCCTGGTCGCGACTGAAGCTGGTATTCTAGCGCGAACGATACGTTACGTTTGCTACCAATTTTGAGGGAGTCAACACCTGTCGATTCTGGGCCTCGAAGCTACCAACCTGCTCTGGGTTGCCCTGTGGATTCTCATCGGCGCCGGATTCGTCTTCCTCGTCCGAGCGGGCTTCGATTACATCCGTGGATCCTGGGTTACTGCGCTCTATTTCGCTGCCGGAACCTTCGTCGCGGGTCGCCTCTTCTGGTCCGTCCTCGAACCGCGGGTCCGTTGCCTTCGCCTCGAACATGCCTTCTGGGGAGCAGGCGTGATCGCGCTCTATCTCCTCGTTCACCGCTGGCTTCGTCATACCCGGGTCGTACCAGAGAACGTCATCGAGCGCTATTCCCACATCTATTGGCTTCGTCTCGACGACCGCTACATCTTTTCGAAGGTCTTCGAGATTCTCTTTCAGCAGACCATGGTGGTTACTCTGGCGCTTTTCCTGTCCCGGGAAGGTTTTCAGGGTGTCGAGCTCACGCTGGTCTTCATGTTCTTGTTCGCCGCGGTCCACGTGCCCATCGTCAAACTCGTCGGGCCCTACTTCGGTCGATACTATCTACTCTCATCGTTGGGAGCCGCCGTCCTCTTCCCCTTTGTGATTCTGCGGACGGAGGACGGTCATGCGGTGAGCTACATCATCCACGTGAGCTACTATGTTGCCTCGACGATTTTCTTCGCGAGTCGCTGGTATCCACGGCGGCGGCCCCGCTAGAGCACACTGGTGGAGGACGCTGTAGGGTCTTCCTGTTGTCTACGCAGGAGAAAAAGCGTGATGTCGTCGTCGACATTGGTGTGGCCTACGAACTCGTAGAGGTCGGTGAGAACACCCTCCCCGCTTTCGTCGATCGGAAGAGTGAATCGTGTCTGGAGTGACTGGATCATCCGTTCCTCGTCGTAGAACTCGCCATCGCGGGAGGCCTCGGGAATCCCGTCAGTATAGATACAGAGAACGGAGTCCCGCGGGAGCATCATGCTGTCGACGCCATACTCGACGCCCGGCATCATCCCGCAGGGGACGCCGGTTGCATCAAGAGTCTCCGGAATTCCGTCCTCCAAAATCAGATAGGCCGGATTGTGTCCACAGTTGACGTAGGAGAGTTTACCGGTCGCGGTTTCGAGTCGGCCGATGAAGAGCGTGACAAACTGGGACATCTCCGTCGAACGATGGACCTGGTCGTTGAGCCGAGAGGCGATCTCCCCCAACTCGAGGTCCTGATGGTAGAGAATTCGTAAGGACGCGATTATGTTCGACGTGAGCATAGCGGCGCCGAGCCCTTTTCCGCTCACATCACCCACGATCAGAATGAGGTCCCCGTTCGGGAGAGACTCCACGTCGTAAAGGTCTCCAGCCGTTTCGAAGCAGGGTGTCTGATGAGCGTAGATCGCGTAATCCTTCACCGCGGGAAGAGTCGTGGGAAGAAGCGCTTTTTGAATTCGCGAAGCCGTTTCCATCTCTTCGACGAGACGCTCCTTCTCCCGCTGCTCGGAAAGGAGTTTCGTCTGCGTAATCTTGATCGCAACGAAATTCGCGAGAAGTGCAAAACCCTGGAGTTGCTTTTCATCGTATTGCACGAGGGGATCGTTGTTGTCCGCGTAGATCAGACCCGTCACCTGCTCGTCGTCGACGAGCGGTGCAATGAGGGCGGAGCGAACATCGAAAGCGACAATACTCTGTTGCAACTTGTAGCGCTCGTCGGACTGGGCATCGCTAACGAGCAGGGCTGACCGGTCCTCCAGAACTGTGTTCAACATCGATTGGCTGAGGATGAGTTCTTCGTCATCGGATTCTCGGTTTGGTCTTCCCGCTTCGAACTCCAGGTCGCCGCTTTCGTTCTGCAACATGAGGAGGATCCGACGGGCCGGTACGAATCTTTCGATCAAATCGAGGATCGCTTCAAAGACCTCATTGAGCGGCCGCGGCTGGACGAGGAGAGGGGCAGCTTCGGACATCGTTTGAAAGAGTACGCTGACCTGGTCTGTCCCTCCCGATTGAGTGAGATCATCCCAGGAGAGACGAGTCTGCGAAAGAGACGCGTCTTCCTGACTCATCTTTGGGATGACCTTGACCGGGTCGAGAGGTGCGCCGGCTTCGAGCACCGCCAGTTCAATTCCTCCAAAGCGAATCTGATCACCCGGACCAAAGGCGACCGACTCCATCACCTTGATCTCGTTGACGAAGGTCCCGTTGCGACTACCGCCGTCTTCGACGACAAATCCTCCGGAAGAGAAGATGAGCCGGGCGTGATCTCTCGAAACCGACCGGTGAACGAGGTGGATTTCATTGTGGGATCCGCGCCCCACGCCGTACTCCTGATTTTCCAGCGTCTTGCGGAAGTACTTTCCGCCAACCATGCCTTCTAGGATCATGCCGCCCCCAAAGTGCCAACCATCATGTGAGGCGTAAGCTTCTCATAGGAAGCCTGCGGTGGGCGAGAGAAGACGATCAATCGTCTCCAAACCGACGATCTCGGGGCACGTAAGCCTTGACGGGCCAGCACTCCGACCGATATGGATCCTCTTTCGACAAATCGAAGAATCTACGCCCCCCCAGAACGAAAGGCCTGCCCATGTTTCGTAGCCCCACAAACCGGCTTGGTGTTGTTGCGACAGCTGTTCTCACTCTGGGCTCGGTCTTCCTCCTTTCCTGTGGAGATGACGACAATGACTCCGGGACCAATCCACCCGTCGAGACGGAGCACGTGGACTTTCCGCTCGCGGTCGGGCACGTCTGGAACTTTGACCGCCAGTCCACAAAAGGGCTTATCGCGCAGGTGCCCTATTCAATGGAGATCACGGGTACCCGAAACATCGACGGACAGAGTTACTTCACTCTCGTCGACGTCGATGATGACTCTCCGACCGAGACCTACGTCCGTCAGTCAGGGCATACGATTTGGGTTATCCCGGAGGAATTCCTGGACGGCGTGGTCGAAGAAGGCGATCTGGTTACCGCTTTTGTCCAGGAGCAGAGCCAGGGCTCGTTTCCCTGGAAGTACGTAGACACCGACTCGCCCGTCAACGTTCCTTGGACGATTCTCAATGCTTCCGGCGACATCGAGGTACAGGGCTCGACCGCAAAGGTCACGCTCACCATCACTGGCACGCATCTTGGGGCTCAGGAGACCACCGTCCCAGCCGGAACGTTCACAACGACTCGCAGTCGGATCGAGCAAAATGTACAAGTCTCGTTCCTTGGGCAGACGTTTTCGATCGACAGTACCCAGATGCTGGAAATCGCCGACGGGGTCGGGCTCGTTCGGATTTTCGAAACCGAGAACGACGAGACTGAGGAGCTTATCGAAACCGAGGATTCTGTCCTGACGTCTTATACACTCGCGCCCTAGGAAAACGGACACGATCGAAGGCACCGTGGAAACATCTTTCGAACAACGA
>Ga0315338_1002117_pt1 | contig 20969 bp, 18 predicted proteins | sample ASW8metaG_FD_204518 | JGI IMG/M metagenome (GOLD analysis project Ga0315338, IMG submission 204518) | Ammonia-oxidizing marine archaeal communities from Monterey Bay, California, United States - ASW #8 | ecosystem: Environmental > Aquatic > Marine > Coastal | place: USA: California | collected... | reverse complement strand
GTGAGTCAGAAGCAAGAGGGCCTCGTGAAGGCCTCTCCGAGTCAATCGACCCGTGAGCTCGCGGCGACGCAGCAGCGGATCGCTCAGGCGGCGCAGGGAACACTCGATCGGCTCAACGAGCTCGGCCAACGTTCGCAGTTGCTTTCTCCGGACCTGACCCGAGCGATGAACGGGGCGGTTTCGAACTTGCGAGGTTCGACCAAGTCGTACGAGCGAGGGAACCGACAGAATGCCGTGACTCGCGGAAAGGCTTCGACGAATACGCTCAATGAAACGGTTGTCGAACTGCTCGAAGCGAATAACCAGATGTGCCAACAGCCATCAGGCGGAATGTGCAGCAATCCCATGGGCAAGATGCGAGGTCTCTCGGCGGCCCAGGAACAGCTCAATCAGGATGCAAAGGGTAAGCACGGCCAGAGCAACGGGCAGCAGGGCCAGAGCTCACGGCTCAAACCAGGTGGCGGGCAGCAACAACTCGCTGAGATGGCTGCGCGCCAGGAGATGATTCGGCGCGGGCTCTCGGAACTGGAGTCCTCTCTCGGCGGCCGCAACGACATTCTCGGTCGGCTTGACGATCTCGCCGAAGAAATGGGTGAGGTGGCCGAAGAGATGCGACAGAAGGGCGAGGTCGACGAGCGGATTCTCGAACGTCAACAGAAGATCCTCTCGCGAATGCTCACGGCTCAGAAGTCCATCCGCCGCGAGGACGAAAAGGACCAACGGACGGCCAAGACCGGTGCAAACCCGACCGATCGCGAATCGCCGCCCCCTATAGCCGAAGAACTGACGCGACAGGAGTTGCTCAAGCGGGGAATTCTGCGCGGAAGCCAGGATCCCGTCCCCGATGAGTACCGCAGTCTCGTCGAAGACTACTTCCAATCGCTGGCGGAGAACCCTTGATGTACGGCTCGAAAAGGTCTCGAAGTGCTCGTCCCCGTTCCCGAAATTGGATTCTCCTGAGTGCTTTCCTCGGGGCTGCCGTTCTGGGTGCTCTGCTCCTGCCGGAAGCGAAAGCGGAGTCCAAGCTCGAGGCGAAGACGAAACTCGAACAGGCGCAACGGGACATGAAAGTGGCCGAGCGAATGATCCGGACGGGTCAAATTGACGACGGGATGGAGAAGATGCGCTCCCTCGTGGAGTCCTTTCCGAAGGTGCCGCGATTTCTCCAACAGTACTCCAGTCAACTCCGTCGTCAGGATCGCCTCGATGAGGCCATTGCGCTCTACGAAGAGCGGATCAAGGAGAAGGACGTAGAGACGTTTCTCATGCAGGAACTGGAGGGGATGTATCGCGAGTCGAGTCGGTTGGAAGACGCTTTCGATCTCTGTCTCGTCTACGAAGCGAGATCGAATCAGCGCGGGCACTGGGTGGTCAAAGAGATCGAGTCGATTCTGCGCACCCGGGAACTGGGTGTCGAGAGCGTCAAGAAAATCGAGAAGGTCCTGGAAAAACGCCCGGCCAACAGCCGCCTCCACCGAGTCCGGCTCACGGCTCTCTACTTCGCAGGGGAAGGGGAGCAGGCTCTTGTTGAAGCCGAGAAACTCGACCAGAAACGAAAAGCTGACGGGGGAGAGCTCTTTGCATACGCCATGATGATCGAGCAGCACGGCGGGCTAGAGGACGCGGTTGCCGCTTTGGAATTGCTTGTGGCGAGTGCTCCGGGAGAGCCACTTCGCGAACAGGTCTTTTTGAAGCGAGCAAAGCTCCTTCGCAAACTTCGCCGGCTCGACGAAACCCTGCTGGCCTACGATGAATTCCTCGTCGCCTATCCGAACGCGAAGTCGGCCCTTTCGGTCCTGCGGACGCGCGCCAGCATTCTCGACAAGGAACAAGGTCGAACGAAAGAGGCACTGAGCGCGTACGAACGGGTCCTCGCTGCGGTGACCCCGATCAAAGGGCCGGAAGACATCAAGATTGCGAACCAGACGCAGTTGGCCATGGCGAATTGCCATCTTCTCCTCGGAAGTCCGGAGAAGGCGGGCGAGCTCTATCAAACAATGGCCGATGAGGCGACCGATCCATCTGTCCGGGTCGAGGCCATCTTTCAAGTCGCCGAGATGCTCTATTTTCAAGGCATGACCGACGACGCCGAAACCAAGTACTACGAGATCGTCGACAATTTCCCGACCTCTACCTGGGTTAATGACGCGCTTGATCGAATTCTTCTCATCGGTGAGAACAGCGATATGGACGGGATTCCTCTCGCCGCCCTCGCCCAGGCGGAATTCCAGCAGAAGATGGGACGGATTCAAAAGGGGCTCGCTCTCCTCGCCGAGGCGGAAGAGAGCTTTCCCCAGAGCGAGGCGGTCGACAACTTGATGTTCAGTGAAATCGACCTGCGTCTTACCGTCGGGGAGATAGACGAGGCGGCTGTCACAGCCGATTCACTGGCCGCTCGCTATCCGGAGTCGGTCCTCGCCCCTCGGGGCCTCAAGAGGATCGCGGACTACTACGCGGAATCGACGGGTGGGAAACCGATGGCCAAGAAGATCTACACCGATATCCTCCTGAGATTTCCCGATGCCCTCGAGATACCGGAGGTGCGGTCACAGCTGCAGAGTCTGGAGGGTCGAGGGAGCGATAGTTCTGCTCTCTGGTCCGCCGACATGAAAGGATTGGGATGAGATCGATTTTCGCGATTTGGCTTATTGTCGTCATCGCCTGTTTTCTTTCGGCCGCTCCGGCCCTTGCGAAAATCCTCATTCCGATGGACCTCGAACAGTCTGATCATCTCCGGGCCTATGGCGTGGCCTTCCATGCGCTCGAACGCAGTGAGAACGTGGAGTGGCTTCTCAACTATCGGGGCGGGTCCTTTCTCCTCGAAGACACTCGAGAGAACCAGCAGGAGTGTCTCATTGCCGGTGTCCATTTTCGCTCCGTCGACAGCAATGCGATTCTGGAAATCTACGATGCGATCGAAGCGGACAACATGGAGATCGTCCTGTTGGAAAAGGCGCCCCGCATCTGCGTCTACACTCCGCCGAACAAACAGCCCTGGGACGATGCCGTGACGATGGCTCTGACCTATGCCGATATCCCTTTCAAGAAGATCTGGGACGACGATGTTCTGGCCGGAAAACTCTCCCGCTTCGACTGGGTCCACCTTCATCACGAAGACTTCACGGGGCAGTACGGAAAGTTCTATGCGAGCTACGCCAACGCAGATTGGTACATCGAGCAACAGCGCCAATTTGAAGCAGCTGCTCACCAGGCAGGTTTCGCCACGGTTTGGCAGCACAAGCAAGCCATAACGCGGCGGATCAAAGAGTATGTCGCTCAGGGTGGCTTCTTGTTCGCGATGTGCTCTGCGACGGACACGTTTGACATCTCTCTCGCGGCTCAGGGCATCGATATCGTCGATCGCCCTTTTGACGGTGATGCCCTCGATCCCGGAGCGGCCGGCCGGTTAAACGACGAAAATTGTTTCGTCTTCGAGAACTTCCGGCTCCAGACCAATCCCATGGTCTACGAGTACTCCGACATCGACATGACCGAGGCTGCCAGTCGACGAGGGGAGCGGGCGGATTTTTTCACTCTCTTCGATTTCTCGGCCAAGGAAGATCCCGTTCCGACCATGTTGACCCAATGCCACGTCAACGTGCTCCCGGGATTCATGGGGCAGACGACCTCCTTCAAGAAGAGCCTTATCAAGAAATCGACCATCCTCCTCGCTGAGACGGAGGGGGCCGGCGAAGTGAAGTACCTCCACGGTAACTTCGGTCAGGGGACCTTCACCTTCTACGGTGGCCACGATCCCGAGGACTACCAGCACCGGGTCGGTGATCTCCCCACCGACCTCAATCTCCACAAGAATTCTCCCGGATATCGGTTAATTCTGAACAACATCCTCTTCCCAGCTGCCGAAAAGAAGGAGCGGAAGACGTAAGCAACCTCTTCCTGCGCCTCTAAAAGCTTGCGTTTTGGGTCCCTTTTCGGGATTTGCTGAAATGCGCTGGCAAAATGCCTTGACTAAAGAGTCGTCGATTCTGACGATGGGCGTTCGCAGCTGGATGGTTAGGGGTTGAGGCAACTCCGAGGCCAGCGCGGCGAGGTGGGGCAGAGTGGTCAGGATGGGTGGAGGAAGGCGGACGGGATCTTTTCCGGGATCCGGTTCAGCCGTTGTGTGGAGGTGACCAATGAGCTCGGAAACGACGAAGTGTCTCAAGTGTAAGGATGGGGTCTTACTTCCCTTGTCGGACTACGGTCGCGACGGGGCGCCCATCCAGTTCAAGGCTTGGGCATGCAGCAATCCTACCTGCGGGTTCAATATCCGAATCGACAACGGTGAGATCAGCTACGGCCGGTCGATCAGCCAATCCAGTAAATAGTCGGAGAGAATTCCCATGATCCGTGCCCTGCTCTTCGATCTGGACAACACGCTTACCGACTTCATGAAGATGAAGGAAGCCTCCATCCAATCGGCAATCGAATCGATGGTCGACATGGGGCTGAAGGTCTCGGCCGAAGAAGCCCATCGCCGGATCTTCGAGATTTACGGAGTGGAAGGAATCGAATTCCAGCGGGTTTTCGACCAGCTTCTCCGGGATATCTACGGTAGCGTTCCCTCCGATATTCTGGCGGCCGGAATCGTCGGGTATCGCCGAACCCGGGCCAGCTACCTGGTTCTCTATCCCCACGTCCGTATGACTCTTTTGGAGCTGCTCAGACGAGGCTACAAGCTGGCTGTGCTCTCCGACGCTCCCGCCCTCCAGGCGTGGCAACGTCTCCATCATTTGGCTCTCGAGCATGTCTTCCGTCCGGTGGTGACGTTTGAGGACACCGGAGAGCGCAAGCCGAGTCCCAAGCCCTTCCGGCGTGCCCTCGAGCTGCTCGAAGTCGACGCGGAAGAGGTCCTCATGATCGGAGATTGGCCCGAGCGGGACATGATCGGTGCGGCTGGTGTCGGCATGAAGACGGTCTTCGCCCGCTACGGCGATACCTTCGGAACTGTCGATTCCGGAGCGGACTACGAAATCGACGACATTGCCGAGATCCTCACTATTCTGGACAAGATCAACGCTCCTAAGTGAAACTGCTGGCTTCCGAATCCGGTTGAGATATGTCATACAAGCTATTGACACAAAACCAGATGAGGATGATGGATCTTCGGACCATCGAACGATCTCAGGACAGTCTCGCCCTGATGGAACGAGCCGGAGAAGGCCTCCTCCAGAGTCTTCAGGAACGGGTCCTGGACTGTCCGGACTCCCAGGCCGGCCCCTCCAGTGTCCGCCAAATATGGATTCTGTCGGGTAAAGGCAACAACGGAGGCGATGGTCTCGTTTTGGCGCGGCTCCTCCGGAAGCAGGGCCTGGAACCCCGTCTCTGGTTGGCCGAGTCGGCCGAAAGCATGACTGGAGATGCGCGGATCCAGTACGACCTGGCCGTGGAGGCCGGCGTCGGGATCGAGTCGGAATTCCCCCCATTTCAGGACCTGACCGACAAAGACGTCGTGGTCGACGCGCTCCTCGGGACCGGCCTCAGTTCAGCGCCGCGCGGGCTTTTCGCGGAATGGATCGAGGCGATTACCCGTGCGCCCGCCCGGGTCGTCGCGGTCGACATTCCCTCGGGTCTCGGCGCTGACGACCCGATGCCCCCCGGATCGGTCGTCCGGGCCGACTGGACGGTGACGATGGCTTTTGCGAAACGGAGCTTCGCCTTCCCGCCCGCCCGGGATTGGATTGGCCAGCTCGATATCGTCGACATTGGTATCCCGGACGAGGTCGCCGTCGAGGTCGGCCATGACGCGCTCATCCTTTCCCCCGCGACAGCGCACTCGATTCTTCCTTCCGCCGTGGGGCGCGACCACAAAGGCATGTGGGGCCGTCTCCTCATCGCCGGGGGAGCTCCGGGGATGTCTGGCGCTCCGATCCTCGCGGCCCAGGCAGCACTCCGGACTGGTATCGGACTCCTTCGAGTGGCGACGCCCAAATCCCAGACGGTCCACGTCGACAGCCACGTTGTCGAGGCGATGACGACCGCACTTCCCGAGGGGGAAGACGGCCAGGTGCTCGGGCGGGGAGCGGATCTGCTTCTCTCCACCCTCGGTGCCTGGGACGCGCTCGCGGTAGGTCCCGGTCTGGGACGGTTTCCGGAGGTGGATCGATTCGTACTCAAGCTCCTCGGGGGATGGAAGGGACCGATCGTCCTCGACGCTGACGCGCTCAATGTCCTGGCCGCCTGGGGTGCGGACTCCTGGGTCCCGCGCGTGCGCGAGATCCGGTCCGCAGACGTTGCCGGGGGAGCTGTCCTCACTCCCCATCCGGGTGAATTCAGCCGTTTGACAGGACGTCCCGTCGCTGAGCTGCGCCGCGATCCGATCTCAGCAGCGCGAGAGTGGGCTGGTCGGTGGGGCGTTACTTTGGTCGCAAAGGGTGCTCCGACCGTAATTGCAGCGCCCGACGGACGAGTCTGGGTCAATCCGACCGGACATGCTGGGCTCGCCACCGGTGGCTCGGGTGATGTATTGACCGGAATAATTGCTACTCTTCTCGCACAGGGAGTGGACGGACCGGGGGCTGCGGTTCTAGGCTGCTATCTCCATGGACTGGCTGCCGACCTCTGGGAGAGTGCACCGCGTTCGCTCACCCCGAGCGACGTGATTGAACGTATCGGAAAGGCGATCGCTCGGGTCGAAGAAGGGAAACCGTCACCGCGTTGGAAATGGAACGATCTCGCCTAAACATCGGCGCGCCGCCGAAGCCGTCCCAAATCGACGAAATCCTCGAGATCGGCCGACGACTCGACGCTCAGGGCTGGGTCGCGGCCAATGATGGCAATCTCTCCCTGCGGGACCGGGACGGCTCTATCCTCATCACCTCGACCGGATCGCAAAACGGTTATCTTACTCCCGACGATATCGTGCGGATCGATGGGGAGGGCCGGCACATCTGGGGCAGCAAGGCACCCTCTTCGGAGTATGACCTTCACCTTACGGCGTACCGTCTGCGCCCCGAGGTGCACGCCGTTGTCCATGCCCATCCGCCCATCGCCACGGCCTTCGCCGTGGCCCGAGAATGCCTCGACGACTGCGTTCTGCCGGAGATCGTCCTGACGATCGGTCGGATCCCAATTGCCCCCTACGGGACGCCAGGGACCCCTGAGTTGGGCCAGACCATCGAGAAGGCCATTACCGAGTACGATGCGGTCCTTCTGGCCAACCATGGAGCGATCACCATCGGTCCCGACCTCCGTCAGGCCTACTTCGCCATGGAGCGGGTCGAGCACAGTTCAAAGATCCTCTTCCATGCTCGCCTCCTTGGAAATCCTCAGCTTCTCACCGAGGGGGAGGTCGAGCGTCTTCTGGCGACGTCTCCTACCCAGCAATCGAGTTTGCCTCCGTTCGAGGATCCACTTCCCTGCCGGCCGGCCCCTCCCGGGACCCCGAAAGAGGTGGTGCCTCCGTCACCGTATCCCCATTCGGGACAAGTGGATCCGGAACGCCTCCGTGCCCTCATTCGTGAGGTCCTGGCAGAGCGTCTCATCCCGCCGACCGACCCCCAAGATCGATAGCGACCAGAATCACACACTCAAAGAATGGGCGGATCTGGCCGATACCTTGGCTGGGGTCGTGGCTCAGGTTGGTGTGTTCGAGCCACCAGGGATTTTAACGCGAAGGTGCACAGACCTACATGGATCCAGTGGAGCTCTATCAGTCATTTCGGCGCGCGCTCAGAGCCTGTCAGCTCTATCCGCAGGGCAGCCGTGTTCGTGAGGAGGCGGCCGAACGGCTGACCGCACGCATGCTCGATTGCCTGGAGGAGCGTCCCGAGGGCATCTCGATCGCCTTTCTCGAGGACGGTGCCTATGTCGATCATAACTACGTCGCCGAAATTGAGGACGACGGTGCCCCTCTCGCCGCTGACCTTTTTGAGTTGGGGATGCGCGAACTTCGCTTCCTCCCGGCGGTCGACTCCTCTGAACTGCTTCGCCTTCTCGAGGTGCTCGTGCGAGCCAAGAAGGGAGAACTCAACCCGGTCGACGAAGATCTCTCCATTCTCCTCTGGGAAAGCGATCTCTCCCACGTCAGCTATTTCCTTTACGAGGACTCTCGATGGGAGGAGGAAGAAGAAGCCGCGGAAGAGGAGGAAGACGAATCCGAGAAAATCGATTCGCCCCAGGCTGAGCTTCAGGAGTTCATCGACGGAGAGATCGAACCGAGCAGTGAACTTCCGTCCGTCGTCCAACTTTCCGAACTGGAGCGTCTCGACATACTCAGCTACTACCGGAGGGAAATCGAAGAAGCCCTTCCGCAGAAGTATGGGCGCCTTCTCATCGAGATCCTCAGAGTCGAGTTGGATGCCTCCGAGCTTCCGCGTCTGGAGCAACGGATCATCGAGTACCTCGATGCGTTACTCAGCTCGGAGCGTTACGAGATACTCCACTCCTTGCGCGCCTCTCTCGACTGCGAACCCGAGGCGCCCGAAGCCGCGGGTCCGCTTGAACATCTGCGGGTTTGGTTCGAACGATCCGATCTCTACGCCCGCGCTGCACAGCTAAACGCACGCCACGCTGCCGATCGTGAGGCGGCGCTCATGTTCCTCGAGGACGTGCCAGTCGTAGCGCTCCCCGATCTGATCAGCCTGATGGTCGATCCTCGTGCTGACGCGAAATCGGATGTCCTCGATTCGATTCGTTCCCGAATTCGTTCCGGGGACGATGCCATGACCCTGTGTCTGGCCGACCGTCGCCCCGAAGTACGTCGGCTCGCCCTCGAAGAAGTGTCTGATCCTGGGCCGCAGGTGATTACCCTCGTGCGGGAGATCCTCACGGATCCCGATCCGGATCTGCGCGCTCGTGCCGCTGCCGTTTTGGGAGCGGCGGGTGATGAGGCTGCCTTCAAGGGACTGGCCGAAGGGATCGAAGATCCCGATGAGCGCGTGCGGACGGCGTCGGCCCGCGCCCTCGCTGCTGCGAAGGGGCCAAGAGCTTTGGAGCTCCTTCTTCGGAGCATCGTGGCCAAACAGTTCGTGCGGCGTAGTCTGGAAGAGAAACGAACCTTCTTCCAAGCGGCGGGAGCAGTTGCTCCCGAGGAGATTCTGCCTGTTCTCGCTCGACTTGCCGAACAACGGGGCTTCTGGCCCTCGCGGGAGCGCAGCGAACGTTCCGAAGCTGCTCTCGAGGCCCTCGGGACCCTCGGACCAGATGCCCATACCTTTCTCGAAGACCGTTGGAAGAGGAAACGTCCCGACTTGCTTCGACGTTACGAGAAGTTCTTCGGCCAACACCATCGCACTCAGGAGGCAGCATGAGCCCGGCCGGACCATTCGACCTCGTTGCGGCGATGTCCCGGGAGGAAGCTCCACTTCGATTTCTTCGCGATCTCTTTCTCGCCCTGCAGGTCCTCCGGCTGCGAGGGGCGGAGGATGCCAAGGCCCAGGAGGCCATCGAGAGCTTTCACCAGTCTCTCCAGGCGATGACTTCCTCGGGAGCCGTTCGCATTCAGCGGAGCGGGCCACATCTCTTTCTCAATGAGAGCAAAGTCCGGCCCAGTCCTGATGTACGGCTCCAGGTGCGAGCTCTGGGCCAGGATCTCGATCGGTTCGGGATCGGTGGCTTCGAGTTTGGTCCCGGGGTGACCCGTGACGGGCTCTCGCAGTTTCTCGATCTCTACGCAAATCTCGAGCAGGCACTGGCCGAAGCCGGAGCGATGGAAGAGGTTTCAGACGGACGGGGCAAGCAGCGCGATCGTCTGACCGAAGTCGTCGAACTCGTTCCCGCCATCAGTGCCTTACCCGATGACGTACAGTTTGCCGAAGAAGAAGAAGGCGGTGGCGATCGACAAAACCAGGCGCGCCGAACCTTCTTTCGCGCGCTCAAGGCAGCGCGTCTCGTCTTCAAACAGAGCCAGGCCAACCGAATTCCCGAGTTGCGGAAGACTCGAGCCGTCGTTCACGAGATGATCGATGCGGTCGTCGAGGAGGAGTTCTCGCTCCTCGGAATCTCGGCCATGCACAATTTTGATGAGTACACGTTCCAGCACTCCGTACATGTCGCGGTCCTCTCTGTCGCTCTGGGCCAAAAGCTTGGCTTACCCCGAACCGAACTCTCTCATCTCGGAGTCAGCGCTATGTTCCACGATGTCGGGAAGACGCGGATTCCGAAGAAGGTCCTGTGGAAGCCGGGGAGTTTCGACAAGAACGACTGGACCCTGATGCAAAAGCACCCCTTGGCCGGCGCCCGCGAGATGCTTCGCTACGGGGGAATGAGTGATCTGGCCGTCCGCGCCATGCTCGTCTCGGCCGAGCACCACATGAGGTTTGACGGCTCGGGATATCCCGATCTCGGTAGAGGCTGGCAGCAAGGGCTCTTCTCTCGGATCGTCGCTCTGGCCGATTGCTTTGATGCGATGACCGCGAGCCGCGTCTACATGGAGCGGCCGTTTACCCCTGACGCAGTCGTCCGCTACATGATCGAGAACTCGGGTCGGATGTTCGACCCCGACCTTCTGCGAGATTTCATCGGTGTGATCGGGGTGTTCCCGGTTGGCTCGATGGTTCGCCTCCAGAGTGGCGAACTTGCCCTTGTCACCGAAGCTCCAACCGGAGTCAAAGAGATCGAACGTCCCCGCTGCCGTCTCCTCGTCGAGACGGCCCGCGGCCATACTCTTGGTGAGGAACGCAACCTGGCGGACGGTCCAGCTGTCGATCCCCGATTCCGCGTTCGCGCGAGTTGCCATCCGATGGACTTCTCGATCGACGTGGACGAGTTGCTCTCCGGGCAGTACATGCCGGAACCGACGGCCGCCGCAGCCTAGCCAGCGGGCCTCAAGAGGAGAGGAGAGACTGGAATTCTCCTTTTCGCCGCAGCTCTATCCCTTCTGCTTGCGAGCGAGCGAGCGGAAGGAGCAGCGACTGCACTTTCTTCAATCCTGACGACTCAGCGCACTGTCGAATCCAGATCAGATCGACGGGTTGTTCCCAAACGAGATGAAGCAGCTCCTGCTGCAGGCTGAGCTCATGCTGCCCCCCACTGGCGTGGAGCAGCGCTAACAGAGTCTGGGTCGATGTTGCCCACACAATCACGTTTTCGTGATGGAGTTCGTTCCGAATCGGTTCGGATGGGTCCGATCGCAGGGACTCGGATGGTCCCGGAAAGCGAAATGCAGCCTTATCAGAAGTTGAATTCCGGAAGCTGTCGTCGGTTCGTCGCCCATACCCGGCGGACTCCAGAACCGAAACGATCTGCAATCGTTGGAGCGGAACGATGAGATGGTGGGGCTCGTTGGAGGGCCGGAGGGACGGACAGCCAATAGAAATGATGGGTTTGGTTCGGACCGGAAATGCACTGAGACCGGCACGGGTCAATTGCTGACAGATGTGATGAGCCTCGGACCAATGGGAGTGGGGAAGAGGCATGGCTATGGCGCCGGGGCGGGGCTGGGCCGACCCGCAGCGACTAGGCTGGCGTAACGGGAACGTCGGGAGAGCCGCACTCGCCTGCCTGTACTTCCGCTGCGCTGATTCCGCAGATCGAACACTTCTCTTCGCCAAGCTCGTCGCGAATGCGGCCGTTCATACCTCCACAACTTCCCTTGATGCGGATGTTGCTGAAGATGACTCCCACCGCCATCGCGGCGATGGTGGCGCCAAAAGCAATCAGAGTGACGAAGAACGTGTTCATGATTTGTGTTCCCTAATCCTTCTTGATCAACCGAAGTCGTCGAAGAGAATCTGATCTTTCTCGACACCGAGGCTCTCGAGCAAGTCGAAAACGGCCTGGTTCATCATCGGTGGTCCACAGATGTAGTACTCGCAATCCTCGGGAGACGGGTGATCTTTGAGATACTCGTCGTGGAGCACCTGGTGGATGAATCCCTTCAGGCCGGTCCATTTGTCCTCTTCGAGCGGTTCGGAGAGAGCAAGGTGCCAGGTGAAGTTGGGGTTCTCTTCGGCGATCTTGTCGAAGTGATCGATATAGAATGCTTCCCGGAGGCTGCGCGCTCCGTACCAGAAACTGACCTTGCGGTCACTGTGGAGGCGTCGGAACTGATCGAAGATGTGCGATCTCATCGGTGCCATGCCGGCGCCACCACCGATGAAGATCATCTCGGCCTTGGTGTCCCGAGCAAAGAACTCTCCGTAGGGCCCGGCGATCGTGCATTTGTCGCCCGGCTTCAGGTTGAAGATATAGGAAGACATGATACCCGGTGGGTGGGTCGTGCCCGGAGGCGGGCTGGCCACACGGACATTGAGCATGATCATGCCCTTCTCTTCCGGGTAGTTCGCCATCGAGTAGGCCCGAACGACGTCTTCCTCGACAACAGACTTGTTTTGCCAGACGTTGTACTTATCCCAATCCGCCCGATACTCTTCTTCGATGTCGAAGTCCTTGTAGTCGGCGACGTGGGGAGGACATTCGATCTGAATGAATCCCCCGGCTCGGAACCCGACGTCTTCGCCGGCCGGCAACTCCAGGATCAGCTCCTTGATGAAGGTGGCGACGTTGTGGTTCGAGCGAACCGTGCATTCCCACTTCTTCACTCCGAAGACGTCTTCGGGAACTTCGATCTTCATGTCCTGCTTCACCGCGACCTGACAGGAGAGGCGACAGCCTTCGCGCGCTTCTCGGCGGGTAATGTGTCCCTCTTCGGTGGCGAGGATGTCACCACCACCTTCGTGAATATCGACCTTGCACTGGGCACAGGTGCCACCGCCGCCACAGGCAGAAGAGACAAAGATCTTGTTGTCAGCCAGAACGTTGAGCAGCTTTCCGCCCGCCGGGACGGAGAGAGTCCGCTCGCCATTGACGACGATGTCCACATTTCCACTCGCCACGAGTTTGGATCGGGCCCCCAGGATCACCGTCACCAGGGCGAGGACGATGACTGTAAACATCAAGACGCCGAGAAGGATTTCTTCCATCAGGTTCGCTCCTAAACGAGTTTCTTATGCAGTGGGCGAGTGCCGTGAGGGCAGTCGAACACTTCTACAGTTGAATGCCCGAAAACGACATAAAGGCCATCGCCATCAAACCGACGATAATGAACGTAATGCCCAGCCCGCGCAGGGCGAGGGGGATATCGCTGTACTTGAGCTTCTCGCGGATTCCAGCCAGGGCCACGATCGCGATGGCCCAGCCGAAACCGCTGCCTACTCCAAAGACGACACTCTCTCCCAGGGTGTACTCCCGCTCGACCATGAAGAGTGATCCGCCGAGGATGGCGCAGTTCACCGTAATGAGAGGAAGGAAGATACCGAGCGCGTTGTAGAGCGCCGGTACGAACTTGTCCAGGGTCATCTCGAGGATCTGGACCATGGCCGCGATTACCCCGATGTAGGTGATGAGGCCCAGGAACGAGAGATCCGTGTCGGGCAAACCGGCCCAAGCCAGGGCGCCATCCTTCAGGATCCAGGTGTAGAGGAGGTTGTTGACCGGGATGGTAATGGTCTGTACCACGACGACCGCGATCCCCAGGCCAAAGGCGGTTTCGACTTTCTTGGAGACGGCCAGAAACGTGCACATCCCAAGAAAGAAAGCCAAGGCCATGTTCTCAACGAAGACGGCCTTCATGAAAAGGCTGAGATATTGCTCGACCATTTATCCGTCCACCTCGATTTGATCACGTTTGAAGGTGCGGAGGACCCAAATGAAGATCCCGATGATGAAGAATGCACTCGGCGGAAGGAGCATCAATCCATTGGCGTTGTACCAACCGCCGTCCGTGACCTTTTGGAGGATCGTGTACCCGAAGAGGGAACCCGAACCCAGGAGCTCACGCAGCACACCGACGATGACGAGAATGATGCTGTAGCCCAATCCATTTCCGAGTCCGTCGAGGAAGGAGAGCCAGACGCTGTTCTTCATGGCGAAAGCTTCGGCCCGGCCCATCACGATGCAGTTGGTGATGATGAGACCGACGAAAACGCTGAGCTGTTTGCTGATCTCGAACGCGTAGGCCTTGAGGACCTGATCGACCAAGATGACGAACGAAGCAATGATCGTCATCTGTACGATGATTCGGATACTTGACGGAATGTGATTGCGAATCAGAGCAACGGCTGCGCCCGAAAAAGCCGTTACGAAGATCACGGCCATCGACATCACGATGACCGTTTCCATTTTGGTCGTCACCGCCAGGGCCGAGCAGATCCCCAGCACCTGAAGGGCGATGGGGTTCTCTTCGAAGATGGGACGAAACAGAACGTCACGTACAGCAGAGGCCATCGATCAACTCCTAGAAGAGAGCCCGTTTGCACGAGCGTTGTTGAGGTAGGGACCAAACCCATCGGGCCCAAGCCAGTAGCGCAAGAGGTTCGTGACGCCGCGCGCTGTGATGGTAGCTCCGGACAGGCCGTCGATCTGGTACTTCGCGTCAGGGCGCGAGGTATCGACCGCACCCTTGATCAGGCCGATCGCGACGTCGTCGCTGCCGTCGGCAAAGGCGAGCTTGCCGGGCCAGAGTGCCTTCCACTTCTCATTGTCGACCTCACCTCCGAGTCCGGGAGTTTCACCGTGCTCGTAGAATCCGAGGCCCTTGACCGTCTTTAGATCCGGCTCGAGTGCAATGAATCCGTACATCGTCGACCATAGGCCCTTCCCGTGAATCGGGAGGATCACTCCATCGATATTGGTGCCGTCCTTGATCAAGTAGATGGTGCTGTACTGCGAACGACGCTTGATGTTGCCGTGGTCCTGGTCGGAGCTGATTTCCTTGCCGATCTCACTACTCTTGGCAGCCTCGCGCTGGTCGAACTCGTCCGCCGAGAACTTATCCGAGTAACTGCCACTGGCCAACTCGATGAGCTTTGCCTCGATCTTCTCGTCGTAGACCTGCTGAACGGCTTCCTTCGTATCGGCCGTGAGGCCAGCCGCGGCCAGGATGTTGGACTGCCGATCGAGCTTCTTGTTCAACTCCTGGGCCGGACGCAGTGTAACCGCAGCGGTCGAGACCAGGATCGAGCAGACCACACACAATCCGGTCGCGACGATGAGGACTTTGCCGATCGATTCATTAGACATAACGGGCCACCCTCTTCTTGATGTTCGACCGCACAACGTAGTAATCGATGACCGGAGCAAAGACGTTGCCGAACAAGATGGCGAGCATGACGCCTTCTGGGAACGCCGGGTTGATCACCCGAATAAGGGTGGTGAGGAATCCGACCAGAAGTCCGTAGACGATCTTACCGGTGTCGGTGAAGGCGGCGGAAACCGGATCGGTCGCCATGAAGACGGTTCCGAAGGCAAGGCCTCCCAGTACGAGATGCCACTCCGGTCCCATCTGGAACATGGGATTGGTCTCGCTTCCAATGAGATTGAGACCCCAGGCACTGCCCAGTGCTCCGACAAGAACTGCCAGCATGATTCTCCACGAGCCGATTCCCGAAGCAATCAGGATGACCGCGCCGATGAGACAGGCGAGAACAGAAGTCTCTCCCATCGAACCGGGGATCCGACCGAGGAACGCCTCCATCCAGGTCATCTGCTCGAGGACCGGAGCCATGCCGTCTGCCGCCGCGACACCGAGTGCGGTCGCACCGGTGAATCCGTCCGGAGCCGCCGTCCAGACTGCGTCACCGGAAATCTGGGCCGGGTAGGCGAAGTAGAGGAAGGCGCGTCCGGTCAGTGCGGGATTAAGGAAGTTCTTCCCGGTGCCTCCAAAGATCTCTTTCCCGAAGATGACACCAAAGGCCGTTCCCAGCATTGCCTGCCAGAGAGGAATGTCCGGAGGCATGATGAGCGGGAGAAGCATTCCGGTTACAAGGAATCCCTCGTTCACTTCGTGTCCACGGATCGAAGCAAAGGTCACTTCGATGATTCCACCCATCACGTTAACCGCGAGAAAGATGGGAAGGAAGTAGAGCGCGCCGTGAAGAGCGCAGGCCAGGATATTGCCCGGGTCGTAGCCCAGTCCAACCAGGTCTATGACCCAGCCGCGCCACCCGCCCGCGGACTCCGCGCCCATACTGACGAGAGCGAGATTTGCCTGATAGCCCGTGTTATAGAGAGCCATGAGGATCGTTGGGATCAGGGCCACCGCCACCGTGATCATGAGGCGCTTCAGATCGATACCGTCCCGAACGTGCGTCGAACCCTTCGTGGTGTCGGGCGGCGTGAACATGAAAGTGTCCATCGCTTCGAAGAGCGGGTACATCTTCTCGAACTTCCCGCCTTTTTCGAAGTTGGGAGCCGCCTTGTCGAGAGCTCCGCGTAAGAACTTCATTCTTTACCCTTCCTTCTCGATCGTCGTGAGAATGTGACGCAGGGCCGGGCCGTAGTCGGTCTTCCCAGGACAAACGAAGGTGCACAGTCCGAGATCTTCTTCGTCGAGTTCGAGAGCTCCCAGGTTCTGAGAGTCCTCGACTTCTTGTGAGACGAGAGCCCGGAGCAGGTACGTGGGGATGATGTCGAGCGGCATGACGCTCTCGTACATCCCGACTGGAACCATGGCACGAGGGCTACCATGAGCCGACGTCGTAAATGAGAACTTCTTCCCCATCATCAGCTTGGAAAGGAAGACGTTCTTCGTCGAGTACTGATCGGCTCCCGGCATCTGCCAACCGAGAAAGGATCGACCGGGATCTTCTTCGATCACAGCCATCTGGAGGTGAAACCGTCCCAGGAAGTCGTCAGGACTTCCCGGATCGGCCCGACGTCCAGCGAGGACAGAACCTGAGACGGCCCGGGTGGGGCCATCTTCGAGTTCGCCTCGGAGCGACTCACTGAGACATGCACCGAGCTCCGTCCGAATCAAGCGGGGTTGCCGAACCCTTGGTCCGGCCATGGCAACGACTCGTTCCGTCCAGATGTTCCCCTCTTCGATCAACTTGCCCAGGGCAATCACATCCTGGTAGCCGATGTGCCAGATCGTCTTCTTCGGTCCGACCGGGTCGAGCTTGTTGATCTGGGTTCCAACCAATCCAGCCGGGTGCTTCCCTACGAAGGCGTTGCAAGAGATCTTGGGATGATCCGGGCAGGGGACCTTCGAGTCCTTACCCACCGCCAGATAGACCTTCGTCGCGGCGAACACGGTCAGGGCCCGGAGACCATTCTCGAAATCGCGGCCGTGTTCCGCAATGACGACCTCGGGATTCGCGGCCAGGGGATGCGTATCGAGCGCACTGACAAAGACAGAGTTCGGGACCGTGCCTGGCGCAGGAGTCCGGCTAAAAGGACGGGTGCGGAGCGCGGTCCAGAGCCCGGACTTGATCATGACCTTCTCGAGCTCGTCCCGGCCGATGTCGTTCGGAGCCTGCCCCGTGAACCGTGTGAAGGTCTCCGATCCTCCTTCACCTTTCTCCACGATTACGGAAACGAAGGCTCGTTTTTCGCCGCGGTGGATTCCGGTGACCCGGCCCGAGGCCGGAGAGGTAAAGAGAACACCAGGGTTCTTCTTGTCCTCGAAGAGGGGCTGTCCAAGGCGGACGGTCTCTCCTTCTTTGACGAGCATGGTCGGACGCATCCCCACGTAGTCGTCTCCGAGGAGGGCAACCCGGTTCGCACCCCGACCCTTTTGAATCGTCTGCTCGGGGCTTCCGGTGATAGGAAGCTCGAGGCCCTTTTTGATCTTTATTGTCTGGTCGATCTTCATTCTCGCTCGCAGTCGCCGATGGAGTCCGGAACCATCCCGGAAGGGAGGAAGGAATCTCTCATCTTTGTGAACGTTTGGAACTAAACGTGAGATGGTACGGAAGCGGAACACAAGGTGCAATGCAGTCTTGGCGGTAATCCAGGTGTGGTTCCATGGTTGCAGAACCTTAACCGTTGTTGGGAAAGGCGCGGAGCCACATCTTCATTAGGTGCGCTGATTTGAGACTTGCGCATTATTATCACAGCTTCCGGGAGAACACCAGTCCGGCCGGCCGAGGGTTGACGCTTTTCCCTCGGTTTCTTATAGTTCGCCTATCTGGGGTGGGAGACACCAATTACGGGCCCATTGGGTCCAGACGGGACGGGAACGGATCTTAAGTGGTGTGCTCGACCTCCATTGACGAGTATCCACTCCTATACCCTTCCGAATCTGTATCAGAGGTACATCCATGATAGATCGATCTTCGTTCCGGACCGGAGCGGCGGTCCTGTGCGGGCTTTGCCTGTGTTTGAGCAGTTGTGCCAAACGGGTCGAGTCGCCGGACGGGGCGTTTGAGGCGCAGCAGAGCGTGGTGATCTCGTTTCAAGGAGATCGCTCGGTCCAAGGGAAGATGGACACGGGTTCCAATGTCCTCTTTACGGACGCCGGAACCACTTACAATGCGCGGATCCAGTCTCTTTCCGAACAGAACATCATCCTGGAGGAGCTTGTCCTGGTCCAGGAAGCCGGATCCGTCCAGGAGGTCGCCTATCGGCTCGCTGACGCTCGGATCGAGGTCGACGAAGCCGTTCCCAGGATGGTTCTGCCCCGATCAGATATCGAACGGGTCGATCATCTTAGATTCGATGGTACCAAGACCCTCCGAAACGTCACGTTCTGGGGCTTCTCGGGGGCCGTCCTGGCGATGCTCCTCGGTGAGCGGTCCTAAAAAGAGGAGACTTGCATATGATTCGCAATCCTAGAATCGTGCGTCCCTCCATACGCACTTCGATTGTTTTGACGGTTGTCGTCCTGATGGTTGGCCTCTCGAGTCGACCCGCGCGCGCTCAAGGAGGGGGCGGCGGCCAGGTTTTCGAACTCGACCTCGGCGTGTTTGGGCTCAATACGCTCGCGACGATAGCTCCTTCGTTGCTCTTTCGTCCCTTCGACACGTTTGGAGTTCGCCCCGATGCGGTCGCCTTAGGCATGGGGGGGGCCTACACAGCCCGGAGCACGAACGCGTTTGCAACCTCGTGGAGCCCGGCGGGCCTGACCGGCGTGACGGAATTCTCCCTCGCGGCCGATGCTGTCGCCCAATCATCCTCGGGCTCCGTGACTGGGTTTCCCACTGTCCTCGAGATTCCAGCCTCGCCTCTCCTGACCGTTACGGGGTACGACAACAAGCTCAAGTCGCGATTTCAGTACGGATCCCTGTCCATGGCCGTGCCGCTCTGGACCGGCAAGAATCAGAAAGTCGTCGGAGCGCTCTCCTGGCGCCGCCAGGCGAATCCGACCTCCGGAGAGCAGGCCGTCCAGGATCTTACATTGGAAGAGAACGGGAGTACGCCGGTCACCCTAGCGGTCGATCGGAGCGAGAAGGGCGCCGTCGAGACCTACGGGCCTAGTCTCGGTGTCCAGTTGCTGCCCGGAGTATCTCTCGGAGCGAGTGCCAACTTTCTGATCGGAAGGATGCGGATCAACGGCGCCACCCGCGTCAACACCGGAGGCGGCGGTTCGCCTCCTCCCGGCACACAGAGGTTCACGCAGAAGTACTCGGGCTTCAATTTCGATCTGGGAGCGCGCTTCGAAGCTCTTTCCAATCGGGTTGCGGTGGCCGCCAAGTTTACTCCGGAGTACACCCTCGAGGTGACCGGTGGGGGCTACAACCTGACCAATATTCAGGCTCCCGGTGCGCCGAGTACGAATATCTTTGGAAAACTGGCCGGGTATGATCTGACGGTACCGAGTGCGTTCAACGCAGGAATCGCTTTGCAGCCGACGCAGCGACTCTGGCTGACCGCCGACATCGAGAGCCAGAAGATGGGTGATACGACGCTCGAATACAACGGAGTGACCCCTCTGGACACTCCCGAACCAGAGCATGCCTATCAGGACGTTTCTAATCTCAGGTTTGGCGCCGAGTACATGCTCTTCCGCAAGTCCTGGGCGAATATCCCGATCCGGGTCGGCTACCGGCAGGTCGACCTGGGATATCGACAACCAGCCGGTGAAGACTACACGTACATCTACAGCTTTCAGCTCCCGGGTTTGACCCAGGAACAGCGCGACGGGATTGACGACTTCCAGACGGTGGCCGTTGTCTACGACGGTAGTCCATCTGGAGAAGCAGTGGACGGAAACGCCTACAGTTTTGGATTCTCCCTGGCGACCGATCGAGTCACCTACGATGTAGGTTTTGACGTTCTGTCCTACGAGGAGCAGAAGTTCAACCTCGACTCCTCCTGGGATACGATCTTCAATCCCAACCCGGTCGAGGGCGATCGACGTCCCCGGGACTCCGAAGGAGTGCCGCTTCCGGTTGTGAACGTTCATCCTTCTCTGATCTCGATCGATCGGAGCCTGACGAACATCCGCTTCTCTGCTACCTATCGATTCCCCGGGCTGTTCTAGCCGGCCTTCCATTGGATCGGGATCGCCCTGCCCGCCCGTCGCGCACGGGGGGCAAGGCATTCCCGGGTCCCGTTCCTCCGACGTCTGATCCCGAAGCCTTATTCCAAAGCCTCTGTTCCTCAAGCAACTCGATTTGCTCAGGCTCTAAACTTTCCTTACAGCCCGAGCGAGCCAGAGGTGACACCGAAAGAACCACCTCTAAGTGCTTGGCCATAAACGACGAAGGGCTGGGAGCTCTCCGGACATGGTTCCAGCGGTATCAGGAGAGCCCCCGATGGGGCACGAAGGTACCTTTCTCAAAAAGAGCTCCGTTCTACGTAAGATCAAGTGGGGGAGTGGCTTGTGGATTTGTCGAGGTCGGGCCGAGGCTTTGGCACGCGAAGTGCTATGTATACACTTGAGTCTGGAAGTTACGTCGGACTGGGTCTGTTTAACCCAACCCCGGCAGAGAAGCAATCCGGAACCGGTGAAGGCCGATCCAACTGATTGCCACCCAATCCGACCAACTTCCAGGTTCACCAGTTTGGAGGCTGCGACTCATCAGCTGAGACAAGTTTTGCGACTCCCCTTCCGCCTTTCCAAGGTTCAGGGGAGTCTCCAGACCTGGAACTGGGAAGAGCGGCCTCCCAATCTTCGAAACGGCTCGAGCGACGTAGATCGCCCGAGCCGTTTTGCGTTTCTCTCGGAAAACGCGCTCCCCTCCTTTGGCTCAGCTCGCTACACTCCCGCCGTGTCCCTGCCCGTTTCTTTGGGAGATCGATCCATATGATTCCGAATCACTCCAGCAGCTCGATCTCGGTGCCAAGTCGTCAACTGGCGGCGCTCA
>Ga0315338_1002116_pt1 | contig 20970 bp, 24 predicted proteins | sample ASW8metaG_FD_204518 | JGI IMG/M metagenome (GOLD analysis project Ga0315338, IMG submission 204518) | Ammonia-oxidizing marine archaeal communities from Monterey Bay, California, United States - ASW #8 | ecosystem: Environmental > Aquatic > Marine > Coastal | place: USA: California | collected... | reverse complement strand
GATTGACATCCTGAATATCAAAACTGCTGATCATTTCATCGAGTGAAAATATCTCCTGATCACCAGATGACCACCCCAGCCTGACCAAATAATTCAGCATAGCTTCCGGCAGAAAACCTTCAACACGGTATTGGAGTACGCTGACGGCACCATGGCGCTTGGAAAGGCGCTGTCCATCCCTACCTACGATCATGGGAACATGGATAAATATAGGCAGCGCTGCACTGAGGACCTTAAAAATATTAATCTGGCGGGGCGTGTTGTTGACATGGTCGTCCCCTCGAATTACGTGTGTGATACCCATATCAATATCATCCACCACTACAGCAAAGTTGTACGTGGGTGTGCCATTCGCCCTGGTGATCACTAGATCATCCAACTCTTCATTACTAATGACGATCTGGCCTCGTACCGCATCATCAAACTGTACTGACCCCTCAAGGGGATTTTTAAACCGTATTACCGATTCCACATCTGGTCGTTCAGGATTCTCTTGATCCCGGCAGTGGCGGTTGTAGCGTGGTTTAATTCCCTGAGCCCGCTGCTCCTCACGCACTTTATCCAACTCTTCTCTGGTGCAATAACAGCGGTAGGCCTGGCCGGCATCCAGCAGTTGATCGATGACTTCTTTATAGCGCTCGAGACGGTCGCTCTGATAGATCGGGCCTTCATCGTAATCCAACCCCATCCATGCCATCCCTTCAAGAATCGCCTGGACCGATTCATTGGTCGACCGCTCCTTGTCTGTATCTTCGATTCGAAGGACAAACGTACCGCCACAGTGACGGGCGTACAGCCAATTAAACAAAGCGGTACGGACTCCACCGATATGGAGGTAGCCTGTAGGACTGGGCGCAAAACGGGTACGAACAGACATCGGATGGATCTCTTGCTATTCAGCGTACGAACCTAATTATAATAAGTTACCTGAAGGCCGGTCTTTTTAGATACCGGTTACTGCAAGGGCGCGTAGCTCAGGGGGAGAGCACTGTCTTCACACGGCAGGGGTCGCTGGTTCAAATCCAGCCGCGCCCACCATTTTCCACTGCTTTTAGGCCATTTTCACTGACCTCTTCATTCTCCATAAGTCTTTGTCTGAATATAGTACGCAAATGGAGACTGAATCATGGGATACATCAGATTCCGCGATGGCCGTTATCAGGCCAACATTAGACGTAAAGGTTATGAGCCAATAACGAAGACCTTTACCAGCCGTGAAGCCGCAAAGAGTTGGACAAAGACCACTGAGATTCAGATGGAGCGTGGTGAATTTAATCCTCATTCCAATATTACCGTTGATCAGTTAATCAAGAGGTACTCACAAGAAGTAGTTCCAAATTTTAGTGGTAATAACCCTGCCAAATACCGCTGTAAAACATTACGGCGATTACTTGGAAAGTATCGAGTAGCAGAACTTACCCCGGCAATACTCGCATCCTATCGAGATGAGAGATTACAGACGATACAACCCAACTCATTGAGACGAGAGTTTGGTTTGTTGTCTGCGGCAATCAATACAGCCGTAATAGATTGGGGCATTTGTATTCCATCAAACCCTGTTCAGTTCGTCAGAATTCCAAAGTTTGACGATAGACGCAACAGAAGATTGGAAGATGGTGAAGAAGAGCGATTATTGGATACCGCCCCACCCCAATACCAGCGCTACATCATCGTAGCACTGGAAACTGCTATGAGGAGAAGCGAGTTATTGCGAATGCGTAAGAGTCATATTGACTTTGGCAAGAGAACTTTGCTGATACCAGTAACCAAGAATGATAAGCCTAGAACCATTCCGCTATCCACAAGGGCAATCAAAGCTATCAAAGACCAGCTTCAGATATTTTCTGATCCGAATGTAATTTCAATAGAGCGTGATCCACTGATTTTTACATTCAGTCTGAGAATGTTCCGCAGAACTTTTGACCGGATCAGGGAAAAGTTGAATATGAAAGATTGGAAACCTCACGATTTGCGCCATGAGGCCACTTCCAGATTATTTGAAAAGGGGTTCAGTATTGTTGAGGTGGCATCTATTACAGGTCATGAAGACCTAAAGATGCTCAAACGCTATACCCACATCAAACCAGAATCATTGGTGGCGCGATTGGGGTGAGTGTGTGCGGGGTATACGTTGTATGCCCCGTTTAGTTTATTCGACGACCACGGCCGCACTTGAATTAGGCCTACCGTTTACAAGCTGTCGGTAAGTATTTTTCGGCTACATAACCAGAATGGGTCTCGTGATCGTCGGCCTCGCCGCAAGTGCCGGAAGTGCCAGGGGTGCAACTACATATCCAAATAAGAGAACCTGTAGAAATGTCCGGTGTTAAATAAAATCTCCTGTGTCGAAGCTCGCTGTGTACGTCGTCCGTATCATGGAACCTCACCTCGGCTCTTCCCATGTGGGTCGTGTATAAAGTTATTCTATTGACATATTTACCCGATATGTCCGTATTTATTGGAAGGCCAAGTGATTCATGGAATTGGTGATAATGCGGGAATACGGGTTCACCTGCGGAGTCTTTGCCTCCGGGGAGAACGCCGTGCACAGAATAGTATTCTGCAACTGTGGTTTTGGCTACAGTGACAAGACTTAACCCTTCGGCCACCTGTGTACGCGCGACATAGTTCTGATACTGCGGTATCGCTACTGCCGCCAGTATTCCAATGATCGCCACCACGATCATCAGTTCGATTAAGGTAAAGCCTTTGTGGGTCATGTTATTGCTCAGCGGAGATGGCCTGTGGCACCCCAGTTACCCGATATTACTAATAATGATTTTGCTTAAATAGTCTACCGATCCGATGTAAATACCAATCAGTACCGCGAGAATTACTAGTAGGATGATTTCACTTTTCTTCATGACTTTCAGCCACAAGTCTACACAAGTATTAACACTGCTGAAATCACGCTTCCAAATCCATAGTTACCCCATTTCCCACTTCAAAAACAGCGGTCAACAGGGGAGTATGGAGTCACTCAATGCACCACAGCAGAATCCTCATCCATCTCTTCGAGCAGAGTCTCATCCATAGATTCCTCAATACGGTACGCACAGTAATTCACCAGATCAGACCAGCATCCGATTTCGACAAGTGATCTGATACATAGAATAATCGTGGCGAGTTCAGCTTCATCGAATTGTGCAAACTCTTTGGACCACCCACTTTTTCGAAACTCAGTGAGCGTCATACCCACACCCCTTGATCATTTGAAATGATCTCAAAGTGTGGCTGTACAGGCTCACTATGGGCCTTATCGTTTGATTTTGATCGGGAGACAGGACGGTACTGATACAGGGGGCAATCGGTTAATTCGCAACGCTCTACTTGCATCCGCCAAGTACCGTCATCCAGTTCATCAAAGCAACATTCTCTGCACATGGCTTCTATGGCTGTCTGTCTGGTCATAATTCATCCCGCCCATAATTCTGATAGTTCAGGGATTCCTGAAGTTCTATCTCCAGATTCTCTTCATCAGAAATCTTGTTTTTAAAATCATGGAAGATTTCAGTTCTACAAACCTGATGATCCTTTCCCTCAAATCCAAGTTGCACAGAGCCAGTAGGTGATACCTCATTCACCCTGATCAACAGAGGCTCATGGTCATCGACCCAAGCCATTACAGATTCATTTGTTTTCCGTTGGAGCAATAGCATTACTTTTTCACTCCATCAAACAATAGACCCATAAAGCCCGCTGGCCTTGTTACTTCTTCTGGATGCAATAGACCCCGAATAGGTTCTGGGCGAGGTATTACCCTTCGAGGTATTCCTCTTCGCTGTTGAGGCCGTTGTACTGGACCTCTGGGTCTTCGTTGCGCTACATGTTGCTCTGCGACTTTGTTCAGAGCGTCTTGTGCTTCTTGTTGCTTCTTGATCTCAGCTTCCTTCTTCAGTTCAGCAACCTTTGCCATGTACTCTTCTTCCGTCATGCCTTGATCACTGATGGGCTTTACATCGAGTTTCAGTCCAGTTTGGACCAGTTTCTTTCTTGATTTCATATTCATAAATTTTCCTTGCCAAAATGGCATAGAAGACCTTGCGCCGCCCTTTTGGGGGGCGGCTACAGGTCTTGGTTAAAAGTGTTTAACGACTCAGATTTGAGTCTGGAGAAAGGCTATTTTGGAGCCTGACTACTATCGTCCTATGTCCTTCTCAAGAGACTATGTTGCGATGTCTCTATAGCCTTAAGAATTAAACTTAAGACGTTATTTGCGATAGTCTCTATAGCCTCAAGAATTCACCTGTAGAGGTTCTTACGATAACCCTCTACAAGCACTATCCCTGTACTGGCTACCCCTACCGTAAGGAAGCATTAATCACTGACCTAATGTCCTCTTGGGATAGGCACACTCCCGATTTATAGGAGGTTCCCTATAAGGACGATTTATTCGGTTCTACCCTCTTCTATAAGGGAGCATTAATTCTTAACTGTCGATACTCTCTATAGGCGGGTAAATTTAAATTAACGTGTTATTCCGCCAGTTCGTAAGAACATCAGCGACTTTTCCACCTTGTCCATCCGTTCATTTTAAGCGGAATATCGTATGACCAAGAATGCAGTTTTTGAACTGGGATATGAGGTGTAACGGGTGATTGCGACACTAGTGTTGTGGTTTAATACCGCGGGATGAAACGCATTAATTTCGGCTTCACCCTGGTTGAGCTGATGATCGTAGTAGCGATCATTGGGATATTGGCCGCAGTAGGGATTCCCCAGTACCAGAACTATGTGGCCAGAGCGCAGGCGGCAGAGGGGTTTAGCCTCGCCGGTGGTCTAAAAACAGCCCTAGCTGAGTATCGCGATATCAATGGTGCATTTCCAGATGGTACGCCTGATGCGCATAGTGCTATAGGCATTGAGGATTCTGATGCTATCACCGGGAAATATGTGACGGGTGTTGTAGTCTCTAATGATGGTAAGGGCACGATTACCGCCACATTTGGACCAGCCAGCCAACATGAAGGAAAGTTTCTTCGCTTAACTCCCACGGCAACTGATGGTGCGGTCTATTTCGATTGCACCACAGACATTGACGAATCCTATAGGCCAAGTGGTTGTGAAGAGGGAACGGGGCTTGACCTAACGGGAGCTGGTGGAGATGGAACGGGGCTTGACCTAACGGGAGCTGGTGGAGATGGAGATGGAGATGGAGATGGAGATGGAGATGGAGATAAAGTCTGGACTGACCCCGATGAATCGTATAGCTGCAGTGGTCATGACGGCTGCAAGAATAAAGTTTGGAACGGTAATTATGCTATTACATGTCAAGGGCCTGGAGACAGAGTCTGTCAAAATGCAGAGCTAACTTGTGGAGCAGGCGGCTGCTCTGTAACCACACAAGGATTTGGGCATGATATGTATGCTGATGGCACAGTTGATGCGCGTACTGGTAGCAATTTTGATTTAACTTGTAACGCTGGTGGAGACAGAGATTGCAAAGGAACTGAGGTCTTGTGTCCTGAAGGAGGTAGCTGCTCTATAACGATAAAAGGAACGGGCCATGATAAGTTTAAGGACGGTGAGGTTGATGCGCGTACTGGTACCAGTTTTGATTTAACTTGTAACGCTACTGGACACAGAACTTGCCAGAACACCGAGATTTTTTGTCCTGAAGGTGCAGGCACCACATGTACCTGTTCGGGTTGTCCTTCTAGCGTAACAATGCACTGCCCAGCAGGTGGGGCGGCCTGTACTGGAGGTGGAGCAACAATAGTAACCCCTTGACTCCTCCCCATAGGATGTGGGAGTCATCGCTGCGTGAGTTCTGCAATGCGTAGCGTAAACGGGGCATACAACTACCAGACATCGCTGAAAAAGCAGAAAGGTTTGCAGGTTTAGTGCGATGTTGGGAATAGACGATGGTGGGAATGGGGAGTAATAGTCCTTTACACGCATAGCGCAAGACTTACAGAGCATAAGCTACTCTGCTCACTGTGACCCCTCACAGTGCTGGTCACCAACCAGAATTACTCTCCCATACGATGACTCATATCAGATCATCGCCCACCATCTTTAAATTTTTGCTCCCCCAAATTTTTCCAACCCCAAAATTTTAGATGGTCAAAATTTTACGATGGTGAGTGAATACAACATAAGGTAATACGCAAAATGAAAATGGGGGTGGGTAGGGGTCTGCCCTGCCCTGTTAACGCTGTTACATCAAGCCAGACTATGCTCAGTGCCGAATAACGCTTGGCTGAATATAGTACGCAAATGCAGTCATGTTATGCCGCAACCAAATTGGATTAACTGGAAACGGTAGTACAGGAAAATATGGCGTAACGACTTCAAATACAGTACGGTATAGGCTCGCGATAAAGACTTATTGCGAGTGGAAGCAGACGGAATAAGACATAGGCACTGTCTTCACACGGCAGGGGTCGCTGGTTCAAATCCAGCCAATGAGGAGAAACCTCATTGAGCCAGACTTTCTTTTACTACGTCGAGGGGAATGCGGTGGGTCGAAGGGAGTGAAGGAGGAGGAGGGGGTAGGATACTCATATACCGGAAATTCCTCCCTTCGTGTCGATGCCACCGCTCACCGTAACCTTGTTCCGGTAATACGTTGCAAATTGTTTCAGTTAACTAGCACATGCTTTCTCTGTTTTCGGGAACTCAACTACAAGCGTTTCACAGTACCGCCCTTCTTCATCCAGATAGCCTTCATACTGGCGAGTCACAAATTCGTATCGGATGATTCTGGCGGGATTTTCTTTTGTTGCGTTCTTAATATCCCCATGCGCGATACCGTGACTGTAGTACGCTTCGTTTGCGGATAATTCGTTCATCTCGAGCATCGTTTTCTCCACATACCAATATTTATTAATAGCTTTTTTGTAGACGGTGCTGTATCAGCAATGGTCGATAATCTACCTCAAGATAGTTTCGAAAATGTTGGGAGATAGTGAAAATAATGTGGAAAATATGTGCAAAAGAAGATGCCTGACTAGAACAGACCAACGAAAAGCGTTAATGTCTTTTTGTACGTTTTAGGGGCCATAAAAATTGACTAAATCCCTTCTAGTAGTTGACGACGACCCCATTATTCGAGAGTCCGTTACTTGGGCGCTCAAAAAACAAAATTACGAGGTCATTGAGGCCATAAATGGCGTTGAGGCCATCGAATGCTTTGACCGTCACAAACCTGATCTGATTCTGCTGGATATACTGATGCCCGATAAGGATGGGCTTACGGTTTGTACTGAGTTGCGTGAAAGACGATCAGGCCCCTATGTCCCCATCATATTTATTTCTTCATTAGACCAGCTAGAAGACAAGGTACGAGGTCTATCCACTGGCGGGGATCACTATCTAGCGAAACCCTTTCACATGGATGAGTTGCTGGAGCTGGTTAAAGCCATACTTAGACAAATAGAAAGCATCAAAGCGTCAGTGACAACTGAAACACCGACAGAAAATGACAAACTTCAATGGAACAACATTCAGTTCAACACCGAAACGGGTGAAGTATTTTATTGCGAGCATGAAATCGACCCACCACCGTCAGAAAAAGAACTCGAAATATTAAGAATTATGCTGGGCAATCCAAGCAAAATCTTCCACCGCGACGAAATGATGGATCGCATCGTTGATAGAAGAACAATTGACAGCCATGTCGCTAATATTCGCTCTAAATTTGTTAAGTACGGTCCAGATCCCATCGAAACAGTGCATGGCAGAGGATACAGACTGGTCAAAGCTAGATGAGATTTTTTGAACAGGGCTCTCGGCCTCGTATAGGCATCATATTCATGATCGGGATTGCCGGATTTGTTGTGGCATCGATTGGTCTGGCGCTCTCTGTGATCTACGTGCAGGGAGCAAAAATTCGGCAAACGGAAAGAATCATTTACACCCAAGGCAGCGCATTAGCTTCAAGCTATCGGACTGTGTTGCAACTCCATACTCAAGATTCAATGTCTCTAGATGCTTATGGAAAAGAATTAACGAACACTTTCGAGCAGACGCAGACTTCTTCAAAAACCAACTTTCAGCTACCAGAACGACATACAAAACTGAGCCAGTTCGGAGACCCAATTCACCCTCCCCTATCTGATCCGACGACAAAAGAATCAGCAGACCCAGCCGCGTTAACTATTGGCGCAGCTTTGATGCCGTCCCTGGTTAAAGCCGAGAAAGTGACCAATTCAACAATTCACATCACCGATTTCAATGGCGTCGTTGTGGCGTCGACTGTTTTTGCTACGGGGTTGTTGCTTAGCGATGAATTTGGTGTTCAGCGTGCTCTCAATGGCGACCATCTGAGTTTTATGCGACAAATGAGCGGCTCTGATGACAGCAGAGTTGTCTTTACAGCAGTGCCCATCGTTCAAAACAATCGATTGTTGGGCACCGTTGTGCTTACCCGAGCTCCCCCAAACCCAATCGCCGATTTGTTCGGCAATGCTGAGGATACAGAGCCCTACTATCAATATGGTAGTCGAGTCTCTAGGTACATCATTCTCACATTCGCTGTGATCATCGGAGGCGCCCTTCTCTTTGTACTTGTCATCACCCGACCTATTCGAAGGCTGATTCGACAAACCCAGCAGATAACAGCCGGTAGTCGGATCACTGACATTAAGGTACCGCTTTTTGCAGCCCGGGAAATAGACGACCTTCGAACAGCCATCACAAATATGGATGAAGCACTAAGAAACGATGCCAAGTATGTGCAAACGCTTGCACATCACGCATCCCATGAATTCAAAACACCTATTGCGGCAATCACCAACACTGTCGATGTATTAGAAGATGACTGGGATGCCATGCCCCCCGAAAAACGTCAACATTTTCTTTCTAATATCAATAAAAGCAGTGAGCGTCTCCTTGATTTAGTGAACGACCTCTCTAAGATCTCCTCAGCACGCAATTTAAAACCTAATAGGGCTGTCAAAACTAACGTCAATGATGTGCTAGCAAGCATTCTATCGCTCAATTCGAGTCATCAACTCCAGATTGAAACCAACAAAGACGTCCCTGACGTCAACATGGAACCCGAACTACTCAATTCTATCGTCACCAGTATTATTGAAAATGCGAAGCGACATGGTGGTGACGGCGTTAGCATCACACTCACCAAAAACTTCAATTACACCAATAAAACGGTACAACTACAAGTCAGTAATGATGGTAATCCGATCCCAGAAGACATTGCAGATCGAATATTTGAACCATTCTTTAGCACAGTGCGTGATTACACACGAAAAAGTGGTTCTGGGCTTGCTTATGTAAAAGCTCTACTGATTGCCCACGGTGGAGATATTGTCTTATTACCTAATTCAGACGAGGTAACGTTTCAATTGACGATACCGACCTAACCACTACTAATAAACCGTTGGATTACGTTTTTATCACTCACCCTTCTGCTACTACTGATATCGCCTTGGTAAATGGACATCTGGTCATTCGTTTTGATTTTAAACTTCGGCCTCGTGATTACTGCTGCAGTGGTGTGGTGCGGCATTGTTGTCTATCGCTTTATTCGTGCCTACCGGAACGATGACGGCGACTAGAGAGGCGCGGTAGATATGAGTAACGAACCAACAACAGCAACTGATCGTTGGAACATAGGCAAGTCGAACCTCGTACAGAATATGGTGTTCTTGCTGCTGTGCCTGACAGTAAGTCATCTATTCAACTTAACTTTTCTTTGGGCAGTGCTATGGTGCATACCGCTTATACCCGCATGGTGGTTGGGCAAAAAGCTATGGAGGCGAAAGGGTGAGGGATAGCATGGCTACAGTTAACATGAGTACACCTAGGTGGCGAGAATATTCAATCGCGGTCTGGATCATCCTGATCGTGATAGCTGGTCTGGTTCTGTGGTTCGGCTGGCGAGCTATGAGAGCAATAAATAGCCATCATCCAATTGTATTGGGCTGTACTCAAACACGGTCCTGCAACTGATGGAGAGTTCTAGCTTTTAAAGGATATCTCCTCTGCAGTCAGCAAGGTCACATCCCCATCAAGGATTGGCCCAACGATAGCAAAAAACTTAGCAACAGATTGTGAATTGTTGTGGCTGTCCATCGCTTCTTGACTTGTGAACCGCTCATAAGTCGCAAAGACGCAAGGATCATTTTGGTCTTGTGAGATATAGAAACCGATTGTATTTGGTTCGTCTCTTTCGACATTGGCTGCGTGATCTAGAAGAGCCTGCCGGACCGTCTCTTCATGACCTTTCTTTGTGCGAATGATTGCTGTAATTGTTAGCATAGGCAATTCCTTAGTTTCTTTCTTGGGGAAAAGATGCCCTAAGTTCACCATAAATAATGGACAGTCGGCAAATTCACAACTCGCCCATTCTTTCGGGTGAACGAATCCTGACAAATAGTTATCACTCGCCTATCAGTAGTGGGGCGTCAAGATGAATGGGATCATAGAGCCTAGAAGTGTATTAAGACTATGGACAAACTTTATGGGGCAGCTATCGTAATGGTTTTCTGCCTCTGAAACCTCCTACAGCCACAGCCTGTTAAGCCTATTGAATGCGACTGAAGCATTGGTACATACTTTCTGAGCCTACCAACCAAGAATCAACAAGGAGGATTTAATGGCTTTATACATGTTACAGGCAAAATACACCCCGGAAGCAATCCGGAATATCGCCGAATCTGGCAGTAACCGGGAAGATGCTGCACGTGCAGTAGTTGAACAGTGCGGCGGCAAGCTAATTGGTATGTGGGGTATGCTGGGACAGGACTATCATATTGCACTTATCGTTGAATATGACGATCTACCTAGCTATCTAGGTACTGTAATTACAACCGTATTGGGCGGCGCAATAGCGGACTTCAAATCTATTGCTCTGTACAGCTCAGACGATGTGGTAAAGGCGAGTGCTGTATACCAAGCCAACAAGGCGTCTTATTCACCGCCTCCGGCTTCGTAGCCTCGTATCAAGAATTAGTCCATAAACTAATTCTAAGTTTTAATGCTTAGCACCCGCTTCGGCGGGTGTTTTGCTATTAGCTACAACAGTCAATGAAAACAGACATAGGAAAGTTTAGGTTTATTTCAGCCCCAACATCCCTCAAACACCGTAAATTTTTCTGCGATGTCTGGAAGTTCTAGCTTCTTTGTTAATACAGTTAATCAGCAGATATAGGCAAGGCTTGATATGGTCTATTTACACCCACTTTTGCTGTGCTCTCCGGGTCCCGAAGGTACACACATAGTTGACGTTTGAAGTTCATCTTCATCTAATCAATTCCAAACATCCCTCTAAACTGTAAATCGTTCTGCCTTTTGCTGTGCAGTACCTAGCCAGACAAGACCTCACCATAATAAACAGTGGTACATTCCTCTTCGCTCCCTGCCTCTATAACTGCAAAAGAAGTCTTACACGTTACACCTTCGACTACCTTACCGTTGTGCTTAGACTCACATAGAGCTTCGGTTGTATTGATGATCCCCCAATAAGAGTCATCGCAATTGATGTATCCATTACCCTTTGTTTCATCTGTACTCAAAGCCTCCCCATACATCCCCGTAAGAATGAAAAAGCACTGATAAGGTAAACCAGACATTTCATCCCGCTATCTTATTCCGGTTTGGCAGAAGCATCCACAAGCGTGTGAGTGTGCGGATAGGATATTATTTGCACTACCGAAAGTTAACAATTTATCAGCGTCAACCTAAACTATTTGAGGCTCGAAATGAACCCATTTCTGGACCCATGTTTTCGTATTTCTCGATATCCCTTGATCACATAGTGGGTACACCTGAACCATTAAAACCTAAACCTTTTAGAGTTAACAGGTAAACTATTTTGGCGACAGTGCGACCAAATTATTGTACAAGGACAGCAATAGCAAACCCGCGCCGTCCCGTTTGTCGAGGCAACTGAATCATGTATGAAAACGAGTTCTACGATGACCTGGCTGGAGCCTTGGAACGATCGTGGCGCTTGCTTGAAGAGGCCATTGGCGACCCCACCTCCCCGGTTCGCACACCGGTGCTGATCAGTGTTTCCACCGGTGGTCTAGCACAGGGGCGTACGGTGGTCCTGCGGGGCTTCAATCGACAACAACGTCAGTTACAAATCTATACGGATGTTCGCTCAGCGAAAGTAGCGCAACTGCGAGCCCAGCCAGCCTGCACACTAGTGGCATACCAGCCAAATCCGATGATGCAACTGCGCCTTAGTACCAGCGCTATTGTCAACCACAACAACGAAATCACACACGAAGCATGGGCCGTAATGCCAGGACCCAATCGTTGTAATTACCTCACTGATCCCGATCCTGGATCAATTTCAGTGCAGGCCACTGATGGGCGGCCGGTCATCAACTCCGAATCAGTACCAACAAATGATGAAAACGAAATCGGTTACAGTCATTTTGCTGTGATCGTCTTTACGATTAACGAGCTAGAGTGGCTCTATCTGCCACGGCATGGACATAGACGCGCGCAATTCATTTGGGATGGGACCGACTCGCTACAAAGTGACTGGCTAATTCCCTGAGCCAAATCCCGATATGACTGTGCCGCCATTTTCCACTTCTTTTAGGCCAACTTCATTGGCCCCTTTGTGTTCTAAATTGTTAGTGTGCCGCAAATGCGTTGAAAAATTTGATTCTACCACCGCATCATGCAAGTAATCTGACGCTAAATGGACAGAAAGATAATAACTAGCATGGCGTGACTAGGTGAATGTGTAGATATGCTTCATCTGTATGGGTTAATTTTGTTTTGTAAATGACGACGAGTCATCCCAATCATCGAATACTGAACTAGGGTCTAAATAATTTCTGGTTACTTGGTAGGCACATTCCTACCCCGAACGGCTGAGACACTCAGTGTACCCGTTAAGAGTTAATATTCCGTTCACGCCGTAGGGCATGATTAACACCACAACAGAGGTAGGTAGGATGGAAAGTAAACCCAAACTCGGATATCTTGGTCTTGGCCTGATGGGCTCACAAATGACCAAACGCCTGATCAAGAACGGCTATCAGGTCACCGGCTTTGATCCAGACCCCGACAAGATGAACGAGGCTGTGGCGAATGGCGTAATCGCCGCCGCATCCCCTGCCGAAGTGACGCGGGACAGTGACATCGTCCAAGCCTGCGTCATTAACACGCCGGCCCTGACCGAGGCCATGTTCGGGCCGGACGGTATCATTGAAGGAGGCGATGCGGATAAATTATTTCTCGATCACTCGACTACCATCGCTGATAAAACACGCGAACTGGCTGCTCGTCTAAGGGGGGACACGGGCATGTGTTGGGTCGATGCACCGGTCTCGGGCGGACCGCCTGCTGCCGGAACGGGCGAGTTGGCAATCATGGTCGGAGGCAACGATGATGACGTAATTCGGGTCCAACCCGTGCTCGATACGCTGGGCCACAACACCCACATGGGGCCACTGGGCACAGGGCAGGTGACCAAGATGATCAATCAGATTCTGGTGCTGAACAATTTCACACTCCTGGCGGAGGCTGTGACTTTTGCGAAAAACGCCGGGATCGATCCGGCCAAGGTGCCGGAGGCACTCAAGGGCGGCTATGCTGACAGCCCGATGTTCCAGCGATTTTTCCCACGCATGGTTGAACGTGACTTCGACCCGGCGGGTTACGCACGCCAGGTCCTGAAGGATCTCGACATGATCGTCGACTTGGCCCAACAGACCAACACCCCGGTACCGATGTCCAGCCAATCGACTGCGCTGTACCGCGTTCTGATATCCAAGGGCCACAGTGAACTCGACGCCACCGCCATCCTCAAGATCTACGACGATCAGACGTTGTAGATCTTATAAAATTAACTTTTGTAGAAAAAAGATGTCGGTCAAAGCGACTGGGAACATTGGATTCAGCGTTGAACTAGCAAGCCTTCTCTTTCACTCCCCGACCTTAAAGGGCAAAAAAATGTCGGGTTACCCGGTGATTGACTCTCTGACATATCCGACACCAGTGGTTACGAAATGCTTAAAAGGAACCCCTAGCGCTTTAACTGCTTCAATCGCCTCTTTCTCTAGTATTCCGTATATTTCGATCTCAAAGCCATCACCTAGTTGGGCATGTTGCTCTACATAATGTTGGACCGGTGGGTTGTTGATGTGTGCAATTAGCGCTTCATCGTTTTTGTAAACCTCAGTCCAAGTAAATGACAGCGGATCAGAAGGGTCGGCATAGAAATTGTGGAACAACATTCCCGGTTCACTATTCTCGACTTCTGCATCTACTTTCGCCGCGATCTCCAGATATTGACCGACATTTCCCGGCTTTACGTGAATCCGGGCAATCAACACAAATGGCTTATTTTCAGTTTTGGATTCTACGGTTGCCACTGCTATCTCCTCCAATTGAACATTTAATTCATCCTTCCTCTCTGCTTTATCCTGAATATCCTACTAAACCAGTAAATCTCTGCTGGAACAGACAGAAGAATGTGTAGATATGTTTCATTTTGTTTCACTTCGTACCTAAGAAGACAAAAAAGGAATTCGAAAAAAATGTAGCAAGAAGTCAATCCCAAATAGAAGAAATGCGACTCGGAGAACGCGTTCTATGAGGTAATCTTCCGCATGCATTTTCGATCTAAGTTGTAGGTATCTGTGTTTTGCTTGCTCTTTATCACTGTTTGATTCCGAGATGACTGTTGTCCATCGCTCATCAATTCTGTAACCGGCCTCAACGCCACTCTGAATATCTTGGGATACCAAGTCCCAGAATTCCTGCTGTTCTGTTCTTTCTTCATTCATGCTCATTCGTTTACAGATTCAATAAGTAAAAGCAGGCAGAGAGATGTGCAGATGTGTTTCATACCCAACACCCCGCTAAAACTGCAAACCTTTCTGAAATAAAAGCCGAGATCTGCAGCGAAAATGGTGGCAAGTTTTCTTCTGGAATTTGATTCACTCATAGCGCTATCTTAAACCCAATTAGCAGAGCAGTTAATTGAACTAAAAAGCCCCGCCGAAGCGGGGCTGAATTAGATCTATTTTATCGACCTTTCTTGGCGCGGAACCACTCAATTTGGCCATTATGCAGAGTTACCTTGTTAATCCCTGCCTGAACGCTTGTTCTTTGTCGTAGCGTTCTTCTCGTCATTTCGTTTGCTGCTTTTTGTTCACCCTCTACTTCTTTAGTGTCGCTAATATTTTCATTGGCAGTGCCGTGCAAAAATATCCTTCCACCTTAACAGCTTTAGATGACTTTCATAAAAGAGCTTTCATAACATGCGCCATTTTCTTACTATCATCATATACTCAGAATTCTTTGATTTTCCCATCTACGAGTTTATGGTAATGACCAAAAATGGCGTCCAAGCCTTTAGCTTTAGCATGTATCTGAGTGAAGACCTGATCTCCTTCAGCAATCATGTTAGTAGGTGTTACGCTGAAATCGTCAAATAGTCCCGGCACTGGGGACAATATTTCCATCCACGCATCAATACCTTTATGAACACCTGAAAATCTGTGCATGCCATTCATATTAATTACGACATCCCATATTAATTGCGACATCCTCGTGAGATAGAGAAACAAAGGTCTCCATATCTCCCGTATTAAAGCATTCATAGTTTTTTAATTACTTCTTTTGGTGTAATTTTTCGTTCCTTAAAAAATAGTATGTTCTGCTAATTATAGTGTCTTTGCTATACGTGTATGAATTTACGCGCCTACTTATCAAACTCCTTCCCGGTTCTCTACAGTCCGGCGACTACCAACTTTTTGGGAGTTAGTCACTAACGCCACTGCCTCCAGGCTCCAATGACACTAGTACTCACGAATATCACAATTACAGCCAGCAATACCACACGGGCCGTTCTAAGAACACCATTGCATCGCCTCCAGCGGAGCCGATTGTTTGCCTTACACGTGTTTCAAATATGGGCCCCAGGACAAGTCCTAAAATAACTGGCACACTCGGGATATTGACGCGCCGGAATTCGACACCAAGACCAAAGCCATGACACCCTGAAGACTCAACTTGATTACCTATTCGTTGAAGACAGTTAAGAGTAGAGGGAGGGCGATCAGCCCGTATAGATGCAACAGGTTGGTGGAGAGCCTGAGTTAGAAGTGTTTCTAGATTCGTTTAAGGCCTTAAGTTCCTACCAAGTGTTTAACTCACCACATTCCTCAATAATTTTTAGTTTTTCAATTTTTAGTGCCTCAGCAGCTACCTTTCCCTCGACGATACTTATACCAGCAGACCTGTCTTTAATGCAGTTCTGTTGCGGAGAAAACATGTAATAAAGTACACCTAGTATCACTACGCCTATCAATGTCTGTTGAATTTGCCTCCTACTCATAATTCATCCTGCTTTGAAGAAGAGATCGCAGAAACTATCCACACCGCAACTGGAAACCTAACATTTCCCCCACTAGTGTATTCGGCATAACTAGTTTCCAGTTTAGCTCTGATCAAATCACTAGACGAAACTACAGCAGCAGTCAGTTTTTCAGCGATAATCGGATTGGCACGAAGTAAATTATCCACCGCCTGAGAAATTGAAATCCCACTGTACCAATCGACCGTTTTTTCGACTCCTTCAATTGCAATATCAACAAAACCAGCAGCTTCCAGTATTGCGGATATATACGATTTTTCTTGAAAGGCAAACGGACCAGGTGCCCGCTTGTCTTCATACATTTTGATGCCCAAATGCTTTTCAAAAACTCTTTGACTTAGGTTTGCCCACAAGTTTCTTTCAGGTGATTGAAAACAAACAAAAGCAAGCTGGCCACCGCTCCTCAAAGCTTGATTGATATTAACAAACGCTTTAGTAGGGTCTTCAAAAAACATAACACCAAAACGTGAAAATGCGGCATCAAAACTACTTGAACCCAAAGGCTTTGTCTGAACATCCTGATTTAAGAACCTTGCACTAGTTAATCCAGATATCTCGACTCGTTTAGCAGCAAGCTGAAGCAAAGGCTGCGAGATATCAACTCCCGTAACCGAACCCTTTTCTCCAACTACCGCTAAAATATCCAAGGTTGTTGTACCTGATCCACAACCGATATCAACTACATCCATGCCTGTCTTAAATTTAATTTTTTGCAATGCGGCGTTACCCAAAGACTGCAATCTCCGATCAAAAACGGCCTGATCCTTAACCCACATCTCACCGCCAGAGCCTGACCAGAATTTCTTTTGAGTTTTGTTCTGTTGCATAATGTTCAACGCTCCTGCCAGCTTCATTCTGAATTTCCCTTTAACCTTTCTGAATGCTGATTTTGTAATTCAATACACGGTTCATGCTTAGTTCGGACTCCCGTTGTAACTGTGATCTAAATATCCCCCGAATTGTCACAGTCATTAATCTTTTCAGAATAAGCATATTCATGAGCCAATAATTTGACAAAATATACGTAGAAAATATGCATTGCACATACTGCCGTACTCTGTTCTGTTGTCGCTAAGTACTTCTAACCCATTGATACTGGCACTTTAAGTATGATCCAAAACAACAAAGTCACCTTATTTCTCTGATTAGATTTCTTGTGGTCTTGCTAGTGGATCACTCTGCCTTCGTAACGACAGGGGTCGATACTCGCAGCCCGCATCGTGGAGACATGCTGCACTAATTGTCATGCCAGATAGTTTACTGATTTCTTCTGGGTTCATGTTTGTTGGCTAGTTTGTTTTGACGCTTATCGGTTTGTATTTCTGGAGGGCTTGTGCTGGCTGCTAGACTTTCCGGCATAATCCACTCCCGCCTGCAGTCATCTGGCAGCTCGCATAATCACCACGAGCTGTCACAGCTCAATTGGTAGTCATTACCATGCTAAAAATTACTGATCTTTCCTTGCGACGTGGTAGCCGCCTATTACTAGAAAATGTTGAGCTTGATGTGTTCCCAGGTCAGCGAATGGGCCTGACCGGCGCTAACGGCTCCGGTAAGTCCAGTCTATTTGCCGTTATTGCCGGACGACTGGAGGCAGACCAGGGAAACGTAACGTTGCCTCGCGACACCCTGATTACCGAGGTACTGCAGGAAACTGCCGACTCAAATCGAACGGCTATCGACTACGTTATTGATGGAGATCAACTCTATCGATCTCTTGAACTCAAGATTGCACAAGCAGAACACAACGACAATGGCACTCTACTAGCAACCTTGCATAGTCAGATGGACGACATAGATGGGTTCCGAGTCTCAGCTCGCGCCGGCCAACTGCTGCATGGATTAGGCTTTACTGCAAAAGAACAAAGTCAGAGTGTGAATACATTCTCTGGCGGTTGGCGCATGCGCCTTAATCTTGCCCGCGCACTCATGACACGGGCCGATTTACTATTGCTTGATGAGCCTACAAACCACTTGGATCTCGACGCTATGGTCTGGCTGGAACGATGGCTGTCTAGTTATATCGGAATTGTGCTCGTAATCTCTCATGATCGTGAATTTCTTGATCGCTCAGTCACCCGCATTGCTCACATTGAGAACCGTACGATTCAAGTCTACGAAGGAAACTACAGCCTGGCAGAAGAGCGTCGAGCCGCATGGATTGAAATTCAAAATAAACAACACCTGCGTCAGCAAAAGCAAGTTCGTCACATGCAATCCTATATCGATCGATTTCGTTACAAGGCCTCAAAAGCGAGACAAGCTCAAAGCCGTTTGAAAGCACTGGAACGTCTGGAGATAATTTCACCGGTTCATCAGGAGAACGGGTTTGTCTTCGAGTTCGAAACACCGGACCACTCTCCACATCAACTGGTCGACCTCAAAGGAATCAATGCAGGTTATGACGACGTTGTCTTGTCAAACGTCAACTTTCGCCTTTCAGACGGTGACCGTATCGGCTTACTGGGAAGAAATGGCGCTGGTAAAACCACCTTAATGAAGACCCTCGCAGCCCAACTCCCTCCCCTCCAGGGTGAATACACCGGCGATTCCAAATTGCGTATTGGTTATTTTGCGCAGCATCAGCTGGAACTTTTGAATCCACAGTGGTCTCCCCTTGATCATCTAACGGACCTTGCACATCAAGGAACTGAACGTTCCTTGCGTTCGTTCCTAGGGCGTTTCGGATTTTCTGGCGACGCGGCGACGGAACCAGTTGCGATCCGCTCTGGGGGAGAAAAAGCACGCCTGGTGCTGGCGTTGATTGTTTACCGCAAACCCAACTTGCTGCTGTTGGACGAGCCGACTAATCATTTAGATATTCAAATGCGTGAGTCGATCTCATTCGCGCTTCAGTCCTACGATGGCTGCCTAGTCGTTGTCGCCCACGATAGACACTTGCTACGGCTAGTCACTGACGAGCTCTGGCTGATAGACGATGGTTCTCTTCGTCCCTTTGATGGCGATCTTGATGACTATGTGAACTGGCTCCGCCATCGGCAAAAAGGAACCGGTAAGCTCATCGAGCGTCAACTGAATGAAGAAATCAAAAAAGGAAAAGATACTGGTATAACAGTCGAGCAAATCACTCGGTCGTCAAAATCTGCCCGACAAGAAAGAGCAAAACAAAGAATAAAGGTCAAACCGCTACGCGCCAGTCTAGATAGAATCGAAAAACAAATCGCGAAGGCAACCGAAGTGCAGCAGCGCATTGAACAAGAACTAGCTGAACCAGAGATCTACAACGAAGCCAATCGAAGTCAGTTACGTGAATTATTGTTCGATCAAGCGCGAAACGCACAACTTCATCAAGAATTGGAAGGTCATTGGTTCGCAGCCTCGGAATTACTGGAACAGGCTGATAACTCCACCTAGTTACCTCGAATGGGGTTCCCAAGTTTCAATCATAAGTGGCCTTTAACAAATTTTGGTAGTTCTTTTTGTTTGGCCATAAATAGATATGTACCAAACCGGCCAGCATAAAGCATGTCAAGTATTGTTTGCACTGCCTTTACCTTAAAATTAATGTTCTATTCACTGCAATCAGTATCTATAAAACTGGAGAGTTTATGAATCTAAAAATAGTATTTCGAATTGGTGCTGTAGTTTTTCTGATAAATGCGCTGGGGTTACTTTTTTCAACGGGAACATTTTTTGAAATGGCCAACCTTACGATGTCTCCTTCTCTCCTAACCGTAGGCCAGTTTATGGGCGTGACCTTCTTAATTCTTGCGCTACTGTATTGGAGAACGCCAGACCTTGCAGGCCAAGGGATAGCATCATTTGGGCAGCTATTTGCTATTTTTCATGGATTGTGGGTTTTGATTATTGGATACCATATTGTGTCAGGACAAGCATCTGGGGCCACTGCTTACGGCAATATAATAGTGACTGCCATAATTGGCATTCTGTTCCTTGTGTACAGTAATAGATCTGACTAAATATTTCTGCTAATGTACTGAACTGAGTCTTGTTTGAATAAAGGCCCCGCTACCACGGGGCCTTTATTTTTCTGAGTTGGCAACATTTCTGGATATTCAGAATACCCTTCTCTACGCGGGGCGGGGTTTCACAATCAAAGTGCTTGTCGTCACAAAGACCTCTTCACCCTTTTGATTGCTCAATTTGGAGGTGTAGCGAACAAAACCCAAATCCGGTTTGCTCTTCGACACACGACTTTCATTAATTTCGAGTTGCCCGCTCAATTGATCACCAGGCCGCACGGGTGTCGGCCAGATCATTTCTTCATGACCAGGCGAACCTAAGGTTGTCTCATAACATAGGAACGCCTTATGCATCAGTCGAAGCCAGACCAAAGCCGTCAACCAACCACTGGAAATAATGCCTCCAATACAGTTTCTTGAGCCGCCTGATCGTCGATGTGGAATGGAAAAGGGTCGTACTGTCGTGAAAACTCTATAATCTCATCGTGTGTAACGTGATACGTTCCAAGATCAAATACATCACCCGCTTTGTAGTCTTCAGCATATCGAATGTTCATCTTTTTACAACTGCCACCTGTCCGCATCTGGACTTGTTAAGGACAACACTTGGGCTTAGATTGACTTGAATCAATTACCACATTTTCGAACTGGTCAGAATCAGCGTGCTTTACATACCACTCCCAGCGTACACCGTCTGGCCCATCGACCCATACC
>Ga0315338_1002115_pt1 | contig 20971 bp, 22 predicted proteins | sample ASW8metaG_FD_204518 | JGI IMG/M metagenome (GOLD analysis project Ga0315338, IMG submission 204518) | Ammonia-oxidizing marine archaeal communities from Monterey Bay, California, United States - ASW #8 | ecosystem: Environmental > Aquatic > Marine > Coastal | place: USA: California | collected... | reverse complement strand
GCCCGGAGGCCTCGCTTCGACACGTCCAGCTGGGCCTGTTCGAGCTCCTCGAAGCTCGTTTCGCCGAGCAGCTCCCAGACCGCGTCGCGGGCATCATCGTCGTAGAAAAAGCCCTTCCAGACGGCGGGAAGCGCACAGATCAGATCACGGGGCACCGTATCCGCCCCCCGAACCTCGATGATGCGCTTCAGACGAACATCCGGGAACAGCGTCGTCAGATGCGTGTCCCAGTCACTCACGGTCGCACGGAAACCATTCCAGCCCTCGGCCATGAATCGCCGGAAGGTCATGCCACTCGCAGCATGGTACTTGCCGTCTCGCACGACGAAGAACATCGGAATGTCGAGCGCCCAGTTCGCATAGCGTTCGTACCCGAACTCGGGATCGAAGACGAAGGGAATGAGGCCACATCGATCCGGATCCGTGTCGCGCCAGATCGCCAGGCGCTTCGACGCGAACCCGTTCTCCTTGCCCCCCGAGATGCTCGAGTTGGCAAAGAGCGCGGAGATGATCGGCGTCGCCACGAGGGCGACCCGCATCTTCGAGATCATGTCGGCTTCGTCTGCGTAGTCGAAATTCGCCTGGACGGTCGCCGTCGCGTGCATCATCTCGAGGGCGAGGTCTCCGCGCGTCGGAAGATAGGCGCGCATGATGTCGTACCGCGCCTTCGGCATGGTCGGGATATCGGCAACCTCGTGGAAGGGGTCGATCCCCAGCCCGAGCCAGGCGATCCCGAACTCGTCCGAGAGATCCTTCACCAGGTCGACGTGGGTGTTGAACTCGCGACAGGTCTCGCGCGACGTGTAGAGGGGCGCACCCGAGAGTTCGATCTGGCCGCCGGGCTCGAGGGTGACGCTCGCGCCGCTATCGAGAAGGGCGACCGTGCGACCGTTCTCTTCGACCCGTTCCCAGTTCGCGGCCTGCGCGATCTTCTCGAGCAGCGCGCCAATGCCGTACGGCCCCTCGTAGGGAACACGATCCCCGGTATCGGCGTAGACGCCGACCTTCTCGTGCTCAGTGCCCACTCGCCATTCTTCGCGCGGCGTTTCCGATGCCCGGAAGTAACCGAGTAGATCGCTCATGCCCTCGACCGTCTGGTCCTTCGGATTCATTCTGGGGTGCTCCTTCCGAGCAGTCGCGGGCGCAGGGCTCAATCGTAGAGATCTGTGTGCAGAAAGCGAACCAGGCCACAGATCACGGCCTGGGCCCCATAGGCGCTGCGATCGAGTCGGGAGACGGTGAGAAGGCCAATATTGCCGCCCTGACGCCCGGATGCGGAGGACGTTGCCGGTCCAGGAGGCGTCGTCTCGGCGACCGCCGGCTCTCCGAGAGTCTGCTCGGCAAGCGACGTTCGGCTCGCCCGCCAGAGCGAATCGAAGAGGTCGCCGATCGGGGCGCGGTCTCGCACGGCGGGCAGGAGGCACTCGGGCGGATAAGCGAAGGCGGAAGAGAAGCCATGGCCCTCGCGTTCGCCATCGGTCAGCCAGGCGCAGCCGACATTGTAGAAGTCGCTCGACAGGTCATCGGACGCGTCGGTCGTTCCCGGATCTGCGAGCCGCACGAGTCCGTCTTCGATCCCGATCGCCAGCGCGCAGTCTCCCGAAGCGTAGGCAGCGCGCGCCCGGTTCCGAGCGCCCCGGACGATCTCGCTCCAACCCACGGGTTGCTCCGCCACGCCACTCTCGACGTCGACCGACACGAGCTCGAGCTCGGATCCCGGTCGCACGAAGGCGCCGAGTCCCTGCTCGACGGCGCGGAGCTTGGCGGGATTCGCCGTGCCGACCCGGACCGCCTGCCCGCCGAGTGCCCGCACGAGCGAGGCTGACGGTCGAAACGTCGCGTCCTGTGCCCTGTCGTCGGCCTTGTCCGTGGCCTTGTCCGTGGCCTTGTCCGTCATCGGGGTTCGAGACCCATTCAGGGAGAGACGGCTTCCTGCAGGAAGCGCTCGAGGAAATCGCCCATCGCGTCTTCGATGTCGTCGCTCGCTGCGACGGGGAAGCTGCGGCAGGGGCCTTCCTTCTTGCCCGTGCGAAACGGTCCGACAAGCGTGACCTCGCCCTTGCTCTTGACGGTCACGACGGCGCGGTGGCGCCCGCGTCCGAGTTCGAACTCGACGGCATGGATGTGTTTGTCGTCGATCCTCGGCGCACTGACATCGATATGGAGCTCGGGTACGCGATTCGACACGGTGTCGTTGAATCGCTCGATGGCTGTGGAGACGACGCCGTGCAGCTCTCCGGCCTTCGTCCGCGCCTGTGCCATGGCCTCGGAATGGGACTCTTCACGCTTCGCCACATCTTCGGCGATCGCTTCGATTCGCTCGTTCAGGTTCAATGCATTCTCCCTCGAACGGGCGCGAGGACTCTGGAAATCAGGAGGCGAGCTGGCTGCGATCTCTGGCGGGGCTACAGCGCTTCGTCGACGACGCTGAGCGGACCCGTGCCGAGATCGGCGAGGAGTTCGTCTCGAATATTCTCGAAGACGACGAGTTCGTCCCGCGGAACCGAGGCGCCTGCTGGGCTCGAGATACGCATCGGGTCGACATAGCGTCCATTCTTCTTCACACGGAAACACACATGCGGCCCGGTCGAGAGACCGGTACTGCCGACGTAGCCGATGAGCTGCTTCTGCTCGACCCGATCGCCGACGTTCAGCTCCTTGGCGAAATTCGATAGATGCGCGTAGTGCGAGGTGTAGCCGCCGGCGTGTCGAATCCGAATCAGGTTGCCCGATGCACCCGCTCGGGCGCGATATTCGACCGTGCCGTCCGCGACCGCCCAGATGGGCGTGCCATGGGGCGCGGCGTAGTCGATCCCTGGATGGGGTCGCGTCACGTTCAGGATCGGATGTCGGCGTGCGCGGGTGAAGCGCGAGCTGATGCGGCTGAATTCGAGGGGCGCGGCCAGGAAGGCTCGCTCGATCGAAGAGCCATCGGGTCGGAAGTAGGCACCGATGCCGCGGTCGTCCTCGAAGTACACGACCGTGTGTTCGCCGACATTCCCTGCATAGCGCGCCGCGAGCACCCGGCCCGGCCGCACGTAGACCTCTTCGCCATCGTCATTGCGTCGGTAGAGTCGCTCGTAGAGGATCTGGAACTCGTCGCCGGGGTGCACATTGCGAGTGAAGTCGATGTCCCAGGCGAAGATGCGCGCAAATTCATTCGCCAGGCCGGTTTGTTCTCCGAGGGCGAGAATGGCGCCATAAAAGGACGAGTCGACGACGCCGGCGATCTTGGCGATCTGCGGCTGCAGCTCCGCAGTCTCCTTGCGAACGACGTAGCGCGTACCTTCCCAGGCGAGATAGAAACTCTCCTCCGGGCCCTGGGCGTAGCGGAAGTCGAGGACGCGACCTTCGGCGTCCTGGCCGAGGCGATAGCGATCGCCCGGTCGCGAGCGACGGAAGTCGAAGATCTTGCGCATCTCGCTGGCGATGAGATGCACCGTGCCGGGAGAAATGCCCTGGCGTCGCAGCGACGACCCCAGGCTCTCGCCGGATCCGATCTCGCCCCGCGTGACGATGGTGAGGGAATCGACACTGCCTTCGAACGCGTCGGACCGATGCACGGGCAGCGCCTCGACCGGGATCGAGTCGTATCGGGTGACGACGGTTTCGTTCGCGGATTCGTCGTGGTCGAGGTCATCGTGTTCGTGCGCTACGTGGTCGAACTCGTCCTGGTCGAATGCCGCGACCGCGAAGCGGTTCGTGTCGGGTGGCGTGTCCTGGTCGGCGAGCGCAGGAACGATTTCCTGACGCGAGTTCGACTGGCTGGCGACCGCATCGGGCGTCTCGGCATCGCGCGTCGATCCGAGGTCGGACGACTGGACGTCCGCTTCGAGAAGCGAGGCGGTCGAAAGGCGCTGCGGATTCTCGGTTGCGCTCTCGGTTGCATTGAGACCGCTGCCGACCACGAAACCCGCTCCGAGTCCGAGCACGACGAGGAGCCAACCAAGACGCGAGGGTCTGATCGAATGCCAGGCAGCCTTCGCCGCCTTTTCTCGGTCGCTCGGATCGGGGGTCGGTTCCGAGGTCATGACTCTACGGAAACCTTTCCGGCCGAAAGGCTCGAATCGCATACCTTGCTCCTGGGGGCTCTCACTCCGGCGCTATAATTAGCCCGACGCGCCGCGCGATGCACTGGGAACGATCTCCCACATTCTCGAATCGTATTGTTTTCACCTCGCAAAAATCCTGCAATCAAGTCCCGCCGGAGTCGCATGTCCTGGAGTTCGCAGCATTCTGAAGGGACCCTGTCGGGTGCGACCCGCCTTCGATCGGTCCACATCCTCACGATCTGCCTCGGTTTGGTGCTCGCCGCCGAAGCGGACGCGATCTGGCCCTTCGATGGGCTCTTCAGCCGGCCACCCCTCGAAGAGAGAGCCGCGAAACTCCTCTCGGAGGCGATCCAGACCAATACGGTGAACCCGCCGGGCAACGAACAGACGCTCGCGCGCAAGCTGGCGGCCGAACTCGGGCGAGCCGGCATCAAGAACAAGGTCATCGCGACCCCGGGTCCCGAGAATGGTCCGTCACGCGCGGCCGTCTGGGGACGACTCGAAGGGGGCGACGGCGCGGAGGATCGACCGGCTCTCGTCCTGCTCTCGCATCTCGACACCGTGCCCGCAGATCCCGAGGAATGGAGTGTCGCTCCGTTCTCCGGACAGATCTCCGACGGCTACGTCTGGGGACGCGGCGCCCTCGACGCCAAGGGTGTCGGCATCACACATCTGCTGACCCTGATCGAACTCGCCGCGGCGGACGAAGAACTCGGACGCGACGTGATCTTCCTCGGGACGCCGGACGAAGAGACCGGCGGGCTCGAAGGCGCGGGCTGGATCGCGGCGAACCACCCGGAACTCCTGGAAGGCGTGGGATACCTCCTGACGGAAGGGGGCGGCATCCAGGTCGGCTCGAACGTCGACAATGCGAGACCGCCACTCTGGGGTGTCACGCTCACGGAAAAGGCGCCGTGCTGGCTCGAGCTGCGTTCGCGCGGTCGGGGGGGACACAGCTCGACACCGACCCCCGACGCGGCCGTGCCGCGATTGGTCGCGGCGCTCGATCGAATCCGCCGCGCCGAGTCGGGACTTCGCGTGACGCGCGAGGTCGATCAGATGTTCGCGGCGCTGGCACCGATTTCCCCCGAGTGGGATCGCGAGGGCTTCGCGAACCTGTCGACGGCCCTCGAACGCGACGACGCCTTTCGGCGACGCTTCCTCGACAGCCCCGGACAGAACGCGCTCGTACGCAACACGGTGTCGATCACCGTCCTCGAAGGCGCGCCCAAGACCAACATCGCCCCCGCCCTCGCACGCGCACAACTCGATGCGCGACTGCTTCCCGGCGAGAGCTGCGACGAGTTCGCGGCTTCGATTGCCGCGCTGATCGACGAACCCTCGATCGAGATCGAGATCATCCTGAGCTTTCCCGCACGCGCGTCTTCGGCCGATACGCCGCTCTACCGCGCGATCGAGGAAGTCGCCGCGCAACAGGTACCGCCCGGCGTCGTCGTCCCGCGCATGATCGGCGGATTCACCGACGCGCATTGGTTCCGAGAGCTCGGCATCGTGTCCTACGGCTTCGTCCCGAGAGCGGTCGCGCGCGAGGATGCGCGACGCGTACACGGCATCGACGAGCGCGTGTCGATCGACACGCTGGTCGAATCCATCGAACTCACCATGGAGATCGTGCGCGCGTTCGATCGGGTCGAAGCGGGCGAACAGAGTCCGTAGGCCGGCTAGCGCAGCGTCTGGATCGCCTTGTGTAGCGCCTCGAAGAGCGGCTCCACGTCGTCGACCTCGAGACACGAGAACGCCACGCGGATGTCCGTCGGGCTCGTCGCGATCAGACCGACGCCGAACTCATCGAGCAGATGTAGCCGCAGCTTCTCCGCGTCGACACCCTCGACCTTCACCAGCATGAAATACCCGCTGTTGAACGGATAGACCGACCAGCTCTCGGCGAACTTCGGCTGATTAGCGACCTCGAAGACGCGCTCGGCACGAATGCGCAGCGTCTCGCAGTTCGCCGCGCGCTCCTCCGCCAGCGTCGGCGAGACCAGCGCTCGCTCGACCATCGTCTGAGAGAGCTGCGGAACGTTCGAGACACCGCCTCGGATCGCGCCCCGCACCTTCGCATCGAGCACTTCGCAGACGACCTCCGCAGTCTCGGGTCGGCCCGGACCAAAGGTGATGAAGCCGCAGCGCAGCCCCCAGACGAAGAGCTCCTTGGTCGCGCCGTCGAGCTTCACGGCGAGCAGGTTCGGGTGCCGCCCGGTCAGCTTGCCGAAGAGCGACTCCGTCATGGAATCCCCGCCGAGGTGATAGAAGAGGCCGAAGTAGGCGTCGTCGCAGAGTACGACGAGGCGCGTGCCCCGCTCGGCCTGCCGCTCGAGTGCCGCCACGATCGCGTCGCCTTCTTCGGGCGTCGGCATGTAGCCCGTCGGATTGTTCGGGAAGTTCAGCAGCACGACGACCTTGTCGCGACCGGCCGAGATCTCCTCGAGACGCTCGGCGAAGCCGTCGGTGTTCAGCTTCTCTCCGGCGTAGAACGGAAACGTCTCGATCTTCGCCCCATGGTGCACTTCGTAGGTGAGACGGTAGTTGCCCCAGAGCTTGTCGGGCATCAGCACGAGGTCTCCGGGATCGAGGAAGAGTTCGCCCGCGAGGGTCAGTCCATGCGTGATCGCGCTCGTCACGATCGGCTTTCCGAAGTTCTTGTCCGCTAGCGACGGATTCTCCGCAAGGAGCTTGTCGCGCCAGAGCGTGCGCAGGCCGGGACGACCCGCCGGCGGGGCATAGGTCAAGGCGTCGGCCGCCGGGACGGCTTCGATCTGCGACGTGATCGAAGGCAGGGAGAGCGGACCGGAAGCGTCGGTCGCGATGCCGATGGTCGCGTTGAAACGATGGGCCTTCTCCTTGGCCTCGGCCGTCTGGGAGATGATGCCTTTGGGGAAATAGAGGCGCCGGCCATACGCCGAGAGCATCGACAGGACCTCGGGGGCCGCTTCTTCGAGTTTCTCGCGCAGCGCCTGCGCGATCGGGTTCAGGATCTCTTCGGAACTGGACATGATCTGGGGGCTCCTGGCCGTTATTCGGGTCGATTCCAATCGACCCGACGGGTTCGGCCGGCGCGAAATCTACAGTCGTTTGTGCAGCACGTCCATCAGATCGCCGTATCCGATCGCCCTCCAGAAAGCCTGGCCTTCGCGGTTGCCGTTGGCGACCTGGATCTCGACGCGCGCCACTCCGCGATCGCGCACCCAGGCGTGCGCCTCCTCGACGAGCCGACGAGCGACGCCCTTCCGGCGCATCTCGGGCCGGACACCCAGGTCGGTGATCTCGGCGCGTTCGGTCTCCTCGAGAATCGGCGGGGCACGATCGATGCGGACAATGCAGAGACCCTCCGGCGTTTCGTCGCGGACGTAGACGAGGATCTCCGCGTCGGGATCACGATGCAGCGTGCGCAGCAGCTCGCGCAATTCGCCCTCCGCGACGGGCCCCCGACGCATCCGGAAGAGCGGATCGAGGGCGGCGTGATGCTCGGTGATCAGCGCCCAGAGCGCGGCGACCCGATCGATCTCGCTCGGATGCGCGACGCGCACGCGCCCGGAGGCGTCGTCGTCCGCAGGCTCGACCGGCGTGCGCTGACTCATCATCCCCTCCCGCATCGGGCCGGCTCGTGGCCGAGACACGTGACCGAGTAGATCGAACGGAAAACTTTTTCCACGCAGACGGAGAAGTGGCGCACCGCCGCAGGTCGCCCGATCCGCCCGCCGATCGATTTCGCGTAACAAGGCGGCCGAGCGGAAAGCGACACAATTCGGGAGCTTAAACCATGAGGTGCACTTCGGCCGAGGTGCCGCGGCGAGAATCGATGGCTGGCACGTAGCTTGCGCCATGGGGAACGGGGTAGTCTGCCCCGGTTGCGCTCCTTCTCGAACGACGCCGTCGTTGGATCTCATGTTGAAGCTCTGGATCGTTCATCGCAGCCCGCAACAGCGCCATGCACTCGCGCGCCTATGCGGGCTCCCCGAATCGGAATTCCTCGCCGGCGCGCCGAGCGACGTGGACTTCAGCGCCGCGGGAACGCCGGCTGCGATCGTGCTCGGGCTCGACGGTGACTTCGAGGTCGAACTCGAGTTCGCCCACCGACATCGGGCGCGACTCGCCGGATCCCGCTGGATGCTCGCCTGCGCACCCGAAGACGCCGACGAAGCCGGACGGCTCTTCGACGTCATCGAACCCGAGGTCCTCTCCGAACGCGCCACGGCGCGAGCGCTGCGGGCATTCGTCACGAAGGCGGTCGTCCACCGGGATGCGGCGAGCCTCTCCGAACGCCGCAAGCGCGAACGCATCGCAGAACGCTTCTCCGCCTGGCTGGGCTGCGTCGAGGTGCCGGGCCTGCTTCGCGCCCTCGACCCCTCCCTGTCGCAATTGCCGCTGCTCGTTCGCGGCCGCCCGGGAAGCGGTCGCACGCTGTTATGCCACTACGTCGAACTGCATCGCGGTGCCCACGGAGGCGTCCTTCGATTGCATGCGCGCGATCTCGGAGATCCCGAGGCACTCGGCCGACAACTGATCCGCGCCCGTAGCGAGGAGCGTCCGCCGATCCAGACGATCTGGATCGACGAAGTCGACCGACTGCCCGTCTCGACCCAGGACACCCTGGCCGAGTGGATCGTGCACGGGTCGTCGCTGGCCAATGTCGGCGCGGGAGAGCTTCGCTGGATCGCGACCGCAGGGCCCGACGGGCTGGACGAGCGGCTCGAGGCGAGCCTGGAACAAGCTTTCGCGCCGCTCCAGGTCGACGTTCCGGCACTCGCGGACCACCCCGAGAACCTCGCCGAGTTCGCAGAAGAGGTGGCGAGCGATTGGACGCGATCCGTTGGCGGCATCCCTCGGCACTTCGGCGACAGCGCACTCCTCATGTTGGAAGCGCATCCCTGGGCGGGGGACCGCGCCGAACTCGAGGCGGTCCTTCGAACGACCCTCGCCGCCACGAGTCGCGAAGTGATCGAAGACGTCGACCTGCGCTTTCCGTCGGATGCAAGGACGGGCGGCTCGGACTCGGTGGGCGACGGCGTACACGAGCGTGAAACGATCGACGCGCTGATGCAGCTCCCCGAGGCGCACGAATCGCCCGAGGTCGAAGCCGAGCCCGAAGCGCTGACGACGCTCGAAGACAGCTTCGAGGAGGGGCTGCTGGCGGAGATCCCCACGACCGGCCTGGGCCTCGACCCGGTCCCGGGCGGGAACGGGAGCGAGCACGGCGACGAGAGTTCCCGCCTCGCCGACGAATCCTTCGGCCTCGCCGATCATTCCTCGGGCCCGGTCGCCCCCGATCCAACCGAGGCCCCGCCCGCGACGACCGGAGTCGCCGAGCCACGCGACGGCTGGCGCCGCCTTGCCCGGAGCCTCTCCCACGAAATCCGCAATCCGCTGGTCTCGATCCGCACCTTTGCCGAGCTGCTCCCGGAGCATTTCGAGGACGAGACCTTTCGTAGCCGCTTCACCGAACTGGTCGGCAAGGACGTGGCACACATCAGCGACGTGCTCACGAGGCTGTCGAAGGTCGCGGAACGCGAGAAGCCCGAGGTCGCGACGGTCGACGTCTCGGCGCTCATCGAATCGCTGCTCGAGGAGCGACGGGAACGCATCACGCAGGAGCGACTGCTCGTGCTGCGTGAGCTCGAACGGGATGCGCCCACGGCCCAGGCCGACGCACGCGGGCTCGAGGTCGCGCTGGCTGGGCTGCTCGACCGTGCGCTCGAATCGCTGCCCGAGCGCGGGGATCTCTTCGTGGCGACCCGGCATCTCGAAAGGGGCGCGGACGGACAGCCGCGACTTCGGATCCTGCTCAGGCATCACAACCCGACGGGGGCCACGGACGGCGAGACGGTCCTGGCCGAGCTCGAGCCGACCGCGAATCTCCTCGAGTACGTCCTGGCCGAGGCGGTCATCGAAGCGAGCGGAGGCTCGATGACGATCGATGCGACCGACGCGGGCGAGACGCTGATCCTCGTGGACCTTCGAACTCCGAGCTGACGGGCGCGATCAGAGAGTCCGATTTCCCACACTGTCGGCGCGAAGGCCGCCACTCCGTTTGTTAAGCTCGCGACATGCCCCGCATACTCGTCGTCGATGATGAGCCTGGAGTGCAGGAATCCCTGCGCATGCTCCTCAAATCCGAGGGCGACGTGACCGTCGCCAGCAACGTGGACGCCGCCCTTCGCGAGGTCGCGCTCGCGACCCCCGATCTGGTCCTGCTCGATCTCGTCATGCCGGGCCGCAGCGGCCTCGAACTGCTCAGCGAGCTATCCGAACGGGGCGTTCGCGCGCCCGTCGTCGTATTGACCGCGACGAATACGGTGAATGCAGCCGTCGAAGCGATGAAACAAGGCGCTTCCGACTTCATTACGAAGCCCTTCGAACTCGACGCTCTGCGGATCAAGATCCGCAACCTGCTCGAGAAGCGCGAACTGGAAGAAGAGGTCGAGAGGCTTCGCGACGAAGTCGAGGACCGCCAACAGCTCGGTGGCATGATCGGACGCAGCGACGTGATGCGCGGAATCTTCCGGACCGTAGAGCGCGTCGCCCGGGCCGAGGCCACCGTGCTCGTTTCGGGCGAGAGCGGAACGGGCAAGGAACTGGTCGCGCGCGCGATCCACGATCTCTCGGGGCGAGCGAATGGGCCTTTCGTGGCCGTGAACTCTGGCGCGATTCCGCGCGAGCTGATCGAGAGCGAGCTCTTCGGGCACGAGAAGGGCTCCTTCACGGGCGCAACGGATCGTCGCATCGGACGCATCGAATCCGCCGACGGTGGCACGCTCTTCCTCGACGAGATCGGCGAGCTCGACCCGTCCGTGCAGGTCAAGCTCCTGCGCGCGCTGCAGGAGCGTTCCTTCGAGCGCGTCGGTTCGAGTTCGACGATCAGCGTCGACGTACGGATCGTCGCTGCGACGAATCGCGATCTCGAACACGAGGTCGCCGAGGGAAATTTCCGCGAGGACCTCTACTACCGCGTCAACGTCGTCCCGATCGAGCTGCCGCCCCTACGTGAACGGCGCGAGGACATCCGCCTACTCGCCCAGACCTTCCTCGCACGAAGTGACTCGCCGAAGAAGCTGACCGCCGCCGCCATGGGCTCGCTCGAGGGATACAACTGGCCGGGCAACGTGCGGGAGCTCGAGAACGCGATCGAACACGGAATGGCGCTCAGCGACGGCGACGTGATCGACCAGGGCGACCTACCGATCTCGATCGGGCGTACGGGACAGGCCGAGGCGCTTCGCGAGCAATGGCGACAGGGCGAACGCAGCTTCGAAGACACGGTCGTCCGCTTCGAGACCGAGATCCTGCGCGAATCCCTCGAGAGCCATCACTGGAATCAGACGCGAACCGCGAACGCCCTCGGGCTCACCCGACGAGTCCTGAAATTGAAGATGGACAAGCTCGGGATCGAGTCGCCGGACGGCACGTCGGGCGACTGAAATCCCAATGCGAGTCGCCGGCGGTCTGAACTGCTGAGGCGCAGCCGCAGACGCTCGGGCAGCATCTCCCGATCAGAATGTGACGTACGATCCCGTACCGTTCGCGCATTTGGCCGTTCAGATTCGAACGAATCGATTTATCGTTAAAAATCAGATATTTACGTACGAATCCGAACGTCGTCGGCGCGTTTCGGATCGAACTCTCGTGATTCAATGCGACTCTGTTCCCTTTGTTCGTAAAATGTAATATAGATTTAGAATCGGATAGTTAGCTGTCTAGTTGCGTGTCTTGACGCACTGGCACATGGCTTGCTCTATCACCGCTTCATGACGACACGAATCGATGACGGACAGCCGATCCAGTCCAAACAAATCGACCCCGCGGATTTCGACCGAGAGAGCCGGGCACAGATCCTCGTCGTGGACGACGAGCGGGGGCCGCGCGAATCGCTGCGCATGATCCTTTCCGGGAGCCACGATGTGACGACCGCGGAAGAGGGCGCTGAAGCGCTCGAGATCCTGCGCACGGAAGGCATCGACCTGGTCACCGTCGACCTCAACATGCCTGGCATGAAAGGCAACGAACTCATGCGCACGATTCGCGCCGAGTTCCCCCAGACCGAGATCATCATCATCACCGGATGCAGTTCGGTCGAGACCGCCGTCGAGGGAATCCGTCACGGTGTCTTCGACTACCTGACCAAGCCCTTCGACGTCGTGCAGGTGACGGCATCCGTCGAACGGGCACTCGTTCGCCGCGAGAGTCGACATCGCATGGTGAGCTTTCTCGAGGGCATCAGCCGCGTACTCGGTCGGAATCGCGACGCGGAGCTCGTCCTCGAAGAACTCGATGCGAGCCCGGTCGCACAGGAACGCCTGCGAAACATTCTCGCGGAACCCATCCTCGAACCCGACTCGGGCCATTCCTCGAACGGCAGCCCGCGCACCATCGAATTCCTCGAAGTCCTCGCCGAGACGATCGAGAGTCGCGACATCTACATGCGGGGCCACGCACGCCGCGTCGCCTTCTATGCCGACCTGATCGCGACTCGCCTCTGTCTCTCGAGAGAGGAGCGCGAACACGTCCGTCTGGCGGCCTTCCTTCACGACATCGGAAAGGTGGGCGCCGCGAGCGATCTCCTCGCCGGAAAGGTCATGCCCGAAGAGGAACGCATCGAATCGATCCACGACCATCCGGCGATCGGTGAACGACTCTTGCGTCCGCTCGGTCTCGCGGCTCCGGTCGCTACGACCGTGCGCCACCATCACGAACGCTACGACTCGGCCGGCTATCCGGACGGTCTGGGCGGAGAGGACATTCCCCTCGCCGCACGCATCATCGCCGTCGTCGACGCCTTCGACGCGATGACCTGTGAACGCCCGTACCGCGAAGCCCGCACGCAGGAAGCGGCACTGGCGGAACTCCGCAAGGATTCGGGAACCCAGTTCGACCCGGCCCTGGTCGAGATCTTCTGCCAGCTCGCCGCGAGCGGTGCTCTCGAGGCGGTCGTCTCCGCGAGTGACCTGACTTCTTCGGCGACGTCCGAAACGCACCGACGGGGAGCAGCATGACGATCTCCGCCCTGCCGAGTACCGATGACCAGTCCGTTCGGCTCGAACACCGCGAACGGATCGTGCACGTCGTCGAATACAGCCGCTACCCGCGCCGCCTGGCCGACGAGAAGCGCCGTGTCGGATACACACAGAATCGTTCCGCCTCGGGGCTCGGCCTGGATCTCGACCACCGCCTCTGCCCCGGCGAACTCCTGCGGGTGACGCTCCGGGACATCGACGGAACGATCGCCATCGACGGCCTCGCCAGGGTCGTCTGGTGCCGGGAAATCGATGGCGGACGAGCGCATGCGGGCGTGTCGATCCTTCGCGAGGAAGGCAAACGTCCCATGACGCGAGTCCGCCAGCCCGCACGCGTGCGATCGGATTTCGTCTGAACGGGTCAACGCTGGGGGCGAGGACCGTGACGTTTAATCCGGGGGGGTAGTCACGGTCCCGCCTCCACACCCCGTCCTCTCCGCGTCCTCCATCTTCCTCGGCCACGCCCGCCCATCCGCGCGCGTATCCGAGAGTCCCTCGATCCCGCGCCCGTTCGCGTCGAACGGGCGCAGGGGCCGACCTGCTAGATTGTCTGCCCATGTTTGGAATCGGCCCTCTCGAGCTCGTGATGATTCTCGTTGTAGCCCTGCTGGTCTTCGGGCCGAAGCGGGTGCCCGAACTCGCACGCACGGTCGGCAAGGGGCTGGCCGAGTTCCGACGTGCCAGCAACGACCTGCGTCAGAGTCTCGCCCTCGACGAGATCCAGCAGGACCTGCGGCGCGACCTCGGGCACAACCAGACGATCCATCGACCCCCGACGAACGCGGACGCGGACGCGGAAAACCCCGACGCCGAGAAGTCCGACACGAAGAAGAAGGACGAGGCGAGTGCCTCGGGAGACGCGCCTACGAGCGAGGGCGATGGGACGGCGCCTGCCGCGAAACACCAGGGCGAACTCCCCCTCGGCAACGATCACGAACATCACGACGAAGTCGCCGAGTCCGAATCGGAAACCGCTTCGACGTCGGACGCGTCGACCCCATCGGACGCGAACCCGTCGGCGGATCCGGATCTCGGTAGCGTGCCCGTCTCGGAAGCCGAATCGTCGGAATCGCGGCGTGGATGATCGCGCGCTCCCCATCACCGACCATCTCACCGAGTTGCGCCGGCGGCTCGCATGGACGATCGCTGCGATCGCGATCGGCGCGGCCGTCTCCTTCAACTTCGCCGAACAGATCTTCGGGTTCTTGCTAGCGCCGGCCACCGAGGCACTCGGCGCCCAGAACAGCAAGCTCCAGGCGATCGCGCCGACGGAAATCTTCTTTACCTACATCAAGTGCGCCGTGCTCTCGGGCTTCGTGCTGTCGCTGCCCGTCAGCTTCTGGCAGCTCTGGGCCTTCATCGCTCCCGGCCTCTACGACACCGAACGCAAGGCGATCCTACCCTTCGTCATCCTGTCCACCGGGCTCTTCGCGGGCGGTGCGATCTTCGGCTACTCGGTCGTGTTTCCGATCGTCTTCCAGTTCTTCAACAGCTGGGACAACGAATGGGTCGTCTCGGCGTGGACGATGAAGGAAGTGTTCAGCCTGACGACCCGCCTCTTCCTGGCCTTCGGAATCGCCTTCGAACTTCCGCTCTTCGTCTTCTTCCTCGCGATCACCGGCGTCGTCTCGGCCAAACAGCTCTTCCGGGGGACGCCCTATGCCGTCGTCGTCATGTTCGTTCTCGGTGCACTCCTGACACCGCCGGACTTCGTCAGCCAGATCCTGCTCGCTGGACCGATGATCGTGCTCTATCTGGCGGGTGTCGGCGTGGCCTGGCTCTTCGATCCCCAGCGTCGCGCGGATCGGGAGAAGAGCGTCGTCGCAAAGCCCGAGGGCTGAGCGACTAGATCTCGACTCGGAAATGAATCGGGATCTCGGCCTTGGGCGACATGGGATTCCATCGACTCGGCTTCGGGCCGACCCCGAACACCATTCGATCGATCACGAGGTCGCCCTCGAAGACGGCTGGATCCGCTTCGATCAGACGAACCTCTCCTTCGAGCGTCTTCTGCACGCCGTGCAGTTCGATGTCGAACTGGACGCTGAATCGCCGAAGAGGACGCACGTCGGTCTCTTCGTCTTCGTCGCTTGCCTCGATCTGGATCGGTCGCGCCGAATGCACGCGCACGTTCGCCACGGGATAGGTCTCGGTCTCGAAGAAATCAGGATCGCGAAGATGTCGATCCCGGCGCTTGATTCCCGTATCGACGCTATCGAGGGCAACCTCGACGACGATGAAGGATTCCTCGATCGCTTCGAGATCGATCGACGACTCGACGATTCGCCATTCGTGGAAGACGCCCTTCGCCTTGGCGAGGAGGTTACGCCCGACGAATTCAAGTCGTCCCGGAGGCGAATCGACGATCGCGTCTTCCTCCGCGACGACCGGCCTCGCGAACACGAGCAATCCCACCCAGGCGGCAAGCGCCAAGGTCCCGGCCCAGGGCCGCCGACTTCGTATCGAGTTTGCCCGCATCATCATCACGTCTTCTCCATCAAGGGATCACCGCCCGGTGTCGCGTGGTCAGGCGCGCCCAGCGGCGGTCATCATTCGTGAAACACCGACCGGATCAGGCGAAGGAACTGCATCGCGGCCCCCGCCAGATTGAAACAGAGCGCGGCCAGGAGCGGAAAGAAGTCCTGCCAGAGGACGACGTTCACGATCTGGGCCGCGATCAGAAAAGCGAAGATCGAGAAGACGATCCGGTTGGCGAACTGGTCGATGTCACCGTGTTTGGTCCGGTTCTCTTCGATTCGGCGATGAGAAGCCCAGAGGGACAATGGCATGTAGAGCGCCCAGAGAGCACTCCCCAACTGCCAGGGCAGCGCCTCGGAATCGGGAAGGGCATGCAGCAGCACGAGGGTCAGGATCGCGAACCCGCCCGCGGCGAGACTCGACTCGAGGAGGAAGTGCAGGCGAAGTCGATCGCCCGGGTGCCATGCGCCGTGGTCTCGGCTGCCGAAGGCGACCGCGACGCCGGCGAAGCCCGCAAGCGCCACCGCGAGTTCGGCGAGCCCGATCAGCGTCTCGGAGTAGTCAAGCGCCACGCTGGTCTCGCCCCACGCTCTCGCGACTCGCAGAAGGATCGAGCGCCATCACACCGACCCTCCTCGCCTCTCGCGGCGACACACACTACCCCATCTACGCGATCGGATTCGCGTCCGAACGCAGCATGGCCCGAGACGGCGAGACACCAGGCGCAGCGACGGCGTGGCCGGCCTCCGTGTGCCACTCGTCCCTCGTCGCAGCTTCGCGACAGCGATAGGCTTTCGACATGCTCGAGCCCTTTGGTCCATCCCTCTATCTCGCGAACGGCCCGACGGTTCCCTTTCTCGGCATTCCCTATCCCACGCGAATGGCGGTCGTCCGCCTGGATGACGGCAGCGCCTGGATCTGGTCGCCGATCCAGCTCTCGCCCGAACTCGCAGCCGAAGTCGAAGCGATCGGGCCGGTCCGCCACATCGTCTCGCCCAACAAGATCCATCACCTGTTCATGAAGGAATGGGCCGAGCGCTGGCCGGACGCACAGATGTACGCGCCTCCGGGTCTCGCCGCGAAGAAGCCCGATCTGCGTTTCGATGCGGAACTCGAGGACGAAGCCAACGCGGCCTGGAGCGGCGAGCTCGAACAGATCATCTTTCGCGGCTCCTTCGCGATGGAAGAGGTCGTCTTCTTCCATCACGCCTCGCGCACGGCGATCGTCTGCGATCTCGTCCAGCGCCACGACCCGGCCGGAATTCGTGGTTTTAGGGGTCTCGTCATGCGGCTGGATGGCCTGGTCGGTGAAGCCGGCAGCACGCCACGCGAATGGCGCGCCAGTTTCCTGCGACGCCGACTCGCGCGGGAAGCGCGGGCGAGACTCCTCGCGCTGAATCCGGATCGGCTCCTGATCGCACACGGCACCTGCGCTTCTCAGGATGCGACCGCGATCCTCACGCGCGCACTCGCCTGGATCTAGAAGCGCAGAGCGAGGAGCGTGACCTCGCGCGGCTCGCGAACCCGCAACCAAATTCGTAATTTGTGCTCACCCTCGAACCCCGGTCGCGGACTTCGTTCGATCACGCCTGCCAGACGAGGAGTTCCCCCTCGCCCGCGAGGAGCAGCGTCCCGGGAAAGACGCGCAGTCTCCAGGGATCGAGGCGCAGCACGGCGAACGTCTCGGACGCCGCGGAGTCCCAGGTCGGAATGATCGCGGGGTCGTATCCGAGCGGCGGGGGCGCAGCCTTGTACGCGTCCCAGACGCGTTCGCGCGTCTCGATGTCGAAATGCCATTCGGCTCGACACTCGGCCACACAGGTGTCCTGTCCCGGCTCCCAGTAGTTGAGGGAGAGAAAGGGGCTGGCCTCGAGATGCGCGCGCTTCGTCGGCGTCGGTCCTGTGCCGACCCAACCGACGAGACGACCGTCCTGCCATTCCCAGAACGGGTGGAGCACCCGGGATCGCGGACGCCCCGAAGCATCGACGGATGCGACGGAACACCAGACGATCCGATGGGCCATTTCGACGAACGCGGGGGCAACGGTTTCGAGATCTTGCATCCAACAGTCCTTTCGACTCGGTTAGCTCGCCCGGCTTGCCTAACTCGCCTGGTCGACGAGTTCCGCAAAGTCCGACTTGGAACGAGCGCCGACGAGCTGGCCGCGTACGCCGCCGCCCTCGAAGATCAGGACCGTCGGCATCGCGCGAATCCCGAACTGCGCGCTCGTCGTCACATTCTCGCCAGCGTGGATCTTCACGACCTTGAGCGAATCGCCGCGTTCCTCTGCCAGCTCGTGCAGGATCGGCGAAATTTGTCTGCACGCGGCGCAATGATCGCCCCAGAAATCGACGAGCACGGGCACATCGCTCTTCAGCACTTCCTGTTCGAAGGATGTATCGGTCACGTCACGAATCTCGGCCATCACGCTCGACTCCCCGCGTTCTCTCGATCTAGCTCTGCCTGTCGACGTCGCGTCGCAAGCGCATCGAAAAGTTTCGCAGGACCTGTCCGTCCCGCTCGATGCGATTCTCTTTCTCTAGCACAAAGCCCACCCTCTCGAAGAAGGGCCTCGCGATATCGCTCGCTTCGACATGGAGATCTCGAATGCCACGCGCGTCGGCCTTGCGAAGGAGATGATCGTAGAGTCGCCTTCCGACGCCGCGTCGCTGATGATCACGATGGGTATAGAAACAGTCGATGTGGCCGTCGTCTTCGAGCTCGATGAAACCGACGATCTCGCCCTCACGCTCCGCGACGTAGGGTTTCTTGAGAGCGAGTCGCTCGCGCCAATGCGAATGATCGGGCGGCGTTGGCGCCCAGGCCTCGAGCTCTTCGGCGGTGTAGCGCGCGTCGATCAATGCATGCACGGCGCCGTGAAAGAGCTGCGCGATCTCGACCGCGTCGTCGTCGCGGTAGTTCCGGATCTTCATCCCTCGATCGGCCATCGAGCTACCCGCCTATTCGTCGTCGATCGCGGCGGGAAGCGGCCGCTGCTCGGAATGCTGGGGCAGGGAATCGGTGATGGTGAACCAGGGTGCCTTCGAGTCGACGAAGATATGCGCCTTCGGCTCGAACTCCGGATCGTCATCGAGGCTGCCCATCGGGACGACGACCGTACCGCGAGCGACGTTTCGAAAGGGAAGACTCGACCCGCAAGTCCTGCAGAAGCAATGCGTGAAGCGTTCGGCCGCGGGCAGCCGGTAGCTCTCCACCAGATCTTCACCCCGGGTGTAGCGAAGCGCGTCGAGGGGCACGAAGAGGTTCGACGCGAAGGCCGCGCCGCGAATCTTGCGACAGCGCTGGCAGTGACAGTTGTGAGCCCAGACGGGCCGCGCGTCCAATTCGAAACGAACGGCGCCGCAGAGACAGCTTCCCTTCATCGAGCGAACCTCCTACTCGAACCAGACCTCGATCTTGTACCCGTCGGGATCCTCGAAGTACACATACGGACATCCGGATGCGAACTCACCCTGTCGAAGGATCTTCGCCCCTGCCTCGCGAGCCTGGTGAACCGCATCGTCGATATGCGCAGGATCCGTCAGCCTGAATCCGAAATGCTCGATCCCGCCCACGATGCCCGCAGAGTCCCGACGTTCGAACACGATGAGATCATGGCCGCCCGGGCCGAGCGCCTGGATCGAATCCTCCTCTCTATGCGCTTCACGGAAGCCGAAGAGGCGCTCGTAGAAAACGAGCGAACGCTCGGGATCGCGAACGGCGAGGCTGATGTGATTGAGACCGTGCGTTTCGATCATGGCGACGTTTCCTCGTACGCCTCGAGCAGTTCGAGCGTATGCCCGATCAACTCGGGTCCACCGGGATCGCCGTGCCCCGGCACGACCACTTCGACCGACGGGTAGCGCACTGCGATCGCTCGAACCGAATCGGGCCAGGCCGCCATGTCCGCGACCGCCGTACTGCCGAGGGACTGAGCCGATCCCGTACGGATCATGCACGTTCCTGCCAGGACCCGACGGTCTTCGAGATGGACGACGATGTTGTCGCGACTGTGACCCGGCCCGGGATAGAAGATCTCACCCGGAATGCCCAGCGACTCGAGTCTGAAACCAGATCCGACGCCGCGCTCGATCTCGGGCCACCCCTGCCGGCGCGCCTCGACGCGCGTGCCTTCGAAGGCGATCGACTCGATCTCGCGACGATGGCTCTCGGCGATGCCGCCCATGCGGTCGTCGTGTGCGTGCGTGATGACGAGCGTCGAGACGCGTCCGACATGGGCCTCCACCCAATCGAGAATGACCGAGGTCTGCTCGTCGTTCCAGGCGGTGTCGATCAAGAGGACCTTGCCGTCGTCGAGTCGCACGATCAGGCCATTCGAGGGAATCGGTCCGGCGCCTACGAAATGACGGTAGGAGACGTGACGCCAAACGCCGGGGACGAGCGGCTCGACGAAGACCCCGTGGTCGAGCTGGCTCGCAGCAGCGGGCGGCGCCGGCGGTTTCGCACAAGCGAGCGACGTCAGTGTCAAGGCAAGGAAGAGCGCGACCCAGGTTCCCTTCGTCATACTCAGCCCTTCCCCTTCTCTGTCCAGCGCTTCCGGACGGCCTTCGTGTCCGGCTGGCCCACGCGTTCCCAGTACACCCAGAGAGCTCGACGGATGTCGAAGCGGAAGATCGGGTCGTCCCGATCGAACGCCGGAAAGGCAATCGCCTCGTGCACGCGGGTGCGTTCGTCCAGGTCGTCGACCTCGATCGCCCGCCCGGCAACCTGGAATTCCTCATCGTTCGCGCCCAGGAAGGCGTGCAGAGCGAAGCCGCCTCCCTCCCGCAGGTCGCGGACCTTCGGCGAGCGACCGGCCGCGCTGAGATAGAGATCGTCTCCCGCGAATATCGGGCAGACCGGCGCGAGATGGGGCGTCGCACGGGCGACTTCGCCCGCCGTCGCGAGGAACGCGATCGCCACGCCGTCGTCGCCGACGAGAGTGCGACGGCCCGCGACCGCGATTTCGCCCGCCGTGGCCTCGAATTCCTTCCAACGCGCCATCGCGAATCCCCTCGGCCGTTATGTGTGGAATGGCCACAGCGTGCGAATCTGGAGACCAGCGCGCCGTGTCGTGCGCAGTATACGCGAACGACACGATTCGAATCCCAAACGAAGAACGGCCGACCATCCAAGGGATGGCCGGCCGTCCAATTCCGATTCGAGCGCGGGTGCCTAGAGGGCCGCGATCTCCGTCAGCATCTGATTGAGCTTGTCTCCGTACTCGAGCAGATCGATCGGACTCCGCGCGACGCCCGAATCCATCGCCGCCTTCGCCACCGCAGGTGCGACGTAGAGTAGAACGCGCGGATCGAAGGGCTTCGGGATGATGTACTCGGGACCAAAGTCGAAGCTCTCGCCCGGATACGCGTTCTTGACGGCGTCCGGCACGGCTTCGCCGCGCTTCGCCA
>Ga0315338_1002114_pt1 | contig 20971 bp, 17 predicted proteins | sample ASW8metaG_FD_204518 | JGI IMG/M metagenome (GOLD analysis project Ga0315338, IMG submission 204518) | Ammonia-oxidizing marine archaeal communities from Monterey Bay, California, United States - ASW #8 | ecosystem: Environmental > Aquatic > Marine > Coastal | place: USA: California | collected... | reverse complement strand
TTTTACTTTATATTTATACAACCATGAAGTACTTAATATTCATAATATTGCTTTCAATAGCTGCTGGACAGAAAATTGATGTATACGATCGGCCCTTTCAACCCAAGCCCGATTTTAATATTGATGTTCAACATTACGATATCAATTTGTCTATTTATGATCATGTCAAATCATTCAGAGGAAAAACATCTGTTCAATTTGAAGTTGTAAAATCAAGTATAAACTCTATCAGATTTGATGTAGAAACATTTAGAGTTATATCTGTTTATGAGGAAGAGATAAAACGAACATTTAAACAGAAAAAAGGATCGTTACTAATTGAACCTGGCAGAGTTCTTCAAAAGGGAGATATAGTAACTTACACGATTCAATATGATTCAGAAGGAAAAGAGTCAGATCCATCAGAATTCAATATGGGTGGAGTTAAGGTTCTGGGATTGGGTTTTTTTGATGCTACAGAGGATAATCCTCAATTGGTTCAAACCCATTCATTCCCAACTGGTGCGCGACATTGGTTTCCTAGTAATGACCATCCTGCCGATAAAGCCACGAGCAGAATTTCAACAACTGTTCGTTCTGATTGGAAAGTTTTGGCCAATGGACTATTAACTGATCAAAATATAAGAGGTGATTCAACTACGTATGTATGGAATCTTAATTTACCTAATTCTACTTACCTTTTTGTAATGGTGGCGGGACCTTTTGAAGTTATCCAAGATTATCATGGAGAGCTTCCCATATCATATTGGGTTTACCCAAAAGATGCAAAGCATGCAAAACGATCTTTTGAACGAACAAGTGAGATTATTGGTTTTTTGGAAGATGAATACGGTGTTCCATTCCCTTGGCCAAAAATGGATCAGATCACAATTCCTGGAATTGGAGGTGGTGCAGAGAGTACTACGGCAACAATTCTTGGTCATAATACAATTCATGATTCAAAAGCAGATAAGGATTTTCCAAGTCACTGGCTAGTGGCGCATGAGGCAGCCCATCAATGGTGGGGTGATTATATCACTATGGGGAATTGGCATCACGCTTGGCTAAATGAGAGTTTTGGAACTTATGGCGAATATTTATACAGCGCTCATTCATTGGGCTACGATGAGGGAAAGATTAATCTTTGGAAAAAGAAACAGGCATATTTCAGAGAATATAATAATAAATATTCAAGACCAATGGTGCATCCATACTGGAAATGGCCAAATCAGAATTTTGATAGTCATATCTATCCTCGTGGAGCTGCAGTTCTCCATATGTTGAGGCAGATTATCGGAGATAATGATATGAAAGCATTTCAAAAAGCATTTCTTACTGAATATGGATTTGGTAACCCTATTACAGCGGATCTGATTCGAGTGGTAAATCAAACCACTGGAAAAAATATGACCTGGTTCTTTGATCAATGGGTACTCAGTGCGGGGCATCCTATATTAAATGTAGATACAGATTGGCGTGAAGGAGTGCTGACACTTAGGATTAATCAGACTCAATCAGGGGAAAAAACTCCCAACCATTATAAGTTGCCAATGAAAATAGAATTCTATTTTAAAAACCGAATTGAAAAGAAAATGATTTTGATTGATGGCCGGGAATCTATTCATCGATTCAAATTTGATAAAGAACCATCTCTCGTTCGATTTGATCCAAATGATGATTTACTTTTTAAATTACATCAGTTTAAATCAATCGATGGTTTATTGGCCCAGTTAAAACGAGATAATGTGATTGGTAGGAGGGATGCGGCAAAATCATTAGTTAATCATATCGATAATTCAAAAGTGATAAAGGCATTGAAGCGTTCTGCTTTCCATGATAACTCATGGTTTGTCCGCCAAGCTAGTCTTGAATCCTTATCTGGCCAATTATCAGAAAAAGAATGGAAAAATTCTTATAAACGTGAAAAGCATAGCCAACCTCGGAAAACTATTATTTATATGATGAGCAAAGATCATCCGGACATAACAGCAAATTTTATTCGCAAACATCTTGATGGTGATAATAGCTACGTTGTCCAAGCAGAGATGATTCGGCAATTGGGTTTTGTTGGTAATCAATCTGATATTTCATATTTAGAATCATTTATTACTATTTGGTCGCCACGAAAGATAACCAGATTGGCTGCTGAGAGAGCTATTTTGGAATTAAAAGGGAATTAATATTTTCTTGAAAACTATTTTTCTTCTCTCCTTATCAGTATTATTTGCACAACCTCGAATTGATGGGCGCATTATAGATTCTAAAACTAAAGAGCCATTAATTGGTGTTAATATCTTTTTTTCTAAAACAACAATTGGGGCTACTACAGATAATTCTGGGTTTTACTCATTTAAAAATATTCCAAAAGGTCGCTATGAAATGGTGGTCTCAATGATTGGATATAAAATGGACAAAGTGAATATCAATTTACTTGTTAGTGACCATCTTAAAATGGATTTTCAACTTATTCCAGAGCCCATTAAAATGAAAGAAATACATGTCTCCGCAAAAGCAAATACCAAAGCGTATAAACAATGGAAAAAAGATTATAAACTTTTTAAAAGACAATTTTTAGGTACAAGTCTTAATGGTGAATCTTGTAAAATACTCAATGAATATGTTCTCTCATTCAAAAAAAATGATAAAACATTTACTGCTGAAGCAATTCAGCCCCTTGAAATTGAAAATTTGCGACTTGGTTACTATATAACTTATTATTTAGATGAGTTCCAAATTAATCGGACACACACTAAATATGCTGGTGAATCTTTTTTTGTAGAAATGGAATCTAAGTCGGAACGTCAAGAAAGTCAGTGGAAAAAGAATAGAAGAAAAGCCTATTTTGGATCGTTAAGGCACTTTCTGGCTACTTTAGGAAAACGATTTAATGTTAGATTTGAAATAACAGATAATGGATATAATGAGAAAGAAGATTGGAAATTCACAACAGGTCGCTATGGGGATCCATTAGTCGATGAAGGATTTGATGTTTTTTTCCCAAAAAAATATACTAAAGGCTTTATGACAACAACTGATTACAAGCTTTTACAGAAAGATACTCTGATTACGGCCACTGAAATTGAAAGTGAATTGAGATTATCTTTTGCTGGAAAATTGATGGTTGTTTATAATAAAGAGTCTGAGGAAAATAATTATGCTTTGGATCGACGAAAAGGAACCAGAAGCGTACAGACATCATTTTTAATATTGGATACCGGTTCGGTTGTTTTTGATAAGAAAGGACGCTATTTTGAAATGTTTATGATTGAACAGCAAGGATATAGCGCCTGGGAGAGAGTGGGCGAGAGATTGCCTCTACAATATGATCCTTACTATTAATATAGATTCATTCTTCCCTTTTTTATTGATCAATACTAAATTGAATAGTTAATTAAAGCTTTAAACATAAATCAAATGAAAGTTGCCATGTCATTTAGTAGGTTTGTAATTATTCTCTCATTATGTCTCTTTATAATTGGATGCAGTGCCAATAAGGTAATTTTTCCTAAACAGATTGAGTATATGTCTAATTCTCAGTTGGTCGTCGAAGAGTTCGTTTCTTATATTGAATCCAAAGGATATAAAGTACTTAATTCAACTGATACGCGAATGACTCTAAGGAGTCAAAATGGGTTTTTAACAGTAGAATATTTAGAAACAGATTGGATGCAATCTGGAGTATTTCATCAGGAAACGGGTAATGAATATATTATAAAGCATAAGGTGTGGGTTACACTTGATGTTCCAGGGGTAATTACGGTAGAATCTGTATTTGGTTATATGAATGGGAAAGATATGGTGATATTAAAGAGTGCGGGACCCAGTATTCATGCAATTGTATCGTTGATTCCAGAAGGTCTTAATAATTTAGTTTCATCTAAATCGCTATAAATTATGCCTAAAGATAATAAAGAGCGCGATCCCTCAGATTTATTTGTTGATTTAATTCGTGAAACAGCCCAAGGATTGTCTTGGGGTCAAGATACTTTTTTTGACGATGTGGCAAAGGGTGCTGAAAAAATTATGGGCCCTGCAAATAAAGCAGATAATTCTAAAGACACCGTTGGTAAAAAGGATTGATATAGAGCGATTTGTGCGCCAGATCACAGGTCGAAATATTGGTCTTGAACTGCGCTTTATATATAACTAACTTATCATTAATCTAGTAGCTACATAGCTGCAGCTTAGATTGAAACAAATGAATAATAGGAGATTATTATGAAACGTACTTTGAAAATGATGACACTTTTTCTGATGGTATCAATGGTTTCTTTTGTCTTCGCACAAGAAAAAGAATCAGATGATTCCAGAATGGGCGATAAAAGTAAGACTGGTCTAACTAAAGATGCAGACAGAATCGGCAAAGGTGTTAATAAAGATGGTGTAACACCAAGTGGCGGTAAAAAACCACCTACACCAGCAAGACTTGACAGCCATGAAAAAGGTGGTTCAGGTGTTGTTAAGGGAGCTGCCGGTGATGCAAAAGGTAAATTCAGTCTCTTCAAACCAAGCACATGGGGTAAGAAGAAGGTTAAGAAGGAATCTGATCCTGTAACGAAGAACTAGGCTTTTCCCAAGTTCAATTCTAAATAATAGGGCGATTTATTCGCCCTATTTTTTTATCTATAATTTATTGTAAAATCTAAACGAACATTAAAAGGAGTAAGGGAGTATGAATCCCCGTTTATTAATAGTAACTATTCTGATTTCATCTGGTTTGTTTTCACAGCAATTTAAACATGAATTATCCGGTGGATACTCCGGTCGAGGAGGTAATACTGATTTTCAATATTGGAATGTTAGCTATGCCATGACTTCTTATGGAGATATAAACTTAGGCGGGACATTATTGAAGGACTCAGAATTTTTATTGGCCGTTGAAAAGAATAATGCGACATGGGCAGGAGTCAAAAACTATTATAACGATCAACAGATTATTTTAAAATTTGATTTATGGGCTAATGGAGCATTATCACCATTTGTCATTGCTGAAACATCTTTTGATGATGCAATGGGTATTAAAAGTAGATCCAACTATGGACTCGGTGCAAAATACCGAGTGTTTGGTGACATACTTTCAATAAGCGCTGCATTTCTTTTAGAAGAGGAAGAAATTATTGGGAAGAACAGTATCTCTCTCTTTGCAGATTTTGGTGATTCCCTTGGAGTTACAGCTTATAAGGATAATAATGAAATTCCAAAAAAATCATATTCTAGAATTTCAATACGACCAAAAATTAAGCTTCCAATCGGTGAAAATTTTTATTACCAATCAGAATATTATTATAAACCTGCTGGAGATGATGTATTGACTGATTGGAGAAATACATTTACGATTAAAACGGCTGAAGAGTGGCTAAATATTGTTATACAATACAATATTAAAAATGATGCTCAACCAGCACCAAAGGTATTTATGCAATATGATCCAAAGTGGTACACTGAAGGTCAGGCTATTACATTTCAAAATCCTGGAAAAGGAATAAATATCCCTTCGGTTGATCGAGATCTTGCTCAATCTGAAAAAGATGGTTACGGAAAGTATTATATCAATAATTACAAAGCTGATGATACTAAGCTTACAATCGGTATCAGTATTTCTTTTTAATTATAATTTCTAAATGAAAATCCATATTGCCTTTATTGCGGCGTTATTTTTCGCTGGTTGCACAACTTTATCTCGTAATAGCCAAACCGTGATTCCTAAACTGACTGAAAGGAATAGATTGTTGGGAGTATTACTTCCGGAACGTAGTTGTTACGATGTTCAACATTATGATATAAATATGGATATTGATGTTGAGAAAAAATACATCAAGGGATATGTGGATTTTACTGCTATAGCAGTTAATAATTTCACCATGCTTCAAGTGGATTTGGCTAAATCCATGCAATTAAATGGTGTCTGGTACCAAGATAATCAATTATCTACAAGTCGTAAAGAAGATGCCATATTAGTTGAATTTCCCAAAGTAACATTAGGTCAAGAATTTACTTTTCGTGTAAAATATGAAGGAAGTCCTCAGAATGCAAAGAATCCTCCTTGGGATGGAGGCTTTGTATGGGAAAAGGACGAAATGGGACGTGATTATGTTTCTGTAGCCTGTGAAGGTGACGGATGCGGTCTTTGGTGGCCATTGAAAGATCATATATCTGATGAGCCTGACAATGGTGCCAGAATGACATTCACAGTACCCGAGGACCTTGTTTGTGTTAGTAATGGCAAGCATTTAAAAACGATACAAGATTTGGAAGGTGGGAAAAAGTCCTACACATGGGAAGTGACCAACCCCATCAATAATTATAATATTTCAGTTCAGTTAGGGAATTATGTGATGTTGCAAGATACGGTTCATCGTGCAAATGGAAATATTGAAACAATGGACCACTATGTTTTGGATTATCATAAAGAAGTAGCCAGTACGGTTTTTCCACAAGCACGAAAAGTGATCCGGTTCTTTGAAAATTATTTTGGTGATTATCAATTTTGGGCAGATGGCTACAAACTAGTTGAAGTTTCCTACTTAGGGATGGAGCACCAGTCTGCGGTTACCTATGGAAATGTCTGGAATAATTGGGGCGGTGACAACCGTTCATGGACTAAAGACTATTATGGAATTATTGATGGTTTATTGTTCCATGAAACTGCCCATGAATGGTGGGGTAATAGTATTACAGTTACAGATCCAGCCCACATGTGGATTCATGAAGGAATGGCCGTCTACAGTGAATCAATGTTCATTGAGCAGGAGCTAGGGTATAATGTGATGGTTGATTTTATGCTTCGCAAACGTAAAGGTATTCGGAATAAGGTCCCCATTGTTGGGCGCGAAAATGAGAATTACTGGGCTTTTGGAGACTCATATAACAAAGGGGCCTGGGTAATGCATACACTACGCCACCTTGTGGATGATGATTTACTTTGGTTAGATCTTCTAAAGACTTTTGCAGTAAACAATGCCAAGACAAATGTAAATACTGATGATTTTATTAAACATGTTGAAAATAAAACTGGGTCAAATCTGAGTTATTTCTTCCAGCAATATTTTTACGATCATCGACAACCTAAATTAGAATATTACCAAAAAGATGAAAAGTTATACTACCGTTGGTCTGATGTTATTGATGGGTTCAAAATGCCAATTGATGTAGATATTAATGGCAAAGAGGAGCGCATTTTACCGACTACAGAAATACAATTTAAGGAGATACCTGGCCATTCAGTTGTGCACGTTCGTGATTGGGAGTTTTTTATAAAGAAAAAGAAAAATCCAGAACTAGCTGGATAGTTGACGCAGCCGTTCAAACAGAACGGCACTTACAGCTGCTGAGACATTTAACGAATTAGTTTGGCCTTGCATGGGGATAGTTGCTTGGAAGTCACTACTATCTAAGACAAGTTTTTTAATACCACGTCCTTCACTGCCGGCAATGATTAATACTTTTCCTGTATAGTCTACTTTATGCCATTCTTTCGCTTTGAGTCCATTTTCTAATGCAACAACCCAGAATTCCTCGTTTTTTAAATTAACAACTGTCTGTTTTAGGTTGGTAATCTGATAAATAGGTACATGCGTAAATGCACCCTGGCTGACTTGCATAACTGTGTCAGTTACCTCGCAACTATCATGTTTAGGAATAATGATACCATCTATGCCTGCGCATTCAGAAGTGCGGATGATTTGCCCCAGGTTTTGTGGGTCTTCAATCCGATCCAAAGCTAATAGACCAAAATTGCCAGATCTTTTCTGAAAAGATGGGAGCTCTAATTCAATTTTACCAGAGAAGCGAACGATAATACCCTGTGTTCTCCAATTGCCGAAATTAGATTTAAATTGGGACGCATTGAGAAATTTGATATGCCCTCCGTGATAGCCAAGTGCGTGGGTAACTTTCCCATCTCGTTCGGCGGGGCTCTTGGTCTGAATCAGTATATCAGAAATCTTATATTTATTTGATTCAAGTACAGCGGCACACCCATTGATGCCATAGATAGTATGTTGATCTTTTCCCATATCTTTATATTAAAGAATTTAATAAAAGATTCTTACTGGTGATTGAAACAATTGTCAGAAAAATTATAACTTTAAGTCTAGATTTAAGGATAGTTATGGCAACAAAAGAATACTATAAGACATCAGAGGAGCATGGTGGTGTGAATGCTGGTGCTAAATTTATAACAGTAAAAGCCCATCATGAAGTCCAAGGAGATATTGCTGAAGGAGTTGAGTTGACTTTAGATAGCATTGCTCATTTTCCTACCCGATATAGACTCAAAGATGATTCTGGTCGTATTTGGACTGTACCTATACATACTGTTATTCCCTTAGATAAATAACATTATAATAAAAACTGATCTTTTCATCTAACAATAGAGAATACATTGAAGTATAAATATATTTCCATATCGATCCTGATTTTTTTTACAGGATGCAATAAATTACCTGAAAAAAGAACTGAGATACTCTGGGATACTTATGGAGTGCCCCATATTTTCGCAAAAAATCATGAAGACATGTTTTATGCTTATGGATGGTCACAAATGCGAAATCATGGGAATTTGTTGTTAAAATTGTATGCGCAGGCCAGAGGTCAAGGTGCCGAATATTTTGGTAAAAAATATTTAAAATCTGATCAATGGGTTTATACACATAATGTTGTAGAAAGATCTCGTGAATGGCTGCAATTACAGGATATTGAAGTACGAAATATGCTGGAGGCATTTACCGAAGGAATTAATGCTTATGCAAAATCTCATCCAAATGAAATTGATGAAGTAAACAAATTAATCCTTCCTGCGAAGCCAGAAGATTGCTTGGCCCATTTTCAAAGAGTAGTCCTATTCCATTTTGTTACTAGTCCCCAAGATGTAAAATTTAATCCTGGACCAATGATTAAAGATCGCGGATCAAATACATGGGCCATTGGTCCTTCAAGATCTGCTTCAGGTAATGCCATGCTGATGGCCAATCCTCATTTACCTTGGTTTGATATGTTTACGTGGTTTGAGGCTCATACCGTATCTAGTGATTTAAACGCATATGGGGCAGGCTTTGTAGGCATGCCATTTTTAGGAATAGCCTTTAACGATTATTTAGGTTGGTCTCATACTAATAATGTACATGATGGTCAAGATTTGTATGAACTAATTCTGAAAGAAGGTGGGTATGAATGGAATGGAGGAGTTAAAAACTTTGACATAAGATCTGAGAAAATAAAAATAAAAGATAATGATGGTAAGACACGATCTATGGAATTTGTAATTCGGGAATCTGTTCATGGGCCGATTGTATATGAAAAGAATGGCAAAGCCTATGCTTTAAGGGTTGTAGGCCTTAATCAACCTCATGTTTTTAGACAGTACTTTGATATGGCCAGAGCAACAAACCTTGAAGAGTTTCAAAAAGCAATTCGACAATTGCAAAATCCATTTTTCACCATCATGTATGCTGATCGTGACGGTCATATTATGCATGTATTTGGTGGCCGTACGCCTATTCGTCCTAAAGGGGACTGGAATTGGTTGGGTGCCGTTCCTGGGAATTCACAGAAAACGCTTTGGCATGATACTCATACATTTGAAGATTTGCCAATATCTGTTGATCCCGAAAGCGGCTGGCTTCAGAATGCCAATGATCCACCTTGGACGACGACTTTCCCGAACGCCATTAATCGCCATAATTATCCGGATTATATGTCACAAAACTATATGCATTTTCGCGCACAGCGTTCGGCCCGTATGGCCTTTGATGATAAATCCATTACTTTTAAAGAATTATTGGATTATAAAATGGATACACGGATGGAATTGGCAGATCGTGTTCTAGATGACCTGTTAAAAATAATTGATACTTCTGATGATATCGAAATTATTGAATCCGGTAAAGTTTTATCTAGTTGGGATCGACATACAAATGGCGAAAGTAAGGGGGCAGTTTTATTCAAAGCATGGGTAGACTCAATGAGGTTTTCACACAACAAAGACGAACTTTTTCAAATTGGATGGCAGGAAGAAAAAGCAATGAGTACACCAATTGGGCTCAATTCAAATATTGATTATTTGGGTTCATTAAAATCAGCTTCAAAAGCTATTAAAAATACATATGGCAGATTAGATATTGCTTGGGGCGATGTTTATCGCTTGGTGCAGGATGGTGTAGATTTGCCTGCTAATGGAGGACCAGGTGATCCTTATGGCTTATTTCGGGTTACAGGCTACATGCCCATTGAGGGTAAAAGATTAAGGGCTATCGGTGGAGACTCATATCAAGCTATTATTGAGTTTGGAGATAAGCCAAAGGCGATGGCTTTGGTAAGCTATGGAAATGCAAGTCAAAAAGGTTCGAAACACAGAACAGATCAATTAAAATTCTATTCAGAAAAAAAACTTCGACCTGTTTGGTTAGATAAAAAAGAAATTAATCAACATTTGGAACAAAGAGAAATTCTGAATCCAAATTAGGAGTAAGAAATAGGTTATCCTCAAATTATACCTTCCTCTGATCGAACGATTCTTGTTCAATTTGGAGATGCAATCTCGAAAAACCTGCATCAGCAGGTTTTTTCTTTTTCACAATATATTATAAATCACCCATCTGATGATATTATTAACCTGCATCCTGCTTACAGTTCAGTGATGGTTACAATGAGTAACGGTGCAACTTTATCAAAAGTCACAAATTACTTAAATCATGGCATTGATAAATTAAATAATGACAAATACTCTCAACCGCAGCCCGTACAAATCCCTGTGGTATATGGGGGCGAATACGGGCCCGATTTAGAGCGTATTTCGATTCACAGCGGTTTGACCCAAAATGAGGTAATTAAACGTCATTACAATGGGCATTATCTGGTTTATTTTATCGGCTTTTCTATTGGCTTCCCATATTTTGGTGGAATGGATGATTCTATTTCCACTCCAAGATTAGATTCTCCAAGAAAATCAGTTCCATCGGGCTCAATCGGTATTGCCGGGAATCAGACTGGTGTATATCCTTTATCGTCTCCAGGAGGGTGGAATCTTATTGGCCGCACACCAATGTTACCTTTTAATGTCAAAAATCCAGAGAATAGTGTGATTAAAATGGGTAGTCTAGTTCGTTTTGTATCAATCAGCTCGGATGAATTCAAAGATTTGATTCCATGAGTATTATCGTTTTAAAACCAGGGCTGCAAACCACTGTTCAGGATTTGGGTCGAAATGGTTATGCGCATTATGGTATTTCTTCATCTGGAGCAGCAGACGCCATATCTTTAAGAATTGGAAATCTTCTTGTGGGTAATCCTGAAGAATTTGCGGGATTGGAAATGACCATACTTGGAGGAACTTTTCAATTTGAATCTGATGCATATATAGCTGTATCTGGAAGTCAATTTGATGCTCTTTTAGATGGAAAAGCATTTGAACATCAGAAAGGAATTTATGTTCGTAAGGGACAAAAATTAGCTATTGGACAAACTACAGCTGGTGCTCGTTGTTATCTTTGTGTCCGTGGTGGTATTGAAGTTGAAAATTATTTATCTGGGAAAACCACCCATGTTTTGACTGGAATGGGTGGACATTATGGGCGTGCACTTAAAAAAGGGGATACTCTGCAATTGGGTGAATTAGAGTATGTAGAAAAGCCAATTTTATTTAATCAATCACTTGAGATAAATTATTCTAAAATACGTATTAATAAAGGTTTGCAGAGTAAATGGTTTAATAATGAAACTTGGTCCCAATTTACTTCTGAACCATTCACCGTTTCTGATGTTTATAGCCGAATGGGTATTCGCTTAGAAGGAAATTCAATCAAATCTAGTAAGGGAAATGAGATATTAACTGAAGGTATTCCATTGGGAGCGATCCAGGTTCCAGGAAGTGGAGGGCCCATTATTTCATTTGTTGAACACCAGACAACAGGAGGTTATCCAAAAATTGCTAATGTAATTTCGGCTGACTTATGTAAAGTTGGTCAACTGAAACCGGGTGACAAATTTAGTTTTCAACTTGTTTCCATTGACGAAGGTGAATCATTGCGGTTGGAACAGGAATCTTTTATTAAATCTTTGATTAATCATGACTAATACCACTGCAATTCTTTCTACATTAATAATTTATAAAATTGTTCTAATAATAATTGGTGTCTGGGCAAATAAACGGACCCATACAACATCAGATTATTTTCTAGGCGGGAGAAAGTTAGGTCCTTGGGTAGCTGCTCTCAGTGCTTCCGCATCCTCTTCCTCAGCTTGGACACTTCTTGGTGTGAGTGGCGCAGCATACCTTTGGGGCTTACCAGCTATTTGGCTATTCCCAGCGACCTTATCCGGTTTTATTATCAATTGGTTCTATATTGCCCCAAGACTCAGCGTTTACGGAAAAAAAGTAGGCGCAATAACTTTGACTGATGTATTGGCTACAAATGATAAGGGTGAATCCATAAAAGTATTGCGGTGGTTATCTTCAGTAATAATCTTATTTTGTTTCGTATTTTATATTGCCTCTCAATTTGATGCTGCTGGTCAATCCTTTCAATCCACATTTAGTATAGATAAGAATACAAGTATTATACTGGGTGCGGGTATTATACTAATTTATACCCTTTTAGGAGGTTTTTGGGCTGTGAGTGTCAGTGATACCCTACAAGGGATTATGATGGCCTTATCTGCTATTATTTTGCCCATTGTGGCTATATCACAGGCAGGACTAGACAATATATTTACCGACCTTTCAAAACAAGCGGTATACAGTTCACCTAACGGTATTGGTGGAATTGTGGCATTGGGGTTTATTTTAGGCACTATGGGCATTGGTATTGCTTATCCTGGACAGCCACATGTGGTGAACCGGTTTATGGCGATTGAACCTGGAGAGAAGGTAAATCATGGACGAATTATTGCAATATGTTGGGCCCTTATAATTTATCCTGGGATGATTTTTCTTGGATGGTCAGGTAGAATCCTCATCGATATTGCAGGTCATGAGCAAATTCTTGTTGTTATGGGAAATCAGTTGTTGCACCCGGTATTAGCAGGAATAATATTAGCTGCAGTTTTATCCGCTATTATGTCTACAGCAGATAGTCAATTACTGGTGGCGGCATCCAGTGTTACTCATGATCTAAAATCTCAGAAAGAAGAGTATAGTCTTCTTAGAACACGAATCTGTGTAACGGTAATTTGCGTTATGGCTGTTGCTATGGCTATTTTTGTGGATAAAAGTATTTACAGTCGAGTCCTGTTTGCCTTTTCGACCATGGGAGCGGCTTTTGGACCTTTACTTTTGGGCAGATTGCAGGGTGGTGTACCAAGGATTTATGCTATTTCAGCGATGGTTGTGGGCTTTATTATGACATTATTTTTCTATTATTCTGATATAAAACCGGAAGGTAATCCTTTAGAAAGATTGGTGCCTATTGTTTTGGCGTATATTATTATTCAGGTAGGTCGTAAAAAAACATGAATATAGATATAAATTCTGATATGGGTGAAATGAGTAGTTTGTTGTCCGACGGTACCTATGAAAAACTTATGGATCACGTAACTTCTATTAATGTGGCTTGTGGTGGTCATGCTGGGGATGAAGATATGATGGTTGATATGGTTTTTATGGCAAACAAAAAAGCTGTGAACGTGGGTGCACATCCTAGTTATCCTGATAAAGAAAACTTTGGACGAATTGATATCCATATGGATACTAATGAACTTTTAGATACCGTTCGGAAGCAAATTCAACTATTGGTTGATATTAGTGCAGATAACGGAGTTACCCTATCACATGTAAAACCGCATGGTGCACTATATAACAGGGCCGTAATAGATGAAGATATAGCACAGACCATTGGCGAAGCCATTATTCAAGTGGATCCATTATTAAAAGTTATGGGATTGGCAGGTTCTAAGATGTTATCTGTATTTGCTGATTTGGGATTGGATATTATGGCAGAAGCTTTTGCTGATCGTACCTATGAACCGGACGGTACATTGCGAAATAGAAAATTCAATGATGCTTTGATCACTGATCCGAACCAGGCAGCCCAACAAACTTTAGCTATTATAAATGGATATGTAGTTTCAGTTGATGGAATAGAAGTACCAATTGAAGCGCAGACATTATGTATTCATAGTGATACAACCAATGCAGTTGAAATTGCTAAAGCAGTGAATAAAGTAATATCATAAAATTTTGAAGATCATAATAAAGGAAAACATGAAAAAACAATATACAATTCTAATGGTTGGGCTAACCCTGCTTTGTGTAGGATATGCAAATGGATTAACCAAAACAGAAAAGAAAATTCGTAATTATGTAGAAAAGCACTCGGATGAAGCCATTAACCTACTAGAAAAGGTAGTCAATATTAACAGCGGTTCACTGAATGTCGAAGGGAATCGAAAGGTAGGTGCCATATTCCAACGAGAACTGGATAAACTTGGTTTCAGAACGTATTGGGTAACTTATCCAGACAGCATTAAACGATCAGGACATCTTTTCGCTGAAATGAGGGGCGGTAAAGGTAAAAAGATTGTAATGATTGGACATTTGGACACAGTTTTTGAGATCGATCATCCATTTCAGAAATTCAGACGTGACGGAAATACAGCCTATGGGCCTGGAGTTGATGATATGAAAAGTGGGGATGTATCATTGGTTTATACGATGAAAGCACTTCATCATATTGATGCTTTAAAAGACATGAATCTGACATTGGTGTTTATTGGGGATGAAGAAAAGTTGGGCGCTCACTCATCTATCGTGAGGAAAGAATTGATTTCAGCAGGCAAGTGGGCCGATATCGGGCTGGGATTCGAGGGTGCACATGGTATGGAGACAGGTACGATTGCCCGCCGCAGCGCTTCATCATGGATATTAACCATTACTGGTGTTCAAGGGCATTCTTCTCAAGTATTCGGTGAAACGCTTGGTTATGGCGCTATCTTTGAGGCTTCTCGTATTATCAATACATTTAGAGAAGAATTATCCGAAGAGCAATATCTAACATTCAACCCAGGTGTTATTGTAGGAGGGACAGATGTTGCGTATGATCCAATTAAAGCGCGAGGAACAGCTTTCGGAAAAACCAATGTAGTTTCTCAGTTAGTAACTGTCCATGGTGGTATTCGAACAATCTCGATAAACCAGTTGGAAAAAGCAATGGTAGCTATGGGTAACATTGCTTCGAGAAACCTTCCAGGAACAACAGCCAAAATAGAATTCAATACTAGCTATCCTCCAATGGAGCCCACCAAAGCTAATTATGCATTATTAAGTAAACTTGAGTCTGTAAATATGGATCTTGGTTATGGGAAATTGGAACCTTTAGATCCAAGCAAACGTGGCGCAGCAGATATTTCATTTGTTGCACCCTACGTAGATGCGGCCTTGGCTGGAATGGGTCCTGATGGACATAATGCCCATTCTGCCGATGAATGGTTGGATTTATCTTCTTTTCCGAAAACTACAACTCGTGCTGCTATTTTAATTTATCGGTTGACACGGTAGTTTTATCCTACTCTAATGCTAGATGGTGTGGGAAAAAATAAAATTTAAATCGATGAGGATGGTTCAAAAATGTTAGCAAGAATATTTATTGCAATTATTAGGCTTTCTCCATCGCTTCAAAAAGGACTTTGGAAGTGGTGGTATCAGCGCTTGGCCCATAGAGGTCGTGATGCAGATTGGGCATTTATGAACTATGGTTTTACTCCAAAAAATGGAGGACCTGCTTTAGTGTTGAAAGAAAAGGATGAATCAGATCGGCCTTTTATTGAACTTTATAACTATACGGCATCCCAAATTCCTATTAAAGAATTAAATGTATTGGAAATAGGTTCAGGAAGAGGTGGTGGATCCTCCTTTATAGCAAGATATCATGAACCAGCTCAAATTACAGGTCTTGATTATTCGCCACAAGCAATTGAGCTTTCATCAGAACTTCATCGTGATATATCCAATTTAAATTTTGTACAGGGTGATGCAGAATCTCTTCCTTTTAATGACCGTGTATTTGATGCAATCATCAACGTAGAGTCATCTCATTGTTACGGGAATATGGCCGAGTTTGTAAATGAAGTGGCTCGTGTATTAAAACCGAACGGTTATTTTTCATGGGTTGACTTACGAGGAAAAGATATGATTGGTGAAGTAGAAGAAGCATTTTCCATTGAAGAATTACGACAAATCAAAGAAGCTACAATTACAACAGAGGTGATTGAAGCTTTGGATTATATCCATGAACGGAAAATGGCAGTAATCAAACAACACGTCCCAAGATGGATACAACCCGCTTTTCGAGATTTTTCAGGCGTGAAAGGTTCAAAAATCTATAATGGGTTTAAAGATGGTAGTGTCGTCTATCTAGCTAAGGTATTTCAAAAAGTATAGAGAATACTTTTTAATAAATATTAAATAATAATTGAAAAATGTCCGCAACTGATTTCCCTACTTTTGGATTCGAACACAATACATATCTTTTTGTTTGTATTGCAGTTTGGATTGCTCTTCCTTTCGTTGGAAGAAATTACTTAAATCGATCCCAGCGAAATAGTTTTGCTCTATATCTGGCTGTTTTTACCATTTTTCAAGAATTTCTTTTTGATTTTTTTCAACTCTATATTGATGATTTTTCAATGAAGGAAGACCTGTCACTCCATATGTGTGGATTAAGCTTATTTTTATCGAGTTATGCCTTATGGAAAAAAAGTCAAACAGCCTTTGAATTATCTTTTTTCTGGGGATTGGTAGGTGCCTTTCAGGCTATTATTACGCCCGACCCAACACGGTGGCCCTATGGTGATATTTCAATCTTTTGGAGTTTCCTAACTCATGGCATTATCATTCTAAATGTTATATGGCTTATTTGGGTAGATGGAATGCGATGCCGAAAAGGGTCTCTTTTGAATACATTATTAATCACTGGCGGTACGGCTTTTGTTATAGCTTATATCAATAAATTTTTAGGAGAAGGGGCAAATTATTGGTTTCTATGCAATAAACCCAGTGGAGATAGTCCATTTCTTATTGGTGATTGGCCATATTATTTGATAGCTTTTCAATTTGTTGGTTTTCTCATGATGGCAATTGTCTACTTTCCTATGTGGTTTGTTGTTAACCGAGGAGTAAAAGGAAAATGAACTACAGTCAAAACTGTGTAAGTTTGTTGTAGAAAATGTACATATTATTAGGCTATTTCTTTCTCTCCCTTAGCATTTCCTTTATTTGCTCCACTCTAGAATCAGTAATTCTTTCTGTAACGCATTCACATATTGGAACTCTGGTTAAATCCAACCATCGTGGTGGAAAACTCCTACAACATCTTAAGGATGATATTAATCGTCCTTTAGCAGCAATCCTGACTTTAAATACAATAGCAAATACGGTTGGAGCAGCAGGTGTTGGAGCGCAAGCACTTTATATTTATGGCTCAGGATCTGTTGCAGTTGTTTCAGGAATATTAACTTTCTGCATTTTAATTTTTTCTGAAATTATACCAAAGACTATTGGCGCAACATATTGGCGAAGATTGGCATACTCATCAGCCTATTTAATTCGTTTTTTGATGATTATCACATTTCCGTTTGTTTGGCTAAGTGAAGTGCTTTCATCAAAATTGTCACATGATGAAGATGAAGTTAAGAAGGTTAGTAGAGAAGAGATTACTGTTATGGCCGAAATGGGTGAAGATGAAGGTTCAATCGATGAGCAGGAATCGGATATTATTGAGAATCTATTTCGTTTAAAGGAGATAGATGTGGAAGAGATATTGACACCGAGGTCTGTAATCTATGCATTAGAAGATACTCAGACTGTGGGGCAACTCATGGATGCGGATAAAGATATACATTTTTCTAGAATCCCTATTTTTCATGAAAATATTGATAATATTCTAGGCATTGTTTATAAAGATAAATTATTGGAAACGATGGCTGATGATTATTTCGAAAAAACTATGGGTGATATTCTTGAGCCAGTAGACTCAGTTTTTGAAAAACAATCAGTTGAAACGGTTTTGAATAAGTTTACTAAAAATCGTTCTCATATGTTTATTGTAAAGGATGAATTTGGTGGAACTACCGGAATTGTTACATTAGAAGATTGTATAGAAACTTTGCTTGGTGTAGAGATCATGGATGAATCTGATCAAGTTGCTGATATGCGTGAATTAGCAAAAGATAAATTGCGTCAAAAACGGAATAAGGAATAGATTGGAAGCTGATCTTAACTGACCTCATTTTTTTATTAACTTAAAGATTATTTCTTTGTTTTATATCTTTAATCATGCTTTTATGATTAAGAAAATCTAAGATGAGGGTGAAAAACTATTGTCTATTTGTATTTGTTTTGCGAATTCACCCATTTCGATAGGGAAAATTCACTCATAAATTAAGTGCTTGTGAAAACCACCAAACTCACACTCCTGACACTGATCATAATATTCTTGACTGCGGGCGAGCGAGATGTCAAATACTTTCGTAATGAACATGGATTCATTACGGGGAATAATGTACCTAAGTCAGAAATCCTTCGAAAAGATCATATCAAGGCAGAATATGACGAACTAGGTCGCCTTATACTTAAATCAAAAATGAATGCTCAAGGTAAAGTGATTGCACAGGACCAATATTCATATACAGGTACCAATATGATTATCCGCCAAAAAGACTTGGTAGATAATAAGGGTCACATTTTTCACCAAACAATTTTTGGTCGAGAACCGCAATCATTATCTTATATCGAATGGGTATTTGGCGTGGATTCAGTCAAAAAATGGAACGATCGTTTTACCACTTCCAATTTGAATGAATTAGATAAACCAAATGATTACCGATTTTTTGATGTGGATGCATATGAATATGGTGGAAAAGAGCTAGAATATGATACGTTGGGACGAACCACTCGTGACGAATGGTTCCGGAGGCCAGATGGAAAATCTATGCACAAATTCCTTTATAAATACTATGATGATATAGGAATTACTCACATGTTTGAATACGATTCTAATGGTGTTCTCATTATGGATGTAAAACTAAGCGGAGATGGAACAGAAGCTGTTTTTTGGTTCACGGGACCAGTTGATTCAAGTTTTCAAAACCATAGTGAAATTACCTATAATTTAGACGGGGACTTAACTTGGGGGAAAGTGATTTGGGTCATCCCTGGTGAATTGGATAGCGCCAATATTGATTTATCAGATATCTATGTGGGTGATTATACAGTTTCACTGGTAAATGACAGTATCCTTCAAGACAGTTCCATTTATGATATTCATTTTGATGGAAAGGGAGTAAAAGGATACATAGCTACGAAGCGGACAATTAATCACATAACATATGATATTAGCCCGCCAATAATGACTTTGGATATGGATACTTATATAAAGTATGTATCAGTATCGTTCACTCATTCAGAGCCTATTGATTCCGCATATATTGTTTGGGTACCGAATTCAAATTTTTCTCATGTATCATTAGACACTGTTATTTTAACTAAAGAAGAAATTGATAAATCTGATCGATTCAAACCTTATAATCAAACTCCACTTATTGATGGTGTTATGTATGATCCGGAGATATATGCTATTGATAGGGCCGGCAACCTAGCAGATCCTCCAGGGTTGAAAGAGAATGTGATCTACGATATTACTCCACCAACTCTGTCAATTAATGAGCCAAATACTGGTGCATGGGTAAATCACCAATTATTTTATATGAGTACTAATGAGCCGATCCAATCGTGGACATTTATAGCAAAGTGGCAGGGAGGAAGTTTTGATGAAAATGCACCATACACTCATACTTTTGCAGATACGGTTCTAGATACGTCTCATGTTAATCTTGCGGATCATTTTCAACTTAATGATGGTAGCACATATGCATTCTCAATTATTGGTAATGATTTGGCTGGAAACTTATCAGACACAACGCAGATAGATTCAATACATTATGATACTACAGCTCCTGTGTTAACTATGATATATCCCTTTAATGATGCAGCCATAAATAATCCAACCGTTAGCTACGCTGCAAGTGAACTATTGTTGGCGGGGGAATTTCTTTGGACCGAGATAAACGGTTCAGAGGATAGTGCATCATCGCATAGAGTAGAATTAATTGATGATGAATTATCTGCGGAAGAAAAAATTCATATCAATTTAACCAATGAACCTATACTTACTGATGGAAGTACTTATACAATATTGTTAACTGGGCGTGATCTAGCAGGTAATCAAAGTGACCCTGTGGTTATTACCAATGTGCTCTTTGATATTACACCACCAAACTTTACAAATACACTTCCTGAAACGGGGAGTGCTATGAACCACCAATCTGTTTCCTATACTTTATCAGAGAGTATCCACAAAGGTTCTATCACATGGACTCAAATGTCAGGTGTTATGGATGAAAATAGTCCACATATTATTCCATTTTCAAAAGATGAAATGGCAGATGGACTCCATGAGAGGATTACTTTGGAAAGCATGTCAACTTTACAAGATGGTGGAATATACACAATTCATTTTACTGGTTTGGATCGTGCGGGTAATATGGCAGATACGATTACAGTCTCGAATGTTCTTTATGATTATACTCCTCCGGAAATGATCATTGACTATCCATTACCGCGCTCCATTTCTAGTACTACTGATATATCCTTTACTTTATCAGAAGACTTACACCAGGGTGAATTCAAATGGATATGGCTTGGAGGTGTTGAAGATACTTTGGCACCTTATATCGCTGAATTAATAGATGATGAGCTGAAAGAAGGTGCTCATACTGAAATAGAGTTAAAAAATATACCTAATGTTGTGGAGAATGCTCTTTATACCTTATCATTTTCTGGACAGGATCGCGCAGGTAATCAAACACTAAAAGTTTTTGTTCCAGGGCTTCAATATGATTTTACGCCTCCTGAATTGACATGGTATAGCCCAAAGAGTGGTGATGCCGTAAACCACAAGAAAATTCATTTTGAAAATAGTGAAATGCTTGATCGTGGCACGAT
>Ga0315338_1002113_pt1 | contig 20983 bp, 11 predicted proteins | sample ASW8metaG_FD_204518 | JGI IMG/M metagenome (GOLD analysis project Ga0315338, IMG submission 204518) | Ammonia-oxidizing marine archaeal communities from Monterey Bay, California, United States - ASW #8 | ecosystem: Environmental > Aquatic > Marine > Coastal | place: USA: California | collected... | reverse complement strand
CACCCACGCCACTGCGATCGACGTACGCGCCCCCCCCAAAAAAAACTTCAAAACGCCCGCTCCCTTCGCCGCCTCTCCCAGAGAGCCCCGGAAAAATACGTCCCCACCCAAGCTTCCCTCCCCACCTCACTCCCGCTATTCTGTAAAGATACTGGCCTATAGAGATGCCGGCCTGGAGAGAGATCCGCTCCAAATTTTTCTAACGGGAGACCCTAGCCACGGCTAAGAAAACCAAAAAATCCGCCGCGAAAGACGACGACAAAAACCAGCGCGTCATCACCAACAATCGCAAAGCTCGGCACGAATACCTCATTCTCGAAACCCTCGAATGCGGCATCGTGCTCACCGGCAGCGAAGTAAAAAGCCTGCGCAATGGTCTCATTTCACTCGACGAAGCCTACGGCCGCGTCAAAGGCGACGAAGTCTGGCTCGTGGGCTGCAACATTCAAGAATACAACTTCGCCCACCAGCTCAATCACGAGCCCAGACGGCCTCGCAAGCTGTTGATGCACCGCCGCGAGATTCGTAAATTCGCCGCCCAAGCCACAGAAAAAAATCTCACCCTCGTACCGCTAAAAATGTACTTCACCCGCGGTCGGGCTAAGATCCTCATGGGCATCGGTCGCGGCAAAAAACTCTACGACAAACGCGACTCACTCAAAAAGAAAGACATGAAGCGAGACATCGACCGCGCCATGCGCGGCCGATAAGCCTGTGATTCTCAAACAACTTCTATATTAGCGGTAGCGCCCACGCCACTGCGATCAGTGCACGCGTCCCTAACCAAAAACTGTAAAACGCCCGCTCCCCATGACGCCCTTGCAAGGGCCACCCATTACCACCGTCGCCTAATTCCTACCATCATCACTCCCACCAAGCCCAGCACCAATCCCGCCGGCTCAGGAACCACAGCAGCGGTCGAAGCAGCCACCGCCGGCGCCACAGCCCCAAAATTCGCTTCCCAATCCGCATAGTCGGCTGCCATGTCAGCAGTACCGCCGCGTTGCCAGATTAAAAAGTCGCCGCCGTCGACATCCAAATCAAAATCAAAATCGCCCGGATGGGTTGCAATCAGCGAAACATCGTTGCCATCGTTCGCCCCATAGTCGATATACATGCCGACGCTGCCATACGTGCCAACCAAGGCTCCATCAGGGAGTCCATCAAAAGCCCCAGACTGTACGCCGTCGATATCCAAAATCTCAAACACATCGCCAACCGAGGGCATAAAGCCTCCGCCGAGCGTCACACTCAAAGCCCCACCCAGCAACGCATCGCCGCCAACAGCCAGCGAGTCGAATTCACCTGCCAAGGCTCCCCCCAGATCGAAATCAATACTGCCCGCACCCGCCAATTGGGCGCTGCCCAATAGCGTTACGCTACCCACCATTTCGATCGAACCATTGTTGACGATATCGCCTTCCACCGTCGCATCAATCAGCACCAGGTCACCATTATTGGTAAGCCCCGCACCCGCATCGTCGGCATCAAAGTCGACAGCCGTGGTCTTAGAAACAACCAGCAACTCGTTATTAATGACACTCGCCGCACTCAGCCCGCCCCGTGCGATATACAGATCGGCCCCGGCATCAATCGTGAGCTGATTATTGGGTACTCCCAAGGTTTGATTTTGATTCACAATCACCGAGTCGCCCAGCAATCCGCTGCCACCAACCGAAAAACCTTGCCCAGTAACGTTCAACGCACCGGCATCCCAGTCGAGGTTCGACAAATCAGCAATCGTCCCTACCGAAAACGAGGCCGTTGCATCGTTCATCCGCAACGAAGTATCAAGGGTCGCATTCCCCACGACTTCCAGATGCTGATCCGCTTCTAAAGTCGGCGGCACAGCACCATCAAAAATTTGTCCTAACGCAGTGCTGCCGAGCAGTGCACTGTTCTTATAACGCAGCGTACCGGTGTTAAAAGAAAAAGTACCATCAGCTGCGTCCAAAGTATCGAGTTCCAACAGACCGCCGCTCATCACGACAAACCCACCCGACCAAGCCTTGACCTGATTGGTCACGCTAACAGTTGAATCGGCAAGTACCCGTAGCGTACCTAGCCCACCGTTGGCAACATCACTGCCACCAACAAAAACCGAATCACCCACAGTGAGTGAAGTAGCTGCCCCCGCACCTCCAACATCAATCGCACCGACCACACCGCTGCCGCTACGTCCAATAAACACGTGCCCGCTCGTACTTGCCGAGCCACCGTCGGTAATAAAGAAATTACCCGTAGTGAACCCGGCGCCGGCATTGGCGTCGGCTACGGAGAGAAAAGTGCCAACCGTCATCTGCGAGCCAGCCCCGCTAAGATTCACAGTCCCGGCACCTTCGTGGATACCACCGATGCGTACATGTTCTACCGTGGTAAAGAGCCCCCCATCTTCGATATTCAGCGTGCCGTTGCTCTGATCACCGATCGACGCAGTTCCGCTGGCATTGATTTCAGAAGTGGACCCATTCACGGTAGCAATACCGTAGGAACCTTCACTGTCGCCAACGAAAAAATCGTGCGTCGCAACCTGGCCGCCGGTGTTGACCGTTAGTAGCGTAGGATTCACCGAGTTCCCACCGTCGTCGCCGACACGCATTCGTCCGTCATTCATATGATTCAGTTGCGAACCCGCACCGCTTACCGTGACGCTGACACCATCGGCAGCGGCATTGGTGCCAATCGAAAAGTCGGAAGTAAAATCGACAGCCGTATTCAAAACACCGCCATTCGTGATACTGATCGACGCCGCTCGCGAGTCGCCGACGTAGATGGCTTGATCAATATTCACGGTCGAGCTGGTACCGTTGCCGTCGTCGCCGTCGATGTTCATCACGGCTGTTTCGGTACCCGTATCGTCTCCGATGTTCATGCTCGTCACATCCACACGGCCGCCTGCCAAGACGTTCAGCGTACCATTGCCAGCATCGCCGAGGAGGATGGGATTGAAGCCGTTGGCTATTGCATTCCAAAACGAATCTTCACCAGTCACGGTGACGGTACCGGTGCCATCGGGGCCAATATTTTCACCACTACCAATGATGCCGCCATTGCTGGTGACCAAGCCGCCTGCTTCAATATCCAAAATCCCGATACCGCCGTCTTCATTGCTCGAACCGCCAATAAAGAAAGTAGAACCCGTGACGTTTAACCGCGACGCCGTCCCGCCGGAGGAGCCGTTTACAGTAACCTGCGAGTTGTTCAAGTCGCCGTCAGTGTCGCTATCGGCAATCGCCAACCTTCCCGTTTGAACATAACCGCCATTGGTGATATTGAGCGTCGCGGTACCTTCATTACCGACATAAGACCACGTACTGCTACTGGTGACCGAAGAGCCCAGCCCGTCGACCGTCGCTTGGCCAGTACTGCCGTCGGTCGGACCAATTCTGAATTCACCGGTTGCGGTGACAACTGCGCCGTCCGTAACGTTCAACACCCCACGTCCTGCCAGACCTACGTTAAGAACCCCTGTGACTGCTACGGTCGAACCCGTTCCGTCGACGGTGACGGTGTTATCAAACAACGAAAGCACGTTGTTGCCGATATTCAAGTCGCTTCCCACGGTGACGTCGGCACCGGCTAAAACATCGAGTGTTCCTTCACCGGCGTTGCCTACCGTGAGAATCGTACCGACTTCGAGCAGCGAATCGTTGCTACCGCTCCCGGTAACCGTTGCTGTCCCCGATCCCGTGCTATCGTCGCCAATCGTGACGGTTGCCGTTGCATCGACCTTACCGCCTGCTTCGATGTCGAGCGTGCCAGTCCCGCCATTGCCCATGTAGAGATCTTGCATATCCCACAGCGAATTGTCACCCGTGACTGTCGCATCGCCATTAGAATCTTCTTCGAGACCTATAAAATGATCTGGTGTACTACCAATCGTATCCAACCAACCACCGGCAGAGATCGTAAGATGTCCGGTCCCATTCTCACCAACAAAAAAGTCTTCGACAATCGCCTTCGAACCTGCACCGGTAATATTGAGTGTCCCTTCACCGGTGGCAGAGAATCCTAATGAAGTATCTGCGCCGCTGACTGCATCGGTCGTTTGTGACAACCCTCCGTTAGTAACATTCAACGTACCCGTGCCATCGACTCCAATAAACATTCCCGTGAGATGTCCAACCGACGTCGCCGAAAAAATCGAAGTTGCCCCGTCAACATTCACCTCACCTACCGCACCCGCGGCATTGCCGATAAACACATTCGGACTCGAAAACACGCCGCTGTTTTCCACGCTAAGCGTTCCGTAACCAGTACCGGTCGAGCCGACAAAAGCGTCGCCGCTGCTCGTCCAAGTTGCACTATCCAGCGTCACAAGAGCACCGTTTGAGAGTGCAGTAGCCGCAGCATCGTCGATCGTGACGATTCCACCATTGTTGAGATTCGATCCACCCACATCCATAAACTCAACAATGCCGTCCGTAAATGTCACGTTGTTAGCAGCCGAAGCGGCTCCCAAAAAGATATCGACATCCATCCCCACCAAACCCGGACCGAAGAACACATTGTCTCCCGCACCAGGGATCGCATTAGGCGCCCAATTCGTAGCGTTATTGTAAACCTGAATTCCCGAGACTTGATTCCAGTCGCGATCCACCGCACTCGCATAGTCGGTCAACAGTAGTGATAGAAGCGCAACGCCAAACGAAAAAATCAATGTTCGCCTAAACATAGAATTCCTCTGGTAACTCAAATGGTTGATGGATAAACAGGACAAGATTTAGAGAAGTAAATACCTGTGGCGGTATTCTAACAGCGACTGTGGCGGCCCGCAAGAAAAAGCGGGAAGTAACCTCTAAAAATACTGCCGGGAAAAGACCCAAGAAAGCTCATGCAGTCTCTTAGCAACAGACCATGTAGTCTGTATGATCACACACCAAAGATGCATTGCTAGAAGCTCTTGGCTAACCACCTACCAGCAAAGAAACCGCCTGCCCCGTCAGCTTATGGCTTAACGCCAACACATTTGGGCTCCGAGGGATCTGAGGTGAAGTCACCACATTCACCGGGCAAGCAGGATCGGCTTCCTCGTAATTCAAAGTCGGCGGTACCACCCCAGCTTGCATGCCAAGCAAGCTAATCGCCAACTCCGCTGCATTGCTGCTCGCACCAAGATTGCCAAAGAAACTCTTAGCCGCCGTCACCGGCACGTCGCCCAAAGTCTGCTTGATCGCCTGAGCCTCGATCGGATCTTCTTCAACCGATCCCAAACCATGAGCAGACACATGCCCCACTTCGTCCGCAGAAACACCCCCCATCGCAAGTGCCGCCACAATCGACTGCCGGATCGCTTGCCCCGTGGGTCGCTTGTCTGGCCAACCAGGTTCAAAGCGTCGCCCATACCCCAGAACCTGACCCTGAATTTTTACGCCCCGCTGTTCAGCATGCTCGCGACTTTCAAGCACAAACATCGCCGCCCCTTCGCTCGATACCGAGCCATCACGCCCCGCATCAAACGGTCGACATGCTGCCGCCGGATTCGCCACATTCCGTGACATCTCCGCTCCCCCATGCCACGACAAATCCACCGGGCCTAACATCGTGCTGGCACCGCCAGCAATCATCACCTCAGCATGCCCGCGGGCAATCACATCCGCTGCTTCGATAATCGCCATCAACGACGAGACCTCGCCCTGAACAATCGTGTTGATCGGCCCCCGTGCGTCGTGAGCGATCCCAATATGACAGCAAGCCATATTGGGCAGAAATTTGAGCATCCACAGCGGATAGATCTCTTGGATGCCTGTAGCCCAGTTGGCAATATCGAATTCACCACCCTTACGTGTCGCTTGATAAGAATCGGCCACGTCCGCAGGCGGCGACCGAAACAAATTCGCCCCCACCACCACGCCTAATTTCTCAGGATCTACAGCCCCGTCCTCCAGCACCGCATCGGCCCACGCCAATTCCGCAGCCGAAAACCCCAGCTGCGTCTCACGCGACATCACTTTCAGGCTCTTACGAGGCTTCACATACTGTTTCGGCTCGAAATCGGGCACCTCGCCTGCAATGGGGATTGGCCAGCCTTCCTCCACCAACCGATCGACCACCCGCACCCCGCTACGACGATTCTCGATCGCCGACCAGACGGCCTCTCGGCCAACCCCTAGCGGGCAAGCGATTCCGATACCGGTGATCACAACGTCGTGCACGAAGAAGCTCTAACTGAAAAGTATGGGGGGCAGGGTCAAATAGCAGTGGCGAACTCTTAAGTCTATCTGGCACAGATCGGCCCAACAACCTACTCTCTGTCCCAGATCGCCTAGCCAGCCTCAAAGACTAGGGATAAACTCGGTTAAGTAGCCCTCGCGCCTCAAGGCTCTGGCCCGCAGCAAGCATAACCGTCAAAATTTACCGAACCTTGGACCCCAAAAATTAGGCCTGCTATCGCAGAATATCCCCTGCGAAGACAAATTCCGGAGTAGCCATCGTGCCCAATTCAGAAAAAAAATACGGCGAATTTTCACTTTCCGAAGCGCGTACCATCGTTGGCGAATTTTTTACTCCCAATCCTTGGATCTTCTGGCCCGACTTCTTACTCAGTTGGGCAGTGGGCATCGCGACCTTCACTTTGGTCCAATATCCACAATTCGTTACCGCCGATACCACCTGGCATTGGCCGATTCGGATCGTCTGCTTCATTGTCTCCTGCATACTCTATTACCGTAGCGCCCTCTTTATCCACGAGCTGATGCACATCCGCGACGGCGAATTCACCGCCTTCCGCTTCGTCTGGAACCTGCTCTGCGGCATCCCCTTTCTCATCCCTACATTCGTCTACTACACTCACGTCGACCACCACCGCCGCAAACATTACGGCACCCAAGAAGACGGCGAATACATCCCGCTCGCCAATATGCCGCCGTGGAAAATATTATTTTACTTGTGCCAGATCTTCGTCATCCCGCCGCTAGCCATTATCCGCTTCGGTCTGCTGACGCCCCTTTCCTGGTTCAGCAAATCAGTGCGAGATTGGACCCATGTTCATGCTTCGTCCATGATCATGGACCCCACCTACATGCGTCCCCAACCTACCCCCAAAACACTCCGCACCATCCGCCTGCAAGAATTCTTCTGCTTCCTCTGGATCTGGTTCATCGCCGCACGCATTTTCTATCCTATGGGCATTATCCCCGGCAGCATTCCGCCGTCGTTCTTAGTACAAATTTATCTGACCGGCGTCTTCATCATCCTGGTCAACAACCTCCGCACCCTCGGCGCCCACCGTTGGAATAGCGACGGCACCGAGATGAATTTCGTCGAGCAATTGGTCGACTCGGTAAATTACCCCAAGCACCCTTTCACCGGCGTTCTCTGGGCCCCCGTCGGATTGCGCTTCCACGCCCTCCACCACATTTTTCCCACTATGCCCTACCACGCGCTACCCACCGCCCACCGCCGCCTCATCCGCGACCTCCCCGCAGACTCCCCCTACCACCTCTGCTCCGCCAACTCGCTCCCCGAAGCACTAACCGACCTCTGGCGCCGAGCCAAAGCCAGCCAAACCCCCGACACACCCGAAGCCTCCCAACCCGCATAGCAATCGCAGCGATTTGAAAAGCGATTGTTAGCGTCGGCGCCCACGCCGAATCTACCACCGTAAACTCTGCCACTTTATGTACCCTCCCAGATACCAAAAAGCACACCCTTTCCCCATTTCTCTTGCCTCCACGCTCCTTCAACCCCTAAAATTACACCAGCAAACAATACCGCGTTTGCAACTCTCATCAAAACCGGAGCTCAGGGGCAATGAACTCTCCACGCAAACAAGCGTTTACGCTTGTCGAATTGCTTGTTGTTATCGCAATCATTCTCACATTGTTTTGTCTTGTTTCTCCTCATGGACAACAATCTCGAGAGGGAGAAAGAAAAAAAACTTGTAAACATAACCTAAAACAACTGCATACAGCATTGCTATCACGAGAAACGTCGCAAAAGAATTTCCCCGGTTACATTAACACCCTCGGCCAACCAAACGGTTACAAAACACGCGCCAGTTGGGTAGTCAAAACATTTGACTACATAGAACAAGCACCACTCTCAGCGCGTTGGGAGCAAGGCGAGTATGTCTTTCCGCCTATAGAAATCTTAGAATGCCCCAGCGACCCGGCTGAGAAAGTCGAGCAACCTAACCTCTCCTACGTCGCCAACACCGGCTACATCGACAGCAATACCGAAAACAAAGCCAACGGCATCTTCTTCGATCTTACACGTACCGCAGCAGGTGCCCCCGGCCCGGAAGATGAACGCGATAAAGCAAGTGCTCCCGAAATCATCATGACGATTGACTACATTCAATCCCACGACGGCGCAACTCGCACCCTACTGCTTTCCGAAAACAACAATGCCCTCTTCTGGGGCTACACGACTCCCGTGGAACAACAAACCCTCCCTGACCAAAAATACCATTTCGGTTTCTGCTGGGAACAACCTGCAGTAATAGCCAATACAGTTGGCCCTTCGCTAAGAAAATCCCGTCGAATCAACGGCAATGATGGTTACGAAATGAAAACGAAATTCAAGGAACTAATCCCCAACGACGGATTCCCCTCCAGCAACCACCCCGGCGGAGTCAACGTTGCCTTTGTCGGCGGCAACGTGTCATTCTTAGACAACCAGATCGACCCGCTGGTCTACGCCCAACTCATGACCCCCAACGGCAAGGAGTCGGACCTAAAAACAGTCGAAGGAAAGCCAGAGAGCGAGCTAAAGCCACCTGCCGATCAGTACTAACAACTTTATCCCCATTCCCCCTTCCGATCTCCCCCTTACATACCCACTCTGCTGTCTCCGCGTCTCTGCGAGAGTCATAAAACCCTAACCCTCATCCCCTCGCACAGCCCCCAGGTGCTCCTCCAAAAACCCATCCAAATCCCCCTGCACCAAATCCTCCGGCTGCACAAACCGAAACTTCACCTGATCCCGATTGTTCCCATCGTTAGCAATTGCCCGTTGCGAAGCGATTTCCGCAATCCGCCCTGTCGCAAACGCACCAGCAGGCCCATTCAGCACCACATCCACCCCAGCTAGGCGTTTGGTATAGACCGAAGCCCACGGCTCACGCTGCTCCGGCACCATCAGATGCACCACCTGCTGGTTGTTCCACAGAAGTTGTCCGCTGCTAACTTCGCTCAGCCGCTCCAACAATTCTTCCAACAACTCACCCGACCATTGCGGTTTCTTGCCGGGCGGAAAACCCTTCCGTGCCAGATGCCACTTCCGACCCATTACCTTCCACGGCATCACATCCTCGGGATTCTTTTCGATACGCTGAGTAAAACTGCGGAAACCCTTCACCGCCTTTTCTAAAAACGCCCAAAACTCAGGCGTATCGATCTCTTCCCAACTGTAAGCCGCAATTTGAACCTCTTGAAACGGCCCGCGCAGATTCTTGCACTTCACTCGCGAGTTGTTCCCGTAGGCTTCGACTTCCGGAATATCATTCAGCGGTTTCAAATCCAAATCCACCATCAACTGATCCCGCTGAAACGTCTTCTTCGCCGTCCGAAATTTCAACTTCACCAACCAGGGCTCGCCCGTAATCGCATGAAAGAACCAACCGTCGCTCTTCTTATCCGCCGCCACCTCGACGATCGTCCGCGTGTTCCAATTCGTCTCGCTAAAATCGCCCAACTCCTGAATCCGCCGCTCGATCTTATCCAAAATCTTCCCATCCCACCGACACGGCTCGCCGGCCCGACTCACCCGATCCTGAGTATGCCACCGTCGACCATCAATCTCCCAAGGCATTTTTACACTACTGCCCAGATCATTGATGTCGAGATCCCCCTCCTGCTTCGCCTCCGCCGCCGCAAAATCAAACGCCTTACGATTCACCAAAGGCCCAGCCTCCAAAACAGGTGCTAATGCTACAGCAGTGTGCGACCCCTTTCCGGCTTTCCGCTTTCCGCTTCCTGCTTTTGCTACCTCTTCCGGCGTCCCCATCGCCACAACTTCCCCACCGCCGCTGCCCGCTTCTGGCCCAATATCTACAATCCAATCCGCTTGCTTAATCACATCCAGATTGTGCTCGATCACCACCACCGTGTTGCCCAAGTCGACCAGCCGATGCAACACATCCAGCAGCTTTTTAATGTCGTCAAAGTGCAAACCAGTCGTCGGTTCGTCCAACACATACAGCGTCCGCCCCGTATCCGGTCGTGCAAGCTCCGCCGCCAACTTCACACGTTGCGCCTCGCCACCCGACAGTGTTGCTGCACTCTGACCCAACGACACGTAACCGAGCCCCACATCACACAACGTCTGCAAAATGCGCCGAATCTTCGGAATGTTCTCAAACACTTCTAACGCCTCGCTGCACGACAATTCCAGAACGTCGGCAATCGAACGCCCCCGATAGCGCACTTCCAGCGTCTCCGGGTTGTACCGCTTCCCATGACACGTATCACAATCGACCCACACGTCGGGCAGGAAATGCATCTCGATACAAAGCTGCCCCGCCCCATCGCATGCATCGCACCGCCCACCAGCCACATTAAAACTAAACCGCCGCGCCGAATAACCCCGCAACTTTGCCTCCGGCAGCTGCCCAAACAACTGCCGAATCAATTCAAACACACCCGTATAAGTCGCCGGGTTGGAAGTCGGCGTGTTGCCCAGCGGTCGTTGATCAACGCGTATCACCTTGTTGATATTCTCAACCCCTACCAGCCGATCGTGCGATCCCGGACTCGTACTCGCCCGATGCAACGATTTGGCCAACTGATTGTAAAGCACATCCTGCACCAACGAACTCTTCCCGCTCCCCGACACCCCGGTGACCGCCGTCAAAGTACCCAACGGAATCTCAACGTTAATATTCTTCAAATTATTATGCCGCGCCCCAATCACTCCGAGCGCAAGAGTATCAGAAGCCCCCCGCCCAATAGCCGCCGCACTCTTCCGCTTCGATTTCTTCTTCACATCTTCATTCTTAAATCTTAAATCATCGATCCTTCTATTCTTCGGCACCCCAATCGCCTTCTTCCCCGACAGGTACGGCCCAGTCACACTCTTCCGCTTTTTCGCCACCTCATCAGGCGTACCTCGGGCAACAATCTCGCCCCCCAACCGACCCGCCGCCGGTCCGAAATCCAACAGTCCATCCGCACTCTCCACCACTTCGCGATCGTGCTCCACCACCAGCAACGTATTGCCCAGGTCCCTAAGCTTATGCAGCGCCGCAATCAAACGCGTATTATCCCGCGGATGTAGACCAATCGTCGGCTCGTCCAGCACATACAGCACGCCGCACAACCCGCTGCCCACTTGGCTCGCCAGGCGAATCCGCTGCGACTCTCCACCCGAAAGCGTCGGCGCCGAACGACCGATCGTCAAATACTCTAGTCCCACATCGACCAAAAACGTCAGCCGATTGGTAATCTCACGCACTAACTCGCCTGCCACTTTTTTCTGACCCGCCGCCAGCTTCCACTTCTTCACAATCTTGAGCATATCGCTGAGCGGCAATCGGCAATACTCGCCCATCGTCCGACCTTCAAACCGCACCGCCGAAGCATCATCCCGCAATCGACTTCCGCCACACTCACTACACTCAATCTCTCCGACCAAATGATCCAACTGAGTACGCAAACGAGGCGATAAGCGAGAAGCTTCCTCCAAAGCAGGGTACAAACCTTTGTACTGAAAGCGGAACGAGGCGCTAGGCGTCAGTCGCTGGGTGCTAGCTTTTTTACTTTTCTTACTAGCGCCTAGTGCCTCGCGCCCAGCGCCTACTTCAATCCACTCCTCCCCCGTCCCATACAGCACCACCCGCCGATGTCGCGGCGACAACTGATCAAACGGTACATCCGTTGGCAACTTGGTATGCTCGGAGAGCGCGGCGAGCATCGCTCCAAACATTGGCTGCTCAACTCCCGGCCAAGCCAGCACTGCGCCTTCAGCCAACGTCAACTGCGTACCCCTGAGCAGCGCCGCCGGGTCGGCACCCACCTCGGTTCCCAATCCTTCGCAAGCCGTACACCAGCCCAGCGTACTGTTGAACGAAAAATGATGCGGCGACAACGTCTCAAAGCTCCGCCCGCAATCACTACAGACTAAATGCTGACTATGCACCTTCGTTTCCCAACGAACTTCCGGCACATCCTTCTCCGCAATCGCCGTATGACAAACGCCTTTACCCAGCGCCAACGCATTTTCCACACTATCCGCCAGCCGGGCCCGATTCGCTTTGCGAATGGCCACCCGATCGACAATCACCTCCACTTTATGTTTCCGCCGTCGATCCACCGTCGGCATCGCGTCGAGCTCAAACGTCTGATTATCCACCCGTGCCCGTACATAACCATTTGTGCGCAACGACTTCCAAAGGTCTTCATACTGCTGCCCCGATGCCAACTCCACCGGCGCCATCAAATACAGCTTGGTCCCTTCCGGCACATCAAGAATCGCATCAATCACCTCGTCCGCCGACTGCGTTCCCACCGGCACATCACAGTCGGGGCAATGCATCTGCCCTAACCGCGATTGCAAGATCCGAAAGTAATCATAAATCTCCGTCACCGTGCCCACCGTCGAACGCGGCGAATGCCCGGTCGTCCGCTGCTCGATCGCGATCGCCGGTGACAATCCCTCGATCGACTCCACCCGCGGCTTCTGCAACTGCCCGATAAACTGCCGAGCATACGAACCTAAACTCTCCACATACCGCCGCTGGCCCTCGGCATAGATCGTGTCCATTGCCAACGAACTCTTCCCACTACCGCTGGGTCCGCAGAAAACGGTGAACTCATCCCGTGGAATCTTCGCACTAATATGCCGCAAATTATGCTGCTCCGCACCTTCCACCACGATATGCGTCGCCTGCTTCACCTGCGGCCGCTTTCCTTTCGTCTTATCCGCCACCGCTTCCGCAGCCGCGCCCCCGTTGCCATTCAAATGAGGAGCCAAAGCAATCGCTGTATGCGAAACAAACCGATGCGAATCTTTCTTCCCCGCGCCTTCTTCCACTTTGTGTATGCGTTCAATAATCTCTTCCGGCGTCCCCGTCGCCACTACCTCGCCGCCAAACTTCCCGCCCTCCGGACCGATATCAATAATCCAGTCCGCCGTCTTCACTACGTCCATATTGTGCTCTACCACCAACACCGTGTTGCCCGCGTCCACAAAATCGTGCAACACCTTCAGCAGCAAATGTATATCGGCAAAGTGCAGACCGGTCGTCGGTTCGTCCAGCATATACAACGTCTTGCCGGTCGACTTTTTCACCAACTCCCGCGCCAGCTTAATCCGCTGCGCCTCGCCACCCGAAAGCGTTGGCGAAGGCTGACCCAGTTTTACATAGTCCAGCCCCACGGCATGCAGCGTCTCTAGCTTGTCTTTAATCTTCGGAATGTTCTCAAAATGCTCGAGCGCCTGCTGCACATCCATCTCTAGCACTTCAGCAATCGACTTGCCTTTGTACTCCACCTGCAGCGACTCATGATTAAACCGATGCCCCTGACACACATTGCAAGTAATCCAAACGTCCGCCAGAAAATCCATCTCTAGCTTGTTCGAACCGTTCCCGCTACAAGCCTCGCACCGACCGCCAGCCACATTAAAACTAAACCGCCCTGGCTTATATCCCCGCCGCTTCGACTCAGGTAGCCGCGCATACAGACTACGAATCTCATCAAACACCTTGATGTAGGTCGCCGGGTTCGATCGGGGCGTTCTCCCAATCGGCGATTGATCGATCGCGATCATCTTGTCCAGATGCTCAAGCCCTTCGATCGCATCATGATCCCCCGGCGCACCTTTCCCGCCATTCAAATCCCGCCGCAACGACTCGACCAAGATGTCCGAAAAAATCGAGCTCTTCCCACTCCCACTAGCCCCCGTCAAACAAACAAAAGCCCCCAACGGAATCTCAATATCAACATTTTTAAGATTGTTATGACGAGCCCCCAAAAGACGAAGCGCCGGCTGTTTGTCATTCTCCGCTTTCCCCTTTCCCCTTTCCCCTTTCGACATTCTCCGTTCCTGCGGCACCTCAATCTCCCGCCGCCCCGACAAAAAAGCCCCCGTCACACTTCGCTTCGATTTCTTAATCTTCTCCAAGTTGCCATGCGCCACCACCTCGCCACCACGCACGCCCGGGCCCGGCCCAAAGTCGATAATCTCATCTGCGGCCCGCATCGTGTCTTCATCATGCTCCACCACCACCACGGTATTGCCCTGGTCGCGCAGCCGCTCCAGCGTCGCTATCAATCGATCGTTATCCCGCGGATGCAAACCAATCGACGGCTCGTCCAGAATATAAAGCACCCCCACCAACCCGCAGCCAATCTGCCCCGCCAAACGGATCCGTTGCGTCTCGCCACCCGAAAGTGTCGGTGCCGTCCGATGCAGCGACAAATACTCCAGTCCCACGTTGCTCAAGAATCCCAGCCGACCACGAACCTCCTTCAGCACTTCCGAAGCAATCTTCTGCCCCATCGCATCCAGCACCAACTTGCTGAAAAAATCCTCCGCCTCGTCAATCGGCAACTCACTCACTTCCGGCAACGTCAGCTCTGGCTGCTCGACAAAATTCTTATGCGCGGTCGTCAACCGCACCGACCGTGCCTGCGGATTCAGTCGCTGCCCCGAGCAATCCGGACAGCAAATCACATTCATAAATTTTTCGAGTTTCGCGATCAGCGACTTGCTCTTCGCCGCCCGATATTTTTCGAGCAGCTCCGGAATCAATCCATCAAACGTCCCGCCATACTTCTGCGAACTCTTCCCACCCCGCCACGTGTACGTAATGTGCTCGTCACCCGTCCCCCATAGCCACATGTACTGCTGCTCGTCCGTCAATTCTTTCCAGGGTGTATCCGCCATCGCGCCGGCCGATAACTCCTGCTTCCGCTCGATCGTTTCCGCCACGCCCTTATAAATATGCCGCTTCCACCGCCCCAAATCCTTCCACTTGCCCACCAACTCAATACAACCCTGCGACACCGACTTCTCCGGGTCGGTCACCAGCTTCGTCGGATCGAAACTAAACATCTGCCCCAGCCCGTCGCACTCGTAACACATCCCCTGCGGACTATTAAAACTAAACAACTGCGGCGACGGCGGCTGAAAACTCACGCCACAATGGTTACAAGCATAATCAGCCGAAATCACGACGTCCCCTTCGACGCCCCTCTTTCGCCGTCGTGAACTTGATTCGTCATCTTCCTCTACCGCAACTTCATCGCCGTGATCCACCGCGACAACAATATTCCCCTGCCCCACCTTCAGCGCCAGCTCCACTGCCTCAGCCAACCGACTGCGAATACTCGGCCCATTTACCAGCCGATCGACCACCACCTCGATATCGTGCCGCATCTGCCGATCGAGCGACAAATTATCCGTCAACTGCACCACCTCACCGTCGACCCGTGCCCGCACAAAACCTTGCTTCAACAAATCATCAAAAAGATCCTTAAACTCACCCTTCTGCTGCCGCACAATCGGTGCCAAGAGCGCAAACTTGGTCTTCGCCGGCTGACTCAATATCCGCGCAATTATCTGCTCCCGCGACTGAGCCGTAATCGGTCGACTACACTCCGGACAATGCCCCTGCCCCACTCGCGCATACAGTACCCGCAGAAAATCATAAATCTCGGTAATCGTCCCCACCGTCGACCGCGGATTGCTGCCCGCCGATTTTTGCGCAATCGAAATCGAAGGACTCAACCCGCTAATATGATCCACATCCGGCTTGGGCATCTGCCCCAAAAACTGACGCGCAAAGGTCGACAGGCTTTCGACATACCGCCGCTGCCCCTCGGCATACAACGTATCGAACGCAAGCGAACTCTTGCCGCTGCCCGACACTCCGGTCAGGCAGATCAACTTGTTCCGCGGCAACACCAAATCGACGTCGCAAAGATTGTGCTCGCGAGCACCCTTAATAACAATATCCGAAGCAGGCATACGTCCGTGCAATCTATACAAAATAGGGAGGCAAAATCACAGCTGCGCCCGGCGGCGCGAACCAATCATTGTACGCCTAAACGACCAACTCCCCAAGACAACGATTTCCCCGACCCTAAGCTCCTAAAATAGCCGAATAGTACGCCGATTTCGCGGTTTCCCGCGATTCAACCAAACCCCACACCCGTTAGCGTCGGCGCCCACGCCGAATCTACCGCCAGAAATCGAGAACACTTCCTGACCTACTATTGCCACCCAAAAGCTAATGTTGACTCGATTTTTTTGTGCCACTTCGTGTTTTTCGTGGCCATTATCACTACAATCAAAATCCGCGCTTATCCGCCAGATCGCGATCATCCGCGTCCCATTCGTAATTCCAGAGAACAACAACATGCAAAACCCACTCCGCTTCACACTGTTGGTCACCTTAATATTCACCACCACGCTACTTTCCGCTGCCGAGAAAAAGAAAACCGGTTTCGCTCGTTGGCAAAAAGCGATGGACGCCTTCACCGCCGCCGACCACGAAAACCCCACCCCACCCGGTGGCGTTCTCTTCGTCGGTAGCTCCAGCATTCGTCTTTGGGATCTCAAAGAATCCTTCCCCAACCTAAACGCCCTCAACCGCGGCTTCGGCGGCTCGGCGATCCGCGACTCCATCCACTTCTTCGACACCCTCATCCTCAAGCACCGCCCCCGCACCGTCGTGCTCTACGCCGGCGACAACGACATCTCCGGCGGTTACAACGCCGAACAAACCCATCAAGATTTTCTAAAATTCCAGAAAAAACTCGACACAGCCCTGCCCGGAACCAAGCTAGTGTTCGTCGCCATCAAACCCAGCATCTCCCGCTGGAAACTGGCCCCCACCATGCACGAAGCCAACCAAATGATCGCCGCCACCTGTGCCGAAGACGACCGCCTCATCTACCTCGACATCTGGGGCCCCATGCTCGGCGAAGACGGCCGCCCCCGCCCCGAGTACTTCCGCAAAGACGGCCTCCACCTCAACGCCATCGGCTACGACCTCTGGAACAAGCTACTAACACCCCACCTAAAAGAATAAATCGTTCCCAAGAAAAATAGCCGCGATGCAATACATCGCCGGAGCCCCTCACACCTGTAGGAGTCGTTTCCGACACCGATAACCCCGCCAACAAAGAAAAACCACAGAGGTCACAGAGCACACCGAGAATTAATAAACAAAAACTCTGTGCCCTCTGTGATCTCTGTGGTTAAATACAACTAAGGTACCCATCACCGCTGATAAATCGGCAACACCTGATAAGGCGGCGTCAAAGCCAGCACCGTCAACGCCGTGGTGTACGGCTTGCCATAATGGTCCCAGCCTCGCGAGGGTGCCCACGCCCCATCGGCCAGCTGATTCTCGGCAAGCATCTTTAGCAGGTTCGGATAAAACTTTCCCCAATACGGATCGCCCAACTGATACATCGCCTGACTGCAATGATAAATCGTGTAGTGATACTGTTCGTAAGGCGTCAACAAAACATTGTATCGAAACGGTTGCTGTAGCAAACGATCAGCCGCCTGCTTGGCCATTTCGTTGTCATGATCGCCACCCAGGGCCAACGCAAAAATACCCGCCCCCACTACACCTCGGCTTGTATAACGATTTCGCTCTCGAATACCGTACAAAAATTCTTTCTGCCCGTTATCAAAACAACGTTTCACATATTCGACCGCATCCGAGGCAAACTCCTCGGGCACCTCGAATTCGGCATTCTTCGCCGACCGTAAAAACATCAGTTGCCAATCCGTCACCGACAGGTCCGAGTCGGCCCTCGTATGCGGCGAGCGACGCAGGTACTTCCAACCCCCGCGGTCGAGGTCGCGTCGCTTGCCGTTGATTTGCATCTGCCTGGTCAGATTAATTGCTTTCGGAATAGCCAGCGAAATCCGCTTTTGCTGTTCTGCCGAGGTCATGCCATAAACCTCCGTCAACAACAAGCCGGCCATCGCATGATTGTAAAGCGCCGCATGCACCGCATTATTGGGTCGATAACTTTGCCCCGGCACGCGATAAGAAAACAGCCCATCCGGCTGCTGGGTATCGAGCACAAAGTCGATTGCTTTCACTAGCGTATCGCTATGTTCCCCATTCGGAGCCGCCCCTGCCGACAACATGGCGATACAACACAAGCTCGTTATCCCCGGCTGCCCAACCGTCGGCGCCGAAAACGAACCATCTGCCCTTTGAGACCGCACCAAAAATCCCACCCCTCGCTCCACGGTCGGCTCCAGCACTTCCCACTGTTCGTCAGAAAGCACAAATTCCTTATCCAACTGCGCATAAACGGCTGGCAACAACCCAAAAATAGCCGCGAACAAGAAAATAAACCCAAACAATCGGGCCATCTCAGTATCCCAATTCAGGAAGGACGCACGTGAAAACGTAATCATTCAGCCAGGAACTCACACCCCAGGGATTATCACCCCTACGCTAAAAAATAGCAAGTTTCACACCTGCCACAGGCAAATACGGCCCTCACCAAACTCCCAAGCCACCCTGTAGGAGGCGTCTCCGACGCAGTAGCCTCGCCAAAAAAAATAGCCACAGAGATCACAGAGCACACCGAGAGCTAATAAACAAAAACTCTGTGATCTCTGTGGCTAAAAAAACGTAGCATGCGTGCAGCGCAGCGCACGACGCACCTACCAACCCTCACCGCTCACCACATCCCTGCACCAGCCTCGGCCCAAAGATTTTCCCACTAGGAATTGAGCCAAACCATCTGAGATAATACAGCCACTCACGTAGGATGTGGTGCTTGCACCCATCTTCTACCTCACCGAGTACCACTGTCTGGCTTGCCCAGCAGTGCGAATCAGGTACCAACATTCAATTGCAGAAAAAACTCAAAATGACAAAACCCAATCAAAAAAACCTTAATTATCAGCCCTTAACACCGACTTTTGTCCACCTTAATGGGCTTCCTGTGAAACGTGCCAAAACTAACCCCACAAACACTACCAGAGCAGCATAAAGCAACACAGTTCTGTCCACTTCGAGTCAAAACAGACTACCAGAACACCCGCCCATGCAAGCGATTTCCCAAACACTAAGTCGTAAGCGGCGGCGTCTCCGCAGCAAATTCGCTCAACAACTGCCCAGCAATTTGCAGATCGCCTTCCCGCGGTACCAATGCCCCACGCAAACGCAACCGACGTATAACACCTTTTTCTAAGAAAGACCCAGCCAAGTCGCGTTCAATGGCAATTTGGACTGGACTAGGATTAGAGAACTTCACACCACCATGATCGCCAGCAAGTGACATCTCCACATAACTCCAACCAGCGTCAGTCGGTCGCAGCACGACTCCTATTGAATCTTGGTGAAGATCGACAGTTTGCAAATCAGCAATTTCGCGAACCGATTTTCCACCGTCAGATACCCACCAAGCCTCTCCAGACGACAACACCGACCGCGTAGCAATACGCGGAAAACTTTCCAGCAAATCCGTTTCTAACGAAAGCAGCAGATCAACAACCGTAAAGTTGCTGGCAGTGATCAAACGCCAATAGATTTCCAAAGAATAGTGCCGTTCCTCGGTCTCCGCATAACTCGCAACCAAGTCCCCACCACGTACAAAAGCATCACTAACTTTGATACCAGTACTCACAGATGCGTTCGCCAAAGAGACACCAAGTAACTGCCCCATCACGGAGCTACCAGCAAACTCCAACTGCTGCAAACCCAGCGAGGGGTTCGCCAGTTCGACGCTAGCTGCCAAGTTCGGAGTCAGTAGCTTGGCACGGTTTGCATCCAATTGCCAAAGATTAGCAGCAGGCGAAAGAATTTTTTTCTCGGCACTCATCGCAAACAAAGCTTTACACAAAATGGACAACACGAGCAGTGAAATTACTATCGGCGTTGTCACTGTCGCCCATAGCAGGCAGATAAGTCAAGACACCATTACTACTATGCAGCAACGATCAACACCACGACTACCCGGCATAGAAATAAATCAGCGCATAAAAAAACCCCGTCGAACACCGAGGTGTTGCGACGGGGCCGGAACAGAGAAGAGGCCAGTGTTTACCGTGGGGGGGATAATAAAGATTAGGCAATCGCCTTCCACAAATCTGCGGTCGGAAAATGCGAGTAAACTCTAGTACCTTCCTCTCTTGTTTCATTAGTGATCATACTCATTTGGCTCGCTGTGTCCAGCTTTCTACCAAAGTTATTCTAAAAAATGCAACTGTTTCTGGCTGGTCAGGGTCGTTGTCATCGACGTTATTACTTGGTAAACAAGGGTTTACGTCAACGCCCAGTGCTCGAATAGATTTTCAAAAATAAGGAAAATTCCATGCTCGATATCGAGAAATTACTGGCCATTAGCGAGATCGCAGCCCGTGCCGGCGCCGAGCAATTGATGCAATGGCGGGGAAAATTCTCAACCCGAGAGAAATCCGCCCGAGATCTGGTCACCGATGCCGATTTAGCGTCCCAGAAGGCAATCCAACAGGTAATTTTGGCCGAATTCCCAGATCACGGCTTTCTGGGTGAAGAAGACCCCGACCCCGGTCAGCTTGACCACTCCTACTGCTGGGTCGTCGATCCGCTGGACGGAACCACCAACTATGTCCACGATTTCCCCTGTTTTTGTACATCCGTAGCAGTTGCCCATGAGGGGCAGCCAGTCGCAGCAGCCGTATTCGACCCCCTCCAAGAAGAGTGTTTTCTCGCCGGAAAAGGCCTGGGAAGCCGCTTAAATGGCCAATCTATCGCCGTAAGCACCGCCAACGAGATCGAACAAGCCCTGGTAGCGGTCAGTTTTCCGCCCTCGCCAGATAGTCAGTCCCCAGACGTACAGGCATTTATGCAGGTTGCGCCCAAATGCCAGGCGGTACGCCGTACAGGCTCGGCAGCCCTCAATTTGGCCTATGTCGCTTGTGGACGCCTCGACGCCCACTGGGCTCATTTCATCCATCCCTGGGACTCTGCTGCGGGAGTACTGCTTGTACGAGAAGCTGGAGGCACCCTAACAGCCAGCCGAGGCGGCCCTTTCGACCTCGCTAAAGGCGACTATTTCGCTGCTTCTACACCAGA
>Ga0315338_1002111_pt1 | contig 21005 bp, 19 predicted proteins | sample ASW8metaG_FD_204518 | JGI IMG/M metagenome (GOLD analysis project Ga0315338, IMG submission 204518) | Ammonia-oxidizing marine archaeal communities from Monterey Bay, California, United States - ASW #8 | ecosystem: Environmental > Aquatic > Marine > Coastal | place: USA: California | collected... | reverse complement strand
AGGGGTTGGAGAGGGATGCCGACGCAGTATAACCACTCGGGGGAGCCTTCTTTTTCACAACTTCATCCGCGACAGATTTGACCAAGCCTTCCGTCACCGTTTTGACAGTGGAGAGTTTTCTGAAATGGACGTCGAGGGTTGTGTAAAATGCTTCGCTCGCATGTTTTAATATATCTATGTCTGCATTTGGAAAGCTTTTGTATTTCTCTGGATCCTGTTTGATCAAAGTCATCTGCTGATTGTATGTCGCTACCAGGCGGGTTTTCTCGGACAGATTGTCTGAGAATGAGCGGGTTTGATTTTCCTCCAATGCCGTATTCTCCGCTTCAAGGATATCTGAAAGCCTTGAAATGACGTCGCATAATGCCTTTGGATGCATCAGCTGAGGACCGGATCGCAAGGGTTGTGCCGTCATTTTCTAAACCTCCTGCATTGCGAGCATTTCGCGGAAGACAGCATCAGCAATACCAATACCGTTCTGCCTGCTCATGGATTTCGCATATTCCTGATTGAGCATGTCTTTGAACAGCTTTTCAGATTCCCCACCGCCAAACATTTCATCTGTTTCCAAGCCCGAGGACATGGAATTGAGGAACTGGCTTAGGAAAAAAGCTTCAAATTCTTCCGCGGCGGCTTTCGCCTTCTCCACAGACATGGGGCTTTTGCCATTTGCGGTGCCGCCTGATTGTAATGCGGCAAAATTTACGCTGCTGGATTGAATTTCATTCATTACATTAACTCGATTTCTGCCTGCAGCGCTCCGGCTGCCTTAATGGCTTGTAAAATTGAGATCATGTCCCTTGGACCAATCCCAAGGGCGTTAAGACCGTCAACAAGTTCCTGAAGACGGACGCCTTTATTCAGGATTGCCAGTTTATGATCACTGTCTTCGCTGACCTCGATATTCGTCCGGGGAACCACAACCGTTTCGCCATCTTCCGAAAAGGGACCAGGCTGGGAAACCTGAGGCGTTTCAGTGATGCGAACGGTCAGATTTCCTTGCGCAATGGCAACGGTATCCACCTTCACTTCCTTGCCAATGACTATGATGCCGGATTGTTCGTCAATGACAACACGGGCAATCTGATCGGGGTCCACCATCAACTGTTCGATGTCGGCCAGAAGATCGACCATATTGGCACGCTTACTGCCCTCCAGATTTAAGATAACGGTGGAAGGGTCAGATGATTCAGCGATGTCATTGCCAATATATTTGTTGACCGCTTGCGCAACCCGACGCGATGTCGTGAGGTCCGGGTTGCGGAGCGAAATGCGCAGGCTTGTCAAAGTCGCCAGGTCAAAGCCGAGCTCCCGTTCGACAATTGCACCGGATGCAATGCGTGCTGTCGTGGGAACTCCTTTGGTGATGCTTTCCGCTTCACCACCTGCGGCGAAGCCGGCAACAGTGAGAGTTCCTTGTGCAACGGCGTAAACTTCACCATCGGCGGCCATAAGCGGGGTTACTACCAGGGTGCCACCGGTTAGATTTTCTGCATCACCAAGAGAACTGACAACTATATCAATTTTTGTGCCCTGCCGTTGAAACGGGGGCAGGGTGGCGGTAACGATGACAGCTGCGACATTTTCCGTCTTTAGTGTTTCGCCTGTGGTATTTACCCCAAGACGTTCCAGCATGGAGGTCAGGCTTTGTTCAGTAAAGGGTGAGTTTGTTAAAGAATCGCCCGTGCCATTCAGCCCGACAACAAGACCGTACCCTACAAGGATATTGTCACGAATGCCTTCAAACTCCGCAATATCCTTGACGCGGGATGCTGTGTGCGCCGTTTCTACGGACCAGGTCAGAAGTGTCAGGGCAAATAGCAACGTCGAAATCAGGCGTTTCGTCGGCGTGAATTGCTTTGCAATATTCAGGACTGTTTTCAAAGTCATACGTCTTTTCCGTCTCGCATCGTCACAGATTAATATTTCTACCAGTTTAAATGCGAATTCCGTGCCAGTTTAATTTCTATATAAGGCATTGAAATATAAAGAATAAATATGATAATCGGGGGAAAGAGGGTAAGAAGCGGCAATATCTTCCACTTGACCCGGAAAGAATGACCTCTAACAATAAGAAATAGCGTTTTTTGGCTCATACGTTGAGCCGGTATAGGGTAGGGTATGCGAGTTAGTGGATCAGGCAGGACCAGCGCGGCGTCTAGCGCCAAGGGTGGGAAGTCTTCCTCAAAATCCGGGGAGAAATTTTCCCTGCCCGAAGACACTGTTGAAAACAGTGGTTCTGCGGGGATTGCCGCAGCCTCTCCCATTGGTTCCATTGATGCTCTCGTTGCTTTGCAGGGCGTTGGAGATTCGACTGGGGATAATGAGAAGGCAGCAGAAAAAGGTGAGGATCTCCTTGATAAACTTGAAGAAATTCGGGATGGCCTACTGATGGGAAGCATATCTGCAGAAAAGCTGTTGCGCCTAAAGCAAACATTGTCTTCTTATGACGTTGATGGTGCTGATCCAAAATTGGCCGAAATTGTTCGTGATATCGAAGTTCGAGCCGCTGTAGAGCTTGCAAAATTTGGCTATTGATGCGGCTAGCTTTCCAGCCCATACATTTTGAAATTCATCCATCACAAATATCTTACTTTTTCACGAATAGTATATTGCTAATGGCCGCGCTATCCTATAAATATGGCCGCAATTTTTATGGGTGCATTCGGCATAAGAACTGGAGTTTCTTAGATGAACGTTCAAATTCCTGAAGAGTACAGACCGACTGAGGATGAGCCTTTTATGAATCCGCGGCAGCAGGAATATTTCCGCGCCAAGCTCATAAAATGGCGCAACGAGATTCTTGAAGATGCAAGTCAAACGATTGCCACTCTGCAAGAAGAGACGGTGAAGGAGCCGGATATTGCAGATCGGGCATCGACTGAATCTGAAAGGGCGCTTGAGCTTAGAACGCGCGATCGGCAACGCAAGCTAATCGGTAAAATCGATGCAGCGCTTCGGCGGATCGATGAAGGCCTTTATGGCTATTGCGATGAAACGGGTGAGCCGATTGCTTTGAAACGTCTGGAAGCCCGACCCGTTGCAACCTTGAGCCTTGAAGCGCAAGAGCGACACGAACGCCGCGAGAAAACATACCGAGATGACTAAGTAATCTCATAAAAAAGCCGGCTGATAAGCCGGCTTTTTTCTTGATGTCCTTCCACCTTAGAAGGGGAAGATGATATCAAATAGCTGTTGTCCGTAGCGCCCTTGTTGGACATCGGTCAGATGACCTCTACCACCATAGGCGATCCGCGCTTCGGCAATCTTAGAGGATGGGATAGTGTTCCCCGAAGTAATATCCTCAGGACGGACAACGCCCGTGACAGATAAATCCCGACTTTCGAAATTCACCCGGACCTCCTGACGACCAGAAATTACCATATTTCCGTTCGGAAGGATCTGGGTGACGATCGCCGCGATTTCCATATTGATGGTTTCGTTTCTGTCCACGGCGCCTGAGCCGCTCACACTGTGATCGCTCCCTAGGTCAACCAAAGCGGAAGCGCTTGTGCCTTCGGGCAATACCTTTGTGATCTGGCTTTCCAGCCCGAACAACCCGGTAAATCCGGCCTCTTCAGACGACACACGTGTTGTATCTGTTGTATTGTTAAGTTTAGCCTCGTCTGCAATCGCAACCATAACTGTCAGGATATCGCCAACCCGCGCAGCGCGTTGATCTTTGAAGAAGGCCTTCGATCCTGGCCGCCATAAGGAGTTCGCCTGTTGAATGACAGGTTCTGGCCGAGGCATGGGAAGGGTCACCGGTTTATAGCCTTCTTGCGTAACCGGATTTCCAATTGGCGACAATGGGGGTTCCTCGCCGACATTTGCAAGGCGGGTCAGAAAATTACAGCCTGACAGGAAAATTCCCAGCGTTATTACCAGAGCAATACGGTTGAAAAGGGGAATTGAATTTTTCATTTTCATAACTTTCTTTCGACCCTGCTATCGGGCTGCGGCGAGCTGTTGGGAGGAAGGGAGAATTTGAACTTCCCGTTCATTAACCACCTGCGCCTGAATGACTTTGCGGCTATTGATATTCTCCACACGGATTACGTCTCCAGTACCGCCTGCTTCCAGCGTTCGTCCTGAAATAGACAGAAACATGCCGCCCTGACGCAGGACAACAGCAACCAATTTGCCTTTTTCAACAGTTACCGGATCTCCTAGATTGTTCATATTGATGATAACACCTGCGCGAACAGAGCGCCGGGGGCTTTTGCCGATAAGTTGAGCCGCATCTGTGATCGCATGGCGCCCAAGTTTGGCCGTATGCATGGCCTTATGTTCGATATCGCTTTCGCGAATTTCGCGGCCTGAAGGTGTAAATTCTTTCAGAACAGGAACCATTATTTGTTTTTGAACCTTGCCGCTGATTTTGAAGCGCTGGCCGTTTTCCATGTTGGCAGGTGCTAGCAGTTCGGCTGTAAATTGCCCGCTTCGCTTGTTAATATAGATATTCTCTACAGAGACGCTTGGGTCCTGTTCCGTGCCGACCTTGACGTTGGTCTGCTGTGTTGCGAAATTTACTTCGAACAATTGTAAATCCAGTTCATATTCCAGTGCGGCACGGATTTCATTAGCGATATCATCGAAGGGAACATTGGTTCCTGAACGGCGAATTTTTATCCGGCGTACTGGGGCAGTTGGACGCCAATCCAGCCCATTTGCCCGTGCCAGCTTGGCGACAGAGGTTGCCTTGAAGATAACGGATTTTCCAGGTAGCGGCGCAGGCGCGATGACTTGTGCTGATTTCTCGCCTGCTCCATCAAAAATATCTCCGAAGGTTATATCGTCGCCTTCGACAGCTATATTCTGCCGAAGCGAGACCAGATCACCAGCCGCAGCTGCTAGAGGTAGTATCAGAGCGGTGATCAAGGTCAGGATGGATAGGTAATATTTCATAACAACCTCTTCTATTCTAGAAAGGATTAGCTGCTGAGCTGATTAGTAACGGACATCATTTCATCTGCCGCCGTGATAGTCTTGGAGCACATCTCATAGGCACGCTGCGCGCTGATGAGTGACGTAATCTCCTGCACCGCATTCACGTTGGACATTTCAAGGTAGCCCTGGCGTAAGGTGCCGAACCCGGTTGAGCCTGCAACACCAATTGTTGGCGCGCCGGAGGCCGTGCTTTCTTTAAACAGGCTATCTCCAAGAGGTTGAAGGCCGCCGTTGTTAAAGAAAATGGCAAGATCCAGTTGACCGACAACCTGCTGATTGACCTGACCGTCGATTTGTACTTGAACCTCGCCGCTTGGGTTAATGGTAACACTGACGGCGTCTTGCGGGATGGTCACGCTTGGGATCACGGTAAAGCCGTCTTGAGTTACGATTTCTCCATCCGGGCTTAACTGAAAGGATCCGGCGCGACTATAGGCTTCTTCACCGCTTGGCAACAGGACGCGGAAATACCCTTCGCCCTGAATGGCTAAATCATAGGTATTCCCCGTAGATTCCAGGCCGCCTTGATCAGTGATCCGGTAAACCGAGGCGGTTTTAACACCTACACCGACCTGAATGCCTGCCGGGACAATCGTACCGGCATCTGATGAGGCAGCACCGGCGCGTTTCATATCCTGATATAGCAGATCCTGAAACTCGGCGCGTTGCCGTTTAAATCCTGTGGTCGTCATATTGGCGATGTTATTCGAGATAACATCTACATTCAGCTGTTGGGCCAACATACCGGTGGCGGCAATTCCGAGTGCACGCATTTTATCTATCCTTCTCTATTGTACCGCTGGCATTTCTTCGATGGTTTTCATTTGCAGATCATGTTCTGCGTCGATTAGTTGTTGTGCCGACTGATAGGCACGCATGATGTCAATCATGGCCGTCATTTCCAAAACGGGCTGAACATTTGATTTCTCCAAAGTCCGGTGCACCATGGCGGCGTCAACCGCAGGAACTGGCGAGAAGCCTTCCGCGTCATAAAGGCCGTCTCCAACCTGTTTAAGTACTTGCGGATTATCAAAACGGATGAGTTCTATTTTTTGCGTTTGTCCGGGACCAGTTGTTACAGCTCCGTCCGGCGCAAACGAAATATCCTGAAACTGCACATCAACAGTCATTTTCCGGCCAGTTTCATCTAGGAGAAAATCGTTGTTAATGGTAACAATATTTCCTTCGGGATCCAGGCGGAAGCTGCCGTTTCGCGTATAGCGAATGCCCTGATCGGTTTCGATGGTAAAGTATCCTTCACCGCTAATTGCAACATCAAGGGGGCGTCCCGTATGAGTGAGTTCGCCTTCGCGTAAATCCCGGTAACTGCCGTAGTCCTGTACAAAGGACATTTTGTTTTCACCAGCCTCATCAAAGAGAAACTCTTTAAAAAGCGGATGTTCGCTTTTAAAGGCTGTCGTGTTCACATTAGCGAGGTTATTGGCGGTAATATCTAACCACCGTTTCAGCGCTACTTGTTGTGATAATCCAATTGTTACTGCATTTTCCATTTTTCTGCCCTTCTGGCACAAATTGACTTGCCTTTCATACGCAAGTGCCATGCCAGAAATAAAATTCATTAAAAACAATGAGTTATATAAATTTTGAAGATGCGATTTATCATCGATGCCGGGAGGAATATGCTTTTAGAGGCAAATTTTTCCTACTATTCTTATCGAGTGAGTTTCATCCGCAATAAATAATCACTTTTTATTAATGTTCCTGGCAATCTCAACCTCTTGTTAACCAAGTTCTCTTAATCTAGCGTCAACATTTAGGGGCGATACAGTCGTCGAAAGGGTGACGCGATCAATGGCAGACGAAATTGAAGAAGAACCGCTAGACTCTGAAACTGATGAGGATGGTGTTCCAAAAAAGAAAAAGAAGGGCCTTAGTGGAAAAGCGCTGGTCCTTTTTGTTCTGCTGCCGATCCTTGTCCTCGTTGGGGGTGCCGGCGGCGCCTATTTCACTGGACTGTTTGACAGTGAAGGTCCGACTGAGGAAGAATTAGCGGCGGAGGCAGCTGCACAAAACAAAAAAGTCGTTTTCTATGATTTACCGGAGATGCTGGTGAATTTAAATTCAAGCTCGGCCAAGAGCAGTTTCCTAAAACTTGGCGTCTCTCTTGAGCTTGCAGATGAAACGACGGTTGAGGACCTCGAGCTTCTTATTCCTCGTATCATGGATAATTTCCAGGTTTACCTCCGGGAGCTCCGAAAAGAGGATCTCAGCGGCTCTGCCGGTGTGTTCCGACTGAAAGAAGAGTTGCTGATGCGCATCAATAGTTCGGTCAGCCCGATAAAGGTGAATGATGTTCTCTTCAAAGAAATGCTTGTGCAGTAGGAATTCAGATGTCTGACCAAAATGACGAAATGGATATGGCTGCTGCAATGGAAGCCGATGATGATATGGCCGCCGCCATGGCCGCTGACGACGATATGGCTGCTGCAATGGAAGGCGATGATGACATGGCTGCCGCGATGGGCGGTGATGATGATATGGCAGCGGCTATGGGTGACGATGGCGGGGGAGGAGGTGGCGCCAGTATTGCGGAAGCATCCAGTGGCCATGCAACCCGCGTTCTGAACCAGGACGAGATCGACAGCCTTCTCGGCTTCGACATGGACGGTGATAGCTCCGGTGAAAATTCCGGCATCAAGGCGATTATTAACTCGGCCTTGGTCAATTACGAGCGGCTTCCGATGCTGGAAGTTGTCTTTGACCGCCTTGTCCGCATGATGACAACGTCTCTTCGGAACTTTACCTCCGACAATGTGGAAGTCAGCCTTGATAACATTACCTCCATTCGTTTTGGTGATTATCTGAACTCTATTCCGCTTCCTGCCATCTTGAGTGTGTTTCGCGCCGAGGAGTGGGATAATTATGGATTGATCATGGTTGAAAGCTCCCTGATCTACTCTATTGTTGACGTTTTGCTCGGTGGACGCCGGGGCACGGCAGCCATGCGGATTGAAGGGCGGCCTTATACAACAATTGAACGAAACCTTGTGGAACGTATGGTTTCAGTGGTTTTGAGTGATATGTCTGCGGCTTTTGAGCCACTAAGCCCGGTTAACTTCCTGCATGAACGGATTGAAACTAACCCGAGATTTGCGACCATCGCTCGGCCAGCCAACGCGGCCATTCTGATCAAGCTGAGAATTGATATGGAAGATCGCGGCGGTCGCATCGAGCTCTTGCTTCCCTACGCAACTTTGGAGCCGGTTCGTGAATTGCTTTTACAAATGTTCATGGGTGAGAAATTCGGACGAGACAGTATTTGGGAAAATCATCTGGCGACGGAGCTTTGGTCGACAGAGGTTGATATCCAGGCAGTACTGGATGAAAAACAGATGTCCCTTGATGAGGTTCTGTCCATGAATGTCGGCGACACGATTATGTTTAATGCAACACCGGATAGCCCGACAGTCCTGCGTTGTGGCGGTATTTCCATGGTGTCTGGGAAAATGGGACGTTCCGGTCAGAATATTGCCGTCAAGGTTGACAAATCACTTCGATCGATGGGGTAGGGAAAAATGAATCACATTTCGGTAGATTTCTTGTTGGATTTATTCCTTGTGGGGCTTTTGCTCGCAACCATCGGGTATTGTGCGATTTTAAACAAACGATTGAAATCCATGCGCGGGGCACATCAGGAACTCCGGGAATTATCGGCTGCTTTTGATCAAGCGATTGTCCGATCAAGACTAGGCGTTGATGAATTGAAAGTCGCAGCCGAGGGAGCCGGAAAGAACATCAAAGCAGAAATCGGGCAGGCTCAGGAGCTGATTGAAGAACTGCAATTGATCAATGCATCTAGCACCCGTATTGCGGATCGCCTTCAAAGCAGTGTTCAAACGACATCAGCTTCCATTCCGAAAGCGGCATATGCTGACGATCCGGCGGGGCTTTTTGAAGATGATGGTTTTTCAGAAGAAAAACCAACAGAAGAGCCCAGGGCTTTTCGGACGGAAGCGGAAAAAGAGCTCTTTGAAATGCTGAGTAAAGCAAACTAGGACAGATAATACAGATGGTAAAAAATATACGTGTTCTTCCTCTGACGCTTGCGGCTTTGCTCCTCATTTTCGGGCTCAAACTCGGTACAGTCTGGACAGATGCCCAGGGTTTTCTGTTTAACATGAGCGTATCGGATGTCCAGGCGGCTGAGCAGAAAGACGACGTCGAGAAGACCGAAGAAGCGCCTATGAAATCTGGCGCTGAAGACGTTGTTGCTGAGGCGAAACCAACTCCAAAAGATGTTTCTTCACCACCAGCTCAATTCAGCGAAAGTGAGGTCGCTGTGCTGGAAAGGCTTGTCGAAAGGCGGTCGGAGTTGAACCGCCGAAATCAGGAGCTGGATATGCGGGATAACCTGCTGAAGGCGACTGAGGCACGGATCGATGATAAAATCATCAAGTTGAAAGAAATGGAAGAGACTTTGAACAAGCTCCTCCAGCTTCATGATGAGCAGGAAGTGGCGCAGCTGGACAGTCTTGTCAAAATATATGAAAAGATGAAGCCGAAAGATGCCGCGCGCATTTTCAATAGCCTGGAAATGGATATCTTGATAAGTGTTGCGAGTAAAATTAAAGAGGCCAAAATGGCATCGATTTTAGCGGCAATGAATAGCAAGCGTGCCAACAAACTTACTGTCGAACTTGCGACACGTCGTCAGTTGCCGGGTGTTGGCAACAAGAAAAGCTAATGTTGAAATTGCCGCTGTACACTTAATAAGCCCTCAGCTCTTCTAAATCATTGTTTGAATAGTAATATTTACTGCTGATTAACCATTAGGCGGTAAAATTTGCCCAGTAACAAACAATGCATCTTTTTCCAGCAGGAAAATGATTGAGAGAATGGGATACGTGGCTATCGCAGATCCGGAAAATCAATGGCAGACAGACCTAACGGTTCCCGTCATACCACAACAAATACAGAACAATGGGACAGCAGTCATTTTTGTCTCTCTGTATCTGCTTTTGCTGGCATTTTTTATTTTCCTGCATTCGGTTTCTGTCCCGCAGGAAGATCGGGCGCGTAGCGTTCTGGGCAGCATTACCCTTGCTTTCAAGGGTTTGTCCAAGGAAACCCCCGCGGAAAAACAAAAAACACTATCGGGCGAAGAGCAGGGAACGCAGGAATTCCATGCCAAGCTGAGGAATGTCTTTGAAACAGCCGTTCCTCTTATAGAATCTCGCGTTACAAAGGGTGGAAACCGTCTTCAGTTTAGCGCACCTCTAGGCCAGCTGTTTAATCAGGGAAGCCTCAACCTCCGTGATCTGAAACAGGATTTCCTAAATGACGTTGCAACGGCCTTGATCCACCGCAACTATAATGCTGCCACGGACATTGAGATATTGATTGGTGCCGGACCGCGACTTCCAACGGAAACCGACATGACAGATGACCTGGCAAGCAGGAGGGTGAATGCGCTAGCGCAATATTTGCTATCGCGTGGTGTTCCATCCCGAAGCATTTCGATCGGGCTGGAGGAAGGCGATGCCGGTCTGGTTCACTTCAGCTTTTTCTTGCGCCCATCATTAACCTTCCAGTTCCAGCCGGATGGGGCATCACGATGAGCCCATTCCTGATACCAAAGCGACCCAACACAGCGTCCAGCACCATATGGATGACCTCTTTAGCGGACTTGCTGGCGCTACTACTTGCTTTTTTTGTGCTGATGTTTTCCATGAGTGAAATCAAGGTGGACCGCTGGCAGACATTGACGGAAACACTGGGGAACAAGATTAGTGATCATACGGACCTAGTGACGAAAACCGGGGAAGCCGAGAAGAATATGAGTATGGTGAGCGAGCCTAAGGCGATTAACATCGCCTATCTTGCTCATGTCTTGAACGGCAAAAAGGAACAGAGTCCTTTGCTGTCCAGTGTTCAGATTTTTGAAGCAGATAATAAGTTGATCATTTCTTTGGCTGGGCCCGATTTCTTCAAACCAGGCACAGAAAAGGAAGCCGGAAACGTGGTTGAGGTTGTTCGCCTGATTGGGGATACGCTTCGGCATATACGGAACCGCGTTGAGGTTTATGGCCATACGGATCCTGATCCGGTGACATCGCCAACTGCAAAATACAAGAATAACTGGGTGCTGTCTGTGGCCCGCGCATTATCCGTCGCCAGTGAGCTTAAAAAGGCCGGGTATATTTATCCGATCCGGGCCTTTGGTATGGCAGATTCGCGGTTCAATGAATTAGCGGCAATTGAAGATGTCCAAAAGAAATACGCTTTTGCGAGAAGGGTCGACATTATTGTGCAGGAATCTGCAGGTCGGGGTCAGTAATATGTTAAGTTTCACAAAGAAAATCGCCTTACAATTGACGGTGTTTTTAACCCTTCTGGTGGCCCTTTGCTTGCCAAACGGTGTCGCAGCAGAGGTTGTTTTGAAGCTGAGTGCGACGGACAGCGGTAATGCTGGCCAACTGGTTCTTGATTGGGGAAAGAAGCAATCCTATAGCGCCGAGCTTGAGGGTGGATATCTCTATGTGCGCTTTACCAGGCCGTTCACCGCCGATTTTACAGGTGTTTCTGAAATACTTGCGGCATATGTGGGGCCAGGCGAGGTTTTGGAAGGGAAGCAATCTTTCCGATTTCCGGTAAAAAATAATTTTGAACTTAAGACCAAGACAACCGGGACGAAAATTATCCTCGAGCTTTTGAAGAAAGACAAGGCAACATCAGGTCAACGGGTGAAAGTCAGAAGCGGGGAGCATGCTGAATTTACCCGTATTGTTTTCGACTGGCCTTCGAAGCTTGTGGATTATTCCACCAAGATGAATGGCTCGGATCTCATCATCAGCTTCGACACATCAGCGCAGATTGATATCAATAGAATAAATCAAACTCCGCCTGCCATGGTAAAATCTATCGAAGCGAACACCGAAGATCATAAAACGATTGTTACTATTGCGCTGGTACCCGGCAGCGTTATGAGCGGGTTTAAAAACGGAAAAAGTGCCGTCTTTGATATCCGTACAGGCGAAAAACAGGAAGCTGCGGAGAAAAAGCCAGGAGTTAAAACAGAAGATGTTTCAAGCACTCTGGCCATTGCACCTGCCACTACCCCTGCTATTGCACCAGTCAATGAGCAACCGATGGCGCCGAAGGAAGAAATAGTAGCCGGACCTGCAAATTTAGTCCCTGAAACAGAGGTCTCGACAGTGCCTGTCGCGTTACAGAAGGAATCTCTGGAGAATACGGGTCAGGAAGAAATAGCCTCTGCTGAGCTGGGAGAAATTGCTCCCGCTTCCGGATCAGCCATTGCTGCCATTGGGCCAACAATTGTCATGGAAGGACCAGCAGTCCCCCGGCAGGAGAAAATACTGGAAACTACGCCAAAGAAAAGCGTGTTGAATGGCGCACCAAGGACCGAGCCAAAAGCAGTAAAAATGTCCGTAAAAATTGCCAATCTGAAGGATGGATTTCGGCTGATTTTCCCGTGGGAAAAGACCGTTGCCATGGCGATGTTTGAACATGACGGTGCTCATTGGGTAGTGTTTGATCAGGCATCCAGCGCTGATTTTTCCAGTCTTGCTGGGCCGTATAAGTTCCTTGTTAAACAGTCTGCGCAATTGGCGCATGATGAGGGCACTGTCTTGCGGTTTAAATTCCGCGAAGGGTATACGCCGAAGATAAGCAAGGCAAATGAGGACTGGCACATTGATTTTCAACTGGATACCAAGGCAGTTGTAGAAAACGCTCTGGAAGTACAATCACAACCGCCTTCCGTTGCTGGCCCCAGGCTGTTCATTCCAGCAATGAAAAACGGAAATGAAATCAAGTATTTTCACGAGCCGAGTGAAAAGCAGCTAAGCATCATTCCATTGAAAGTCCCTGGATGGGGGTTCGTTGAGGAACGGAATTTTCAACAGATAAATCTGCTATCGACTATTCAAGGCATCGCGCTGTTTTCCGATGATGGTAATCTGGTTGTTGCCAGTGAGCAAAATGGTGTGGCTGTTTCTGTTAAGCAAGAGCCTGGGAAGCTGGATAAAATTCTCGTTGAGAAGCCAAAAACAAAGCTGGCCCTGGATGCGAACCCAACGCCAAATTTCCATAAGGCGCAATTCGTTAAATTAGCGGAATGGAGGCAAGTTAATCCGGTGCTGTTTACAAACCGCAAACAGGAATTGCAGAAACAAGTGGCCTTAGCGAAACCTGCCGAAAAACTTGATAGCTTGATGTCTTTGGCTAAATTCTATGTTGGCCACGGGTTCAATGCCGATGCAGTAGGGGTTCTTGCGGAACTCAAAAAAAGATACAAGAAAATAGAAAAAAACCGCGAATTCCGCCTCCTGGTGGGCCTTTCAAATCTTGGTCTGCATCATTTGAAAAGTGCAAAATATAATTTGTACCATCCGGACTTCGACGGTGACGTTGAAGTTGCTCCATGGCGCGGCGTTCTCTCTGCTGAATTAGGAGACTGGGCGCAGGCAGCGCGCGAATTGAATTATGGTGCCGGTGCTTTTGCTGTGTACGATGTGCCGTTGCAGAACCGTTTTAATTTGTTAAGAGCAGAGGCAGCGCTTGAGAATTTTGACACTGATCTTGCAGGGAAAATTCTGGCGCTGGTGAGCAAGCCTGCACCGAAGTCGCAGGCATCTCAAAAAGCGCTACTTCAGGGTATCGCAGCACTGCAGCTCAGTAATCTATCCGCAGCATCAAAGAAATTTGCGCAAGCTGTTAAGCTTGGGTATCGACCAGTCGCGGAACGGGCTCGGTTCGCCAAAATAAACGGCGATCTGGAAGCCAAAGAAATTTCGCCTAATGATGCCATTAAGGGGCTCGAAAAGCTCGATTTTGCCTGGCGCGGGGATGATCTGGAAGTTGATATCCAGAAACGCCTTGGTGATCTTTATGTTGCGACGGGTCAAGTTGGTAATGGTCTTGATACTTATAAAAGGATTGTCCGTAATTTTCCGAAATCTCCATATTCAAAGGATTTGGGTCGGAAAATGAACGACATCTTTGCGCATCTTTTCCTGGAAGGCGGCGCAGATGAGCTGTCGCCGATCAAGGCGCTGGCGATCTATTATCAATATCGTGAGCTCACCCCGGTTGGGGGCAAGGGAGATAAAATGATCCGCATCCTTGCCGATCGTCTGGCACGTGTGGATTTGTTGGAACAATCGGCCCAGCTGCTGGAGCATCAGATTAACTTTCGCCTGAAAGGCGAGGAAAAGGCCAATGCAGGAACAAAACTCGCCGTTATTCACCTCTGGAATAACAAGCCAAAGGACAGCTTGCGTGTTCTATATGAAACACGCTGGCGGCAGTTGCCGATGCCGGCAAAGAAAGAGCGGCGCTACATCGAAGCAAGAGCGCAGGCAGGCTTGCAGAACAATAAGGAAGCGCTTGGCCTTCTCGCCTCTGATAATAGCGATGAGGCTAATAGTCTCCGAGCTGAAATTCACTGGAAGTCAAAGAACTGGGCGGAAGCCATCCCGGCTATTGAGCGCCTGATTGGTAATAGCAGCTCTACCAAAATGGTTGATCTGGATCGCCTTGATCGGCAGCGGATTATGCAGTTAGCGGTTGCCAGAAGCTTGTCCAATGATAAACGTGGGATCCGTAAAATGCGGCAGGCGTTCCGGCCTAAAATGGAAGGGACGTCAGACCTGGCCGCTTTTGATCTAATCACGGAAGAAAATGACCCATCGGCCTCTGAATTTCGGGAACGGGCGACGGTGATTGCCAGGGTCAGTCAACTGGAATCCTTTATGGCTGGCTACCGCGAAAAACTGAACAACGGAGAATTCTGGGCGACTTACTAGTTGGCGTCGGCTAGGATTTCACTGTAAAGGACCGGATCCACATTGCCGCCGGAGGCGATAGCAACAACGACTTTCCCATCAATATCCAGCCCGTTTAAAAGGGCGGCGATGGCTACGGCCCCTCCCGGTTCCACAACACACTTGAAATAGCTAAATGCCAGGCGCATGGCGGCGCGGGTTTCAGCATCTGTTACAGATAGGCCGCCTGCAAGGGTGGTTTTATTCACGCTGAACGTAATTTCACCCGGCGTCGGAGTGACAATGGCGTCACAGATACTGCGATGTCCATCTTCATTGCTAACCCGTTCGCCAAGCTCCAGGGAACGCTTCATATCGTCAAAGTTTTCCGGCTCAGCGCTGTATATTCTGGTCTCCGGGCTGAGTTCACGGAGGGCGAGGGAAGTGCCCGCAATCAAACCGCCACCGCCTGCCGGACAGACACATATATCGGCCTGAAGATCGCGCTCCCTCAATTGCTGGGCAATTTCTATTCCCGCCGTTCCTTGACCGGAGATCACGAAATAATTGTCATAAGGCTTGATCAAAGTGAGTTTTTGATCTGCTGCAATTCTGGCGCCGATCTCTTCTCGGGATTCGGTATATCGGTCATAAGTGATGACTGTTGCGCCGTACCCTCGGGTGTTGGTGAGCTTGATCGCTGGTGTATCTTCCGGCATCAGAATAGTTGCAGAAATGCCCAGCATTTTTGCTGACAAGGCAACACCCTGAGCATGATTACCACTCGAATAGGCAAAAACGCCGCTGGCCTTTTGATCATCGGATAACCGGCTAATGGTATTGTAGGCGCCGCGGAATTTAAAGGAACCCGTATGCTGGAAAGTCTCGCATTTCAGAAGAAACCGTGCCCCAAGTTTTTCGTTAAGAGCATAAGACTCCATCAAGGGTGTTCTGACAACAATGCCGTTCAGATTTTCAGCCGCATCGCGAACGGACTGATAAGAAGGGGTTTTATCGAACTCCAGCAATGAAATTATCCAGTTCAGGTAAAAGGTCAAGCTCGTCAAGTTGCGGTACATGCCCACGATTGGCAAGCTCGATGCTCTGCATTGCCGGATTTTCCTCAGCCATTTTTTGGAAGACTTCCTTGCTCAGGACATCGGAGAGTGCACCTCTTATCGCAAGTGTCGGGACATCTCCCAATGCTTTAAAAAAAGGCCACAAATCAACAGGCTCACTTTTTTCAAACTGTTCAGCCAGAGCCTTGCCAAGTTTCATATCGTAATTGAACCTATAATTCTGAGCACCCTCATCATAGGTAAAGGTATTTTGACTTTGCATAATCCAGTCTGCATCTAGGAGGTCCGGATAGGCGCTGGAATATTGAGATTTCTGCGCATCGGCCGCGGCTTCCAATGTCGGAAAACGGATATCCTTTCCCACATAATCCAGAATGCGAGCGCCGCCGGATGCATTAAGTTCCGGCCCGACGTCGTTCAGAATTGCGGCGGCAATATATTGTTTGGCAAGTCCGGCAAATCCCATTGTCAACATACCGCCGAGGGACGTGCCCACAAACAGGGCGCGTTCAATTTCCAATTTCGTCAAAAATGCGAAAATATCACCTATATAGGTCTGTGGATTATAGTTGCTGTAATTCTCATCATAATCCGATTTTCCACGCCCCCTATAATCTAGGGCATAGACTTTTCGATCTTTGGAATACCACATGGCGAAGTCATGGAAATCTCCGGAATTGCGCGTAAGCCCGCTCAGGCAGAGCAGGGGGCATTTTTCTACTGCCTCACCATATTCCCTGTAATATAAATTGAGGCCATCGGCGGATGGATAATAATTCTCGGTAAATGACATACTGCTTTCCATCAATCCCGTTACACAGCCCCAACGATAGGCGGCAATTGTGAAAGATCCTTTATCTGCGCATCAGGAGTGCCGGGAAGGCGTTCATCAGCCTGGCCGAACCTGTTGCACCAAACAACGTTAAAGCCAAATGCCTTTGCCGCATAGGCATCCCAGGCATTTGATGACTGAAACGAAATTTCTGATGGCCTCACACCTAACCGATCAACGGCCATCTGATAGACGGACGGATCTGGTTTATAGATTCCGACATCTTCGATAGAATAGACTCCATCCAGCAAGTCCCCTATGCCAGCATTAGCAACGGCTGCGTCGAGCATTTTAGGCGTGCCATTGGAAAGAATAGCGCATTTTGTGCCTGAGGCGTTGAGGGTTTCCAGCATGGACTTTACCTCTGGGTAAGACGAAAGTCTCAAGTAGAGGTTCATTAGCCGTGCCCGAAGTACTGGATCATCAATACCTGAGGTGCTTAAGGCGAAATCCAGGGCATCACCCGTTACCTGCCAGAAATCTGCATGTTGTTTTTGCAGGCTTCTGAGCCAGGTATATTGCAGCTGCTTCATGCGCCAGTTGTTAGCGATATCTTCCCATTGGCTTCCCAAGGTGTCTTGTTCTTCACGAGCTGCAGCATTGACATCGAACAAGGTTCCGTAGGCGTCGAAAACACAAGCTTTAATATTCTTTAGCTTCATTACTGTCATTAGATTTATCCGTCGTTTTATGCGCCCAGTAAAGAATGTTGGACGAAAGGACAGTCATTGCAAGCAAAGAATTCTTCTATGACGAAGAGTTGTCGGTCGGCAGCAGTTAGTGGGTCTCGCTGCCGCGGTTGATATCTTCGGCAATCTGCAACAGACTAAGCTGATTGGGATTTAGGCGTTGCCGATAGACTTGCAGGTTTTCGATGACCCGCTGCACGTAGTTCCTTGTCTCAGAAATTGGGATTAGTTCAATCCAGTCTACCATGTCAATTTCGCCTGTACGCGGGTCCCCCCATTCCTTAATCCAGCTCCGTACACGACTGGGCCCGGCGTTATAAGACGCGATGGCAAGCACATAGGATCCGTTATAGCTGTTGATCAACCGACCGAGGTATGAACTCCCAAGCAGGGTGTTATAGTTGGCATCTTCCGTCAGCATTGATTTTGAGTATCTGACATCCAGTTTTTTGGACATGCTTTTCGCCGTTGCGGGCATCAATTGCATTAGACCGCGTGCGCCTGCACCGGAAATGGCGCCAATGGCGAAAGCACTTTCCTGACGCGTGATAGCCAGAATAAGCGGAAGCTCGATTGCCGGATTATCAAGTTCGACGGATTTGGTTGGCCAGTTTATTTCCGTCAAATCCGTCCCCAGCTGGTGGGCCCGCTTGGCAATAGAAATAGCGTAGTCAGGCCGACCTATTTCAGTCGCCAGGGCGGCCAGATAAGTATATTCCGCAGGCCGGTCGACACCCTCTGCCATGCCAAGGAAAAACGGTTTTGCCCATTTTGATTTTCCAAGCTCCGCCAAATGACGGATAACCATTACCCGCTCATCTGTCGCATATGCCGTCTGCACGGAGCTGTCTGGAGTATTCGTTTCCGGAATAAGGGGGAGGCGGCGCTTGCCGAGTTCATGCAGTGCCATTTGCCCATAGTAAGTTGTGTAGTGACGGGCTGCAATTTCGAACCAGAAATCCGCTTTTTCGTCCTCTAGAAGAGCTGACTGTGCGCGGCCGATCCAATAGGCCCCCCGGGCCCTGCTGATGGGAAAACTGACATTTTCGAACAAGCGGACAAAGTGTTTTGTTGCTACGTCATAGTCACCCAGAAACCGCAAAGCTATCCAGCCGGACAACCACTCGGCCGTTGCGAAATCACCGCCCTCTTTCATTCCATGCTGGCTGACCAGTTTGTAAGCTTCTGTGATATGCCCTTTTGCAAGAAGCTTGCGGGCTTGAATATGGCGTTCCAGCCACCATTTTTCTGCCCTTGGAACAGTGTCATCCACTTGCAGAAGCAGATCGCGGGAACCGTTATTGAGCGATTTGCGCCGCCGCCATTTTGCGCGTTCGAAAATGAGACTGGGGTCATTTTGAAGTTCCTTCGGAACACTCTTGACCGCAGCATCCACATTTCCGGCCATTTTCATCAGGCGTATTCTGGCCACAGCAAGTTTCTTCTGTCCTTTGCTGACATAGGGTAGCATTCGCGTGGCAGCTGTCGCGCTTCGTTCCCAAAGTAAATGATCCAGTCGTTTTTCATGATCAGCGAGGGTCAAAAGATCCTGATGACCTTTCAGAATATGGCGCTCAAGTTTCTTCGGGAAGTTACCGACACTCCAGGCCTTTTTGATCCAGCCCTCGCCTTCAGGTTTTTGGCCTGCCCCGATCAATGCTTCCCCATAGCGGAACATTCCAATTCCGGTGATTGGGGGGCGGCTCTCAAACCAGCTTAGAAGGCGGGCCATGTCAACGGGCTTTACAAGAGCTTCTTCGGCACGGCGTTGAAGCGTTGTTTGCTTGGGCCAGTCAGGGTTTTGTTCTATGAAAGACGAAATTACATCGAAGCTGGCGGTCGTGCGATATGCAGTCATCCAACGCCAATCAACAATTTTTGCCGGCAGCCGGTAGGTTGCGCCGAAGGTCAATTTACGGGCTTTTTTCCAGTTTCGATCTGATGCGGCGGCAAAAGCCTGTCGATAAAGCTTTAAATCTGCATTGCTTAACAACCCTGTCGCCAGAGGATGAGGTGGGAGTTGAAGTCCGTTAGGGCGTTTCTGAGGAAGCGGCGGTAATGCGACCTGTAAAAGTGCTGAGACTGTTTTGGCGGGCTTCTGCCGGGGAAGAGGAACTAATTCACTTGCCGTTACAAAAGCTTGCTGCGCCATCGTATCATTAGCCGCAATGGAGGCAACCAGATTTGGTGCAGATTTCTCCTCTGCTGCGCTCATCATCGGGAAGATGGCAAGAGGGGCTGCAAGGGAGAAAAGGGCCAAATGTTTACGCATAATCTAAATTTACCTGACTAGCAGTCTATTATTTGTGGTCTCACTTCATTTGTCTAATTGCCATTTTGTTCGATATCGGACAATTTAACTCAATTATGCAGGCTTTTGTTTGCCATTTCGTAAACATGATTAGATAAATCAGGAATATTTAGTATTTTCTCGAGTTCGACCTTCATAAGCTCCTGACGATTGGCATCATAGCGTTTCCATTGCCCGAGCGGAACAACCATCCGGGCGGCGACCTGTGGATTGATGACATTCAGTTTTCCGATGCAATCAGACAGTATTTTGTAGCCATTTCCGGAATTATCATGGAAATTTACGGGATTTCCCGCAGCGAAGGCGCCGATCAACGATCTTACCCGATTTGGATTGTAATAAGTAAAGGCCTCATGTGACAGGAGCGCTTTTACATCTTCGAGTGTCGAAGGTCGCACAGCCATCGCCTGCAGGCTGAACCATTTATCAATCACAAGAGAGTCTTTTTGCCATTTGTCATAAAAACTGCCAAAAATATGATCACGTGCGGGAGCCGTCGTATCGCCCAAAATAGACATGGAGGCCACTGTATCTGTCATATTCTTTGCCTGATCATACTGGGCTACTGCAAGGTCCAAGTATGGGGCTTTTTCCGTGGCTGCGAGATAACGAAGAGCACTATTTTTGAGCATGCGAACGCCGCTAGAGGGGTGATTGATTTCCTCAGCCGCTTTTGACCCGTGCTCATAAAGGGCAAAAAGCTGATCTTCGAACCGGAGTCCAATTTCTTTGCGTACAGCGTTGCGGACCAAATGAATTGCATTCACATCGACAACGGGCATAGCCTGCGCCAGATCAAGTTCACTGGGCAATGCCATTGCCAGCGCGGTAAATGCCGGTTCTAGCGAGTTATCGTGCAGTAACCTTTCCAAGGCGAGCATATATACATCTGGCAGCGGATCTATAGTCCTGCCATCATATGTTTCGATTTGTTCAAGCAGAATTTTTGTTGCCAGCCGTTGCCCCGATTCCCATCGATTGAAGAGGTCGGTGTCATTGGCATAAAGAAAACCGAGGGCGTCGTTATCCTGCTCCTGCTTGATTTTAACTGGCGCTGTAAAATGCTGGAACAAAGATGTCTTGGGGTGGGATTTCAATCCCTCAAAGGTGAAAACCTGCTTTTGTTCTGTCAGGTTCAGGATTGTTTCCTGATTTGAATTTTCGCTTGGAATAGCGATGCTCTGGCCATCACCATCCAGAAGGCCAATGCGGACAGGGATATGGAGTGGCTCAAAGTTATCTCCGGCTTTTGGGTTGCTTTGCTCAAAAGAAAGCTGGAATGTGCCACTCGTCGCATCAAAATCTTCCTTTACCGTAATCATCGGCGTGCCCGGCTGGGTATACCAACGGCGGAACTGTGTTAGATCGACGCCGGAGCCATCTTCAAGGGCTGCGACA
>Ga0315338_1002110_pt1 | contig 21008 bp, 21 predicted proteins | sample ASW8metaG_FD_204518 | JGI IMG/M metagenome (GOLD analysis project Ga0315338, IMG submission 204518) | Ammonia-oxidizing marine archaeal communities from Monterey Bay, California, United States - ASW #8 | ecosystem: Environmental > Aquatic > Marine > Coastal | place: USA: California | collected... | reverse complement strand
AAATTGGTAAAAGATTAGGATTAAAGTGGAATTATAAACATCCGAAAGATGTATTTCCTGAAATGGCAGAAACAATGCCTTCAATTAAAGGATTATCTTGGGATAGATTAGATAAAGAAAATTCAGTTGTTTATCCTGTAAAAGATATAAACAAACCTGGGGAAGAGGTAATTTTTTCAAATGGTTTTGATACAAAAAATAAAAGAGGTAAAATTGTTCCAACTGAACTTACACCACCAGACGAAGTTCCAGATAATAAATTTCCAATGATTTTAATGACTGGAAGATTACTTGAACATTGGCACACTGGTTCTATGACAAGAAGATCGAAGGTTTTAAATTCTATCGAACCAGTGGCTACAGCACATTTCAATCCAAAACAATTAAAAAAGCAAGGTATACAAGCTGGGGATAAAGTAAAAATAGAAACAAGAAGAGGAAAAGTCGAAGTTAAAGTTAGATTAGATAGGAATGTACCAAACAATGTTATATTTTTTCCTTTTACTTTTAAAGAAGCACCAGCTAATGTATTAACAAATCCAAAGTTAGATCCTTTTGGAAAAATTCCTGAGTTTAAATATTGTGCAGCTAAAATGAAAAAATTAGATAAATCATCTTCGATTTCTTATAAATAAAAATAAGAATAAAATTGATGAAAATCAAAAAACTGAAATTAGCTGGACTCTTTGTTATTGAGCCAAATATTTTTTATGATAAAAGAGGTTTTTTGTATGAAACATACAATGAAAATTTGTATTTAAAATTAATAAAATCAAAAATTGTTCAAGTTATACATTCTCATTCAAAAAAAAACACTATAAGAGGAATACATTTTCAATATCCCCACCTTCAGGGTAAACTTGTATCTGTTGTTCAAGGAAAAATATTTGATGTAACTGTAGATATTAGAAAAAATAGTCCAACTTTTGGAAAATGGTGTGGGGTATTTTTAGATTCAAAAAATAAAAACCAGCTTTGGATACCCAAAGGTTTTGGGCACGGTTATTTGGTAATGAGTAATACAGCTGACATAATTTATAAATGCACAGAAAAATATTATCCTAATAATCAAAAAGGAATTAAATGGAATGATAATTTTATAAAAATTAAATGGCCGACTAAAAAACCAATTTTGTCCAAAAAAGATTCAAGTGCTTTAACCTTGAATGAGATTAAAAAATTACCAAAATGAAAAAAAAAGTTCTTTTAATTGGAAAAAATGGTCAAATTGGAAATTTTTTAAAAAAAAATCTAAAATTATTAAATAATATCATTGTAAAAAGTCTATCACGAAAAGATTTGGATTTAGAAAATTTATTATATATAAAAAAAAAATTAAATAAATTTAAACCTAATATAATAATTAATGCAGCTGCATATACCAAAGTTGATGGTGCAGAAAAAAATAAAAAAACTTGTTACAAAGTTAACGCTTTAAGTGTAAAAAAAATTTCAGAATGGTGCGAAATAAATCAATGTTTATTAATATATTATTCAACAGACTATATTTTTAATGGCAAGAATAAAAATCCCTGGGAAGAAAGCAATGCTCCTAATCCAATTAATTTTTATGGAAAAAGTAAATTGGATGGTGAAAATTTTATAATCAAATCAAAGTGTGATTATTTAATATTAAGAATTAGTTGGATTTATTCAGAAAAGGGTGAGAATTTTCCAAAAAAAATTATAAAAAAAATTAAAGAAAATAAAATATTGAATGTAGTAAATGACCAAATAGGAACTCCAAATCATGCAAGTTTTATAAGTGAAGTAACAATTAAAATTTTAAAAAAGATTTTAAAAAATCCAGAATTAAACCCTAAAATATTAAATGTATCAGCTAGGGGAAATACAAGTTATTATAAATTTGCAAAAAGAATAAAAAAATCTTTAGGGCCAAAATATAAAGACCGTAAATTTATTCCGATTTCTACTAAAGATTTAAATAAGCTAGTTAAAGATTATAGCAAAATGAAAAGACCATTAAATTCTCGGCTTAATATAAATAAATTAGAAAAGTTTTTAAAAGAAAAAATGCCTAATTGGGAATTAATCTTTCTTAAAAAAGCAAAAAAAATTATTAGAAATTACCATAATAATTAATTTCTTTTTCTAGCTTCAACTAAAAGTTTATCCATTATTGGGTTTTTATATATTTTTTTTAGTTGATTATTTTTCTTATATTGTTTGCTAAGTTTTAAATTAAAATTAGTTTGTAATGAAGCAATTGAGGTTGTTAGAATTATATCAAATGCGTATTTAATACCATTTACATGACAAATTTCATCTCCATAAAATGTTGGTATGGAAATTTCTTTTATTTTTGAATTAACAATAAATAATTGAATAAGTATTTCTGTATCAAAATGAAAATCATTAGTATTTAAATGAAATGGTATATTCTTTAATGAATTTATAGAATAAATTCTATAGCCAGTATGAAACTCAGCCAATTTTGTGTTAAGAAGAAAATTTTGTATTTTTGTCAAAGTAATATTTCCAAGAAATTTATAAAATGGCATGCCTCCCTTTAAAGCGTCTCTTTTGTTTATCATTCTTGAACCCATTACAACGTCATATTTATTTTTTTCTAAACCATACATAAGTTTAGGCAACTCTTCAGGGGCATATTGGCCGTCACCATGTAATAATACTACGTAGTCAAAATCTTTTTTTATAGCATAATGATATCCAATCTTTTGGTTTCCTCCATATCCTTGATTTTTCAAGTTGTATAATATATTTAGTTTAAAACCCAATTTTTTGTTTGTTTTTATTTTTTTTGAAATTTCAAAAGTTCTGTCTTTTGAACAATCGTCGATTATAAGAACTTCTAAACTATAAATTTTAGACAATTTTTTTGGTATTCTATTAATAACATTGCGAATTGTTTTTTCTGCATTATAAGCAACAATGAAAATTAATAATTTAGTCTTTTTCATTTTTTTTATTATTATCCAACAATATGTTTAAAAAAAATATATCAAAAGAATACATTTTATCATTAGCTTTATTTATTACATCGGTTAATTTTATTTTATGGTTCTTTAAAAAATTTGTTTTTGGTGACAGAATTTTTTTTTGGGATCTTCCACCAGTTTATTGTGCTAGCAAATTATTTTCAGAAAATTTAAATCCATATGGTTTTTTTCCAGAAAATCCCTTAGTAACATGTGTACAAAATATTTCCAATTTAAACGAAGGTTTTGTGTATGTTTATAGTATTCCTTTTCTAAAATTTTTAAATTTATTCTCAGAAATAAATTTTTTAATTATAAAAAATATTTGGTTTTTTTTAATTATTTTTATTTTATTTTCCTTTGTTTTTATATCAAAAAAAGTTTTTTTTAAAGAAAAAGGACTTTTCTTTTATATCATTATTTTTTTTATTTTACTTTTTTCATTTGGTGGTAATACTTCTAATGCGCTTATAACGGGAAACGTTTCTATAATCTCATATTTCTTTATAGCAATCGGTTTATTTTTTTTACATAAAAAAAAAACTAATATATTTTACTTATTTATAATTCTATCATCTCTTATTAAACCGCATTATTTTATGTATCTTGCAATCCCCATATTTACAGAAGGATTGAAATCAATTAAGAATATCATATATTTTTTCTTAATAGGATTGTCCGTTTATCTTTATGATTTTTTTATAAATAAAGAATTATTTTTAAATTTCTTAGATTCAGCTTTAACAGTTAGAAAAAGTTTATGGTTCAATTCTTTTGGTGATGGAATGGGTTTATCAAGTATGTTTGATAGGTTGCCATCTGTAATATTATCTCTATTTAATATTAAAATTAGTGCTGGGCCAGGTTCATTGTCTTATGGATTGTGGTTTGTGACATCAATAGTTTTTTTTATTATTACTTATTATTTATCAACTGATAAAACAAAAGATAGTTCCTTAGAAAAAAACATAGCTCTTGGGCTTATTGTTACAACAGCATGTCTGCCAAGAATGCAGCAATATGACCTATTTTTAGCGATTCCGGCATTATTTTTCTTGGGTTACACTCTAATGGTTTCTCAAAAAAAATACGATTCAATTATTGGTTTTATTTTTTTAGCGATTATGTTTACAGTTCAAGATATAAGGGCGCCAATATTTTTAATGTTAAGCATAATCTTTATTTTTTATCTAAAAAAAATTAATTTTGTTACAAAAAGCAAGTTAATAAATTTTTAATTTAGGAATAAATGTAACAAATTTTCCATTCCATTTCTTAATATATTTTAATTTTTTCATAACCTCTTTTTTTAAATTCCAAACAAGAATAATAATCAGGTCAGGTTTAAACTTTGATATAAATTTTTCGTCAACAACTGGTATTTGACTTAATGGCATAAATTTTCCTATTTTTATTTTAGTTTCATCTACAACATGGCTTATTAAGTCTGTATTTATTTTACAAAAATTTAAAAAAGTACTAGCTTTATGGGCCGCACCAAATGCAATAATTTTTTTACCAATTTTTTTTTGATTTTTTAAAAAATGCAAAGATTCTTTTTTTATTAATGATATTTGTTTTTGAAAATCAGTATATCCGGAAATCATATTTAGTTTATTTTTTTTTTCTTTATTTAAAATTTTATCAATTTGTGCAGTAATTTTATTTATTTTTGAATTATTTTTTTTTGCATATATTCTTAAAGAACCTCCATGCGTCTTTAATTCTTCAATATCAAAAATTATTAATCCGTAAAATTTAAAAATCTCTTTTATAGTTGTCATGGAAAAATAAAAATAATGTTCATCATAAATAGTGTCGAATTGTTTGTATTTGATTAAGTTTAGAAGATGGGGGAACTCAATAACAATAACGCCGTTTTCTTTTAATAGTAAATTGCTTGATAAAATAAATTCTTTTAAATTAGGAATATGAGCTAATACATTATTCGCAATAATTAAATCTGCTTTTGAATAATTTTTAACAATTTTTTTTGCAGATATATAATTATAAAAATCATTTATTGTTTCAACTCCCTTCTTTTTTGCTTCATTTATCACACCGGATGATGGTTCAACACCTAAGCAAGGGATTTTTCTTTTAACAAAATGTTGTAGCAAATATCCATCATTAGAAGCTACTTCAACAATAAATGAGCCTTTTGTTAAAAAGAATCTTTTTATACTTTTATTTACAAAAACTTTGCAATGTTCGACCCAACTTTTTACAGTAGATGAGTAATAAATATATTCATCTATGAAAATATCTTTTGGATTTGTATAAACTGGATGCTGTACTAAAAAACATTTTTTGCAAAAGTAAGCTTTTAAAGGTTTTAGCAAAATTTTTTTTTTTAAATCTTTTTTTGATAATAAAACATCAACTCTTGGCAGAGTGCCTAAATTTGCAAACATTTTTTGGTTTTTTTTTTTACAATCTTTATAGTTAAATGGACAATTCATAATAATTAAAAAAAAAAAAAAATTATTTTTTTTTATCTGTAGAATTTTTTTTTGCAAACTCTAGTAAGGCATTTAAATTTGGTGAAGTTTTAGCTTTTATTAAAATATTATAACCAAATAAATTTTTTGAAAAAATAATTAGAATCTTATTTAACAAAATCAATATATTGCTAAAAATATTATTTCCAAAAGCTAAATCAAATGGTGCTGGCGCTGCTTTAGCATCTATTATTTCATAGCCTGATTCCTCTAAAAGCGTTTTAAAACTTTTAAAAGTAAATAATCTTGTATGATTTGGATGCAATATTCCTCTTCTACCATAATTAAAAAATCCTAAAAATAGTTGTATCCTATTAAAAATAAAACCAATGTTTGGTGTGGTTATAATTATCTCAGGCGATGAATATGTATTAAAAAAACCTTTCATATCTTCCATAAACTTCTCAGGATATTTTAAATGGTTTATCAGATCTAAAATTAATACATAATTATATTTATCAATATTAATTTTTTTTAGAACATTTAAATTTTCATCTAAATCAACTTTTAAAAACTTGTCTAAAATTTTTTCTTTTGGAGGATTTTTATCTAAACCTAAAATTTTGCATTTTTTTTTTTTAAGTATTTTTGATATAATTCCATTACCACTTCCAAATTCGATAACCCTTGATTTCTTTTTTACATTTCCCAAAGCCATCTCATGTATTTTCATAAAACCAAATGGTTTAAATGAATGGTAATTTTGATAAAAGTTTTTGTTGGTATCATACCTTCTTTTATATATAACTCCTGTCTTTTGAAGTTTAATTAATAAGGCCTCCTTGCAAACATTCCAACAATATTTCCAACCATTAACGTAACATACTTCGTCACCATAATGAGTTTTTATTGGCATTTCAATTATTCTAGCTTTCAGTAGATATAATTGGATAATTATTTGTGTATCAAAATGGTAATCATTTGAATTTAATTTAAATGGAATTTTTTTTAAAGTTTTTACCGAAAATAATCTTTGTCCTGTATGAAATTCTGATAGAGATGTACCAATCAAAAAATTCTCAATCCATGTAGTAACTTTATTTCCTACAAATTTATATATTGGCATTCCCCCTTTTAAAGATTGAAAACCTTCCATCATTCTTGATCCAAAAACAGCGTCACATTTGTTAGCTAACAAAGGAATAAGTTGCTTTGGTATTGCCTCAGGAGGATATTGTCCATCTCCATGAGTTAAGGCTATAAAATCGAAATTATTCTTTATAGCATACATGAAACCGATTTTTACATTGCCTCCAAAGCCTTGGTTTACTGGGTTTCTTAAAATGGTAATTTGTAAATTTAAATTATTTTTTTTTTTAAAATTTTGTGCAATGTCAAAAGTATTATCAATTGAAGCATCATCAACAATTAGAACTTCAAGTTCATATTTGTTATTTGATGTTGGTAAACGTTTTATAGTGTCACAAATTGTTTTTTCAGCATTATAAGCAAGCATAAATATTAATACTTTAGGTTTTTTTTTAATCATTTTTTTTTAATCTTATTTCGTTGATAATTTTACTTTGAAGTAAACATTTTTGTAAGTGATCATTAATTTTATTTCTATTTTGAATTGTATCAGAAAAATTATCTAACATTCTTATAAATTGATTTGTGTTAGTAAAAAAAATTTTTTTATATCTTTTATTTTTATAAATTTTTATTTCTGGAATTAAGTTTAAAGGTTTAGAGAAAAAAGGTTTTGCAATTATTATTCCTTTAGTTCCTATGATTCTTAAATTATTCTCATATAAATAACCAAATCCCCAATTTAGTGAAAATAAAACATTATTGCTTATAAATATAGAAGATCCTGAGGTGTCGACATCAAAAAATTTATCCTTCTTTAAATTTGCATAATATAGTTTTGAATTCATTTTAAAAAGATTTAAATATGATGAAACAGTATAACAACCAAGGTCAAGTAGGCCTCCCCCTCCTAATTTTTTATTATATCTCCAATCAGATTTTTTCATATGAGGACAAGAAAAATTAAATTTAACTGAAGTAGTTTCGCCAACATATTTTTTTTCTATTAAGTGCTTAACCTCTTTAAAAATAGGATGATATAAATGCATAAATGATTCACAAATTGATAATTTTTTTTTTTTTGCAATTTTTACAAGATCTCTTACTTCTTTATAATTACTTGCTAATGATTTTTCTGACCAAAGATGCTTACCGGATTTTAATATTTGTTTTCCTTGTTTATAATGAAGCCCTATAGGAGTAGCAAGGTATATTACATCGATTTTATTATCAGAAAGCATAGACTTATCATTTTTCCAACACTTGCAAGAAAACTTCTTTGATTGTTTTGACAATATTTGCTGATTTCTTGTAAATAAACCATATAAATTAATTTTTTTTGATTTTTTTATAGCTGGAAGTATTTTGTTTATAGAATGTCTTCCAAGCCCCCACAAAACAAGATTTATTTTCATAGGATAATTTTAAAAGTGAGATATTATTCCTCTTATGTGAGGATTTATCCAAGAATTAAATTTTAAACATTCTTTAATTTGCCACATGCTCATCCAAATAAACTGTTTTGTTAAAATAATTTTTTGACTTTCAGAAACTTCTACTAACATTCCTAAATTCCTTTTGTAATTTAACCTACCACCATCTTCAGATAACCAACTTTTAAAAAGAATTTTATGTTTATTATTTTTTAAATTAAAATAATTACTAAACCTCGGTTTCCTTCCTCTGTGTGCTCTTCTTAGATTGCTAAAAGTGGCCTGTAAAGTTGGACTTAATTGCACATATTTGTAATTTCCTGGTTCACATTTTGCTTCTATTAGATAATGAGGTATACCATTAAATCTTTTTCTTAAAATTCCTAGTATTCCACCATCATAACCTACTTGAGTTAAAATTGGCTGGTCCCAACGATCAACTTCTCTTGATCTTGTTTCTTCAATTCTTAAACCTTCTACTATAAAAAACTCATTACTATCGTGAAAAAAAACTCCCTTTTTTTTATTAAATTTCCATTTTTTGCACTCATTTATAGGTATTTTTCTTACTTTTATTAAAGGTTTTTTTCTTTTTTGATTGAACCATTTTTTTATATAAGAAAAATTGTTAATTTGAGACCAATCTTGTAAAGATTCAAATTGAATTTCTAATCTTAGTTTAGATGCCTTTATATTTATTTGTGAATTTTTAATATTTTTTATATATTCTTCAAGTTGCTCTTTATAATATATATTCGTGTCTTTTTTTTTCATCATATCTTTACTAAAAATTATTACTTTTGAATTTTATCCATTTATTTTTACATTTATGTGATTTAATAGCATTTTCTACTAAATATTGAGTTCTAAAACCTGATTTAAAATTTGGAAAAGCATCTTTTTTTAAAAAAATAGATTTAATTAGTCTATTAACAATTTTAGAAACTGGATAAATTCTTGCATCTAGTTTATTTATTTTTTTTCTTTTTTTTTTAATTAAAATATTTTTTTTTACTAATTTTTTATTAATTGTATAAAGTTTAAAGTCAGTAACCCAATCATTACCTTTTGATTCTAAAGTTATAAAACCATTTTCATTAGAAAAAGTAATAATATGTTCGTTTAAACCTATAATATTATTAGAAGCATTTATTACACCCTCTGCTCCTGAAGCAAATTTCATTAATACTAGTGCATTTGTATAACCACTGTACTTATATTTTTTTTCACTAAATAAGAAAGCTGATAAAGAGATTATGGGCTCAAAAAACCACTCTATATAAAAAAAAATATGCGGAATTACATTATTAAGAACGCCTCCTCCATAATTAATATTGTTTTTCCATGAATCTTTGTTTAGAAAGTTAGTTTCTGATTGATATTTTAAATTAACATTTATACTTTTTATAGAGCCGAACTTTTTGCTTTCTAAAATTTTTTTTGCAGCAACAAATTCATCAACTTCAGGGAATTCGAAATTTACTGAACATGGAATTTTAAATTTTTTTTGCAAATTAAATATTTTTTCAACAATTTTTATATCTGTAGCTAATGGCTTTTCAGCAAATACTGGTATAGATTTTTTAAGACAGTAATTAATAATTTTTTCTTGTTCAATTGGAGGTACTGCAATACTTACTATATCAAAATCTAAACTATCCAGCATATATTTCCATTTATTAAAAAAAAAAGGAATATTATTTTTTTTTGCTGATATCTTTGCTTTATTTATATTTCTAGAGCATAAAGCTATCACTTTACATTTTTTATTTTTTTTAAATGCTGGTAAATGGCAGCTTAAACCAAAATTCAAACCTATAATACCTACTTTTAATTTTTGCATATAATATATTTATTTTTAATAAATTTTTTTCATCATTTTTTCTGCTTTATTTAAATCATTGTTGTCATTAATATTAAAAAAAGGGTCAATTTCATTATAAGAAAAATTTACTACTGAATAAGAATGTTTGCGAATAAATAATTCTATTTTTTTTTCATCTTCTTTAATTAAAGTATTGCTTAATGATTTCTTTAATGATATTTCCCAAATACCAAAAACTGGATGGATTCTTTTATTAGATTTACCAATTACTATTTTGCATTTTTTTTGTTTTGCTTTTTTTAAAAGTTTATTAACTAAATCAAATGGAAAAAATGGTGCATCACAAGGAAATGTGGCTAACCAATTGAACTTTTTTTTTTCACCATAATCCATTGCTGATAAAATTCCTGCAAGTGGTCCCTTAAAACCTTTAACTGAATCTTTAACAACATCTAGTTTAAATTTTTTAAATTTAGAACTTTCTATGTTAGCGTTAATAATTAATTTTGAGACTTGTTTTAAAGCATTATTTTTTACATATTCTATTATATCCTCTCCATTTATTTTTTTAAAAAATTTATTACCGCCTTTCATTCTTCTTGAAAGACCTCCTGCTAAAATAACTCCTAGAATCTTTTCTTTACTAATTATTGTCATAAACAATTCTTTCTATACCTGATAAAGCTGCAAATCTTTTTCCTTTTGTTCTTCCAATAAGTGTTAAATTAGATTTTTTTGCTAATTCCACACCCCATGAAGTAAAACCGTTTCTTGACATTAAGATTGGTATTCTCATTTTTACAGTTTTGATAATCATTTCACTAGTAAGTCTTCCAGTTGTATAAAAAATTTTATCAACTGGTGAAATAGAATGTTTATACATATATCCTGCAATTTTATCAACCGCATTGTGTCTTCCAACATCTTCCATATAAACTTGCGCCTTATCTTTTTTACATAAAACACATCCATGTATGGCTCGTGCTTTTAAATATAAACTAGGAGTTGTATTAATTTCTTTAAGTAATTTAATCATCCATGAAGCTCTAATCTTTGCAGTTTTAGATAGTTTAATTTCTTCAAACTCTTCCATGATATCTCCAAAAACTGTACCTTGAGCGCATCCTGATGTTAGGGTTTTTTTTTTAAGTTTTTCTTCGTAGTTTGTTTTTATTTTAGTTCTTACAACTACAGTGCTAATTTCTTCATCGTAATCTACGCTCGTAATTTTATCATTCTTCTTAAGCATGTTCTGATTTAACAAATAACCTATTGCTAAATATTTTGGATAATCACAAATTGTCATCATTGTAACTATTTCTTGTTCATTCAAAAATAAAGTTAGAGGTCTTTCTACAACAGAGTGCATTTTAATTTTTTTTTTATTCTCGTCTGTAACTAGGACTTCCTTAGTTAGTTTTAGATTATTTATTTTTGGTTTAAGAACTTTTTCTGTTGAGATTACTTTTTTTTTCATTTTTTAATATATTTCTAGAAATATGCGTTTATTATATTATAGAAAAAATGCTTAAAAGTGTAACAAAGAAAGGTTTTGGTGGTTGTCCTCATGATTGCCCAGATACGTGTGCAATGATATATGAGATAAAGGACAACAAGCTTATTAGCGTTACGGGAAATAAAGATCATCCATATACAAGAGGAGGTCTTTGTGTGAAAGTAAAAGATTTTGATAAGAAGCATTATCACCCTGATAGACTTTTATATCCTTTAAAAAGAGTTGGTGCTAAAGGTGAAAATAAATTTGAAAAAATTTCATGGGATGAAGCAATTAAGACAATTACAGATAAATGGAAAGAAATTATTAAAGAATACGGTCCTCAAGCAATCATTCCATATAGTTATTTAGGAAACCAAGGATTAGTTCATGGTTTAAATGGCGCAGATGCTTTTTTTAATAAAATGGGAGCAACTGTTTGTGAAAGAACTTTCTGTGGAGAAGGATCTTGCACAGCTTATTTATCAACAGTAGGGCCGACAGCAGGAACTGATGTTGAAAGTTATATACACTCAAAATATATTGTTATTTGGGCCTGTAATAGCGTAAGTACAAATCTTCATCATTGGGCTGTTATTAAAGATGCGAAGAAAAAAGGTGCAAAAGTTGTAGTTATTGATTCTTATAAATCAAGAACTGCTAAAGCAGCTGACTGGCATATATCGCCAAAACCTGGAACAGATGGTGCGCTTGCTATGGCTGTCATTAATTCGATTATAGATCAAGATTTAGTTGATAGTGATTATGTTAAAAAATATACAAATGGTTTTGATGAACTAAAAGAACATGCTAAATCAAAAACTCCAGAATGGGCATCAAAAATAACTGGTATAAAAGCAGAAGATATAAAAAAATTAGCATTTGAATTAGCTACTGTACAACCAGCTGCTATTAGAATGGGCGTTGCTTTAGAAAGACATTATGGTGGTGGACAAACAATACGCGCGGTAACTTGTATACCTGCATTAACTGGCGCTTGGCGTCATGTTGGTGGAGGAATAACTCAATTTCCTGTTTGGGAACACCCTTATAAATTTGATGTTATTTGTAGACCAGATTTTATTCCTGAAAATACAAGAGTTATTAATGCTCTTCAAATTGGCAGAGCTCTTTTAGGAGAAACTCATTCTGATATACCAATTAAATCAATGATATGTTGGAATGCTAACCCCGTCACACAATCTCCTGAAACAGAAAAAATTGTTAAAGGTTTAAAAAGAGAAGATCTGTTTTTAGTATCTGCTGAACACTTTATATCTGACACCGCATCATATGCAGATATTGTTCTTCCAGCAGCTATGGGTGCTGAACTTGAAGATGTTATTTTATCCTGGGGACATCTCTATCTTACATATAATGAAAAATGTCTGGATCCTCCTGGAGAAGCTTTGCCAAATAACAAAATTTTTCAAAAACTTGCAGAAAGCATGGGGTATAAAGACGAACAATTTAAATGGTCTGACTCTGAATGTCTAGAGAATTATATTGACTGGGGTGCTCCTGCAAGCAAAGGAATAACTTTGGATTATTTAAGAAAAAATGGATATGCCCGATTAAATGTTGGAACTAAAGATGATCGTTGTCCACATAAAGAAGGTAATTTCGCAACTGAAGATGGTAAATGTAATTTTATTATAAAAAATGCAAAAAACTTTGTAGCTGGTCCATTTCGTCAAATGTATGAGGAAAACCAACCGGGCGAACCTCTTCCTGAATTACCAGATTATGTTCCTCCAGCAGAGTCGCCAAATACAAATCCTGAATTAGCAAAAAAATATCCGCTTAATATTATTTCACCGAAAAGTCATGCGTTCTTAAATTCGCAATATGCCAATATGGATAGCAAAATGAAAGTCCAGGGCGAACAATTTGTTATAATTAATAAAATTGATGCTGATACCAGAGATATATCAGATGGAGAAAATGTAAAAGTTTATAATGATAGAGGTGACTTTCATGGAAATGCTAGAATATCAGAAGATGTAGCTCCAGGAATAGTAGTTGCCACATTAGGTTACTGGAGACAAAAAAGTAAAACTGGTACAGTAAATAGTATTAGCTCAGGATTACTTGCAGATATGGGTAATGCTCCAACATTTTCTGACAATTTAGTAGAAGTAAAAAAAGTTTCTTAATTTCTTTTTACGTTTCCAAAAAATAGTTGCTCCCCATTTTTTTTAAATGAAGTTATTAATTCTTGTCCTTTATCAGATAATAGCCAATTAATAAATTTTTCAGATGATTCAATTCTAGTTTTTGGGCATTTTTTAGGATTGATAGGTATAATCCCATAATAATTATATAAATCCTTATCACCTTCAACAAGAACAGTGTGGTTTTTCTTATTATTGAATGATATCCACGTAGCTCTATCTGTTAATGTGATTGCATTTTTATTTACTGCTATATTTAAAGAAGGACCCATTCCAGAACCAGTTTCCAAATACCAACGATTTTTTCTTGTATTTATTTTTAAACCTAAATTTTTCCATAAACTAATTTCTTTTTTATAAGTGCCACTATTATCTCCTCTAGAAACAAAGGTTAATTTATTATCATAAATCTTTTGTAATACTTGATAAACATTTCCATTATTAAAATTAATGTTTAATGATTTGGGTCCTACCAGTATAAAATCATTATACATTAAATCTTTTCTGTATAAACCGAACCCATTTTTCACAAATAATTCTTCAGAGGTTTTATCATGGACAAGAACAATATCGGCATCGCATCTTTTTGCATTTACTATTGCATGCCCTGTACCAGAAGCGATTACTTTAATTACAATATCATCAACTATTTTATATTCTGGTAAAATAAAATCATAAAAACCTGAATCTCTGGTTGAAGTCGTGGATTGAATGATTAAAGAATCTTCTTGTGAAACAGTGTTTTTAAAAAATATTAATTGAAAAAATATTAAAAATATAATTTTAAATTTATTCATCATAAAAATTTATTATTTTAATAATAAACCTTTTTGAAAATCTTTTGCTTCTTTACTTTTTGGATTTTTAAAAAAACTTTTTGTTTTTGTATGTTCAATTATTTTTCCATTGTGAAAAAATAATATATCATTTGCCAATCTTTTTGCCTGAAATACATCATGTGTAACTATTATTATTTTTACACCGGATTTTGATACTATTTTAATTAAATCTTCAATAACTTGTGTTGTATTAGGATCAAGATTAGCACACGGTTCATCTAGAAATAAAAAATTTGGTCTAATTGCTAATGCTCTCATAATAGAAATTAATTGTTGTTGTCCAATAGATAGATTACGTGCCGATTGTTTTGCTAAATGTTCTAATTTTGCAAATTTCAAAATCTCTTTAATTCTTTTTTTTTTATTTGTTGGATAATTAGATATTGAAAGTGTATGTAATAAATTTTTTTCTACACTTCTTCTTAATAAAATTATTTTCTGTGGAACATAACCAATTAAATTTAAGATTTTGTTATTTGTTGAGAATAATACTGAACCAGAATGTGGTTTGATTAAACCAGTTAATAATTTAATACAAGATGTTTTGCCAGCACCATTTGATCCTATAAATACTGATATGCCATTTGTATTAATTTCAAATGATAGTTTTTTAAAAAAAAAATTATTATCTAATTTTAAATATATGTTATGAAATCTAATAGGTAATAATAAATTTAAATTATTATGTAGTGGTTTAAAAATATTTTTAATCATATGAAACCTTTTCTGCAAATTCTTTTAAGATAGAAACTAATAAATTTATAAATATTGAGATAAAAATTAATATAAATCCAAGAGCTACTGCAATTTCCAAATTTCCTTTTGATGTTTCTAATGCAATTGTAGTAGTCATCACTCTTGTTGCGTGAGCAATATTACCACCAACTATAATAATGGCCCCAACTTCTGATAGTGATCTTCCTAAACCAGCAAGAACGCATGTTAATAATGAATATCTAGAATCCCATAAAACAGTCATTATTTTATCTCTTGTATTTGCTCGTAAAGATTTTAAAAGTTCATCATATTCTTCAGTCATTTGTTCTATAATTTGTTTGGTAAGTGAAACAATAATTGGCATTATCAAACAAAACTGAGCAATAATCATTGCCACTGGTGTATAAAGCAACTCTAAAGAACCCAAAGGTCCTGAAATAGATAAAAGAATATAAAGAACCAAGCCAACAAAAACTGGGGGTAAGCCCAGCATCGAGTTAAAAAACAAAACTAAAAATCCTCTGCCAAAAAACTTTGAAACTGCTAAAAGCGAACCTAAAGGTAGGCCAAACATACATGAAAATAAAAGCGAGAAAAATGAAATTTTTAAAGATAAAAAAATTATTTCAAGTAAATCAAGGTTTAATGAAAAAATTAATTTCAAAGAATTCTTAAATATTTCAGTTAATTCAATCATTTAAATAATGTTTTTTTTTATTTATTATAAAGTATATGTTTTTAAAATCTAATTTATACTAGATAAATTAAAAAAAAATATATTTAAAAATGAAAGACACTTTTAATAGAGAAATAAATTATTTGCGAGTATCAGTTACTGATAGATGTGACTTAAGATGCATTTATTGCATGAAAGAAGATATGGAGTTTTTACCTAAGTCACAAATACTTTCATCAGAAGAGATAAATGATATTTGTTCTACTTTTATAGATTTAGGTATAAAGAAAATAAGAATTACTGGGGGCGAACCTTTAATAAAAAAAGGTATGACAAGTATTTTAGATTACCTAGGAAAGAAAATTAATAACTCAAATCTAGAAGAACTTACACTTACAACTAATGGAACGCAGTTATATAAATACGCAGAATTAATAAAAAAAAATGGAATAAAAAGAATTAATGTATCTCTAGATACATTAGATACAAAAAAATACGCAAAAATTACTAGAGGTGGAAACTTAGAGCAAGTTTTAGAAGGATTAAACATTGCAAAAAAAATTGGTTTGAAAATAAAGATAAATACTGTTGCGTTAAAAAATATTAATATTAGCGAGTTAGACAAACTGGTTTATTGGTGCATGAATAAAAAATTTGATATTACTTTTATAGAAGTTATGCCAATGGATATGGAAAATGGCATAAGATTAGAGCAATACTATCCTTTGACTAAAGTTAGATCTTTTTTGGAAAAACGATATTCACTAGAAAATACTAATATAAATACAGGTGGCCCATCAAAATATGTAAAAATCAAATATTCAAATCAAAAAATTGGTTTTATTACACCACTTACTAATAACTTTTGTGAATCTTGTAATAGAGTGCGTTTAACATGTACTGGAAGAATTTATTCTTGCTTAGGTCACAATAAATTTGTTGATCTTAAAAAAGCTCTTTCAAAAAATAAAAAAAAATTAAAAAATTTAATTCTAAAATCAATTTATTTAAAACCTAAATCACATGAGTTTGAAATAAACAAAGAAAATAAAACTAAAAATTTAGAACGTACTATGAATGTTACTGGGGGTTAAATATAACTTTTTATGTTTAACCAAAAAAAAATTAAAATAAATTTTTTTTCAGCTCAAACAAAAAAAGCCGATATTACTCTTAAAAATTTAAAAAAAAAATATAAAAATTATCCTATGAATAAAGCTGATGTAATTGTAGCTCTTGGTGGTGATGGGACTATTTTATCCGCTCTCCATAAATCTATGAAGTTTACTAAACCAATATTTGGTATTAATAGAGGAGAATACGGTTTTTTAACTAATCCACACAAAAATATTGATTTAATTAAAAGATTAGAAAAAGCAAAAAAAACAGAAATGCACGTTCTAAAAATGTTGGCAACCAGAAAAAATGGTAAAAAAACTGAAGTAATGGCTATAAATGAAGTGGCGCTTTTAAGAAGTTCAAGACACGCTGCAAAGATAAAAGTTCAAGTTGATAATGTTGTTAGAATTAAAGAACTTGTTTGTGATGGTGTTTTATTAGCAACTCCTGCAGGAAGCACGGCTTATAATTTATCTGCTCGAGGACAGATTATACCCATGAAATCTAATTTACTTGCTTTAACTCCAATTAGTCCATTTAGACCTAGAAGTTGGAGAGGTGCGCTTATTAATTCAAAAAGTAAAGTTACTTTTATAATATTAGATGAAAAAAAACGATCAGTTAACGTAAGCGCGGATTTCAAAGAAATCAAAGATATAAAAAAAGTAGAAATCATAGAAGATAGAACTGTTAAATTATCTTTATTATTTGATCCAGATCATAATTTTGACAAAAAAGTATTAAAAGAACAATTTAGTTTTTAAATCAAGATGATGAAAAAAATATTATTTTTTTTTTTTATAATTTTTTTTATATATATAATTTCCCCATACTACAGTATTTATAAATTTTATAAATCAGTTAAACAATCAGATACAGAATTTGTTTCAAAAAATGTTAATTGGGTTGCTTTAAGAAATGGTTTTAAACTAGACTTTAATCAAATAATAAATAAAGCTTTCTCAAAAAAAAGTAATATTGAAAAAAAAATACTAGGAAACTTATTTGTTCAATTAATTATTGAAGCACTAGTAGAAAATCTTGTAACACCAGAAAACTTAATTTTATTAGTTAATGACCCAGATAAATATAAAAATTTAATTGAGGATAAAATAGAAGGTCCTATAAAAAAAATAAATTATATTCAAAAAATAGGCTATAAAAAAAATAACTTAGAAATTAAATATGTCTTTTTTATTAATGTAAATAAATTTAGATTATCTTTCATCAAAGATGAATATCCAATAATTATTGATTTAAAATTAAATTCTTTCAAATGGAAATTAGATAGAGTTCATTTACCCATCGATTTACTAGTCTCAAAAATTAATAACTAATGAAAAAAAAATTTGCTTTTAAAAAAATAAGAAATTTTGAAAGTGCTAGGCTTGGAAAAATTTTTACCTCTAAAGGAAATATAGAAACACCGGCGTTTATGCCGGTTGGAACAATTGCTAATGTAAAAGCAATGTTTCCTGAAAGTGTGAAGCAAACAAACTCTCAAATTATTTTATGTAATTCATACCATTTGATGCTTAGACCTGGGGAAAAAATTTTAAAAAGATTTGGAGGAGTCCATAAATTTATGAATTGTAAATTACCTATTTTAACTGACTCAGGAGGTTATCAAATATGGTCGCTGTCAAAATTAAAGAGTATAGAAGAAAAAGGTATAAAGTTTAGATCTCATATTGATGGTAAATTACTTTATCTAACACCAGAAAATTGTATAAAATTTCAACAAAATATAGGCAGTGATATTATTATGGTTTTAGATGAATGTATTAATTATAACATTACAAAAATAAAAGCAAAAAAATCTTTGGAATTAACTTTAAGATGGGCAAGACGTTGTAAAAAAGCCTTTAATAAAAAAAATTCTGCTTTATTTGGAATTGTCCAGGGTGCTAAGTATGAAGACTTAAGAATTGAATGTGCATTAAAACTACAAGAAATAAATTTTGATGGCTATGCAATAGGAGGTTTGTCAGTAGGTGAGGGTCAAAAAGAAATGCTTAAAATTGTAGATAAAACAATACCTTATCTACCAGATGATAAACCAAGATATTTAATGGGAGTTGGCATGCCTAGTGATATTATAAAATCTGTAGCTTGTGGAATAGACATGTTTGATTGTGTATTACCTACTCGTTTAGGTAGAAATGGGTTAGCTTTTACAACATCAGGAATTATAAATATTAGAAATTCTAAATTTAAACAAGATCATAGCTTACTTGACAAAAACTTAGATTGCCCTGCTAGCAATAATTATTCAAAAGCCTACATTCATCATTTATTTAAATGTAAAGAAATATTAGGTTTAATGATATTAAGTTGGCACAATGTTTTTTATTATCAGAATTTTATGCTAAAAATTAGAGAGTCAATTAAAAATAATAAATTTGACAAATTATATAAAAATTATTTTAAATATGAAGCAAAAAGAAAATGAAAAAAATAAAATTAAATTACTTAGGCAAAAATAAAAGTTTATTGAATAATCCAGATAAATGTATTTTGGATCCTATTCCAAACAAAAATTCTAATAAAAATTATGTTGTGAGACTAACTATTAACGAATTTACATCTTTATGCCCTATAACTGGGCAACCGGATTTTGCAAAATTTATAATAGATTATTTGCCGAATAAATTTATTGTTGAAAGTAAATCATTTAAATTTTTTATGCATTCATTTAGAAATCATCAATGTTTTCATGAAAATTGTACGATTTACATAGCTGAAAAATTATTAAAATCTATTAAACCAAAATGGCTTAGAATATCTGGTTATTGGTTTCCGAGAGGAGGCATTCCTATCGATATTTTTTATGAAAATAAAAAAGCCCCAAAAAATCTATATATTCCTGAAACTGGAATTAAATCTTATAAAGGTAGATAAAATTTATAATGCTATTTATTAATAAAATAAAAAAATTTGTAAGTTCAAAAAAAATTTTAAATAGAGAGGAATTTAAAAAAAAAATTAATAATGGTTTTAGATTTGAAGTTTCAAAAAACAAATTAAAACACGATATTGAGCAAATTAATTATTTATTAAAAAAAAAATTAATATCAAAAAAATTCTTCAATATTGTTAAAAATTATAAATTTGTTTATTTTGCCTTACCAAAAAAATCAAATCCAACAGATATTTTTACTTTGTCAAAATATTTTACAAATAAACTTGGACCAACTTTTAATAATTTAATCTATTACCAACCACCTGATATTTTAGAAAAAGAATTAATTAATAAAAATAAAAAAATTGTCATAAAAAATTCAGAAAAATTTTTTAAATATATGGTGATTGATGATTTTTTAAATAAAGAAGTATTAAATAAACTCTATAAATATTGTTTAACAAATTCTATATGGAATGAATTTGACTATAAAAATGGATATATTGGTTCTTTTATTGAAAATGGATTTAACGCACCTTTATTACTTCAAATAAGCGAAGAGATAAGGTTTAATTTTCCAGAAATTTTGAAAAACTTTCCGCTGACTAAAGCATGGGCGTTTAAATGCAACAATCAAATGAAGGGTATTAAAATTCATGCTGATTTTGCGGCAATAAACGTAAATTTTTGGATTACTCCAGACAAAGCAAATTTAAATAAAAATACAGGAGGATTGATTATTTGGGATAAAGAAGCGCCGAAAAATTGGGACTTTAATAAATATAACAATAATCATTTAGAAATAAAAAAATTTTTAAAAAAAAAGAAATCAAAAAGGAAGAAAATTAAATATAAATCAAATAGAGTAACAATTTTTAATTCTAATCTTTTTCATGCATCTGATAATTTTATCTTTAAAAAAAATTATGAAAGCAGGAGAATTAATATAACTCTTTTATTTGGTAAGAGATAAGAAATATAAAGATTTCAGTAATTTACTTGAATTTTTCTTAAATTTTTTTATAGTTACTTTTTTTGATTTTTTAAATAGATAACAATTGAATATTCACGAATATCAAGCAAAAGAATTATTGTCAAAAAATGGGGTTAATGTTCCTAAGGGCAAAGTAGCATTTACAGTCGAAGAAGCGCTAAATGTTGCAAAGGAATTAGATTCAGGTGTTTGGGTTGTTAAAGCTCAGATACATGCTGGAGGAAGAGGAAAAGCAGGTGGTGTTAAAGTCGTAAAATCACTTGAAGAAGTAGAAAGTGCGTCAAAAGAAATAATAGGCAAAACTCTTGTTACTCCTCAAACTGGTCCCCAAGGAAAAGTTGTAA